>RRZU011637332.1_pt1 | contig 39945 bp, 37 predicted proteins | sample 2165561 | NCBI WGS metagenome assembly RRZU01 (sample SAMN10456909, study PRJNA506462) | wastewater metagenome | isolation source: wastewater sludge | place: USA: Moscow, Idaho | reverse complement strand
GCTGGCCGCGCCGCCCTTCGGCCTGCCGGTCGGGGCAGCCTCCCTGGTCTTTGTGACCTACGTGATCGGGTCGTTCAGTTCGCCGTGGGCGGGGCGGCTCGCGGCGCGATTCGGTTTCCGGGCCGTCGTACCCGCCGCACTAGCCGTCTTCGTCGCCGGGGTGGCGTTAACCCTGGCCCCGAACCTGGGGGTCGTGATCGTCGGGGTGGGGGTCATCACGTTCGGCTTCTTTGCCGCGCATGGGGTCACCAGCGGATGGGTGACGGCCAGGGCCGCCAACCGGGGGCGCGGCACCGGCATGGCCGGGTCGTTGTATCTCGCGTTCTATTACGCCGGTTCCTCGGTCTGGGGCGCCGTCGCGGGAACAGCCTGGTCATGGGGTGGCTGGGTGGCCGTCGCCGCCGTGTCCGGAGGGCTCGTCCTCATCGCCTGGGTGTTGGCACTCTCGATGCGCCGCGTTCCGCTCGCCCCTGCCCGCCCCTACGATGCGCCGCTGCCCTGATCCTCAGCGATCGCGGGTCTCTCCCGAGCGGTCGAGCAAGACCTCGGCCGCCACCACGTCGACCAGCGTCCGTGCGCTGGCTTCGGCCAAAGCGCTGTGTCCTTGGGTGATCGCGGCGGCGACACGCAAGTGGAGCACCACTGATCGGGGGTCCGGCTTCGGCTCCAACAATCCCAACCGGTTGCGTTCGGTCAGGACGGAGGCGACCACCTCCCCGAGCGCGGCGAAATGGTCGTTGCCCGACGCGGACAGCAAGACGCCATGAAACGCGACGTCGGCAGCGAGGAACTCTGCGGAATCGCCCAGTGACGCAGCCGCGAGGTCGCGCATCGTCTCCGCATAGCGGGTCAGTTCCGGGCCCGACTGGGGGGAGATACCGGCCGCCAGGCGCGCCGCGATGGGCTCAACCCCAGCCCGCAACTGCATGAGCTGGTCTAGTTCTTGCACCCGGGCGGGCCCGGACATCCGCCAGTGGATCACCTTGGGGTCGGCGACATTCCACGTCGAGCGGGGCTGGACGACGCACCCCACTCGCCGCTTGATGGCGACCATGCCGAGCGACTCCAACATGCGCAGGGCTTCACGCGCGACGCTCCGCGACACCCCAAAGCGGGTCTCCACCTCCTCCACCAAGATGATGGATCCCGGCGCTACGGCGTCGGTGGCGATGGATAGCCCCAGTGCCTCCAGCACGGGTTGATAGGCCACGGGTGCGGGCATGGTCACCTCCGTCATTGGCTGTGATGTGGCTGTGATGTGGCAACGAGACGCCGCCTGTTGCAAAAGGTTAGACCTTTGTGACAACGTTCGCAGCACCGGCAGGTCCCACAAGGAAGCGGGGTTTCCCATGCGCATCGTCATCACCGACTGCGACCACGACGCCTTCGACGAAGAGCGTGCCGTGGTCGAGGCCAGCGGCGACGAGCTCATCATCGCGAACGCCACCGACCCCGCCGCCCTGATTGCCAACGCCCGCGGCGCGGACGCGCTCGTGGTTCAGTACGCCAGCATCACCGCCGAGATCCTGGACGCCCTCCCGCAGGTCAAAGTGGTCTCCCGCTACGGCGTCGGCGTCGACTCGGTCGACATTCCGGCTGCTACGGCGCGCGGCGTCGCAGTGTGCAACGTTCCCGACTACGGCACCGAGGCCGTCTCCGACCACGCCATCGCCCTCGCCCTCAACGCGGCACGCGAGGTGGCGCGGCTCGATCGAGGCCTGCGCGATGGACGCGTCGATTTCCCCGGCGTCCGGCCCATGCACCTGATCGGCGGCCGGGTCTTCGGCATCCTGGGGCTTGGCCTCATCGGCAGCGCGACGGCACGCAAGGCGGCAGGCCTCGGCTTCGAGGTGATCTGCCACGACATCGCGGCCGGGGATGCCAGCGAGTTCCGCGGCTACCCGCACGTCAGCCTCCCCGAGCTGCTGAGCCGCAGCCAGGTGATCTCGATTCACACACCGCTCACGGACCTGACGCGCCACCTCATCGACGCGGACGCCTTGGCCTCCATGCGATCCGACGCCATCGTCGTCAACACTGCCCGCGGCCCCATCGTCGACACAGCCGCCCTCGGCGAGGCTCTGCGGAACGGCCAGATCCGCGGCGCGGCCCTCGACGTCACCGAGACTGAGCCCCTGCCTGCGGACGATCCGCTGCTGAACATTCCGCAGCTCACGGTGACCCCCCACATGGCTTGGTACTCCGAGGAAAGCTACGGCGAGCTGAAGCGGCGCACCGTCGAGAACGCCGTCGATGTGGCCGCCGGTCGTACCCCTCGCAACATCGTCAACCCCGAGGTCCTGGGGGCCCCGGGGCGCAACCACGGCCTGACCGCCGAGGTGGCCCGCTGATGGCCACCCACCGGGAGCGACGCGCCAGCGCGTCGTTCCCCCACTAAGACCAGCAGAGCGTGCGGCGCGACCCAGACGCCCACACTCCTGGAGCCCCTACGTCCGGTACGGGCACATTGCAACGAAGCATGAGGAGATGACCAATGCAAGCCAAGAAGATCGCCGCGGCGCTCGTCGCGGGTTTCACCGCGCTCGCCCTGTCCGCTTGTGGCAACGGCATTGCCGGTGGGGGTAGCGGTTCTGGCGGCGGCGCCAAGACGACCTTCCGCCTGGCCTTCAACCAGACCGAAAAGCACCCGCAGTACAAGGCTGCCGAGGAGTTGGGCAAGAAGCTGGAGAAGGCCACCGACGGCCGCTACAGCATCGAGGTCTTCGCCAACGAAACCCTCGGCTCCCAAAACGAGGTGGTGCAGAACGTCTCCGACGGCACCGTCGACATGATGTACATCGCCGGACCGGTCCTGGAGTCCTTCAACAAGGACTTCATCGTCTTCAACCTCCCCTACATGTTCGATAGCCCCGAGGCGCAGGCCAAGGTCTTCGCCGACGACGCGGTCTTGGGCGGCCTGAAGACCTCGCTGGAGGACTCCAAGAAGATCACCGTCTTGGGCGCCCTGCACGCCGGCACCCGGAACGTGTACAACGCCAAGCACGCGATCAAGAGCCCCGCCGACATGGCAAACCTCAAGATCCGCGTCCAGCAGTCCGACTCCCAGGTCCAGATGATCAAGGACATGGGCGGCGTCGCGTCCCCCATGGGCCAGGGCGAGGTCTACACCGCGCTGCAAAGCGGCGTCCTCGACGGCGCGGAGAACAACGAGACCGTGTTCAACGCCCTCAAGCACGACGAGGTGGCGAAGTACTACTCCTACACCCGTCACCTGATGATCCCCGACTACCTGGTCATGAGCACCACGGTGCTCAAGGGCATGCCCGAGGCTGACCGCAAGGCCCTCCTCGAACTCGTCCCGGGCGCGGTCGATCAGGCCAACACCGGCTTCCTGCAGTACGCCGCCGACTCCAAGAAGGCTTCGCAGGAGACGGGCGCCAAGTTCAACGACGACGTCGACGTCGCCGCCTTCAAGGCCGCAACCTCCGGGCTGGTCAAGGCCTCCATCAACACGCCGGTGCGCCAGGCGCTGTACGACGCCGTCCAGAAGGCCAACGCGAAGGCGTAGCCGGACGGTCCCCGCGATGCCGGCCGAGCGCTTCGGCGACCGGCCGGCATCGCCGACCTCCCTCAAGAAAGGAACCCCATGCTCAACGCCCTCGAAGCGTTCAAGCGCGGGCTGGACGTCTTCTTGCGATGGTTCTGCATCGTCTTGTTCGTCGTCTTGGTCATGCTGGTGACCTGGCAGGTCTTCGTGCGCCAGGTCCTGCCCCTGCCGAACCAGGAGTGGACCGAGGTTCTCGCCCGCATCGTCTTCATCTGGCAGGGCCTCATCGGCGCCGCCTACGTGATCGGCGAAAAGGACGACGTCGCCATCGACTTCCTGGTCAACAAGCTGCCCGGCGGCGGCGTCAAGGTCATGCAGATCCTCGCCCACGCCATCGTCGCGTTCTTCGCCGTGTGGGTCATGTGCATCGGCGGCGGGCGCCTGGCGGCGTCCACCATGGACGACGTCGTCCAGTTGCTGCCCATCTCTCAAGGCGTCATCTACCTGGCGCTCCCGATCGCGGGCGGCATCATCGCCCTCTACTCGGCGATTCACATCATTCACACCATCGTCAACCCGGCGCCGACCGTCGTCGACCCCAATGAGATGGATCTCACCGACCTGCAGGAGGAGTCGATCTGATGAACGCTGCACTCATCGTTGGCCTCATCTTGATCCTCGGCATGTTCGTGCTGATGTCACTGGGCGTCTCCGTCTCCGTGTCCATCGGCCTGCCCTCTGCCGTCGCCCTCGTCGTCCTCATCGGCGCCGACAAGGGCCTCATCACCGCCGCCCAGAAGATCTACGGCGGCATCGACTCCTTCCCGCTGCTCGCCATCCCGTTCTTCGTCTTGGCAGGCACGATCATGAACAAGGGCGGCATCGCTCAACGTCTGATCGACCTGGCCCGCGCGCTCACCGGCAAGATGCCCGGCGCCTTGGCACAGACCAACATCATCGCCAACACCTTGTTCGGCGCGATTTCTGGTTCCGCTCTCGCTGGCGCGTCCGCGGTCGGCTCGATCATGGCCCCCGCGCAGCGCAAGGAGGGCTACGACATGCGGTTCGCGGCCGCAGCCAACGTCGCGTCCGCCCCCTCGGGCATGCTGATCCCCCCGTCGAACACGACGATCGTCTACGCGCTGGTCTCCCAGGCCTCGGTGGGGGCCCTGTTCCTGGCTGGCTACATCCCCGGCTTGTTGTGGGCGTTCACGTGTGGCGTCATCGTGTGGTGGTACACCCGCAAGAACCCGAAGCTTCGCGGCAGCCGCTGGGCGACGCCCAAGGAAGCACTGCTCGCCTTCTGGCGCGCCCTGCCCAGCCTGGGCCTGATCATCATCGTCATCGGTGGCATCATCATCGGCTTCTTCACCCCCACCGAGGGTGCGGCCATCGCCGTGCTGTACGCCTTCGTCTTGTCGATGGCCTACCGCAACATCGGCATGAAGGACGTCCCGAAGATCCTGCTAGACGCGACCCGCACGTCCTCGGTCGTCATCTTCTTGATCGCGCTGAGCTCGATCATGAGCTACGTCATGACGTACTCGCGGATCCCCAAGATGCTCGGCGAATGGCTGGTCTCGATCACGGACTCCAAGGTCGTGTTCTTGCTGATCATGATGGTCATGCTGCTCATCATCGGCATCCCGCTGGACGCCACCCCGGCCGTGCTGATCTTCACGCCGATCTTCCTGCCGATCGCCGTGCAGTACTACGACATCCACCCGGTGCACTTCGGCATGATGATGGTCTTCAACATGGGCATCGCGGTGATCTCACCACCCTCAGCACCCGTGCTCTTCGTCGGCGCAAGAGTCGCGGGTCAAAAGGTCGAGAATGTCATCAAGCCCTTGATGCCGTTCTTCATTGCCCTCATCGTGATGCTCCTCATCATCCAGGTCGTTCCCGAGCTCTCGCTGTGGCTGCCACGGCAGGCTGGGCTGATCCGATAAAGGAGACGTGATGAAGCAATTCGTGATCAAGGGTGCCGAGGACGCGACCGTCGAAGACGTCGCGACCCCGGAGCCGGCGGCAGGCCAGGTGCGCCTCCGCGTCCGGTATGTGGGGATCTGCGGTTCGGATCTGCACTACTACTTCCATGGGGCCAACGGCGCTTTCGTGGTGCGGGAGCCTCTGGCACCGGGCCACGAACTGTCCGCCGTGGTCGATCTGGACCCCAGCGGCGAACTGGCGCCCGGCACTCCGGTGACGGTGCATCCGGCGACGTTCGGGCCCGACATCCCCGGCATGGAGGATCAGCGGCACCTGAGGCCCGGCGGATCCTACTTGGGCAGTGCGTCCACGTGGCCGCACACCCAGGGCGCGCTCGCCGAGACGCTCGTGGTGGGCAAGGACATGATCCGCGTCCTGCCCGAGGGCCTCGACCTCAAGCGGGCAGCCCTGGCCGAGCCGTTGGCCGTTGCGCTCCACGCCTGCACGATTGGCGGAGACCTCACCGGGAAGAAGGTGGTCGTCTCCGGTGCTGGACCGATCGGGCTGCTGGTGGCGTTCGCCGCCCGGGCCCGCGGTGCGGCGCAGGTCGCCGTCTCCGACGTGCTGACCGGCCCGCTGGAGCGTGCGGGGCAACTCGGCTTCACCGAGGTGTACCGGGCGGGCGAGACGTCGATTCCGGCGGGCGCGTTCGACGTGGCCTTCGAGTGCAGTTCGGCCGCCCCTTCGGTGGCTGCCTGCCTGGCGGCGCTGCGTCCTCGCGGCATCCTCACCCAGGTCGGCATCCTGCCGGCCAAGCCCATCTCCCTCGACCTCAGTTCGCTGGTGTCGAAGGAGGTCTCGTGGGTGGGCTGCTTCCGCTTCGACAACGAGATCGACGAGGCGGTGACGCTGCTCGCCGAGCATCCCGAAGCGGACGCCGTGATCACCCACGTGGTCCCCGCCGATGACGCGATCCGCGCCTTCGAGGTGGCGAAGGACTCGCAGAACTCGGGCAAGGTGCTCGTCGAGGTGTGGGGAGCGCAGGAGGCGTGACCACGCAACCACGCGTTGGCCTGCTCGGCCCGGGCCTGATGGGGGCGCCGATGGCGTCCCACATCGCCCGGGCCGGGCATCCCACCACGGTGTGGGCGCGCCGCCGTGAGGCTGCCGACGCCCTCGCCGGGGAGGGCATCACCGTCGCTGGTACGCCCGCCGAACTGGCGGCAGCCAGCGACGTCATCATCGCGATGCTCCCGGATCTGCCGCAGTTGGAGGCGCTCACGGGTGGCCCCGACGGCTTGTGGGCCGGGCTGGGCGGTCCCGTCGTCCTCGTGGTCTCCTCGACGGTCTCCCCCGCCGGGGTCCGCGATTTCGCGGCGCAGGCCGCACACGACACCCACGGTCAGGTGCACGTCATCGACGCGCCGGTCAGTGGCGGCGAGGCGAAAGCTCTCGACGGCACGCTCTCGATCATGGTGGGTGGGCCGGACGCCGACGTGGCGGCCGCCTGGGGGGTCCTGAGCGCCTGTGGCTCCCCCACCCATCTGGGACCCCTGGGTGCCGGTGCGGTCACCAAGGCCTGCAATCAGCTCATCGTGGGTGCGGAGGTTGCGGCGTTGGCCGAGGCGTCCCTGCTGGCGCGCGACGCCGGTATCGACCTGGCCACCCTCTTCGACGTCCTGAATCGCGGGTTGGCGTCCTCGCTGGTCTTGGAGCAAAAGCGCGACAAGTTGACCACCGGGGATTTCACGGTGTCCGGCCCGGCCAAGTTCATGGCCAAGGACCTGCGGTTTGCCCTGGAGGCAGCCGCGGCCTCGCAGACGCCGTTGCCGTTGGCCACGTTCTTGCGCGGCCAGTACGAGGGTCTCAACGCTGCGGGCCTGGGCGATCTCGACATCGCCGTCATGCAGCGCTACATCGACGAACAATCGTGACAGGAAGGACGACGACAATGCAGAACCGTTACGCGTGCGCTCCGGAGCATGTCAAGACGATGGACACCACCGAACTCCGGGAGCGGTTCCTGATTGAGGATCTGTTCCAGCCAGGCGAGGTGTCCTTGGTCTACAGCCATCAGGATCGGATCATCGTGGGCGGCGCTGTGCCGACCGATGGCCCCTTGACGCTTCCGGTCCCCGCAGAGCTCCGGGCGACGAACTTCTGCGACCGGCGCGAGTTGGGGATCGTGAACGTGGGCGCGGACGCCGATGTGACCGTCGATGGGACGACGTACACGATCCAGAACAAGGGCTGCCTGTACGTGGGCCGCGGCGCGGGGGCGATCACCTTCGCGGCCCCGGGGCGCTTCTACCTGTTCTCCGCCCCGGCTCACACGTCGTATCCGACGGTGCTCGTCCAGCCGGGCGAGGGCGACCAGCGTCACTTGGGCGAGGCAGCCACCTCCAACGTCCGCACGCTGAACCGCTACATCCACCCCGACGGCATCCGGTCGGCGCAGATTTCGATGGGTGTGACGCAACTGGCTGAGGGCAGCATGTGGAACACCATGCCCGCGCACACCCACGATCGCCGGATGGAGGCTTACCTCTACTTCGACGTGGCCGATGACGCGCGCGTGGTGCACCTGATGGGGCAGCCGGAGGAGACGCGTCACCTGATCGTGGGCAACGAGCAGGCTGTCATCTCGCCGAGTTGGTCGATTCATTCTGGCGTCGGGACGCGCGCCTACACGTTCGTGTGGGCCATGGCCGGGGAGAACCAGGACTTCGACGACATGGATCACCGCACGATCACCCAGTTGCGCTGAGCTCACACGAGGTTCCCGACAACGCCCGTGGGTGCCGCCTTCCTTGAGGGCGTCCACCACGGGCGTTGTCGGTGCGTCGGGAGCGCGTAGACCCTCAGGCGTCGTGTTCGGCGATGAACGCCGCCAGGGTGTACCGCTGCTGCATGAGGCCCATCCCTCCGGCCGCGTGCCGTGTGAAGGGCTCGATGAGCCGCCCCAGGACACCGAAGGTGCGGTAGCCGAGCGTGTGGGTGAGGTCCGTGCCTCCGGGGGCTTCGTGGGCGATGAACCGGTGGTAGGTGAGGTTTTGTCCGCTCCAGGCCGTGTCCAGCATCTCCCACACCCAGGTGAGTTCCGCGCCTGCTTCCTCGGCGCGAAGGTGGGCGCGCAGCCTCAGCGAGCGGCGCCCGCCCAGACCGGTGACGACGGCCCCTTCCGGTGCGGTGGGGTCCTGGCCGTCGTCGCTCGCGGGGCCCAGCAGGGCGAGAGCCGCGGGGTCGCGCAGGGCAGCGATCACTGGCTGCGGGGGTTCGGCGATGAAGTGCGTCACGCTGCGCGCAAAGGCAGGTTCGGGGAGGAGGCCGGGCGTCACGGCGGCCCGCACCGTGCTGTAGGGCTCATCGGAGCCTTCTTTGAGCGGCGCGGCGAGATCTTGTGGGAGGACCCCATCGGCATGGACGAGCCGCCGGATGATCCCCGAGGGCTCCTGCAGCAGGAGCACCAACAGCGCAAACGTGTCGGGCGACTTCCCGGAGGCGGCTACCAGGGCGCGGGCGCGCTCACGCAGGTCGGTGGGCCACGCTTCATCGCTCTGCGCGCGCGGTGGGGGGATCGTGCCCTCCCTGTGGACGAGGCCGAGCACACCCAGGTCGGTGGCGAGCATTTCCTGGGTGCGGGCCCTGGCCGTGGTGAGGGTCACCCCGTGAGCCCCGAGCAGGCGTGCGGCTGCCCCGCCGATGCCGAGAAGCCCGAGGTACAGGTGGTCAACGTCGATGGCTGCGGCCCCGACGCGGCCCGCCTCGTGGGCGGAGGCATTCAGCCAGGCTTGGGTCACGGTCAGCTTCATCGGATACTCCTGGGGGAAAGGGATGCGGGGAGTCGCTTGGCGTACTTCTTGTGGACGGCCTGGCGGGTTACCCCGAGCGCGGCCGCGATCTCGGCCCAGGTTCGCCCCGCGCGGATGGCCTCTTCGACGTGCCGGTATTCGAGCAGGTCGGCGAGGGATCGCAGCGAGGCGACGGCTCTCAGCGCGGTCAGCGGGTCCGTCGCATCGGCGGCGAGGTTCGCCAGGTCTCCTGGTTCCATATGAGCAACCTAGGTTGACACACCCTCACCTGTCAACCGTCGTTGACAGGTTGCGGATACCCGTGACAGGACAGCGCCAGGGCGACGCCCGCACACAGCGGACGTCGCCCTGGCGACAATCAGTTCGGGTCTCGGCCCGAAACCGGAGGGATCAGGCGTGCGTGCCGACCGAACCCAGGTTCTGGCAAGCCTCGACGATGCGCGCCGTCATGCCACCCTCGGCTTCCTTGCCCCACGCGCGGGGGTCGTACTTCTTCTTGTTGCCGACCCCCCCGTCGATCTTCAAGACGCCCTCGTAGTTCGTCATCATCCACCCGGCAACCGGACGGGTGAACGCGTACTGCGTGTCGGTGTCGACGTTCATCTTGATGACGCCGTAGGAGACGGCCTCGGCGATCTCCTCGGGGGTCGAACCGGACCCACCGTGGAAGACCAGATCGAACGGGCGCTCAGTGCCGTACTTGGCGGCGACGACGTCCTGGATCTCCTTCAGCACGGCCGGACGCAGCTTGACCGACCCCGGCTTGTACACGCCGTGGACGTTGCCGAAGGTCAAAGCGGTGATGTAGCGCCCCTTCTCCCCCAGGCCCAGGGCGGCGGCGGTAGCCAGGCCGTCCTCGATGGTCGAGTACAGCTTCTCGTTGATCTCGTTGGCGACGCCGTCCTCTTCGCCGCCGACGACGCCGACCTCAATCTCGAGGATCTGGTGGTTGGCGGACGTCTTGGCGAGCAGTTCCTCGGCGATGGCCAGGTTCTCGGCCAGCGGCACGGCCGAACCGTCCCACATGTGGGACTGGAACCGCGGGTTCTTGCCGGCCTTGACGCGCTCGGCGGAGACCTCCAGGAGCGGACGGACGTAGGTGTCCAGCTTGTCCTTGGGGCAGTGGTCGGTGTGGATGGCGATGTTGACCGGGTACTGCTCAGCCACGACGTGAGCGAACTCGGCCAGCGCGACGGCGCCGGTCACCATGTTCTTCACGGCCTGGCCGGACGCGTACTCGGCGCCGCCGGTCGACACCTGGATGATGCCGTCGCTGCCGGCGTCCGCGAAGCCCTTCAGGGCCGCGTTCAGGGTCTGGGACGAGGTCACGTTGATGGCCGGGTAGGCGAAGCCCTGCGACTTCGCCCGGTCGATCATCTCGGCATAGACCTCAGGCGTTGCGATCGGCATTCTTTACTCCTCACAGAAGACTTCGTGTGCGCCTTCTATTGTGTCTCATCCGGTGATCCGGCGCAGCAGCCAGCCCCGGGTAGCCGACCCGCGAGACAGCCAGGCTCAGGGAGCAACCAGTTGAAGCTGCTGCTCGACGGAGATGTTCCGGTCGATCGGCGCCAGATCGAGACCCAACCGGTTGCCTGACAAGGCCCGGACGGCGTTGTCGACCGCCGCAGGGGTCTGGTCGAGCCATTGCAGGGGAAGCGTCCGCCACGTCCCAGCCTTCGAGACGACCACGAGCGTCGCGCTCCGGCCCCGCCGGGGCGGCTTGACGAGAAAGGCCCGGATCGCCGACCACGGCACCGGCCCATCGAGGAAAATCCCGTCGCGGCCCACCCCCAACGCCAGGCCCTCGTGCAGCGCATTGACCGTGCGACGGGCCAGCACCAACCCGACGATGCCCCCCACCAGGAAGGCCACCGTGATGCCCAGGCTGATCCCCACGACCCACCAGAAGCCCGGCCACAGGTTCGCCTGATTGAGCCACCAGATGACGGCCCACACGAGCACGGAGATCACCAAGGAAACGACGCGCCACACGACGCGACGGCGCTGAAGACGCCATCTCGCCACGGCGGGGGCCGGGTCGACCAGCACCGGATAGCTGAGCACGTCCATGGCGGCGAGCTTACCGGGCGGGTTCAGCCGCGATGCTGGAGCGACCACTGGTACATCGCGATCGCTGCGGCGGCACCCGCATTGAGCGAGCGCGTCGACCCGTACTGGGTGATCGCGACCAGCCCCGAGCAGAGAGCCAGCACCTCGTCGGTCAGACCGGGACCCTCCGATCCGAACACCAGGCAGCAGTCCCGGGGAAGCACCGCCGTCTCCAAGGGCACCGAGCCCGGCAGGTTGTCCACGCCGATCGCCGTGACCTGATGGTCCTGCAGCCACGCCGCGAAATCCTCGGCGCTCGGGTGGTGGAACACGTGCAGGTAGCGGTCGGTCACCATGGCCCCGCGCCGGTTCCAACGCCGACGTCCGAGAATGTGCACTCCGGCCACATTGAAGGCATTCGCGGTGCGGACCACCGAACCGATGTTGAAGTCGTGCTCCCAGTTCTGGATGGCGATGTGCAGGCCCGCACGGTGGGCGTCCAGGTCGGCGACGATCGCCTCCACCGACCAGTAGCGGTAGCGATCCAGCACATTGCGACGATCCCCGTCCGCCAAGAGCGCAGGATCCAGGCGAGGATCGTCCGGCCACGGGAGCGGATGCGGCCCCACGCCAACGGTCGGGGCGGTGGGATCGTTCCATGCGCCCAGGTCCTGGGCAGACTCCTGCTCGTTCATCGGCTCACACCCTAGTCGGCGGACGCCTGCCAGCGCGGCGGACCACCGCCGGGGCTCCGCCTTTCCCCTCCCGGTAGGCTCGGGCGGACCCTTGTCGCTCCACAGAGAGATTCGCATGTCGCAGACCGAGTCCCCCGACACGACCCCGACGCCCCACCTGGACGCCCCCGAGTCGATCGGCGCCTGGCTGGTGCGGCTCCTGAAGGGCATCGCCATCGGTATCGGCTTCATCCTCCCGGGGCTCTCGGGTGGCGTCTTGGCCGTCATCTTCACGATCTACGACCCGATGATCAAGTTCTTGGCCAATGTGCGTCAGCGCTTCTGGTCGAATGTGCGCTACTTCATCCCCGTGGGCATCGGCGGCGTGATCGGCGTCGTGCTGTTCTCGATCGTGGTGGCTGCGGCGTTCGGTCGCTACGAGGCCGCCTTCGTCACCTTGTTCATCGGATTCGTGATCGGGACCTTCCCCTCGCTGTGGCGCCAGGCAGGCAAGCAGGGCCGGACCGTCCGCGACTACGCCATCTTGGCCATTGCCGCGGTGGCCATCTTCGCGATCATGCTGGTGGGCGGCCAGTCCGATCTCACCGTCCAGCCCAACATCGGCGTATGGCTGGCCTCGGGCGCGCTCATCGGCCTGGGGGTCATCGTGCCGGGCATGAGCCCCTCGAACTTCCTCATCTACTTCGGCCTCTACGACAAGATGGCCGCCGGGATCAAGGATCTGGATCCCGGGGTGTTCATCCCGTTGTTCCTGGGGCTGGTGCTGTGCGTCATCCTGTTCGCCAAGGCAGCCAACTGGGCCTTCAGCCACCACTATGCGGCGATGTACCACTTCATCTTGGGGATGGTGGTCGGCTCCTCGGTCGCGATCTTCCCCACGGTGGTGTTCGCGCCGGGCGCGATGGAGAAGGCAGAGCAGTCGCTCCCGATCTTCCTGCTGAGTTGCGCGGTCATGCTGGTGCTCGGCGTCGTCGCCTCCTGGCTGTTCAGCAAGCTGGAGGATCGTTACTCCGACGAGCGCGAGGCCATCGAGGCCGCGGGCGACTAGGCCCGAGGCGCCTCGCGGCGCACCCCTGGTCAGCGGCGACTAGCATGCGGCCCATGGACCCCGTCGAGCGATCGCCACAGGAGCACGGGCGTGCCGCCTTGATCGCGGCGATCGTCGGCGAACTCCAGGGTCTCTCCCTTTCCTCGGATCGGATCGGGGCCGCTTTTGCGGCGCGTCACGACCTTCACCAGACCGACTTTCGCGCGCTCACGGCGATCACCCGGGCCGAGCGCTTGGGTGACCCGCTGACCGGACGACGGCTGGCCGACGCCTTGCAACTGTCACAGGCGGCGGTGAGCTACCTGGTGGACCGCCTCGCCGAGTCCGGCCACGTGTGGCGCGAGCCCGACCCACGGGATCGGCGCCAAACCCTCTTGCGGATCGGCGCACGAGGGCGCGAGGTGGCCGGTTCTTTCTTCGGCCCGCTCGCGGTGACCCACGAGGCTGCGCTGGCCCCCTACAGCGCCGCCGACCTTGAGTTGTGCCTGCGTTTCCTCGCCGATGTCAACGGCGCGCTGACCGCGTTCGGCGAGGATCCCTCCTCCGGAGATACTTCAGTCATTTAAGGAGTTGGTCTATCCTGGCGGGGTGAGCGCCACCGCGAAACGCTGGGCCGGGCCCATGGCCTTGTACCTGCTGGGCATCTTCATGGGTGCCCTCGACACCGGGATCATCACTCCCGCGCGCCCCCTGATCTCCACGCAACTCGGCGTCGACGAATCCGCCGGAATCTGGATGATCACGATCTACACACTCGCCTACGCGGCGGCGATCCCCATCATGGGCAAGCTCGCTGACCGCAGCGGACGCAAACCCATCTACCTGCTGTCCATCGCATTGTTTGGCGCCGGGTCGCTCCTGTGCGGGTTGTCCCAAGACGTCGGTAGCTTCGGCATGCTCATCGCCGCGCGGGCGCTCCAGGCCATCGGGGGCGGCGGCATCCTGCCGATTGCGACCGCGGAAGTCGGCACCACGGTGCCCCAGGAACGTCGCGGCCTCGCGTTGGGCCTCGTCGGAGCCGTCTACGGGGTGGCGAACATCTTCGGCGCCTCGGCGGGCAGCCTCGTGCTGCAGATCGCCGGGGCCGAAAACTGGCAGTGGATCTTCTACATCAACATCCCCATCACCCTCGCCATCCTCGTCACGGGCGCCCTGATCCTGCCCAATCACACCAGCGAGAAGGTCGCCCCCATCGATGTGTGGGGCAGCCTCGTCCTGGTCGCGATGATCCTCTCCCTCCTGTACGGGCTGCGGAACCTCGACTACCTCGATGTGGCGACCAGCATCACCAGCACCGAGGTCTGGCCCTTCCTCGCGGCGTTCCTGGCTCTGCTGCCCGTCCTCATCGTCGTCGAGCGACGCGCCGCCGACCCTGTGCTTCACCTGTCCTACTTCACCGATCGCGGCATCGCCTTGACGTTGCTGTTGTCGTTGCTGAGCGGTGTCATCTTGATGGGGGTCGTGTTCGTCCCGGAGTTCGCCGAGAACGCGCTGCGCCTGCCCGCGGGCAGCGGCGGATACGCGGTGATCGCACTGGGGCTGACGTCCGGCGTCGGTGCCCCACTGTCGGGCCGCCTCACCGACCGCTTCGGCCCGCGCCTTGTCCTGGGGTTCGGGGCCTTGATCTGTCTTCTTGCCGCAGTGTCGCTGATCGGGTGGGCTATCCCCGCGCCGTCGACGGTGAGCGTCATGGTGTCGCTGTGCCTGCTCGGGCTCGGGCTCGGGTTCGTCGTCGGTTCTCCGCTGAACTACATGATGCTGGAACGTACGGCCCCGGAGGATTCCAGTTCCGCACTGGCCACCTTGTCGTTGATGCGCTCGATCGGAACGACGCTGGCCCCCGCGGTGATGGTCGGCTTCCTCGCCCAGGCGGGCGGGGTGATCCAGGCGGACGTGACGGCTGCGCTCCCGCGCAGTGTCCCGGCACCGGCCCTCCCGCATGCCGCCGAGTTGCAGGCCACGTTGACCCGCTGGAAGTCGGACCCGGACCTGGCCGACCGCCTGGGCACCCTGGATCCGGCGCTGTTGGCCCCCACCGATCTCACCATTGATCCCACCGCCGGGGGCACGTTGCCTGAGCCGCTGGTCCAGGAACTCCGCACCGCGGACGTGACCACCATCGTCGCCGTCTCCAAGGATGTCGCCCGCGCCATGTTCGCCCGCGAGACCCCGCGCACCATCGAAACGATCACCGCGGGCGTCACCAGCGGCATCGACGGGGTGGACGCCGGCCTTGCTGGCACGGCGGACGCTGAGAAGAAGATGACCGACAGTCTCGGCACCATGTCCGCGAACCTCACCACCATGGCGGAGGCGCAACAGAAGATGTCGCGCCAGCTCAACGAGATGGACGAGGGGTTGGCTGGCATGCGCAAGGGTGTGGCCGGTCTTGACGCCGGGATCGCGGGCATGAAGAAGGGCATCGCAGGGCTGGATCGGGCGGTGGCGGGCATGGACGAGGGCCTGACCGCGCAACGCGCCGCGCTAGCGGGGGCGGAGCAGGGGGCGGCTGCGGCGGCGCACTCCCCCGACCCGGGCGTGGCGTCGCAGGCGGCGGCGCAACTGGCTGGGTTGCGTGGAGCGGTGCAGGATCTGGAAAACAAGCGTGCCGCGGCCGTCAGCCAGCGCACGGGCCTGCAGGCCAAGCTGGACCAAGCGGTCGCCAAGCGGGCTGACCTGGTGGCGTCCCAGGCGAAACTGCAACAGGGACGCTCCGCGCTCGCGCAGGCGCGCACCAAGCTGACCCGCGGGCGCGACGAACTCCTCACCGCGCACAGCGACCTCACCGATGCCCGGGCGGCGCTGTTGGCCAAGCAGGATGAACTGCGCACCACCCGTGAGCAGATGGTTGAGCTCCGCGACGCGATCCCTGCGGCATTCGACACCGCCTTGACGACCTACCTCGACGAGATCGACCAGGCGGCCCCCGACATCGAACTGGCCTACCAGCGTGGCCTCAATCAGGGGTTCCGGGGCGTGTACCTGCTGTTTGGCGGGGCTGCAGCCCTCGCGCTCGTCGCGCTCGCACTTGTCGGACGCCCCCGGACCTGAACGCCGGTTCGGCCCTACCACCCCCACTAGGTGTACTGACCGGGGACGTTGATCAATCGTGAGAAGGGCGGCTGGTTGCCACAGGCCGTGTGCGGGCGGTGCTGGTTGTAGTAGTGAAGCCAACCGTCGAGCTCGCCGCGTCGTTCGGCCTCGGAGGTGTAGCAGCGGGCGTAGGCCCAACCGTCGGCCAGGGTGCGGTGGAATCTCTCGATCTTGCCGTTGGTCTGCGGACGGTATGGCCGGGTCCGCCTGTGCTTGATCCCGAGCTCAGCGCAGGTGTCTCGCCACAGGTGTGAACAGTAGGCGCCGCCGTTGTCCGACAGGACCCGCTCGACGGTGACACCGCGGACGTTGAACCACTCGACAGCCCTGCTCAGGACGGCGGTGGCGGTGAGGGCTGTTTCGTCGTCGTGGATTTCAGCGTAGGCGACGCGGGAGTGGTCGTCGATGACGGTGTGGACGTAGGCCTTGCCCATCAACGGGCCGTAGTGCTTGTTCTTGGGCTTGCCTGGGGTGGCGGCTCGGTTCTTCCCTCCTTGTCGTCGGCCGACGTAGCGCCAGCCTCCGCCGTCGGGGATGTTGCCGAGCTTCTTCACGTCGACGTGGAGCATGGCGCCGGGGTGGTCGTGTTCGTAGCGACGGATGGGTTCACCGGTGGCACGGTCGACGTGGGTGAGCCGGTTGAGGTGGCAGGACGAGAGGATGCGGTGGACGGTGGAGGGGGCGATCCCGAGTCGTGGTGCGAGCTGCACTGGCCCTTCGCGGAGTCGCATGCGCAGGCTGATGCAGCGCTTGATGACCTTCGGGTGGGTCTTGTTCGGGCTGTGGTGTGGTCGCGAGGACCGGTCGTGCATGGACTCGCCGGCGAGGTAGCGGTCGGCCCAGCGCTTCGCGGTGGGCCAGGAGACCTGGAAGCGAGCGGCGACCTCGCTGATCGGCCATCCTTCCTCGACGACGAGTTGGGCTACCTTCAGGCGGTGGTGAGGGGTCAGTGCAGCATTGGGGTGGGACATGGACGTCCTCCAAGGTGTGATGGGCGGCCACCTCACGGTGGCCGCCCATCACAGGCTCCTCGCCGCGGAGCGACCGACGGGAAGGGTCAGTTGTTCTGGTTGTTCACTTCTGCGGCCCAGGCATCGACCCGGCGAGCTGATTCCTCATCGCTGAGGTCCTCGACCCGCGTCATCACCGACCACCGGATCCCGAACGGATCGCGGATGCTCCCGTAGCGGTCGCCAGAGACGAAACCCGTCACAGCCTCGCGCAGCACAGCACCGCGAGCGACTGCGGTCTCAACGACCCTGTCGACGTCCGCGACGTAGATGCCGAGGGAGAACTGCGCGTCTTCGGCCTCTGGATCCAGCGCCAGCAGGTGATAGTCCTTCATCGCCGGCCCCAGCTGGAGGCGACCACACCCGAAGTCGAGCTCGGCGTGGATGATCACCCCCTCCATCTCGGTGGAGTTGACCACGCGTGCGCCGAACACGTCGGTGTAGAACGCCAACGCTGCCTTCGGATCCTCGAGTGCAACGAACGGAGTCAGGCTGGAGAAACCCTTCGGGCGACCGTTGTCGGTGTACTCGCCATGGGCAGGGGTAACTGGTGCAGTCGTCATGACCTCCACGCTAGGGACTGCTGGTGCGGGTGGTCTTGTAGATTCCGGCCATGACCACACCGTCTGACGTCAGTAGACGGGGCCCATTGTTCCCAGCGGAACTTCCCTTCGATTTCACCCGGATCCCACCCGGCCCCGCGGCCAAGGACTTGGTGGTCTGGTGGTGGACCACCACGTGGGACCTCCCCTCGGGGCACCACTCGTCGCAAGAACTCCTAGCCTTCCCCGCGAGCAACCTCGCCTTCGAAATGGAGCAGGTGCGCTTCTGGGGACCCACCACGCGGCGCTCCACACGAGTCCTGGTCGGGCAGGGCTGGGTACTTGGCGCCCTGCTACGTCCGGCAGCAGTGCCCGCCTTCACTCAACAACCGGCAGCCTGCCGCGACGATTCTGTCCCTGTCTCCGCCCTCGAACTCCACGAAACAGTTCAGGCATCAAGCGGCAACCTTGCCGCTGTCATCGATGAAGTCGAGGTGTGGCTTGCACACCACGTGGGCCCGCTGACCGACGAGGCTCACCAAGCCAACCGTTTGGCCGACCTGGCCATCACTGACTCCACCATCGGCACGGTGCAAGACCTCGCGGGCGCCTTGGGGATCTCGACCCGAACGGTCAACCGCCTCACCACGAAGTACGTGGGTCTATCGCCCTACACGATGATCCGCCGCCGACGCCTCCAAGAAGCGACCGAATGGATCCGGGACAACCCAGATGAAACGCTGGCCGATGTCGCAGTCCGCTACGGCTTCGTTGACCAGGCGCACCTGAGCCGTGAAGCGCGCACTTTTCTTGGGCTGACCCTCACGGACTACCGCATACGCACGATCCGGCCGTGACGATACCCGCCTAGCCTCAATCAACGTGTCCGGTCGGTACAACTAGGGACGATGCAGGGTGGTCGGGGGCTCTGTCCCTAGCGTTGCAGCCTATTGTCCACGGGACCGCGAGTCACTGGGTTGGCCCCGTGAGTGCGGGAGCCAGGACCGCGCAGTTTGTCGGACCCCCGCCGTAGGCTTCGACTCAACAGGTTCGCGCAGAGGATGGGGTACACCATGAAGTTGCAGAAGGTGGCGATCCGTCGGTATCGCAGCATCGAGGAGATGGACGCGTTCGAGGTCGAGCCGGACGTGACCTGCCTCGTCGGGAAGAACGAGTCCGGCAAGACAGCGGTGCTCCAGGCGCTCAACAAGAGTCACTCTCACGACGGTGCCAGTTTCGATGAAGGGCTCGACTATCCCACGACGCGCACGAGCGAGAGGCGGAAGGCCGAGGGGAAAATGCAGGTCACTACCCTGACCTACCTCCTCGATGACGGCGATGTCCAGTCGGTGGAGGACTGGATGGGTGAGAGCGCGCTGTCATCCAGGACGATCACGGTGACGACGCTCTACGACGGCAGCAGCACTTGGGCAGTGGGGCTGGACGAGGAAGTCGTCGTACGTCATCTCGCGCGTGACCTTGACCTTCCCGCTGGTCCACAGAAGGCTGCCAAGGGCTCCAAATCGGTGAGCGGACTGGTTGAGGTCTTGGAGGGACTGGAGGACCCGAACACCGAGGCAACCGAGGTGCTGGCTCGGGTGGCCAAGTGGCGGAAGTCCTCTCCCATGCTGGGTGTGATTGACCTCCTGATTCAGCGACGCCCGAAGTTCGTCTACTTCGGTGAGTACGACTCCATGCCGGGCGAGATCAACGTGAAGGAACTCATCGCCCACCGTGACGCTGGAGGCCTGAGCCGGGGCGAGCGCGCCTTTCTATCGCTGCTCCACTTGGCGAGCGTCGAGCCGGAGGACTTCATCAACCCGGAGAGCGACGAGCACCTCATCCGCGACGTGGAGAACGCCTCCAACGGGATCACAGAAGAGGTCTTCACCTACTGGTCGCAGAACACGAACCTGCGCGTCCAGTTGCGGGTAGGTAGTTCGACAACGGGTCCCTACCCAGGGCCGACGATCCAGATTCGGGTGCTCAACCAGAAGCACAACGTGACGGTCCCGTTCGATGAGCGCTCGCGCGGCTTCGTATGGTTCTTCTCGTTCCTCGCCTACTTCTCCGAGATCGAGCAGGAGTCGAGCCGTCCCCTGATCCTCCTGCTCGATGAGCCAGGCCTGAGTCTTCACGCAAAGGCGCAGGCAGACCTCCTGCGCTTCCTTGACGAGCGACTGGCTCCCGAGCACCAGGTGCTCTTCACGACGCACTCGCCGTTCATGGTCGACCCGCAGAGGATGCGTCGCGTACGCACGGTGGAGGACCGCGAGGATGGCGGCACGGCCGTCTCGGCAGACGTCCTAAAGGCTGACAGTGACACGGTGTTCCCACTCATGGCCGCGATGGGAGTCGACCTCACACAGACGCTGTGGGTGGGGCCCAACGTGCTTCTGGTCGAAGGGCCATCCGATGTGGTCTTCCTGACCCACCTCAGCGAAGCGCTGCGGTCGCAGGGTAGGGAGGGCCTCGATCCCCGCTGGGTAGTGACTCCCGGAGGCGGCATCTCGAAGTTGCCCTCCTTCCTCTCCCTCTTCGGGGCCAACAAGATGAACGTTGCGGTGCTGACGGACTCCTCGCCCAAGGAGGCCAAGACGATCCAGCGCCTGAAGGAACTGGGCCGTCTTGGGAACACGGGGATCGTCCAGGTGGGCGAAGTCCTCAACAAGCAGGAGGCTGACCTGGAGGACCTCTTCACTGATGCCGTCTATCTGAAGTTGGTCAACGAGTCATACCAAGGAGTTTTGAAGGGCCGTAAGGTTGTCGCCTCCGATATCCCCAAGGGAGACCGGCTCACCAGTCGAGTCCAGGAGTACTTTGCAGGGGAAGGCATCAACGGTGGACAGTTCAACCACTACGCCCCTGCGGGTGCCCTGATGCGCGGGGCGCTTGGCAAGGCGTCCCTGGCCACTTCGACGCTGGACCGGGCCGAGGAGTTGATGCGGCGACTCAACGCCTTCCTCCCCGTGGTTTGACCCCTCGCGCGGAGTCGCGCCACAGGAACGGTCAGCGAGAAGCCGTCACGCTGCCACCGAAGCCGTAGGTCCTGAGCTCGCGTGCAGGCTTCTTCGCGGGTGGGAGACCGAACACTCGTCGTGCCTCGTCCATCTCTCGCTCCCGCTTCGCGCGTGGACCCGCCACCTGTTCGGCATGCCCGCCGGGGCGGCCTGCGGCGAGGCGACTTTCCCTAATGGCGTCGCAACCTTCATCGACGCCTACCGCGCCGCTCTGGACTTCGGGCCAGCCTAGGTCAGACGAAGTATCCCCGTGCGTCCGACGCCGTCAATCAACGTCCCCGGTCAGTACAACTAGGCGCCGCCCGGGGAGGCTGCTCCCCCAGCGCAGCAGGGGGCACCTACCCCCGCTCCTATCCCGGCGGCGGCAACGAGACGGCCCCCTTATGCGGAGCGTCCTCGCACACGACGACGGGCACCCACCGGTGTGAGTGCCCGTCGCGAAGGAGAGTTACTGCTGGGGTGCCTGGGGCGGCTGGCCATAGGACGGCGGCTGATACCCCTGCTGCTGAGGCGCCTGAGGCGGCTGCTGCTGGGGTTCCTGCGGCTGCTGCTGGGGGGCCTGTGCTGGCTGACCGTAGGTCGGCGGCTGGTACGTCTGTTCCTGCGGCACCTGCGGCACCTGACCGTAGGACGGCGGCTGATACCCCTGTTGCTGAGGAATCTGCGGCGCCTGCTGCGGGTTCGGCAGTTGCGGCGCGGCGGCGGGGGGAATCTGGCCCGGCTGCTGCGGCTCATCGCCTCGATAGGCGATCTCGCCAAAGCTCACATCAGGTGCGCGACGCACGTCAGGATCGTTCACCTCGAAGTAGGTGGCCTTCTCGAAGTGGAACGCGTTGGCGATCAGGTTCGTGGGGACCGACTCGGTGCGCGTGTTGTAGTTGCGGACGTTGGCGTTGTAGTAGCGCCGCCCGGCCGCGATCCGGTCCTCGGTCTCAGCCAGGGCCCGCTGCAATTCCAGGAAGTTCTGGTTGCTCTTCAACTCCGGGTAGGCCTCGACGCTCACCATGAGGCCACGCACGGCGGAGCTCAGTTGCTCCTCCGCCTCGGCCCTGGCCGCCGACGGCGCCGCGCCCCCTTCGTGGGCGGCGATCTGCTGCGCCTGGGCGCGCAGGCGAACGACGCCCTCCAACGTGTTGCGCTCGTGTGCGGCATAGCCGCGCACCGTCTCGACCAGGTTCGGGATCAACTCGTAGCGGCGGTTCAGCTCGACATCGACCTGACGCCACGATTCCTGAATGAGGTTGCGCTCCTTGATGAAACCGTTGTACGCGGTCAGGCCCCAGACGCCGACGACGATCACGACGACGAGCAAAAGGATGAGGATGAACTCCATGGCCGACACCCTAGCGGCAGATCATCGGAGCGCCCATGGGCCTGGACGCGCTGAGGGAAGAATCCGGGTCGCCCCGGCTCCGCTCCTAGTCCAGTCCCAGATCGGCCAGGCTGACCGCGAAACGGTACGGCAGCCCCGCCGCCTCGATACGCTCCCGGACGCCCGTGTCGCGATCCACGATGGTGGCCACCCCGACGACGATGCCCCCGGCCTCCTGGACAGCTTCGACCGCCTGCATCACCGAACCACCCGTCGTGGACGTGTCCTCGACCACGAGGACGCGGCGGCCAGCTACCTCCGTGCCCTCGATGCGACGCTGCAAGCCGTGCGCCTTCGACTCCTTGCGGACGACGAACGCGTCCACGCGCTGACCGGCGGCCGCAGCAGCGTGCAGCATGGCGACGGCGACCGGGTCGGCGCCCAGCGTCAGCCCGCCAGCGGCCTCGAACTCCCAGTCGGCAACCAGGTCGCGCATGACTCGCCCCACGATCGGAGCGGCCGCACCGTCGAGGGTCACCCGCCGCAGGTCGACGTAGTAGTTGGCCTCCTTGCCCGAGGCAAGCGTGACGCGTCCGTGGACGACGGCCAGGTTCGTGATGTGTTCGATCAGGGCGCTGCGATCCGACATGCCGTTCAGCCTAACGCCGTGAGCCGGGTGGGTTCAGCGCTTCTCGCTGGCGTCCACCAGGGTCGCGAAGGCGACCGTGCGGGAGTCCGATCCGATCAGGCCCTGCGCGGTGGTCAGCGTGAGGGTGGCCACCGTCGGCTTCTCCTCGGGGCGCCCAGGCACCGGCTGAATCACCCAGGTGTCGCTGCGCCCAACCGTCGCCACGCCCGGATCGGCGTCGACGCGGTAGGTGAACCGACGCGTCCCCGTCTCGATGAGGATGTCGTCGCCTGGCGCCAACCGGGACAACCCGGCGAACGGACCCGCCACCCCGGCGTGTCCCGCGACGGCGAACGTGCCCAGCTCACCGGGGGCGGCCGTGCCGGGATACCAGCCGACGCCCTGGGTGAGGGATGCGGGATCGGCGCCGACGACCACCGGCCAGGGCGTCGTGCCGAGAGCCGGAATCGTCAGGAGTGCGACCGCTTGCGTGCTGAGCGGATCGGGGGTCGTGTCGTGGCCGTTGCGCCAGCGCTCCTGCAGCGCGGCGACCGAGCGTCCAGCCGCCCCCTGATCCACGGGCGGACGCAGGATCAGGTCGTAGACGCTCCAACCAAAGGCGCCCAACGCCGCCACCAACACCAGGAGCCCCACCACCAAGACCGGTCGACGCCGACGCGGCCGCACCGAACGTGCGCGCTCGGGCACGGCTCGGTCGTCAGTCACGGGCTCAGTATGCCAGCGGCGTCAGGAGAACCAGGTGCCGGAGCGTGGCACGGGGGACGCCTGCGCGTCGGCGTCCGAGAAGGGTTCCGCGTCCCCGATCCAGTCCACGACGTCGCGCCCGGCAAGGAACCGGTACGGGAACGCGGCCCGCGCTGCGGTGCGCGACAGGTCAGTGGCGGGCAATGCTCCCGTTGAGGCGATCACGACGAGATTGCCGAAGCGGCGCCCCTTCCACACGGGCGTCTCCGCGCTCACCACCAGGGAACGATGCGTGGCCCGCACTCCCGCCACGAACCGGCGCGCCCACGCGAAGGGCGCCCGATCGGTGATGTTGGCGCAGAACACTGCCTGGGGGCGCCTGCGCGCCGCCACCTCGTCGAAGAACTCCACCGTCGCCAGGCTGGGCGGGACGCGAGCGCCGTCGAAGGCGTCCAGGACGAGGGCGTCGATGTAGTCGGGCGGCATGGCCTCCAGCCCGCTGCGGCCATCGATCGTGCGCACTTTGATGCCTGAGCCCCGCGGCAGCGGCATGACGCGCCGGACATCCTCGATCAGGTCGGCGTCCGGTTCGCACACGATCTGGGCAGTGCCAGGACGACGGGCGGCCACGTAGCGCGGGATCGTCAACCCGCCACCGCCCAGATGGACGACGCGGAGGCGTTCCTCGGTTGGACGCGCCACGACGGTCGCGTCCAGTGCTTCACAGATCCGCTGAACGTACTCGAACTCCAGGTGCAACGGGTCGTCGGGAACCACCCAGGACTGAGCGGTGTCCCCGGCCATCACCGTGAAAGCACCCACATGGAAAGGGTCGGACTCGATGCGCGCCCGGTGAGCACCCGTGCCGGTCACGAAGCGGTGAGGAACGCCAGCAAAGCGGCGTTGAACTCGTCCTTGTGGCTGACGTTGATGCCGTGCGGCCCGTGATCGATCTCGACCAACGTTGCCCCGGGAATCAGTTCCGCCGTCCGCGCGCCGGAGTGGGCGAACGGCACGGCGTTGTCGGCGTTGCCGTGGATGACCAGGGTGGGCACCTTCACGCGGGCGATGTCGGCGCGCAGGTCGGTCGCCCACGCGACGATCGAATCCTGCAAGGCCGTATCGGACGCGTGCGCCGCCAGGGCGAGGGCGGCGTCGAACTCGGCCTGCGTCACGGCCAGGGTGGTGGGATTGCTGAAGTACCCGGTCAGGAAGGTGGGCAGGAAGGCGTCCCGGTCGCCGCGGCACTGCTCCCGTAGCCCCATGAATCCGGCCAGCGGCATGGCCCCATCCGGGTTGTCGGGCGTCACGCACAGCGCGGGAGTGATGGAGGACGCGAACACCGCACCGGCCACCCGCTCGTCGCCGTAGCGTCCGAGATACCGGGCGACCTCGCCGCCGCCCATCGAGTAGCCGACGAGGACTGCCTGCGTCAGGTCGAGTTGGGTGAGGACTTCATTCAGGTCAGCGGCGAAGGTGTCGTAGTCGTACCCGGTGGGGGCCTTGTCGGAGCGTCCGAACCCGCGGCGGTCGTAAGCTATGACGCGGAACCCCGCGTTGACGAGGGCCGGGATCTGCTCGGCCCAGGCCTCGTGCGACATCGGCCAGCCGTGGATCAGCACCACCGGCTGCCCCGAGCCCCCGGAGTCGCGGTAGTAGAGCTGGATCGGGCTTTCCCCAGGAACGGTCAGATACGCCATCGTCTCTCCTCCTGCGCGGTGTTTCTCCGACGCCCCCTCTGCGGCGTCACGATGAGCCTACCGAGCGACGGTCGCCCCCGCCGAGGGCTGAAGGAGGAGACCTCCAGCCCCGGCGAGGGCGACCGCCACGCATCGGCGTCTGGCGCCGTTTCCCCGAGGATTATTCGACGATGGCCAGACCGTCGCCGCCCTCGGTCACATCGAAGGTGACCGTCTGCCCTTCGTGGAGGCGTCCCGACAGCATCGCGCGAGCCAGGCCGTCCTCGATCGTCGTCTGGATCAGACGCTTCAGCGGACGTGCACCGTACACCGGGTCGAAACCCGTGCGCGCCAGCCAGGCCTTCGCGGCATCGGTGACCGTCAAGGTGATCCGACGATCGGTCAGTCGTGCGGCCACGCGGGCCAACTGGATGTCGACGATGTGCACCAGGTTCTCCTGGGTCAGCGGGTCGAACATCACGATGTCGTCGAGCCGGTTCAGGAACTCAGGCTTGAAGGACGCCCGCACGATCTCCATGACGGCCTCCTTGCGCTTCTCGACCGGCATCGAGGTGTCGGCAAGGAACTGCGAACCGAGGTTCGAGGTCATGATCAAGATGACGTTGCGGAAGTCGACCGTGCGGCCCTGGCCGTCGGTCAGACGGCCGTCGTCGAGCACCTGCAGCAGGATGTTGAACACGTCGGGGTGCGCCTTCTCGACCTCGTCCAGCAGCACGACCGAGTAGGGACGCCGCCGCACCGCTTCGGTGAGCTGGCCGCCCTCTTCGTAGCCGACGTAGCCGGGAGGCGCACCCACCAGCCGCGAGACGGTGTGCTTCTCGCCGTACTCGCTCATGTCGATCCGGACGATCGCGCGCTCGTCGTCGAAGAGGAACTCGGCCAGCGACTTGGCCAGTTCCGTCTTGCCGACACCCGTCGGACCAAGGAACAGGAACGAACCGGTGGGGCGGTTGGGATCGCTGATCCCGGCACGGGAACGGCGCACGGCATCGGAGACGACGCGGATCGCCTGCTCCTGCCCGGTAAGGCGGTGGCCCAACTCCTGCTCCATCCGCATGAGCTTCTCCGACTCGCCCTGCATCATTCGACCCACCGGGATGCCGGTCCAACTCGAGATGATCTCGGCGATGTCCTCGCTGGAGACCTCGTCGGCGACCATCGGCGTGGCCTGGCTCGCTTCGGAGGCCTTCTCCAACTCGCTTTCCAAGCTCGGAATCTGGCCGTACAGGATCTCAGCGGCACCCGTCAGGTCGCCTTCGCGCTGACGCTTGTCGGCCTCGGCTCGCAACTGGTCGATCTCGGTCTTGATGTCCCCGACGCGGTTGAGGCCCTGCTTCTCGGCCTCCCAGCGCTGCTCCAGGCCGCGCAGTTCCTCCTTGGCGTCGGCGATCTCGGCGGCCAGACGGTCGCGGCGCTCCACGCTCGCGGCGTCCTCCTCCTTCTGCAAAGCGAACTGCTCCATCGTCATGCGGTCCACCTGACGGCGAAGCTGATCGATCTCTTCGGGGCTGGAGTCGATCTCCATGCGCAACCGCGACGCAGCCTCATCAATCAGGTCGATGGCCTTGTCGGGGAGCTGACGGCTGGTGATGTAGCGGTTGGAGAGCTGTGCGGCGGCCACCAGGGCACCGTCGGTGATGCGCACCTTGTGGTGCGCCTCGTAGCGTTCCCGCAGCCCGCGCAGGATCGCGATGGTGTCCTCCACAGACGGTTCGCCGACGAACACCTGCTGGAAGCGGCGCTCCAAGGCCGGATCCTTCTCGATGTGCTCGCGGTACTCGTCCAGCGTCGTCGCGCCGATGAGGCGCAACTCGCCGCGGGCCAGCATCGGCTTGAGCATGTTGCCCGCGTCCATCGCTCCCTCGCCGGAGGCACCCGCACCGACGACGGTGTGCAACTCGTCGATGAACGTGATGATCTGACCCTCGGAGTCCTTGATCTCGTTGAGGACCGCCTTGAGGCGCTCCTCGAACTCGCCGCGGTATTTCGCCCCGGCAACCATGGAGGCCAGGTCCAAGGAGACGACGCGCCGGTTCTTCAGCGAGTCGGGGACGTCTTGCTCGATGACGCGCTGGGCGAGCCCCTCGACCACGGCCGTCTTGCCGACGCCCGGCTCACCGATCAGGACCGGGTTGTTCTTGGTCCGGCGGCTCAGCACCTGCACGACGCGACGAATCTCGGAGTCGCGGCCGATGACCGGATCCAGCTTGCCCTCGCGGGCCCGCTCGGTCAGATCAATGGAGTACTTGTCGAGCGCGGACTCCCCACCCTCGGACTCCGCCGACGTGACGCGCTTGTCGCCACGCGCCTCGTTGAAGGCGGCCGTCAGCTTCTCGGGGGTGACCTGTGCGCGAGAGAGGATCTGGCGGGCATCGGATTCGATGGCCGCCAGCGCGATCAAGAGGTGCTCGGTGGTGACGAAATCGTCGCCCATCTGGGCTGCACGCGTTTCGGCGTCGGCCAAGACGCGAGCGAGCGCACCGGAGAGGGTCGGCTGGGACACCGACGATCCGGTCGAGCTGGGCAGCTTGTCGATGGCCTGTTGCGCGGCGGCGTCCAGGGCCGACGGGTTGGCACCCACGCTTTCCAGCAAGGGGCCGACGGTGTTATCGGGCACCATCAGTAGCCCGTGGAGGAGGTGACTGGGCTCGGCTTGGGGGTTGCCCTGCGTGAGCGCGTTGCGCAGCGCAGCGCTGACGGCGTCACGGCTCTTGGTCGTCAGTTTCTCGGTGTCCACAACAGTCCTTTCAGGGGTGGTGGAAGAAGTTGAGTTCACTGGACTCAACCCCGCTGACCGCTCCAGTATTCCAGAGGATGCCCTCGCGCGCGCCCCACGGATGAGGCCTCCCGGCTCCGAACCTGACAGGCTGGGAGGTATGGGTTGGTTCGTGTGGACGCCGATGATCCTCGGGGTGGTCGCCTTCGCCTGGGGACTGTGGCGCATGATCACCGACGGACGGCGCATCCTGTACGGGGTGGCCCTCGTCGGCGGATTCGGGCTCGCCCTGTTCTGCGGCCTGGTGATCGCAGCCGAACAGGGGCACCTCATCCCCCTGGCGATCTTCTTGATGCTGTGCGCCCTCGTCCCGGTATTCAGCTATCCCGTGTTGGCGGTTTTCCTCCTCGCCAACGGCGTCACGATGCTGCGCAAAGAGAGCCTGTCGCTCGGCAACGCGCTCTCGTTGCTGGCAGGCCTGGGCATGGTGGGCCTGGTGTTGATGGTCTTTGTGCCCTGGCCAGACGCGTGGGGCACCACGACCCGCCTGGTCCTGGTGAGCCTGACCTTCCTCGTCTTGACCCTCGCTGGCTACGTGGCGACCTGCTTTGCCGCCTTCTGGGCCACCTCGCTGCTGTCGAGCCGCCTGACGGCGCTGCAACGCCCCGAAGCCATCATCGTGCTCGGGGCGGGCCTGCTGGACGGGGATCGTGTGCCCCCGCTCCTGGCCGGACGCCTCCGCAAGGCCCGGGAGGTCCAGCAACGCTTCGTCCCGCCCCCGTCCTGATCCCCAGCGGTGGCCAAGGCGCGGACGAGACGGTTCCCGAGGGGGTGGCGATGGGCCACTTCCTCGTCGCCGCAGGCTCCCCCACTGACCTGGTTCTCCCCGAGACCGCCTCGCGCACCACCCGAGAGAACCTGCAACTCTCGCGCCGCCTCCTGCCCTCCCCGGACGCCCCGGTGATCGTCGTGACGAGCAACTATCACGCGCTCCGTGCGGGCATGCTGACGCGCTCGCTCGGCCTCAACGCTCGCGTCGTGGGCGCCCCCACCGCGGGCTACTACTACCCCAGCGCCCTGATCCGGGAGTTCGTCGCGGTCATGGCCGAGCACCGCCGGTGGCATCTGGTGGTCGTCGGTCTGATCCTGGCCTGTTACGTCCCGCTCCTGGCCCTGGCGCTGGTCACCTCATAGAGGCCAGCCCGGGCGGCGGGTGCGCATGGGCCGCTGGGTAGGGTGAGCCCGTGAGTGATCTGACACCGCTGTCCCTGCCCGCACCTGAGGGTCAGGCCTACCTCGCCTGGTTGACCGATTCCTGCGCCGCCGCCTTGGATGCGGCCCGTAGCGGGGCGGACCGCCTCAAGACCGAGACGCCAAGTTCGGCGCAGGCCGTCCTGGAAGCCTGGAACGACATCGACATTGCGCTGGGGTCCGTTGCGGCCCGCTGCGAACTGTTCAGCGAGGTCCATCCCGACCTTGCCGTCCGCGAGCAAGCGGACGCGTTGGCGCAGCAGGCCCGCAGCCTGGCCACCCAGTTGGGTCTGGACACGGAGTTGTACGCCGTGTTCTCCGGCCTGGATGCCAGCGATCTGGACGCCGAGGCGTCCCGCCTGCTGGAGCATGTGGTGCGGTCCTTCCGCCGTTCCGGCGTGGCCACCGATGAACAGACGCGCGCCCGGATCACCGAGATCCGCGATCGGCTCACCGTGGTGGGTCAGCAGTTCGCCAAGACCATCCGCGAGGGCACCCGCACGATCCGCGTCCGGCCCGAGCAACTCGACGGGCTGCCGCAGGATTGGATCGACGCTCACCCTGCCGATGACGAGGGCTGGGTGAGCGTCACCACCGACTACCCCGACGCCCTTCCTTTCCGCACGTTCGCGCATGACGCGCAGGCGCGTCGCGACCTGTCGATCGCCTCCCTCACGATCGGCTACCCCGACAACGTGCCTGCCCTCCACGAGATCTTCGGGCTGCGCGCGGAACTGGCGCAGTTGCTGGGGTACGCGAGTTGGCCCGACTACGACGCGGAGGTGAAAATGATCGGGTCCGGCGACGCGATCGCCGCCTTCATCGACAAGATCGCCGACGCCGCCGATGCCCCCGCCCATCGCGACGTGGCCGTCCTACTGGAGCGCTTGCGCCGCGACCATCCTGAGGCTGAGCGCGTCGAGTCCAGCGATGCCGCCTACTACGCCGAAGTCCACCGCCGTGAAGAACTCGATGTGGACGCCCAGGTCGTGCGCACGTACTTCGACTTCGCCAAGGTGCGGGCCGGGCTGCTGGAGGTCACCGGGCGTCTCTTCGGGCTGACGTACACCCCGCGCGCCGATGCGCCGGTCTGGCACGAGGCCGTCACCGCCTACGACGTGACTCGCACGGCCGACGGGGAACTCTTGGGCCGCATCTACCTGGATCTGCACCCCCGCGAGGGCAAGTTCAAGCATGCTGCCCAGTTCACCTTGGTCGGTGGCGTGTCGCAGGTGCAACTCCCCGAGGGCGCCCTCGTGTGCAACCTGCCGACGGGGCTGATGGAGCACGACGATGTCGTCACCTTGTTCCACGAGTTCGGGCACCTGGTCCATCACCTCGTGGGCGGGCACCAGCGCTGGGCCGAGTTTTCCGGGGTCGCGACGGAATGGGACTTCGTCGAGGCTCCCAGCCAAATGCTGGAGGAGTGGGCCTGGGACGCCGACGTGCTGCGCAGCTTCGCCACGAACGCCGCAGGCGAGCCCATCCCCGCCGCACTGGTGGCCCGGATGCGTGAGGCCGAGGATTTCGGGAAGGGCTACTTCGCCCGCACCCAGATGTTCTACGCCGCGCTGTCGTATTACCTGCACCTGGAGAATCCCGACGATGTGGTGGCACGGACCGCGGAGCTTCAAGCTCGCTACTCCCTGTTCCCGTACCTGCCCGGCACCTGCATGCCGACCAGCTTTGGTCACCTCGACGGGTACGGCTCGGGCTATTACACCTACATGTGGTCCCTGGTGATCGCTAAGGACCTGTTCAGCGCGTTCAACGCCGACGACCTGTTCGATGAGCGCGTCGCGACGCGCTACCGCGACACGGTGCTGGCCCCCGGCGGCAGCCGTGACGCGGCGGATCTCGTCGCCACGTTCCTCGGGCGCCCGTTCTCCTTCGACGCGTACGCGGCCTGGCTGGCCCGCTGACGACACACGCGCAGGCGCCCGGGCTGTTGCTGCCCGGGCGCCTGCGCGTTGGTCATCGTTGAGGGGATCGCGCCGGCTTAGCGGCTGCGGCGCTGAGCGCGACCAGCCGACGCCGAGAACGCCGCCGCGCCGCGCGTCGAGCCCGCCGGGCTGGCGCTCGAGGCGCCTCCCCCACGTCGCGAGGTGCCTGCGCTGCTGCGCTGCGCGCCCGCGTTCGAGGATCCTCCGGAGCGTCCGCGCGTCGACGCGCCACCGCGACCACCCGTGGAACGCTGCTCGCCTCCGCGGGTGCCCGACGTGCCGTGTCCGGTCGCCCCGCCGCGTCCACCACGACCACGCCCACCGCCACTTCGGCGGTTGCCGCCGCCTTGCTGTTGCTGCTGCACCGGGGCGCTCGGCGTCCGCTCGGCCACCTCGGCAGCACTCATGAGGTGACGCTCGCCGGGAGCCAGCGAGTGCAGGATCTCGGGGGTCGCCTCGCTGATCTGCGGGGTGATCTTCGCTGCGCGCATGAGCCCGCGCACGTCGCCGCGTTGATCGGGGGTCGCGATCGTTACGACCGTACCCGCGTGCCCGGCCCGCGCAGTGCGTCCGGAGCGGTGCAGGTACGCCTTGTGCTCGGTGGGCGGATCGGCGTGCACCACGAGGGCGACGTCATCGACGTGAATCCCGCGGGCCGCGATATCGGTGGCCACGAGGGTCTCCACGCGTCCGGAGCCGAATGCCTCCAAGTGGCGCGTCCGGGCGTTCTGGTTGAGGTTGCCGTGCAGGTCCACCGCCGGGATGCCGCGCGCCACGAGCTGCTTGGCGAGCTTCTTGGCGCCGTGCTTGGTGCGGGTGAACACGATGGTGCGCCCGGGGGCTGCGGTGAGGTCGGCGACGACATCGAGGCGTTCGGCGGGGCTCACCGTCAAGACGTGGTGCTGCATGGTCGCGACCGGGGACTGCGCCGAGTCGGCCTCGTGCACGACGGGGTCGTGGAGGAACTGCTTGACCAGCACGTTGACGGCGTTGTCGAGGGTGGCGGAGAACAACAGCCGCTGCGAGCGATTCGGCGTCGCGGCGAGGATCTTCTTCACCCCCGGCAGGAAGCCCATATCGCTCATGTGGTCGGCCTCGTCGATGACGGTGACCATCACATCGCTGAGCGCCAGGTGGCCCTGGTCGCGCAGGTCGAGGAGGCGTCCGGGCGTGGCGACGAGAATGTCGACGCCGTCACGCAGCGCCCGCACCTGCGGATTCTGGTTCACCCCACCGAAGATGGTCAGCAGGCTGAGCCGGTCGGCCTCAGCAAGCGGACGCAAAGAGTCGGCGATCTGCGCCGCGAGTTCACGGGTGGGGGCGAGCACAAGGGCACGCGGGCGCCCCGGCGCCGGACGCCGCCGCTCAGCTGCCAGGCGCGCCACCACGGGCAGCGCGAAGGCGAAGGTCTTACCCGAGCCGGTGCGTCCGCGGCCGAGCACGTCGCGTCCGGCCAGGGAGTCGGGCAGCGTGGCCGCTTGGATGGGGGTTGGGGTGTCGATGTCGAACGTGGCCAGCACGTCGACGAGGTTGGTCGGCACGCCAAGGCGTGCGAAAGGTGACGTCATATTCCTGATTCCTGGGCGTCTCGCCCGGCGCGCTCGGCAGGATCCGATCCGGTGACCGGTGCGGCGCGACCAGCGATCCACGATGGATCGCATCATCATGCGACCCGAGGCAAGACTGGTGCGGGTCGCTGCCCACCATTCTAGTCGATCTGACCAAGGAGGTCGGCCAGCCCGTTGCAGCCCCCGCCGCGACGCGTCCCGCCTCGGCTCACGCGCCGCTCAGGGTTCGCCGAAACTCCAGCCACGCTCGGCGGCAGCGAGACGGTAGTCGGTGGCCAATTCGCCGAGATCGGCGTGGTAGCGCGCCATGCGACAGCCGCGCCCGTCCGGTCTGACCTCGATCCCTTCGGCGCGCCAATGCGGTAGGGCGGCATCCAGGACCGCGCAGCGTCCGTCGTGGCCCACGATCCGCCACCACGGCACCGCCAGGTCGAGGTCCTTCAGCACCGCGCCCACCTGACGCGGACCGATGCCGACGAGGGTCCCGATCTCGCCGTAGGCCGCCACGCGTCCGGGCGGGACCAGACTGACGGCCAGCGCGACGCGCTCGCCAGGATCAGGCGCGGACGAGGTCGTCATCGACGTCTCCCGGCCCCGCGGCCACCATGCCCGCGGTCGTGAACACGACCGCACTGCCCAGCAGGAACCACAACGGGATCGTCCACCCGTGCGTGACATCGAACAAGAGACCGACCGCGAACGGGCCGCAGGCAGAGAACAGGTAGCCCACCGACTGCGTGAACCCTGACAGTTGCGTCGTGACGTGAGGGTCGCGCGTCCGAGCGGTCACCAGGGCAAGCGAGAGCGCAAACGCGAACCCGGACAGGCCCAAGAAGCTCGCCCATAGCCACGGCAGCGTCGTGGGCGCCAGCCAGATTCCCAGGTATCCCGCCACCAGAAGCGCCCCCAGCAGGACCACCACCCAGCGGGGATCGCGCACGCGTGCTGCGACGGCGGGCATGACGAACCCGGCCGGAATGCCGAGGGCCGCGGTGATCCCGACCATCCACCCCGCCTCGGTTGCCCCCAGCCCGCCGTCGCGGAACATCTGCGCGAGCCAGCCGAACTGCACGTAAGCCTGCATCGATTGCGTCCCGAAGAACACCGCCAATGCGATCGCCTTGCGCGAGCGCACCACACCGAAGATGGACCCCGAGCGGCGCGGTACGTCCGGCGCCGGGGGCAGCCTTCGCCTGCGATCCGAGACCGCCACGACGATCCACGGCACGGTCGCCAGCGCCATCGACGCGCCCCACACCCCCAGCGCGAAACGCCAGCCCCCGGGAGCCACCGCCGACAGGGGGGCCGACAGCATCGACGCACCGGTCGCGCCGATGGCGAGCGAGATGGTGTAGACCGACATCACCCCGGCGAGCCGGTTGGGGAAGGTCTCCTTGACGTAGGCGGGCACCAAGACGTTGCCCACGGCCATGCCCGCGAACGCGACCACGCTGAACAGCAGGAAGGCCAGCGCCGAGTCCACGAACGGGCGGGCCAGGAGCCCGATCGTCGCGACCACCGTGGCGATCGCCAGGGCGCGCGAGAGCCCCCACCGCAGACCAAGGGACACCGCAACTGCGCCAAACACGGCAAAGGCGAACCCTGGCAAGGCGGTCAGGACGCCAGCGACGGTGCTCGTGATGCCCAGGCTCTGTTTCACCTCGGCCAGCACCGGCCCCAAGGATGTCGCGCCAGGACGCAGGTTGACCGCCAGCACCGCGATCGCGATCAGGGCCCACCACAACCGTGCGCTCGCAGACAGGCGCATCACTCCTGGTCGTCGTTTCGCAACGGCCCGTCCTGGATCGCTCGGCGAGCCTGACGCTGCGCCTTATCGGCGCGTCGACGAATCTTCTTGGCTGCCTTGGCTGCCTTCTCGCGCGCCTTCTGGGCAGCCTTCAGGCTCGCCTTCTCGGCCCTGCGACGACGGCGCAGCGCGACCTCCGCGGCATATTCGGCGGGGCTGATCGTGGTGCCGTCCTGCGTCGGCGGCGCCTCAACCGGGTGCCACTGCGCGGCGGCAGGGTCGGGTTCGAGGTGGGAACCGGCCTCATCGACGCGATCGGCGTCCGGCTCATCGAACCACCAGCCGTGCTCGCCCAGATACCGGAAGGACACCGCCGCGTCGGCGGGCACCGTGGCCTGCGCCCGCTGATGCTCCCCATCCACGACGAACGGTGTGGCGCCGGGGGTCCACGCGTTGAACGTTCCCACGACACTGATCCGGCCTGCCGGATGGTCGCTGGGCAGTTCGAAGGTCAGAAGGCGAAGGCCTGGGCGGGGTGCGGGTGAGCGCAACAACATGGGACGTCCCTTTCTCGGCTCCCCCATTGTTCCATCGAATCGAAGCGCCCCCTCCGGGGGTTGCCACGGACCGGCGAGGCTAGTGCTCCGTCAGCCAGTGCTGCTGGACGAGCGCGTCCACGCTGATCCCTGAGACGAGGCACCGATCCTTACGGTTACGGGTCAACGCCTGAGTCCACGGCACGAAGCCGCCATCGCCCAGGATCACGGGGCTGTCCTCCCCCACAACGAAGCGGAAGGCCGCCGCCACGTAGGGGTTACGCCAGGGCGTCGCGTCGGTGACCCTGACCACCGTCACGTCCTCCAGGAGACCTCGGCCCTCCACCAAGGCGGCCAAGGACACATCCCACAGCACCAGATGGAGCCGTGCCGTCGGCACGAGGGCGCGCAAGGCCGCCTGCCAGTAGCGCAGGTGCAGTTCGAGCAACTCCACCTCGGTGCTGAGGCCTCCCCCATCCGGCGCCGACGAGCACAGGGAAAAGATGAGTTCGTGGGCCGCCCCCTCGCCGGGATCCGAGGCGTGTGTCGCGCGGGCGTGCGTGGCCAGGTGGACCCGCGCGTGTCCGCTGCGCCGCTGCTTGGAGGCCTCCAGTGCGAGCGCGTGCGCCGGGTCGGCGACCAGTTCGCTGCCCCGCACCGTGGTGATCACCCGGTTCTGCCCTCGTCCGCCGAGATGGCTCCCGGTCCCCAGGCTCGTCAGAGGGGACAGTGTCACACCGGCGAATTCCGGTGGCACGACGTCCCAGAGTCGCTGAGTGAGGGCCAAGACAGCACGTGGGTCGGCCACGCTGGGCGTCACCAGGCGGTCCTCGCGCCAGCAGGTGATGATGTCGGCCGAGGTCATCGACCCCGCACGCGCCCGTGCGATATCGGCGAGGATCGCGCGCAACTCGGCCTCACCGAGCCCTCGCAGAAGCGCATCACGTGCATGGGATCCAAGTCGTCGCCACACCTTTGTGGACGCCGCCGTTCCGCTCATCCCCCATCCCTCCGGTCCGTCGGGCTGTTCGTCTTCGATTCAACCACAGGTTGAGCGCGTCCTCTCCCTCCTTCTGTCGGACGCCTCCTTTAGCCTGCGGGCATGGGGAGAAAGCTGGTCGAGGTGAATCGTCCGGTTCGCCGCGTCGAAGCGCGCCGCGACGCCGCGTGGGAGCGCGACGTGTGGCCCTACCGCATCCCCGCTGTGGCGCACGTACTGAGGCACGGGTTGGATCTGTCGCAGGCCACGATCCTGGTCGGTGAGAACGGTTCGGGGAAGTCGACGCTCCTGGAGGGGATCGCCGAGGCCTATGGGCTCAACCCGGAGGGCGGCTCGACCGGGGCGCGCTTCACCACGCGACGAACCGAATCGCCCTTGTCGGAGGCACTTCAGCTCGTCCGGGGCGCGGGCGCCTCCCGTGGCGGGTACTTCCTGCGCGCGGAAACGATGCACGGCTTGTTCAGCTATCTGGAGTCGAACGGCGGGGATCCGTTCCATCGTCTGTCGCATGGGGAATCGTTCCGCGCCATTTTGGAGAATCGGACGCGGACCAGCCGCGGGGTTCTGCGTCCGGGGCTCTACGTCCTCGATGAGCCGGAATCGGCGTTGTCCTTCACCTCTGCGCTGCACGCCCTGGCGACGCTCGTGGACATGATGCGTCACCCCAACGTCCAACTCCTGATCGCGACTCATTCGCCCGTGTTCGCCGCCCTGCCTGGGGCAGCGTTGTGGCAGTTGGAGGGCACCGGCCTGCAGCCGACCACCTGGGAGGATCTCGACCTCGTGATCAACGAACGGTACTTCTTGGCGGATCCGCAGCGCTTCCTGCGTCACCTGCGAAGCTGAGGCTCGCGGGTGTCACTCGCCCGTGGTGAGCGCCCGCATCCCGGGCGGCAGGGCCCGTGGTGGTCGGACACGCGGGGTCCGCCCCAGGTGGACGCTGCCGCGCCCCACGGTGAAGGTGCGCCCGCTGCCGTGGTCGTCACGGCCCGCCAGGACGCCGAGCAGCCGATCGATCTGCCGGTTGGCCTCGTCGAGTTCGGTTTCCAGGCTCAGGATCCGGCGGACGCCCTCCAGGTTGATGCCCTCGTCTTGGGACAGGTGCTGGATGTGGCGCAGCTTGGCGATGTCACGCAGCGAATAGCGACGCCCCCGCCCTTTGGCGCGCGAGGGGACGACCAGCCCGAGCCGGTCGTACCCTCGCAGCGTCTGCGGGTGCATGTCTGCCAGCCTCGCCGCTACCGAGACCGTGAACAGCGGCGACTCGATGTCGAGGTTGGCGGGCAGTGCGTCACTCATCTCAGGCTCACTTCGTGAACAGTCCAGCACGGGGGTCGGTGGCTCCCAGCGCCTCGGCGTGGGCCTTGAGCGCGTCGCTCGCCGCCTGGTTCATGGACGCCGGAACCTGAACTTCGACGGTGACCAGCAAGTCGGCCTTCTCGCCGTTCTTCCTCGACACTCCGCGACCACGCACCCGGAAGGTCCGCCCGTTCGGCGTCCCCGCGGGGATACGCAGCTTGACGCGCTGCCCGCCGAGCGTGGGCACCTCGATGTCGGCGCCCAGCGCCGCTTCGGCGTAGGTGACCGGAACCGTGACGGTCAGGTTGTCGCCCTTGCGCCCAAACAGCGGGTGCGGCGTGACGTTGACCAGCACGAAGAGGTCGCCTGCGGCGCCACCATTTTCACCCGCACCACCCTTGCCCTTGAGGCGAAGGCGTTGCCCGTCCTCGACCCCGGCGGGGATCCGAACCTGCATGGTCTTGGTGGAACGCCCACGGCCGGAGCCGTGACACACCGGGCAGGGATCCTCGACGTACAGGCCGCGCCCGTGGCAGGTGGGGCATGGCTCGGAGACGGTGAACCCACCCGAGGTCTGCGTCATGACCGACCCGGACCCCTCACAGGTCGGGCAAATCTCAGGAGACGTGCCGGGCGCCGCGCCGGTACCCCGGCAGGCGGTACACGGGGTGTCCGAGATGGTCTGCATCGAGACAGTCGTCCCGTTGACGGCCTGGTCGAAGTCGATGGTGACCTCGCCCTCGATGTCGCTCCCGCGACGTGCCGTGCTCCGCGTGGTGCGACGCGATCCGCCGGAGTTGCGGAACAGCCCCCCGAACAAGTCGGAGATGTTCTGGTCTCCGGCGTTGCGGAACAGATCCTCCACGGAGGGACCCGCAGCACCGCTGCCGAACCCGGAGAACCCACCCGGCGCACCGCCGGACCCGCCACCGGGGAACCGGAAGCCGCCCAGCATGGAGCGTTGGTCGTCGTACTCCTTGCGCTTCTTGGGGTCGGAGAGGATCGAATAAGCCTCCGAGACCTCCTTGAAGCGCTTCTCCGCCGCTGCGTCGCCGGGGTGCTGGTCGGGGTGGTTGTCGCGAGCCAGCTTGCGGAACGCCTTCTTGATTTCGTCAGGCTTAGCGTCCTTGGAGACGCCCAGGGCCTTGTAGTAGTCCTTCTCCGCGTTGGTGCTCACGATGCCTCCTCCCGGCTCGCTTCGAATGGATCAGTTGGGATCTGCGACGCCCACGCGCGCAGGCCGGATGACGCGGTCACCGAGCTTGATCCCCTTCTGCATGACTGAGGACACGATCTGGTGGGTGTGATCGCCCTCCATCGGAACCTGCATGAGCGCCTCGTGCAGGTTGGGGTCGAACTCCTCGCCGACCTCGCCGAACGCGACGAGACCGTACTTGGCCGCCACCTTCTCCAGCGCGTCGACGACGAGCTTGAACCCGCCGTCCAGTTCCTCGTGGTGCCGTGCCGCATCGATGGCGTCCAGAACGGGCAGCAGGTCGCTGACGACCTGATCGATCCCGGACTGCCGCGCCACGTGCCGATCGCGGTCGACCCGGCGCTTGTAGTTGACGTACTCGGCCTGCAGGCGCTGCAGGTCTGCGGTGCGCTCCCCGAGTTCGTTGGTGAGCTTGGCCACCTCCGCGGCCTCGGGTGCCGCGTCAGTGATCGACGACGCGTCATCGGGCACCTGGATCTCGGGTTGCGAGCCCTCCGGTGCGCCGGTCGAGTCGTCGGGGTGTTGGTCGTTCACGTGTGCTCCACTTTCTCGCGATATGCGGCACCGGCTGGGCAGGCCGCCCGGTAACCCGGGAGCCTACCCAGCCGGCAGCGTGTGCTTACTTGTTGTCGCCCTCGTCCACGATCTCGGCGTCGACGACATCGTCATCGGCACCCTCGGTCGCAGCCGACTCGCCCTGGCTTGCGCTCGGCTCCTCGGCGGATGCCTGCTTGGCCTGCGCGGCGGCGTAGACGGCCTGCCCCATGGCGGACGCCTTCTCGTTGAGGTCGTTCATGGCGGTCTTGACCTCATCGTCGTTGTCGGTGCCCTTCAGGGCCTCCTTCAACGTGGTGAGAGCGGCCTCGACCGGACCCTTGACGTCATCGCCGAGAGCCTCCTCGTTGTCCTTGAGGAGCTTCTCGGTGCGGAACGCCAGCGCGTCGGCCTCGTTGCGCATCTCGACGGCCTCGCGGCGCTTGCGGTCCTCGTCGGCGTGAGCTTCCGCGTCACGGACCATGCGGTCGATGTCGTCCTTGCCAAGCGCCGAGCCGCCGGTGACAGTCATCGACTGCTCCTTGCCGGTCGCCATGTCCTTGGCGGACACGTGAACGATGCCGTTGGCGTCGATGTCGAAGGCGACCTCGATCTGCGGGACGCCGCGCGGGGCGGGCATCAGGCCGATGAGCTCGAAGTTGCCCAGCGACTTGTTGTCGCGGGCGAAGTCACGCTCGCCTTGGTAGACCTGGATCATCACCGAAGGCTGGTTGTCTTCGGCCGTGGTGAACACCTCGGACCGCTTGGTCGGGATGGTGGTGTTGCGCTCGATGATCTTGGTCATGACGCCGCCGCGGGTCTCGATGCCGAGGCTCAGCGGGGTGACGTCGAGCAGCAGCACATCCTTGACCTCGCCCTTCAGGACGCCGGCCTGCAGGGCCGCACCGAGAGCGACGACCTCGTCGGGGTTGACGCTCTTGTTGGGCCCCTTGCCGCTGAGCTCCTTCACCAGGTCGGCGACAGCCGGCATGCGGGTGGAGCCACCGACCAAGATGACCTGGTCGATCTTGTTCACCGACGTGTTGGCGTCCTTGATGACCGCGTTGAACGGGCTGCG
>RRZU011188857.1_pt1 | contig 39986 bp, 32 predicted proteins | sample 2165561 | NCBI WGS metagenome assembly RRZU01 (sample SAMN10456909, study PRJNA506462) | wastewater metagenome | isolation source: wastewater sludge | place: USA: Moscow, Idaho | reverse complement strand
TGCCATTTTTATAATAAGCAGAACACCAAGCTCTCAAAGCCAAGCTGCACCTCAGAGGTCACGGTTTATGACAAGGGGATAGGGCGGCGTCAGGCGGTCTCAGACCTTTTGGATATCGCTGAAGATATGCAGACACCGCGGGAGATATTATTCATCGACTCAGAGCAGTTCCGCTGGCTTCTAGAGGATAAGGCTTACGCGAAAGCCTGGGTTAACAGAATGTACCAATTGTTGGAAAGAGGATTCCATGCCAGAGTTGTCGTCCATTTTTCTTCTGACGAAGACTCTTTCTCCCGCATTTTTCGTATCTGTGGGCCGCTATTTTTTCATAAAAACATTAAATGGTATCGCCATAAGTTTTATGATGACGATGCTCATTGTTGTTCTTTCTTCATTTTGGAAAACACGATATCCATTATGGGTATGTCGATGACAAAAGACCACTCATATACAGCCGTCTTTCCCGATGCCTTTTCAGTAATGCACCATAAAAATGTCGTAGAGTCGGTAATCAGTGCGGCGGAACCTTTTTTTGAAGAATTTCCTCCGGAAAAAATTGGTGAGCTTATAAAAAGGGTCTTATCTATCAGCCGTCTGGGAACGATACTCTACGCCTACCTTCCTGTTCCGGCGCTGATATCGGCCAATGAAGAAATTATCAGCAACGTACTCACCGCAAACGGCGTTGACGCAAAGACTATTAGGAAATGCCTGGATTTGTGCAAAGATTTCTCACAGCTGCAAAGCAAAGCTATTGAGCCCTATATGGGCAAGTATGGGCGGGTTGTTAATATTTTCCAGTTAGACAGAATGGAGAGATGCACGTACAAAGTGCCATTTTCAAGCTGCAGTTTAAGTTTGATGAGCGGAGAGTCAATCATTGCCGAACAAGAGCTTGTCGCTCAATCTTTTGATTTTTTGGCAAAATCATTGGAGGAAAATCCCTATTATTCTGTTGCCCTCACATCGGAACAGGATTTTGCCCAGCTAACGGAGATGAACTGTTGGTGCGAAAAAGACAGATGGCTGCTGCAAATGGATAGAGATGGCTGCCGTTTCTGTGATGAACCGAGCTTGGCTGCAGCGGCGACCACGATATTTGAGCAGGCATATAAGAGGATCCCCTCCTGCCGCAAGGTGCAGGAAGATGTCCTCTCGCTGATAAAAAATCTATCCGAGGAAATTAGAAAAAATCACGAGAATCGTGGATCATAAAAACAATTGGCACGTCATTAGCGCCAATTATCTTTTAGTGCTGGAGGAATTACTCTTGCCAACAGGCAAAATGAAGCCGCTCTTCTTTTACTCCTCGCTTGGGGTAGTTTTTCTCGGCGGCGGCACCAATTATTGTAATGCCGAGGACTTCCACTCCCTCAGGAAGATTTAAAAACCTGCGGACTTGCTCTTCTTTGGGAGCACGACTGTAAACTCCATACCAAAGAGCCCCAAAGCCCAAGCCGAAGGCTGCTATTTGCATGTTCTCCATCGCCGCGGCGCAATCTTCAATCCAAGCACCGCCCCAAGGATAATCCCTTGTGTCTGCACACACGGCAATAGCCCACTGTCCCTCTAGAAAAGGGGTCTTTTGTTCTACCTCTGCCGCCAGTTCCGCCATTCGCTCTTTTGTCAGCACAACGCATCGCACCGGATACGCTCCTCTGGCACTGGGCGCGGCAAAAGCGGCGGCTATAATTGTTTCCATGTCTGCACGCGAGATATTTTCCTCTAAAAAATGTCTGACACTATATCTGCTCATGATTGCATCTATAGCTCCGCGCATTATTATTCCCCCGTCTTAAAGCAGCGGCCGTCAAGTAAGAGCGACGGCCGGCGCTATCTTTATATTATTCAGTGAAGCAGGCTTTATGTATTTATGCGCCTCTCTATCGTTTTAGTTTATACCACAAATGCTTCTGCCCAACGCCAATTACAGTTCAAGATCCTCTCCGCAGAGCCGCTAATATAATAAAGCCCCCTTCCCGAAAGTTTCGTTATCAGAAATAGGGGCTCTTCGTCGATGAAGTTTTATCTGTTAAGTCCTTTGTCTATTACATCCCAAATTTGAGGTTTTTCGTGCCCCTTGCTCCAGGCTGCAGCCCCAGGAAGCCCGTATTTATGGACCAAGGCTATTCTGTGCGCCATAGACTCTCCGTCTTCCGCCCACACTTTGTAGGTTTTGCCGTTTGCGCGGTAGCTATAGAAGTATTGCCCTGTCTTTTCATTCCATACAGGCTGTAATCCCAGAGAAGATATCAGCGAGTCGCTTTCTGCCATTTTTAAAGTAAAGCTTTTGACCTTAACACCACCGCCTGCTGGGGTCTCTTCCCATTTTCTCATGTAAAAAGGCACACCAAGTATCAGTTTCTCCGCAGGCACTCCCTCTGCCAAGGTATTTTGCACCGCACGCTCCACCCAAGGAAGAGAGGCGACAGAACCGGCTGTTTTTGAAGTGCGCCAATGTTCGTCATATGCCATCAACATAATGTAGTCAGAGTATTTGGCTAATCCCGCTCGGTTATGGCTGCGGGAAGTACGGCTGTTGGCGGGGACATGAACGTCAACGGAGCTTTTGAGTCCCATCGCCGACAATTGAGGCCCCAGAACCGACATAAAATTAACAAAGGCATTGTTGTCACTCTCTGCCATTCCCTCAAAGTCAATGTTAATGCCGTCAAGATTATATAGTTTCGCATATGCAAGAAGCCTGGCTATGTAGATATTTACCGCGCCTTTGCTGGCAAACATTTGCGTTGTATTTAAGGAACTAAATCCATTTGAGGCCAAAGCCCAAACTTGGTAGCCCTTTTTGTGCGCGGCTTCCACATATGAGACCGAGGCACGGTTAGCGACACCACCATTGCCGTCGATTAAGTTAAACCAGGTGGGGCTGATAACATTCAGCGCATTTATCTTCGCTTCCGCTCCCAGGTCGGGATTAAATCTCGTAATGTGCGCCCAGACAAGCATGATTTTTTTGCCGCTGACTCCGGGTTTGGGAGTTCTCGCAGCCAAAACTGCGTTTATGTCATCGTTTGTCCTTGTTAGCACAGCACTTTCGCCTCTTAGAGAAATCGATAGTTTTGTCAAAGGTTCCATGCCGGTGACGTTAAAGTAGGAAACACCGTTATCCTTTAGGAGAGGAAAGTAAAGAGGCAACGAGCCGCCGACCAAAGATGTCAAAGCCGGAATACCCAAGACTTCTGCAGGATTGGCAACGTTAACGTAAAAGCCCTTGCCCTTTAGCCCGTCAGAAAGAGTTACTCCCATGCGCGCCATTGAGTCCGCCGGAACCCACAAGTCTCCAGCACGCAAGATACCTGTGCCTACAGCCGTAGCGGCGGCGCCCTCCTTATATGTCAATGACACAAGGATATCTCCTTCAGCAGCTTTTGACGGTACGGGAAAGATGAAGAAAAATGCGGCCACAACCAAAGTGATAATCGTACAGTTTCGCATTGATATTTTCAAAAAAATAGCCCCTTTCATTTTATGATGATTATAATAATCCCAATTGATTGGGGAATCTACAGCCAAATTGCTATATAATCTATTTGTTGATACCATACAGACAGGGGATCCTTTTTTGAAAAGAATATTAACAGAGGCATTGCTTTTATTGGTGATATTTGCTTCCGCATCAGCTGCTGCAGAGCGTAAAGAGGGCTTAGGGATAACCATGGCTGATTTTATCGATAAGCTTGGCTATGCCTGCTCCCGAGTGCCCAACGGCATCACGGAAAAACAGATTGATGATAACTACCATACTAACGATGACGGTAATGTGACTATCAGCTATAGCAGTTCGATTATTATTTTAATCAACAGACATAAGTCCGCACAATACGTACGTAATGTTGCAGTAACCTACGTTTTTGAGGATTCCGACAAATCTGCTAATTACCACGACCACGGCTACACCCCTGATGAAGAGGTCATCTTTTCCAGCATTTGTATGCAGACAGTCTTAGCCCTCAACAGAGGAATGACCGTCCCTGAAGCAAGGGATTTGCTGAAAGCTATCGGCCTTTACGGTGCATTGTTGGACGGCGTACAGCGCAGCAAAAAACATGACGGCAATCTCTATATCATGAAACTTCAGCCTAACGGTATGGCAGTAATGGCGGTATCTCATATTTGAGGTAATGCCATATAATATAAATATAAAATTTAAAAAGCGAGGTATGCAGTTATGACTATTGATCAGCTTCTGAACAAGCTTGATGACGCGCAGACAGACGAAGAGATTCTTGAAATAGGACGCCAGATACTTGAGATTGATCCTCAGAGCCCCTATGGCAAATTGGCTGTATGGGAGACCATGGAGTATGACGAGTGCGTGGAGAACCTTGATATGCTTAGCGAAGCCCTTGATAAAATCCGTGCGGTAATCGATGCCAAAGATACTCCTCCCATTATTGAAGACGACCGTGACGCGCAAGTATATTGCACCATTATGATGAACCTTGGCTACTCACTGCTGGCTGAAGGCAAGACAGAGGAATCACTGGAAGTAGCAAGGGAATTTGTCAACTTCGATGATGAAGGCTACTTCCCCAGCCGCACCTTGATGTACCGCTGCATGATAGACTTGGCCATGTATAACGATATTCTCTCCTCACTGGAAGCCGACCCGCTTGAATCAGTGGTTGGGGAATACGCCCGCGCTCTGTCTCTGCTCGAAACAGGAGCTGAGGCAGGAGAAGTCCGCGATGCGCTAAACTACGCCATATCTTTGTGCCCAGATGTTCCCTTCTTCATTCTTAACATCTGGGAGATGCCGGATTCTGAAGACGATATTGACGAAGATATGGAAGACACCATCAGCTACGCCACCTATCTTGCAGAACCGTGGTGCGCCACAGATGAACGCCTCGCGGCTCTCAGCGCTCCCACATTCCTCTTCGGTTTCCTAACCAACAGACTCGAGGACGAAAAGGATATCAAACTGTTAAAAGAGGGATATGAAGCAGCAGAAGTACTTACGGACGTGGAAGAAGCAAAAGTACGCATTGAAGAAATGGAAGAAGAGGGCAGGGATCCTGAAGAAGTTGATGCATTCGCCCTTGGAGAAACCGCCACAATTGTCGAAAAACTCCTCGATAGAGCTGAATAGACCGTCACTACTACAAATTAAAACGAGCTCCCGCATATGCGGGAGCTCGTTTTTTATGCAAAACATCAATCAAAAACGATTCTCCGATTGTCAAAAGAATTATCGATTATTTCGTAAATATAGTTTCTATCTCTGTCCCAAGCATAGCGTCCATTACCGGATAAAGAGCCGTAGCCGTCAAGATACTGCATCGCCTCCGAGTCGGCGTGATTTCTTGTTATATAACCGCGGTAAAGCGGCAGCATCGGCATTCTGCCGCGAATAACACTGCTGCTCCAGTCACCGCTAAGCTGCGTCTCTTCAATAACTTTGTCAAGTACGGCACGAAGTTCAGCGGGAATATCATCAATGAATTTTAAGCGTCCCATCGCCGATTTTCCAAATCTGTCAAGCAGATAGGCAGATCCCCACACCCCATCGGGCAGCTCTCGCATAGAAGCCACTGCGGAGAACAGAGCGTCTACAGCCAGCAACTGACGCGGCTGCACACTTCTCTTTGGAATAAAACCACTTACTTCTTCCCACCTTGAAGGATCTCCTTCGGGAAACATCCTGTCTACCAAGGCAACAGCCGCAGCTGCGCGTGATTTCGTCTCCCCTCTTTTTGTCATCAGCCACAGCTCTTCTTCACTGCCTTGAGGAGCCGATTGGCGAAGAGCCTCAATTATAGGAAGCCCAACCTCTTTTATCTTCGCCCGCTGCTCCATTTTAGCGACAAAAGCATCCCACTTTTGGTCAGCAAAAGACGGCGAACTAAATAGAGCAAACGACAGGGTCAGCATCATGGCAATAACAATTTTCTTCAACAAAACCACTCCTATCCGCCTAATTGAATTTTAGTATATAAAAATTCTACGACCTTTTTGTTCTGTTAGTAAGCGCATTTTGCACGTATAAGTTAATTTTAAAACAGTTTATCTCCCCGCACTGTGACTTCCCGCTCCCAGATACCGGCCTCCCAAACCTTGCTGTTCATGCCGCCCTGCAGCATCTTCCACATTCTCACCTTCGCGGTACCTGATCCGTAAAGGTCAACCTTCAATACCTCGCCATTCTCCAAAGGTACAAATACCATTCTGCCACCCGAATAAATCCTCGCCAAACTGTCAGTCGGAGTTTTATCAGCAGCAACTGATTTATAGGGTATGCCGCGTCTTTTACCGTAAACACGAAATTTAGAAACACCGTCTTTTGCCATTATCAAAAGGCCGCCTTTACCGTAGCCGCTGACAAACCCGCTGATAAATTTCAGCTGCGGTTCCAGTTCGCTCCCAGCTAAAGGCAGCACAGAGACGCAGAACTGTCCGAGATATGCCAGCGATGATTTATTTTCCGCCCCCACCGCCGCCCCTAAAGTCGCATTGGCTGCGGAAATTTTTCCTGCCTTCAGGTATTCACCGATGGTTTTTTCCAAGTCGTACCGCTTAGATTTATCAGTATAGCGAAGCGAAGCTATTGTCACTTGATAAATTTGCGGAAGCTGAGAATAATAATCTTGGGAATCAACAAGCGGTTCGGCGGAAACATTTTCAGTTCTGACTTCATGAACTTCTTGTGAGAGCGGAGCCGTGCCGAGGCTTACCTCTTCTGCAGCAAATAAAGAACTTGGGAATAAAATGGTGACAAATATTATCAGTGCACAAATATTACTTCTCAAAATCGGTTCCTCCAATAAAGTTACAAAAACTGCTTTCTAAAATTATTTTACGGCGCTCGCCGCCTTCTATACGAAGACAGCGAGCGCGTAACTCTAAATTATAAGTGTTATCCGCTAAATATCAATATACCTCGTCTCTCCGTCACTGCTTACATGGGAAGAGACATGCCGCTGGGGCATTGAGCCGTCAAAGGCTAAAATCAACGCTGGCAGCCCCAAGAGAATTGTTGTGCCGATGCCCCAAAGCCAAAAATTTTTGCCTAGCCTGCGGGCGATGCTGCCCCATAAATAAACAGAGGCTACCACCCCAATCAGACCGGAGACTGATTCAAAGAACTGCGCAAACATATACAAGCTAAGGGCATTCATCACAAACTGCACAAAACCGGGGGCGAGAATAGCCACAGTCAGCCAGCGAGTAACCGCCGCACAGTCACAAAGGAGCATCACATTGTATCCTGGAATAAGAAATCCAACAAAAGAACCAATGCGAAACTTCTCCCCTAAACGGTAAAAAACATATACCGCGAAAAGGTAAAAACCAAAGAACACCAACAGCACAGCTAGCACTGTAAATGCCCCGAACAGCAGCGTGAACAAAATTACTTTGACCTCTTTTCCAACTGCGAGATAACCTCTCCCAGCTTCTTGATATCAGAACCGTATTTCGCCCAATCTCCCTGACGCTGCGCGCTTTGAGCCGAGTCAAAGAGAGTCTGAGCCCTCTTAGCCAACTCAGCGACTGAGCCGGACACGGAAGCACTTTCGGCAGCATCCGGTGTTTTATCATCTTTTTTGCCGTTGATATTTACCTTCGTGCCTGTCGCAGTCATAACCTTCTGCCCGATAAGATTCTCCAATGCTCCTCCGAAAGTATCATCCCATGCGACTCTGCCGCCCGTTGAAACCACCACTCGTTTCAGTTCGGGCAGTTCGCCGTTTTCCGCTTTCAAGTAAAGCGGCTGCACATAGAGAAGGGATTTACCTACAGGAATAACCAGCAAATCGCCTCTAATGACATCAGAACCACGCTGACTCCAAAGCGAAAGCTGCGCTGAGATTTCCGGATTTTGGTCGATAAGAGCCTCGATCTGCGCCGGGCCATAAATCAGCTTTTGCTTCGGGAACTGGTAGACAAGCAGCTCACCATAGTTCGCCGGGTCACAGCGTCCTGCCATCCAGCCAATAAGGTTGTCCCTTCCCAAAGGCATATAAGGAACAATGATGGCGAACTCCGGGTTCTTCTCCCCCCACAGCTTCATCGTCACATAGTTGGGCTGAATACGCCGTTCGCGCCCCACAGGAGTAACCTCCCAAACGTCTTCCCTGTTGTAATAAGTGTTAGTATCTGTCATATGATAGGTACGGTAGACATCGGTCTGAACCTCGAAGAAATCTTCAGGATAGCGCATGTGCGCCCAAAGCTCCTTGGACATCTCCTTGCCGGGACGGAAAAGTCCAGGGAAGATCTTGCTCCACGTCTGCACCAGCGGATCTTTGTCGTCAACGATGTAAAAGGCCATCTTCCCGTCATAAGCGTCAACAGTAGCCTTGACGCTGTTGCGGATATAGTTGACGCCGTTAAAGTGCACCAGAGTTTTATCCTCTGTTGCCACAGGCTTTGAATATGGATAGCGGTGAGACCAAGTGAAAGCGTCCTGCACCCAAAGAATCTTACCGCCTAGAATCACCGGATAAGTATCATTGTCATAGATCAAAAACGGAGCGACCTCTTCCAAGGCTTCACGCACATTTCTATTAAACATCACATGGCTCTCGGGCTTCAAAGCTCCGGTAAAAAGAATCTCCGTATCACGGAAACGCAGTGTAAAGAGCAATTTGCGCCAGAAAGAACCGATCTTAACCCCACCCTGCCCTTTATATGTGCTTCTGGCGTTTGAGGCACCCATCGGATAATCAAACTCCTTGACCTCCGTATTAACCAACACATAAGAATCTGACTTGTTGCCAAAATAAATCTCCGGGCGGTCAAGCGGAATATTCACTGTTGAATGAGAGGGCAGGTCTTTCATAAAGAAGAAAGGCATTCCTCCGTCGGCAATTTCGTTAACCGGGTTCATAACCACGCCATAACCGTGAGTAAACTCCAGATGCGTATTGACCCAAGTCGGATTCTGCAAACGTGAAAGATCCAATTCACGCACAGAGAGCATAACCTGTCGGTTAAATCCGTCTAAAGGGTACCTATCTATATAAACGTCATCAAAGTTATAGTAAGTACGTATCGCCTGAAGCTGCTTGTATGTACGAAGCAAAGGGGAATAATCCCAAAGACGGATATTCTGTACCGTCTCCTGATCCGCCTTTAACTCCGCGCCGGTAACTTCCGCTCCCGGCGTTACAGACAAGATACGCACCTTATCCAGTCCAAAAGCCTTTCTTGTATAGTCCAAATGATAATTTATGTATTTCTTTTCAAACTCATACTCATTGGGTTTGACCCTGTACTGCTGTATAATTCCCGGAACAAAAGAGCGGGCTCCCCAGCCGACAATCAGCAGAACACCAACAACAATGACAGAAAACTTCCACATCGGCCGAAAGACATTCATCAGCAGTAAAAGTGCACCGACAAAGGCCGCTGCGGCCAAAACTGTCAGTGAGGGAAGCATCACATTCATATCGGTATAGCCGGCTCCGAAGACCACACCTGTTGGCGAGAAAAGCAGCTCATAGCGCTCAAGCCAATAACCGCCGCCCCATACCAACAAAATCAGCGCCCCCAATATTGCCAGATGCACACGCGCTTTTACCGTGCAAATAACCTTTGTTCCGACAACGGCAAAAGAGCGGGTCATAAAATAAGCCGCAAAAGAACCGATCAGAGAGACAAAAAGCACCCCTTGCAGCCATGCCTGTAAAAAACGCATAAACGGCAAGGTGAACACATAAAAAGAGATATCCAGCCCAAAAAGCGGATCTGCCTCACCAAAAGAGGTCGGGTAAAGGAACTTCAAAAAAGTTCCCCACATCCCCATCGCTCCGAGGGCATTCACCACCGCCATAAAACCGGCCACGCCAATAAGCAGCCATTTGGAAATCGGTAAAGCCAATTCCTGACCCGAAGTCTCAGACAGGGAGTGCAGCCCGTTCTTCAAGGCCAAACGCCAGTTCACCCAATAAACGATAAACGCGGGAATCAGAGCGACAAAGAAAAGCTCCCACTTCGCCGTGATCCTGCGCCAGAAAATCGTCTCATAACCTTGCGACTCAAACCAATACATGTCGGTAAGGAAAGTAGCCAACCAAGGAAGCAATACTGCGAAGACAAAAAATGCGCCAACTAGTGCCAACCATAGCTTAGGTATCTTAGGGAGCTGAACCGCAGGACGCACCTGAGCTTCCTCCTGCCAATCCTCATCGTTGCCGCCGGAGCCCTGCGACCACTGCTGCTCAGCGCCGCCATACAACCTGTCAAAGATACTCTTAATGTCCATATATATTCATCTCTCCCGGAGTTCAGATATGCACATATGCCTATTTTTTATTATAGCGTGATATTACATTATTAACCACGCAAAATCAGTGACTAAGCAAACTTTTACGTTAGCCGGCAAATGCGCGGACAACCTCGGCGCAGGTTAAAAAATCCAAGCATCATGAAGAAGCCAGCATGTTCACATAACGTAACGATGCCCCAAATGAGTGTTTCATAAAAATGATGCTATCGTTGTTTTTTCAATCTCAATTAACGCTTAGACAAACTTATAATCGATAGCCGCACATGACTGTTAAAATTACATGAAGCTTTGCCGTCACATGGCGTCCTCATGCTAATTTAGAAAATTTAAAATAACAGCAGAGGAGACCGCGGCGAAAAACTCCCTGTAAAACGCCGCAAAACTCCCCACTGTTTTAAAACAACACAGGTCAAAAAACAGCACAAACAAAACAAAGCAACGAAAAAAAACAACGCCTTGCGTCAAAGCCGCAGTGCGCCGCTGAACCATATGCCCATACGCACGCAGCCTGTCTCCATTTGCATTTGCCGCTTTTGCCGCCGCAAAATACAAGCAATTGTCACTTTGCACAACATAACTAAGCAGAGACAGCTCTCTTTCTCCTCCTTCGATAATTGACATCACCGACAGCACAATGTACCCTTAAAAAGGCGGCATACCACGCCAACAAAATATTGGGAGGCACTTTTAATGCTGACAAAAGAAGAAGTATACACAAAACTCGAAGAACTCGGCGTTGCTTTTGACAAAATGGAGCATGAGCCTGTCTATACCATAGACGAAATGAAACTAATTGAAGGCATGAACATTGAAGATGTCTGTAAGAACCTCTTCATCCGCGACGAAAAAGGCAAACGCCACTTCCTTGTGGTAATACGCGAAGACAAAAGCGCCGACCTCAAAGCACTGCGCGAACAGATAGGCTCCACGAGACTCAGCTTCGCCTCTGAAGATAGGCTGATGAAGCACATGGGACTGACAAAAGGCGCCGTCACCCCTCTCGGACTCCTTAACGATGAAAGCAAATCCGTAGAAGTCATCTTTGACCAAGACCTCAAAGGCAGAGAAAGACTCGGCTTCCACCCCTGCGACAACACCGCCACAGTTTGGATCTCATTTGACAACATCAAAAAAGTTATCGAAAGCCGAGGTAACTCGCTTAAGTTCGTCAAATTATAATGCCGCTTTAACAAACATACGTTACGCTCAGGCGAAAACTTTTTATAAGTACTTCCCGATGAGAATCTCAATTAAGAGCTCTCATCGGGAAGTTGTCTTCTTTAAACAGCAATGAATAAACAACTGTTTTTGCACAGCTCAGGACTTTACGCCAAGTGCGGGATAATTTTTTGCCGCTATTTCTCAGTCAGCACTGTTTTTTGCCCACAACGCCGCTAGATCGCAAAATATTAAGACTGACGCCGCCGGCTGCGTGTCGGTTAAGTTCTTTAACTTTACTCATATTAGTATGCCTGCAAAGGAACAGAAGAAGTACTTAAGGATAATGAATAATCCTGTCTATGAGCAAGTATATTATTATCGTTTAAAGAGCTTGATTTGAGTGAATTAGGGAAGTTGGTGCCGGGAGGGGGGGTCGAACCCCCACGGGTGTTACCCCGGCGGATTTTGAATCCGCTGCGTCTGCCATTCCGCCACCCCGGCAAATAAGATAGCTTAAGCGTGGATTACTATACCATCTTTGAGTTTTCTCTGCAACATCACTTTTTTATGAGATGTAAAATTAGCAGTGTCTTTTCTCCCCATCTTATAATTTAGAGTATATTGCGGTAACATGAGAGCTATATAAGGAGCATAATTATTATTCGAGGTGAATGTTTTGCATACTATTATTTTTTCGCATTATACCGTCAAGGATATCGAAGCTAAACCTTGGAAGGAAACGTGGGATAATCTTGCCTCTTTCGCAGAGAAGATGGCGTCAAAGCTTGAGGCTATGGAAATGGCTATTAAGCTGCGCCGCGCTGTTATGGACGAGATATCTCAAGACACTTTAATGATGGCGAATATGGTCACAGTTTCTTCCGAGGAATTAGGAATAAGTGAAACACCGATAGAAAATATCCTTGGGCTGGAGCTGGATTTTTCGGCCTGCAACAGTTGTGTGACACCGGAAGGAACGGAGTTTCCCTGCCGTACTCTTAAGAATATTGAGGGCGCGGAGCATCAGGCTCTGCCTGAATCGTTTTTTATCGAGACAACTTTGTTTATCGCTTTTAAAGCGCGCGGTCATGGAGATTGCGGCTGCTCGGGAGACCATGACTCCTGTTCTTGCAGCGGCGGCAGAGAGCATCATGAACATAATTGCAGCTGTTATTGCGGCTGCGAGGAGTAGGAGGCAGGTATGGCACATTTTGTGATCACAACCAAAGGCGGCGACAAGGGAACAACGTCCTTGGCTACAGGAGAGAGAATAGCCAAGGACGATGTTCGAGTCTGCCTTTATGGAACTCTTGATGAGTGCCAGGCGGCGCTTGGTTTAGCGCGCTCTTTCTGTAAGTCAGATAAGATTTCCGAAGATATTTTTTTTATTGAGGATTATCTTTTCGGCACGATGGCTTATTTCGCTATGGCGGATTATCCTACACCGGACCCGCAGATTTTGGAGAATATGACTTCGCGCATTACGGAAAGTATCGGAGAGGCAAATATGTTTGTCCGCCCCGGCGACAGTCAGTGCGGAGCAGCTCTGCATCTGGCAAGGACCATTGCCAGGAGAGCCGAGAGAACGGCTACTCCTCTTTTCAGAGAGGGGAAGATTGAAGAAAAAGCCTATATGTTTCTTAACAGGCTTTCCGATGTTCTATATATTTTGTCTTTGAAGGTTGACGAGGATGAGAAACTAAGAGAGTGCTAGTACAGAACTTCGAGCTCTTTTAGGCGGTTGGCTCTTCATCGGAGAATCGTTTCCAGAAATTTTTCAGGCGCTCTTTCATTCTGGCTTCCGCTCCGAGTTTTCCCGGCTTGTAGAATCTTCTGACTTCCGGAAGGTATGCTTGGGGAACCCAGTGTGAGGGAGCGTCGTGCGGGTAAATGTATCCTTCGCCGTCATTGCGGAGGTGGTATGGGACTTCCATCAAGTCTCCGTCAGCTACAGCTTGTGACGCTGCCTTTATGGCCAGATAGGAGCTGTTGCTTTTGGGTGCTGCCGCCAGGTAGACCACAGTTTCCGCAAGGATTATTTCCGCTTCGGGCATTCCCACCCTGTCTACGGCCGCAGAAGCATTTTGAGCGATGACCAGTGCCAAAGGGTCTGCCAAGCCAATATCTTCTGCTGCGGAAATGCAGAGTCTGCGGCAGATAAAGCGCAGGTCATCACCGCCTGTAAGCATTCTCGCAAGCCAGTAGACAGCAGCGTCGGGGTCTGAGCCGCGAATACTTTTTATGAGTGCGGAGATGACGGCATAGTGGTCGTTTGAAGCGCGGTCATACCGCTGGGTCGCCATGCCTGTGCTTTCTGCGACGATTTCTTCTGTAAGCAGGTGTCCGCCGCCTAGCGCCACTGATGAGACAGCGGCTTCCAGTCTGGTTAGAGATTGTCTGGCGTCTCCTCCGGCAAGAGCGGCGATTTTTTTGAGCACACCCTCAGAGGCTTCGACTTCCAGCATTCCCAGCCCTCGTTCGCTATCGGACATCGCCCTTTTGAGCAGGGTGAAGAGGTCCGATTCGGTAAGCGGCTTGAGGGTGTATACCACCATTCGAGAGAGCAATGTTTTGTTGATTTCAAACCACGGGTTTTCGGTTGTGGTGCCGACAAGGACAATTTCTCCGGTCTCTACATAGGGCAGGAGAACATTTTGCTGTTTGGAGTTAAAGTGGTAGATTTCGTCTACAAAGGCAATGGCGGATCTGCCCGATAGGCGTTTTAGTTCTTTAGCGCGGGCCACAAGGTCACGCAGCGTCTCCACTTTGGCGCTGACTGCGTTGATTTCCAAAAGCTCACGCCCTGTGACGCCGGACATGAGGCGCACTAAGGTCGTTTTGCCTACACCCGGCGGGCCATACAAGATGCAGCTGGGAACTTTACCGCCAAGCAGCATAACACGCAGCGGTTTGCCATCTCCCAGGATATGTTCTTGCCCGGTGTATTCGTCCAAAGAGCGCGGGCGCATCCTTTCGGCAAGCGGCGTTTCGTAGCCGTTGCGGGCAGAAAAGCTGTCCTCGGCGGCGAAGAGGCTGTTATCTTTCATTTTTTAGAATATCTTTCGTTCAATGAACCTCGTAAGGTCTAGTGAGTTTTTAGGAGCCTTGAGGCCATTTTCGTTTTCTGCTGTGACTTTTACCATCGGGTAGCGAGGAGCTAAAAATTCTTTCGCCACTTCGAGAAGCGGGCGGCCCATCGCTGATTGTTCGAAGGATTGGTTAAGCTTCCAATCCGTAGGAGAGAAGATAATATCAGGAGCGATTTGTATTTCCGATACGCAAAGAGCCGCAGCTCTGGCAAGCCAGCAGTCCAAAGTCGGAGATGTCGATTCTGGAACCAGCAGTGAAAGTCTATGGGCGCCGTTAATCCATTTGTCTCCGCGTTTGTTGTGTATTTCACGGTATTCCCAAGGGACTATAGGTTTGGGATCATCAAGGCCTTCAATGAGGTCAGTGAGCTTGCTGTATGAGACGTCCGTCCAGACGTTCCATTCAGGCTCGTCCCGCTGCACCAGCACAGAACGCATTCCTGCACGTCTGGCGCATTGGATATCGTAAATGAAGTCACCGATAAACACACAGTCGTGAGGCTGAACCCCAAGCACGGAAGCAGCATGAAGCAGCGAGCGAGGGTCTGGCTTTATCCATTGTGAGTTATCTCTGTTCCAGACATTTTCAGGTAATTGCAGTCCGATGTTTTTAGCTGCCAGCTCGATGGACTCCGCACAGTTGCGGGAAACAATAGCAATAGGGATATTTTGTGATTTGAGCCTCTCTATGAGTTCGAGAGCACCGGGAACAGCAACAGCTTTTTCTGCGCCTTCCATTTCAAGAGCGCAAAGGTCTTTCATCAGAGCCTCTTTATCAGACGGAGCGAGAGTAGAAGCCTCTTCCAGCAGCATCGCTCTTCTGCCGCCGTAGTAACGCTCTCTTACAGCGGTAAAGTCAAGTTTTGTCTCCGCTACCACTCCGTCCCAGTCAAAGAGGAAGGCGGACGCTATCGATGGATGCCAGAAAGGTTTTTCTATACTCATCTTAATATTGCTCCTAATCTGTGATCTTTTAATCACTTATATGTCTTTAATTATGAAGGTGATAAAAAACCCCGCATGAGCCGTGTACGAATGGTCTTGACCCGCTCCTAACACAGTAGGATTGGAATCTGCTCCGTCTAACCTGGTCGACCGTAAAAAGTCTCCGCCGCTGACGGAATAAGATTCTGCCGGGATTTGTTGTTGGCTCAAGACACATTTCGTATTCCACGAGCTCCGCAGGGTCGATTCTCAATGTTCTCTATATATTTATTATATCTTTGAAGAAGAAAAATACAAGGGCGTAGTCCGCTGCATAGCAGTCTATGCCTCTGTTTTTTTCAGATTCCGCTCCATCCCGCCTCCGCAAGCCCCTCTTTTACGTGCTCTTTAAGCCACAGTCCGACATCTGCGGTGCGCAGCAACTCTCTGTCACCGTCAAGAGCAGATACTATTTCATCAAGGTCCAGCATAAACTCGCCTTTATTGGTTTTGTGCAGATACGTCCAATGTATCTCCGGAGAACCCATAATCAGGGTCATTATCGTGGCGGGCATATCTCCCAATGGAGGCCTGTCAACATTGTTATAAGCAAAAACGGCTGTTGTCTTGGTTCCCACGCCTACTTTTGATTTTATCTCAAGACCACCGCCGCAAAGTTCTGCTGACTGTTTGAGAAAGGGCAGCCCCATACCTACTCTGCGAGTAGTTCTGGTTGTTGTAAATGGGTCGGTCACTTTGGCGACAAATTCTTCTGTCATTCCTTTTCCATTATCTTCAACGGAGAATAGAAGCTTATTGCCGGCAATATCTTCGTCAATAGTAATTTTTACTTCTGTGCCGCCCGCTCTTACGCTGTTTTCCGCGATATCAAGAACATGTGCTGACAAATCTTCCAGCATTGCAACTCTCTCCTTTGGGTAATTTTATGCTTTTACAACTGTTTCACATAGTATAATCTGATTGTGCCCTCATGTCAGTAACATCGGGGTAATTTTAAGCGGGGAGTGGAATCATTTGTTGAATGTCGCCATACATGGTCACTTCTATCAGCCGCCGAGAGAGGATCCTCTCACAGGACTGATTCCTCCAGACCCGACATCTGCACCTTTTCATGATTGGAACGAGAGGATATGCAGCGAATGTTACCTCCCTGTCAGTGAGGCTAGGCTTTTGGCTCCCGACGGCAGGATAGCGGAGAGGATAAATGCATACGCTTATTTGAGCTTTAATATGGGACCGACTCTCCACCGCTGGATAGAGCATTATGAGAGCCATCTCAACTCACTCATCATTTCCTCCGGCAAAAAGGCTATTGCCCAATGTTACAACCACATAATCATGCCCTTGGCATCCGAGCGCGACAAGAGAACGCAGATTATTTGGGGTATAAAAGATTTTGAATACCGTTTCAAACGAAAGCCTAAAGGTATGTGGCTGCCGGAAACAGCCGTTGACTTAAACACTTTGGAGATTCTCTCTCAGGAGGGAATTCTTTTTACTATATTAGCACCAAGACAGTGCCGTGCCGTAGTTACCGTGGAGGGAACCAGACAGACTCCCAACGGATATGGGCTTGATGTAACCCTCCCCTATAGGTGCGAACTCCCTTCCGGCAGGTCAATCTCCATTGTCTTTTATGACGGCGCTATCGCCCATGATATCGCCTTCGGCGGATTGTTGGATAATGCGGACCTTTTTTGCGAACGACTGCTGCGCGCGGCGCGGCACGGAGAGGACAGGCTGATGGCCGTAGCGGTGGACGGAGAAACTTTCGGACACCATCATAAGTTTGGTGAGATGGCTTTAGCACGGCTATTTACCCTTTTGAACGCCAACAGTGATGTTTCTTTGCCGGATATCGGCGAGTTTATTGAAAAACACCCTCCAGTAAATAGGTGCGTGCTTGCCGAGAATAGTTCTTGGTCATGCATTCACGGAGTGGAACGGTGGCGCAGTGACTGCGGCTGCCACACAGGAGGGATTCCTTCTTGGAATCAGCAGTGGCGAGCGCCGCTGCGCACAGCGTTTGATAATCTTCGCCAAAGGATGGATTTTATATATGAAGAGCGCTGCCGCTTAGAGTGTGACCCATGGAAGCTCCGCAACGATTCTGTCTCCTTATGGTTTTCTCAAAACGACGAGGCGGACAGCAGAGAGCGTTTTGCCGCGAAAAACTTGGCGGCAGCGGCCAATGATACGCGCCGTGACATACTGACGCTTTTAGAAGCACAGAGGTTGGGAATGTTTATGTACACTTCCTGCGCGTGGTTTTTTAACGATATCAGCGGAGTGGAGACAAAACATGCTATCGCCTGCGCCGTCCGTGCGGCGGAGCTTTGTTTCTCAGTCTCTGGAGAGGATTTGCTGACGTCATTGCTTAAAGACCTTGACCTAGCCCACGGCAATAGCGGCGCAGCCAAGAGCGCCGCAGTAATCGCACGAAGAGAGTTTGCGCGATTAGAATCTTTTGACATAGGTGCGGTGAATTATCAAAATAACGATGTCCGCGAGAGTATAATCGAAAAAGACAAAGTCCGCGAAGGAGGAAGCAGCATGGCAGTTATGAATTACGGCGGCAATCTGGCGCAATCACTTCTTTATACATTGGAGCGAGACCCCGCGTTACGTAACGTGGCATACTTCTCGATGGAGATTGGGCTGACACCTGATATACCAACATACTCCGGCGGGCTAGGCGTACTTGCGGGAGATATTTTAAAGAGTGCTTCCGACTTAGGAGTACCGATGGTCGGAATTACGCTGCTGTATAAGAAAGGCTATTTCGCCCAGAAAGTCGGCAAAGATTTTCGCCAGGAAGAGCGCCCGGTGGACTGGAGCCCCGAAGCCTTCCTCTCTCTGCTCCCCAACAAAATCACCATCGCCATGAATAAACGCAACGTGACTGTGGGGGTCTGGTCTTTGATTCTCACCGGTATTTCCGGTCATCCGCTGCCAATATTCTTTTTGGACACAGATTTACCGGAAAACACTCCTGAAGACAGGGCTTTAACGGCGGAGCTATACGGCGGTGACAATAAGTACCGCCTCTGTCAAGAACTGATTCTTGGTATCGGCGGTTTGAGGCTGTTGCGTGATATGGGGTTCCGCAACATTGACACCTTCCACCTCAACGAGGGACATGCGGGTTTCATCACTCTCGAACTGCTGCGGGAACAGGGCTATGAAGATATTGAGAAAATACGCAATAAGGTAATTTTCACTACTCATACGCCTGTCGCCGCAGGGCATGACTTTTTTTCCTACAATTTGATAGATGAAGTTCTTGATTCCAATTTTGTCGGTACTTTGCGGCGGATAATTGGCGGCAGCGGACTTTCTATGACCGATTTGGCGCTCAAGTTCAGCCGCTATGTCAACGGTGTCTCCCGTAAACACGCGCAAGTAAGCCGCTCCATGTTCGCCGATGATTCTATCGACTGGGTGACAAACGGCGTGCACTCAGCCACTTGGACCTCGCCCGGATTTGCCAAACTTTACGACGAGTACGCCCGTGGCTGGCGCAACGACCCTTCACGTTTAATGCAGGCTTTCCATATTCCCGATGCGGAGATATGGAAAGCTCATCAGGCAGCCAAGATGAAACTTTTAGCTCTTGTACTGGAGGAGACGGGACGGGAACTCAGCCCGGATATTTTGACCATAGGGTTTGCCAGACGCGCTGCCACATATAAGCGGGCCGATTTGGTTTTTTCCGACATAAAGCGCCTTCTTGAGATCGGTGCGGGAAAGATACAGTTCATCTTTTCAGGCAAAGCCCACCCCCATGATGAGCCGGGCAAGGATATTCTGCAAAAAATTTGCCGCCTAGCCGCAGAGACCGGCAAGGAACTGCCAATAGTCTTTTTGGAAAACTATAATATGGGACCGGCAAAACTTATTACCTCAGGCGTTGATTTGTGGCTGAACACCCCCATACGCCCGCGTGAAGCGTCAGGAACAAGCGGTATGAAGTGCGTACATAACGGCGTGATGAACTTTTCCGTTCTCGACGGCTGGTGGATTGAGGGCTGCATTGAAGACAAAACAGGCTGGGGTATAGGCCCAGAGCCTAAAGAAAACGACACTAACGAGGATTATGGCGGGAATGACGCAAACAGCCTATACGATAAGCTAGAAGAAAAGATTATTCCTGCGTACTATATGGACAGACCCAAATGGATTCGTATGATGAAAACGGCAATAGCGGTAAACGCCAGTTATTTTAATACTCACCGGGTGGTTAAGGAGTACTGTGAAAAGGCTTACGGAACTGTATTTAGGGGGCATTAATGATGATGGCACCGAAATCTTTTTCTATGAAAGTTCTGCATACCGCACCTGAATGCGCTCCTTTGGCAAAAAAAGGAGGGCTCGGCGATGTTGTAGGGGCTCTGCCCAAAGCATTGCACAAGCATGATATTGACGCAAGAGTGCTGCTTCCCGCCTGGCCTGGAGTGCTTGAAAAAGCCAACGCTTTAGGTTCTCTTAACCCCTCGCCTTTGGGACAAATAAGCGTCGCCCTTAATTGGCGAGCATGGAATGCGCAAGTATATGAAGCCTTTGTCAACGGGCTGCATCTCTATTTGCTGGACCAGCCGGAGTTGTTTAACGACGCTGATATTTATCCGGAAAATATTAACGCTTTAAGCGCACTCCCCTTCCTCTTTTTGTCCTTCGCCCCATTTGAACTTCCCTCGGTGACAGGCTGGAAACCACAGTTCCTCCACGCTCATGACTGGACTACAGCGGCGCTGCCCGCCGCTTTACGCTGGCACCGGTACTATTCATCATTTAACGGCGATTATGATACGGTATTCACCATACACAACTTAGCGCACCAAGGACTTTTTGACCATACCGCCATAAACGGCTGGGGCTTTTCGCCAGCGGCTTTTTCATCATTGGACATGAACAGCATGGAATTTTACGGACAGCTCAACTTCATGAAGGGTGCTCTGCTGACAGCTGAAGCGATTACTACCGTCAGCCCGAGTTACTCATGGGATATCCAAACACCAAACGGCGGCTTCGGCCTTGACGGCGTCGTCTCTTCGCATAAGAGTAAACTGCACGGCATTATTAACGGCGTGGATTATGACGTGTGGAACCCGGCCATCGACCCAATGCTGCCATCACGCTACTTTCCCGCCAATATGAAGGGCAAAGAGATCTGCCGAAAGGCGCTTCTTGACGAATGCGGCTGGGCAGAGGACGAGAGACCGATTGTAATTTTTGTCGGCAGACTGACAGAACAGAAGGGCATTGATATAATGCTTGAAGGGTTGGACAGCTTGTTACCCGACAGCTTTAAAGCCGTAATCATCGGCTCAGGCAGCGAGCTTTACAATCGTAAAGTTCAGGATTTCGCCCAGGGCTATCCTGGGTCAGTCCATGCAATACTTGAATTCAGCGAAAAAAAGGCTCATCTGGCTTATGCCGGAGGCGATATTCTTATTATGCCGTCACTTTTTGAACCGTGCGGAATCTCGCAGCTAATAGCCTTTAAATACGGCACCATCCCCGTAGCCCGAGCCACAGGCGGATTGGCAGACACCATTATTGACGCTGACGGATCTGCTGACGGAACAGGCTTCCTCTTCTCCGAATATAGCATCGAAGAGTTCAGGAAGGCACTAAGACGCGCTCTATCCGCAAAGAAAGTACCTGAGCTATGGGAGAGAATTGTCGCAAACGCAATGAGGAGCGATTTTTCCTGGGACGCTTCCGCTAAGGCATACGCCGATCTTTACCACAGTGTGATGCTGTCAGACTAGCTTTGCCGCGTTACACTGCTATAATAGGTAAAAGCATCGGGTTCCACCAGCATCAATGTCAGTCCTGTTTTTCAAAAACGGTTACGCACCGTCTTTAAAGGGGGCATACATTATGATCCACGGTAAATACGGCAGGGTTTTAGGTATGGTTCTAGCGGGAGGCAAAGGCGAGCGTCTGATGCCTCTGACAAGATACAGAGCAAAACCGGCAGTGCCCTTCGGCGCTAAGTACAGAATAATCGACTTTGCTCTTTCAAATTTAGTAAACAGCGGACTTTTCTCAATTTACTGTTTAATACAATTTAAAAGTCAGTCTCTGCACGAACACATCGGCAAAGGCTGGCAGTTTGGCGGTGCTCTTCGAGGACGTGATTTTTTTGTCAATGTCGTTCCCGCACAAATGTGGGACGGCGAGCGCTGGTATGAGGGCACGGCTGACGCTATTTTTCAGAACATGCACCTAGTGACCCTCTTTAATGCCGATAGAATATGCATTTTCGCGGCAGACCATGTCTACAAAATGGACGTAGAACAGATGCTTCAATACCACGTGGAAACAAAGGCCGACATCACAGTAGCGGCTTACGTAGTTCCCTCTGCCGAGGCTAACCAGTTCGGCTGCATTGCCACTGACGAAAGCGGACGCATCATCGATTTTGTCGAAAAACCTACGGTACCTCCGGAAATACCTGGACGTCCCGGATTTAGTTTTGTCTCTATGGGAAACTATATTTTCGAACGTGAAATTCTCGAAGAGTCGGTAATATCCGATAATGAGTGCAAAGAGAGCAGCCACGATTTCGGACGGGATATTCTCCCTAAACTATTTAAGACACATAAATTAATGGCTTATGACTTCTCCACCAATGTCTTGCCCGGAGGGGACGACAAGCCCTACTGGAAAGACGTCGGCAGCATAAAAGCCTATTGGGAAGCTCACATGGATTTGCTCAAGCACCCATCAGACCTCAGCCTCTACAACTCCCAATGGCCCATAAGGACAGTCTCATATTCAGATCCTCCGGGATTCACCTATCCCGCCGATAACCATTCCTGCTCTGTTGATGCCTGCTTGCGTGCCGAGGCCAGCCGTATACTTGGCGCCTATGTGCGCAAAAGTGTTTTGTCGCGCAATTGCGTTATCAAATCAGGCTCGGTTGTGGAAGAGTGCATCATCGGTCAAAACGTGGAAATAGGCGAAAACTGCCGCCTGCGCCGCGTGATAGTGGACGCTCACAACGTCATTCCGCCGGGAACATCTATCGGCTACGACCATGAAGAAGACGCTAAACACTACCATGTGGATAAAGCCTCTGGCATTGTCGTTGTGGAGATGCCTCGAATTCAGCTGCGCAAAAAGCTGCAAATGCCGGGGACTTACAACGAGATGTTTAAGATGTCCGACGGCGCCGATTTCTAAGATTAACAAAATTAAGGCAAAAAACATACAAAAAACAGAAATTTGCGCACAGCGCGCCTGAAAGGGGCAAGTGTTATGATTCAGCATGTTTTGGACGAGGCTTTAGCTTACGCTAAGGGATTTTTGCATGAGGGCAAAGTGGCAACTTATATTCCGGAACTTTCAAAGGCCAGCCCAGAAAACCTCGGAGCCTGCATTATGACAATTGACGGCAAATGCTTCCACTCCGGAGGCTGGCAGGAACCCTTTACCATTCAAAGCATATCCAAAACCATTGCTCTTATACTTGCTCTTCAGACAAGCGGCTACGATGCGGTTTTCAGCAAAGTGGGGCTTGAGCCCACGGGAGACTCTTTCAACTCCATTGTCAAACTCGAAACCAGAGACGCACGACCATTAAACCCGATGATTAACGCCGGAGCCATTGCCGCTACAGGCTGCATCAAGGGTGATGACCCCTTCGCCCAAATATTGGCGCTGGCAAAACTGCTTTGCGGCAGTGAAGAGATTAAGCTGAACGAAGCGGTCTTTTTATCTGAAAAGAAGGCAGGGATGAGAAATCGTTCGATGGCCTATTGGATGAAGAGCGAAAATATTATTGAGCAAGATGTAGAGGAGCTTCTCGACGTCTATTTTCGTATGTGCTCCATGGACGTGACGACAGAAAACCTTGCCCATTACGCCATGATACTCGCCAATAACGGCGTTAATCCGCTTACAGGAGAAAGGCTGATTGAAAGTTGGATTGTTAGAATTGTGAAGACTTTCATGCTTACCTGCGGCATGTACGATGGCTCTGGTGAGTTTGCCATCCGTGTGGGGATCCCCTCAAAAAGCGGTGTCGGCGGAGGCATACTTTCCACTGTGGAGAAAAACATGGGAATCGCCGTTTACGGTCCCTCTCTTGACCACAGAGGCAACAGCGTCGGCGGCATGAAGCTGCTCGAATTCCTCTCGCGTCAGATGAATCTGCACTATTTTGCCGGCTGCGGCCACGAGAACGTCATTAACTAAAAGAACTCAAAGATGGCGGCTTACTTAAATGAAGCCGCCATCTTTAATTTATTTTTAATTCCGCTCTAAGGTGTATCTTCCTATCTACGCTCCAAGGCACCGCGCAATGCCGCAAGATCTCCTCCTCGTTTTACAGCGATTATTTCCGCCATCACAGAGACGGCTATTTCCTCCGGGGTCTCCGCTTTAATGGGAAGTCCGATAGGCTGGTGCAGCCTGTCTAGGTGCTCTTGAGTGACACCTCTTTGCAGCAGCATTTTACGCACTGCGGCTATTTTGCCTCGCGAACCGATCATTCCATAGTACGCTCCCGGCTTGTTATCTGTAATGGCGACAGCCTCAGCATCAAGGGAGTGCCCTCTGGTCATTATGACCACGTAGCTTCGCTCATGCAGATTAATACCATTTTCATAAATTTTATCGATGGGACAGCATACAGTAGCGGCGTATGGTATTTCTTCCTTATTGGCGAAATCCTCACGTTCGTCCCAAACCGTCACATTAAAACCGGCAAAGGCTCCCAGCCTTGCCACTGCTTTACCAACATGTCCCGCTCCAAAAATCACCAAATCATCCTCGCGGCCTATTACCTCCATGTAGACGGTAACATTGCCGCCGCAAGCCATTCCGTGCTCCTCATTGAGCATCCTTCTCCAAGTCATGTAAGGCTCTCCTGATGCCAACAGTTCGCGCGCCCGCTCTATCGCTTCATATTCCACCAGCCCGCCGCCAATAGTTCCTTCAATCGAGCCATCGACGCGCACCCACATAGAAGCACCTCGGCTCCGCGGAGTAGAACCTGATTCTTCTGTAACAGTGCAAAGCACACCGCAGCAGCCGGCTTGAGTCTCTTCATCTATTAAATGCAACAGTTCTCTGTTCATCGTCTTTCTCCCTTTTGTTGTCGAATATTTTCCTCTCGTCTGCCCTCTACGATCCGGCGGCAAAGGAGCAGCTGGGATAGCGGCACACCGGGCAGTGCTCACACAACCCGCCGACGCCCCAGCGCCTCACAAAATCCCCCGGTTCTATTCCTGCAAAAACAAAAGGAAGCAGCTTATCGAGAGCCGTTCTGTCGTCAAAAGCCACGCAGGCCGGCGCACCGATAACCGCCACGTCTTCCCCATCTGCTGGAGATTTGGCCCAACCGAGCATCAGCATCGCTCCCGGAAGAGCCGGCGTTCCCTGAAACGATATTTTCCGGCATACGGAGCGTATGGCGCCGGGCGTTTTGTCATCGGCGTCGACACTCATACCGCCGGTACAAATAATAACTTTGGCCCCTTCGTTAAGAAAGTTCGTGATCGCGGCGGAAATTTCTTCCACCGTGTCACGCGAGTAACGCTGCCCCATAACCGTACCGCTGAGGCGTCCCAATTTTTCATCAAGCTTGGGTCTGAAGGCGTCTTCGACACGGTTGTCAAAGAGCTCTTTTCCTGTGGTGACAAGCCCCACCCTTAAATCCAAAAATGGCAAAATTTTAAACGGTTTACTGCCGCGTACAGCTGCCACTGCGCGCTCTACACGGTAATCCTCCAACACTAAAGGACGAATTCGAAATCCGGCCACGACCTGCCCGGCAAGGACAGGACGATGCGGCGCCAGAGCAGAAAGCACCCAGTCCGGGTCCTGGTTGACCCTATTTACCGTTTCCGCTAGATAGCACAAAAGCCCCGATTTTTCCGCCACCAAATTACAGCGACCTTCCTCGGGCTGGGTAAGGCGTAGATTTTCGCCGCAAAGAACTTCTCCAAGCGCTAAGGCAGCATCATCCTCATGCACATCGCCCGGTGACATTTCCATTACCGAAAGGTTTTCCCTGCCCATGTCTCTCAGTGTGGGAATATCCTCCATGGTAATAACTTGTCCTTTTTTAAAGCGCGCTGATTTTTTATGATTTTTCGCATCTATCTGGGTAAGGTCGTGGGCAAGAGGACGCCCCACCGCTTCCTCAAGCGGTATCGAAGTTATTTTCATCGGCTCACTCCTTTATTTTTCCGCAGGTGCGCAATTTGCACAGCAACCATATACAACCATCTGTTTGCCTTCGACAGTCATTCCGTGAGGAACCTCTACTCTCGGCATCTTCTGGTCTGTGAGACAGAACATTTTGCCGCAGTAAAGACAAAGAAAATGCGGATGATCCCCAGGACAACTTGCGGAATCAATATCATGGGCGCAAAAACGCCAAACTCCGTCAAGCCCCTGAACTTGATGAACGATCGCCGACGTTCTGAGAGTCTGCAATGTTCGATAGAGTGTAACTCTATCAAGAGGTTCCGTAAGCATTGAAGATATCTCACTGTGGGAAAGGGGCTCTCCCTTGGCGACCAACAGATCAAGCACAACTTTTCTCTGTTTTGTGGACCTAAGTCCGGCAGAGTTTAGTATCTTTTCGGCATTCATGAGCTTTCTCCTTTCCTTGCAACAACATTGCAAGTTTATTACATATTATCCTTTGCATCAAGAATTTATTTACTTTAATTCCCACACATAAATCGCTTATCTCAAAAACATTAAACAATAGTAATATTTACAAAATAGCCTTTTATTATTAAATAGATTTTTAATTATACATTATAATCATAGCATTTTTATCCTTTATAGTTACTATTCACCAACGTAATTTTATGTTTTTTACAAAGGAATGTCTTTAAAGTTGTTGACATTTCCGGGTCTTGCTAGTAGTATCTCCACCAATGTAATCTTAAGCAGAGAAAATGGCATCGCCATGGAGGGTGGGACAGTAATGACGAATATTAATTCTATAGTAGGTTTTTTCAACATAGTACTCGTAGTCGTCGTTATTATTAGCAGCGGTGGGTCCCCCGAGATGGCCGGCGCTTAATTGCCGTGTTACTTTCGGACCGGAACCCACACGGGTTTCGGTCTTTTTTTTTGGTGATTATGACGATTATACGAAGAGGGGTTTTAAAATGAAGAGCACTTTCAGCATTCTGTCAGAAGACAATCCGGGCGTGCTTATGAGGATAGCGGGACTTATCTACAGAAGAGGCTACAACATCGAAAGTCTTAGCGTAGGGCGCACAAACAGAGAGGGCATCTCACGCTTCACTATCGTCATTGAAGGAGAAGAAAGCGTCTATGAGCAGATACGCAAGCAATTGGAAAAGCTTATAGAGGTCATCGAGGTACGCAACCTTACAAAAGAAGGCAAGTTTGTGGAAAGATGGCTTTCTCTGGTTAAGGTCAAGGCTCCTCTGGAAATGCGCCCACACGTGCTGCAAACGGCGGAAATTTTTAGATGCAGAGTCGTAGACCTTGGGGCTGAAGCTATCACTATGGAAGTTACCGGAGATCAGGGGAAGCTTGAAGCTTGCATGGAAGCCTTTAAACCATACGGAATTTTAGAAACAGTGGCATCGGGACAGGTGGCTCTTTCAAGAGCAGGTTTTATGAACACCGAAAAACACTAATCAATCTTCACCTCAGTTTTGTTTATGGATAGGCCTCCGTTAGAGACTTACGCATATATAAATTAGCAAGCCCTCATTGGGCAAAGGAGTGTTTTTGTAATGGCAAAAGTATATTATGACCGTGATGCAGACCTTAATCTTCTTAATGGTAAAACAATCGCCATCATTGGCTATGGAAGTCAGGGACACGCTCACGCGCAAAACCTTCGTGACAGCGGCGCCAACGTGGTAATAGCCCTCCAGCAGGGGAGCAAATCCAGAGCCGTAGCGGAAAAAGACGGATTCTCCGTCTTTACCGTCGCGGAGGCAGCAAAACAGGCAGACATGATGATGTTCCTGCTTCCCGACCACCTCCAGGCGGCCACTTTTAATAATGAAGTTCTCCCCAACATGAAGCCTGATGCGAAGTTGCTTTTTGCTCATGGATTTGCCGTACACTTTGGACAGATAACTCCTCCCCCCTCACACGACGTCTTCATGGTCGCACCTAAGGGACCGGGACACATGGTCCGCCACATGTATAAAGAGGGCAAAGGCGTTCCCTGCCTTATCGCTATCTACCAGGACGCCAGCGGCAAAGCCAAAGATTTCGCTTTAGCATACGCCTCAGCCATCGGCGGCGGCAGAGCGGGAGTAATTGAGACAAGTTTCCGCGAAGAGACAGAGACAGACCTCTTCGGAGAACAGACAGTACTTTGCGGCGGCGTCAGCGAACTGATGCAGGCCGGATTCCAGACCCTTGTTGAAGCCGGATACCAGCCGGAGATGGCTTATTTTGAATGCATCAATGAGATGAAGCTGATTGTGGATATGATCTTTGAAGGCGGACTAAGCTGGATGAGGTACTCCGTCAGCGACACGGCCAAATTCGGCGACATGACCGCAGGACCTCGTGTTATCGGCGAAGAATCACGCAAGGCGATGAAGCAGATTCTCAAAGAGATACAGGACGGCACCTTCGCGCGTGAATGGATACTTGAAAACCAGACAGGACGTCCGAGAATGAAGAAGTGGGGCAAGGCGGCTCAGGAAGCCCCCTGTGAAGCCGTAGGCAAAGAGCTCCGCAAGATGATGCCGTGGATGGAACAGAAAGAAGTCCCCAAATTCTAGCAGAGAGCAAGCTTAGTTGAAAGATTGCGGGGCAGGTGCTGATGTAAGGCGGACGATTACGGCAGCTAAAAATCATCATATGCTGCACAAGTACCGCAGAACATTAGCTCTGCTCCGTTATTACAGACAAGAAAACAGGAAACTGCAAGGGGGACATAGTAATGATCGACCGTGTGCGGATTTTTGATACTACTCTCAGAGATGGAGAACAGGCAGCTCATATAAATCTCGCAAAAGAGGAAAAACTTCAGATAGCGCGGCAGTTGGCCAGGCTTGGCGTTGATGTTATCGAAGCAGGCTCCCCTTCTGCCTCTCCGGGAGATTTTGAATCCGTCCGCGCTATCGCCTTGGAGGTTAAAGGGCCTGTAATCGCCGCTTTGGCTACCACAGACAGAGAGGAGATTATCAGTGCAGCAGAATCCTTAGCTCCGGCAGAACACCCCCGTATCCATGTGTACATTGCTGCAAGCCCAATACATATGGAATATAAGTTGAAACTGGACAAGAGCACCGTCCTGTCAAAAGTCCGCTCCGCGGTGACTTTAGCTCGCTCCCTTGTGGAAGATGTCGAATTTTCGGCGGAAGACGCCAGCCGTTCGGAGCTATCTTTCCTGATAGAAGTGTTTAAAACGGCGGCCGAATGCGGAGCCACTACGCTCAACATTCCCGACACAGTCGGCTACGCGCAGCCGGAAGAATTTAATTCCTTCGTCAAAGCGATAATAGAAGGTACAAACGCGCCGAAAAATGTAATATGGTCTGTTCACTGCCACAACGACTTAGGACTGGCAGTGGCTAACTCTCTTGCTGCAATAAAGGCAGGAGTCCGCCAAGTAGAGTGCACGGTAAACGGTTTGGGAGAACGCGCCGGCAATGCGGCAATGGAAGAGATTATCATGGCTCTTGAGACCAGATTTGACCTCTACAAGGTAAAAACGGCAGTAGAGACAGAGAGGCTATACAGCACAAGCAGACTCGTTTCGCGGCTAATAGGCGTAATGGTGCAGCCCAACAAAGCAATAGTCGGGGAAAACGCCTTTATCCATGAGCCGGAAATACACCGTCAATCGATGCTCTGCAACAGGGCCATTTACGAAATCATGACGCCGGAAACGGTCGGCGCTGCTGCGGCAGAACTTACACTTGGCAAACATTCTCAGCTAAACACCTTCAAAGAGAAGGTAGAGCTACTAGGCTACACCCTAGACGAAGACGCGATGTCAACAGGATTCGCTTATTTTAAAGAACTTTGCGACAACAAAAAAGACGTTTTAGACAGCGACATTGAAGCGCTGATACTGGATAAAGTGCTATCCTTCACACCGGAGAATCACTTTAAATTGATAGATTTCGCCGTTCAAATAGGCACAGGGTGCAAGCCGACTGCCAGCGTCACGCTTCGGTCAAACAGCGGAGAAAGCACCGAAGCGGCGGTAGGCAACGGACCGGTTGATGCGGTTTACAAGGCCATCATCAAAATACTTGGCTTTGAGCCGCACTTAGCAAGATTTCGACTCGGGGCGGTAAGTGAGCGCTATGACTCTCAAGCTGAAACAAACGTAGTCCTTTTTTATAAAGATATAAATTCATCCGGATTGGGAAGCAGTACCGATATCGTCGAATCATCGGTAATGGCATATATAGACGCTGTAAACAACATGTATAAGGCGGCAGCGGCAAAAAAGATAAGGTTAAATTAATTTTACCACTGCAAGGGAGAGAGTATATTATGGCAAAAATGAACGGGGCTCAAATGGTAGTAAAGGCACTGGAAGACTCCGGCGTTGATACTATGTTCGGCATTCCCGGAGGGACCGTCATTCACCTCTATGATGCTATCTATGATTCAAAAATCAACCACATTTTAATGCGCCACGAACAGGCAGCAGCCCATGCGGCTGACGGCTATGCGCGCGCCGGCAAGAAACCAGGCGTCTGTGTGGCCACCTCAGGCCCCGGCGCTGCAAACCTTGTAACAGGGCTGGCCACAGCTAATATGGACTCAGCTCCGGTGGTGGCGATCACAGGACAGGTACCCACAAACGTCATCGGTACAGACGCTTTCCAGGAGGCGGACATTGTTGGTGCAACACTGCCGCTGATCAAACACAGCATGCAGGTTCGCTCGCCTGAACAAATACCAGTGGCAATCAAAAAAGCCTTTTTTATCGCTTCAACAGGACGTCCGGGAGCAGTACTCGTAGACGTTCCAGCTAATGTCCAAAAGGCTATGGGTGACTACCATTTCCCTGAAAAAGTAGAGCTCCCAGGATACCATCCTCAGAATATTCTGGATATCAGCGCACTTGACGAAGCTGTGGCTATGCTGGAAAACGCACAAAGACCGGTAATTTTTGCCGGAGGCGGCGTAATCTGCTCTGGTGCCTCGGAAAAACTGACCAAATTCGCGGAAAAAATGGAAATACCCGTCACCACAACATTGTTAGGCAAAGGGGCATTTCCCGAATCACACCCGCTGGGACTCTCCCTCGGTATGGCTGGAATGCACGGACACCCTGCGGCCAACAAAGCTCTAATGACAGCAGATGTCATTCTTGCCATAGGTTCACGCTTCAGCGACAGAACCACGGGTAACCGCTCGCGCTTCGCCGCCGATGCAAAAATAATTCATATTGACCTCGACCCGGCGGAAATAGATAAGGCAATAGGCACTGATGTGTGGTTAGTGGGAGATGCCGGCTGTGTAATAGACGCTCTGGCAGCAGCAGTAAAGAAAAAAAATAACAACCGCGGAGAATGGCTCAGCGAGCTTGAAAACATAAAAAAGAAAGAACCCATTCCCCGCAATAGCTTCCAAGGACAAATTGCTCCTTGGCAAATACTCGAAACGTTGCGGGAGATGACCGGAGGACAGGCGATATTGACTACAGAAGTTGGACAAAACCAGATGTGGTCCGCCCAGCACTATAAAACAGAAGCACCACGGAGTTTTCTGACTTCCGGCGGCTTGGGAACCATGGGCTTCGGCTTTCCAGCAGCGATTGGAGCGACATACGCACGCCCTGACCTGCCGGTATTCTGCGCCGCCGGTGACGGCAGCTTGATGATGAACATACAGGAATTGGATACATGTTCCCGATATAACATCCCCGTGAAAATTTTGCTCTTTAACAACGCCTGCCTCGGCAATGTCAGGCAATGGCAGCAGATGTTCTATAATAAACGCTATTCAAACACCATCTACAGCAGCAACCCCGACTTTGTCGCCGTTGCTGAAGCAATGGGAGTAAAAGGATTTTCCGCCTCGGCTCCCGAAGATATACGCAGTGCTCTTGAAAAAGCTATGGCGGTAGACGGTCCCGCACTTATAAACTTCTGTATCCCACAGGAGGCTCTCGTAATGCCCATGGTCACCCCGGGAGACGCAATCGACAAAATGGTCTTTAATTAAACAAATCTTTAACTCCCACCGTTACGGCCAATAGCGCCGCGACGGGTGGGGGTTAAATATTTTTTTACAAAAAATACTATATGGAGGCAAAATAAATGAACAGCGATAAAGCAAAAGCAGGGTTTCAAAGAAGTCCGCACCGCTCTCTGTTAAAGGCGGCAGGTTATTCCGATTGGGAGATTGAGCGTCCGTGGATAGGCATCGCCAATTCCTACAACGCAATCATTCCCGGGCACATACATCTTCGTACAATTGTTGAGGCGGTAAAAGCTGGAATATACGCCGCCGGAGGACTACCGATAGAATTTCCGGTAATCGGTGTCTGCGACGGCATCGCCATGAATCACGAAGGCATGAAATTCTCTCTTCCCAGCAGAGAACTAATTATGGACTCTGTAGAGATAATGGCTCGCGGCCACGCATTTGACGGTCTCGTATTAGTACCCAACTGCGACAAAATTATTCCAGGCATGGCGATGGCGGCAGCTAAGCTCAACATTCCCGCGGTAGTTATCTCCGGAGGTCCGATGATGGCAGGCTCACACAAGGGCAAAGCGCTGGATCTCAACAGCGTCTTTGAAGGAGTTGGCAAGCGCGCTGCGGGGCTGATAAATGACAAAGAGCTCCGCGACATAGAAGATAACGCCTGCCCTGGCTGCGGCTCCTGTTCAGGCATGTTTACTGCCAACACCATGAACTGCATGATGGAAGCACTGGGACTGGGACTCCCAGGCAACGGCACAATACCGGCAGTGCACGCCGGGCGTGTGCGTCTTGCCAAAGAGGCCGGACGCGCTGTCATGAACCTTGTAGAAAAAAACATCAAGCCGCGCGACATCCTCACGCAGGAAGCCTTTGAAAACGCAGTGGCAGTTGACTTGGCACTCGGCGGCTCTACCAACACCTCCTTGCATTTACCGGCAATAGCTTGGGCTGCCGGGCTTAAACTGTCTCTAGACGCATTTAACACAATCGGCGCCAAGGTCCCTCACCTCTGCTCCATGAGCCCCGGAGGACAGCACCACATTGAAGATCTCTGGCAGGCTGGAGGAGTTCAGGCCCTAATGGCTCAGCTTCTCAAAGGCGGACTGCTTGAAGGAGAAGTCATCACAGTTACCGGCAAAAAGATGAAAGAAAATCTTGAAGGCTGTGAAGTTGCAGATGCGGAAACGATCCGTCCCTTAGACAGACCCTACCATAAAGAGGGCGGACTGGCCTTTATTAAAGGAACGCTGGCACCTCTTGGCAGCATTGTCAAACAAGCAGCTGTAGCTCCGGAGATGCTTGTCCACGAAGGGCCGGCGCGTGTATTCGAATGTGAAGAAGATGCCAGCCGCGCCATCCTCAATAACGAAATCAACGACGGCGACGTAGTTGTCATCCGCAACGAAGGACCCAAGGGCGGCCCTGGAATGAGAGAGATGCTTACTCCCACTTCAGCAATAATGGGACAGGGCAAGGGCGGCACGGTGGCCCTAATCACCGACGGTCGCTTCTCCGGAGCCACAAGGGGTGCGTCAATCGGACATGTATCTCCCGAAGCTGCTGCAGGCGGCCCCATCGGACTGGTTGAAGAGGGAGACCTCATCTACATCAACATTCCCGAAAAAAGGCTCGATCTCAAAGTAAGTGAGGAGGTTTTGGCGGAACGCAGAAAACATTTCACTCCCAAGCCGCAAAAGGTGGAAAGTGCTTTCCTCAATCGCTACAGAGCCTTCGCTACCAGCGGCGTAGAAGGTGCTGTTCTGAGAGAAGAATAAAAAACAGCAGGTAAAAGAGTCCCCTCCTAGCAATACATTAACATTAAAACCAGCCGAGGGGACTTTTCTTTTTCTCAAAACTGCGGCAAAGATAGCTCCAATAAATATGCAATATCAGATAATACCATAATTGAAAACCACGAAAGACATCTTAAAACAAGGTGGAATAAAAAATGAAGTTTATTGAAAAACTAAGCAATCTTGTCGGGAAATACATGGCTGTTATCGTTGTCCTCGTCGCAGCCACCGCACTCTTTATGCCAGAGACACTTATCTGGATTAAGACAAAATGGATAACCACTTTGCTGATGATAGTAATGTTCGGCATGGGGCTTACCCTCAAACCAGAAGATTTTGTCATCGTTTTTAAAAGACCCAAGGATATAATTCTGGGCTGCGCTGCTCAGTTCATCATCATGCCGTTCTTGGCCTTCGCTCTGGGCAAAGCATTTGCACTTGATGACGCTCTGCTTGTGGGAGTAATATTGGTAGGAACATGCCCCGGAGGAACAGCCTCAAACGTCATGACATATCTGGGCAAGGGAGATGTGGCACTATCCGTGGGCATGACAAGCGTTTCTACACTGCTTGCGCCAGTTCTCACCCCCGCTCTCACCTATTTGCTGCTGAAAGAAACTATCACAGTGGATACCGCTGCCATGTTCCTCTCCATTGTAAAAGTAGTCATTCTCCCCATCGCCGGCGGATTTCTTATCAACAGATACTTTAACGAAGCGACACAAAAGGCTGTCAAGGCTCTGCCGCTCGTCTCTGTTGTGGCCATTGTAATGATCATCGCCTCTGTCGTTGCAGCCAATTCAGCAAAGATTATGGACACAGGAATGATCGTTTTTGTCGTCGTTATTCTGCACAACCTTCTTGGTTACGCGCTTGGCTACGCCGCAGCTAAAATAGCGCGCGCGCCGCTCGCCAAAAAGAAAGCCATAGCTATCGAAGTCGGAATGCAGAATTCAGGGCTGGCCGCCAGCCTTGCCGCTACTTCATTCCCCTCTTTGGCACTAGCCACCGTTCCCGGCGCCATCTTCAGCGTCTGGCACAACCTATCGGGAGCGATATTGGCAAACATCTTCGCCAATATGGAAGATAAAGAACAATAACGTAGAAAAAAGAGCGTCTGCGCCGCAATAAGGCGCAGGCGTTCTTGGTTAACTTGCAGAGATACTATAAAATAAATTTGCCAATTCAGACAAAAAACTTATCGCAAAGGAAGAGATAAACCATGGCAGGAGAAATCAAAATAAGCGCGGCATGGGACAACGCCATTTTCTGCACCTGCGTTGATCGCGCTTGCCCCAATAATCCTGCGAACTGCGCTTTGGGCTGCACCCCTTGTGTTGAGAAATGCCTTAGTGAAAACGAAATTCCCGTTTGTTTTTTTAGAAAACAGCAGCCTAACATGGATCGCAAGCAAGATTATTCCTTCGAGGGATTCGCCCGTTTTACATTAAAGAACAGCGACAGCAAGGAAAAGCTGAATAAATAACAACCCTTTAATGGCACAATGCGTGTATTCCGCTGACTATAAGCAGGGAGCAAAAATCAAGCTTGCTTTCTTCACTAATCGCCTATTTGCTCTCTAGATACGCCCACATCAAAGGCAAATAAGATAAATTGCGATAATCCCTCATAATAATATAAGGCATAAAAGCCGTTTAACCTTTAATAGCAACAGAATGTTAAATAGTACAAGATAAAACTATTGCTATATTTTCATTTTGCTTACTTTTTAATGGTTTTACTATTTTTTGTAAATTATCTGTTGACAAAAACAGAATCCAAACATATCATTAAAAGATGCAGTCCCAATAAAAGTTAAACGCAATGATGGAGTTAAGCCCCGGTTTATGGACGTTACAGAGAGTCGGCAGAAGGTGAGAGCTGATACCGAAGTAACCGGACGCAGTCTCGCTCCGGAGCGGAGTCCCCGAACGTATTACCATTAAGGGACTACGGACACACCGTCAAGTGTTTAATAGAGAGGCCGCGCGTATCTTTGCGGCAACCAGGGTGGTACCGCGAATAAATTCGTCCCCGGGGCATTGTTTGCCCCGGGGATTTTTATTACCAATTTGAAGGGATGAAGAGACATGACAAGAGTAAGGCTGACAGACATCACACTGAGAGAAAATGCAAAAGCACAGGAGAACACACTCAGTTTCAAAGAAATGATTGAGATTTCCAAAATACTGGACAGGCTACACCTTGACACGATCACACTTGCTCCGATAGTTAACGTAAAGGTTGACTCTCTCCTCGTGAGAACTATCGCTTCGGCGGTAAAAAATAGCACCTTGTCCATTCCTGTCGGTTTTTCCTTGGAATCTGTAGATGACGCTTGGAATGCTGTGTGCAATGCCGTTAACCCGCGCCTGTGCGTTGAAATACCTGTTTCCATCGTGCAAATGGAATTTGTCTGCCGCCAAAAACCGGCGGATGTTTTAAATATGGTCTCATCTCTCGTCAAAAAGAGCAGAGAGTATTGCGCCGATGTTGAGTTCGCCGCTCTTGACGCAACACGCAGCGAAATGGACTTCCTCATCAAAACAATAGAAGCCGCCATTGAGTCAGGTGCCTCAACGATCACTCTCTGTGACTCTGCGGGAATTATGTTCCCCCATGAATTCAGCGAATTTATCATCTCACTGTACGAAAAAGTTCCCGCGCTTAAAAATGTAAATCTGTCCGTGCAATGCTCCGATGCCTTGCATATGGCGGCGGCCTGCGCCGTTACCGCAGTACAGAATGGAGCTGCGGAAATCCGCGTCGCTGTTACAGCAAAAGAGGTCCCTGCCATTGAAACCGCAGTTCACATTATCGGCAGCCGCGGGGACAGTGCAGGATTCACATGCGGAGTGAAGACAACAGAACTTCACCGCCTCTTAGGCCAGATTAACTGGATTACCAGAGCAGAACGCAGCAAAACTTCGGCTTTTGACACCGGCGTGAAAATAACCCACTCAAAAGATATACGCCTGGACCTGAACGACAATATGAGCACGGTCTGCAAGGCGGTGCGAGAGTTGGGCTATGACCTCTCGGAAGAAGACCAAGCGAAGGTTTTTGAGACTTTCACTAATGTCGCCGAAAAGAAGTCTGTCGGCACCAAAGAGTTGGAAGCCATTATCGCCTCTGTGGCTTTGCAGGTGCCGCCTACTTATAAACTGGTAAGCTTTGTCATTAACAGCGGCAATATTATCAACGCTACCGCCAACATCCACTTTAAAAAAGATGACCAGGACCATTTTGGACTCGCAGTGGGAGACGGCCCAATCGACGCCGCCTTCCTCGCCATAGAGCAAATAACCGGGCACCACTATGAACTTGATGATTTTCAGATTCAGGCCGTCACCGAGGGTCGGGAAGCCATGGGCTCCACGTTGGTAAAGCTGCGCGCCAACGGCAAACTTTACTCCGGAAACGGTATTTCCACCGACATTATCGGTTCCAGTATCAGAGCATACCTGAATGCACTGAATAAAATCGCCTATGAGGAGAATCACAGATAATGAAGCTCTCTTTTTCAACCTTTGGCTGGACTGGCTGCACATGGAACGAACTCTGCTCCATGGCGGAAGATATCGGCTTTGCCGGCATAGAAATTCATAATATTCACGAACCAATATTTTCCGGCAAGAGCGGGATCTTTGACCCGTCCACAGCAAATGCGGCATACAGAGACATGTCGGAGAGGGGCATCAGGATTCCCTGCATCGACACCTCCTGCGATATCGCCGACCCATCAAAAAAAGACGAGGCAATCGGCGAGATTAGCACATATATAGAAAACGCCCGCAGCCTGCACATTCCTTATGTGCGCATCGGCGCCAGAAACTGCGGGGCTGATAAGGATATTCAAAAAGCGACCACCGAGGATGTCATCAAAGCTACTTTATCTTTGGCGCAGAAACATGGCATCACGCTGCTTGTAGAGACAATCGCCGCCTATTCTGATACCAAATTCCTCTGTGAAGTGCTGGATATTTTCGCCTGCGACAACTTAGGGGCACTATGGGATATGCAGCACACAGTACGTACCGCAGAAGAGAGTCCCGAAACCACAGTGAAAAATCTCGGCGCCTATATTAAGCATGTCCACCTTAAAGATTCTGAGGTTGTGAACGGACAGATGGAATACAGACTTATCGGCGAGGGCAGCCTGCCCATCGGAGATATGGTGCGTTCGCTCTACTCGATTAACTATGACGGTTTTATCTCTTTGGAGTGGGAACCTCATTGGATTGAGGAAATTGACAATCTTGAGCTGATCGCTCTCCATTTCTGTAACTTTATGAGCCGTTTCGGAGATACAGCACGCCAGACAAAGGCAAAGCGCCTCTATGATAATAAACGCGGAACAGGAAAGTTCGTCTGGCAGAAGGACAAACTGATAGACTATACGTTCCCTCAGTTACTTGACAGACTCGTCGAAGAGTTTCCCGACCAGTACGCCTTTAAGTACACGACCTTGGATTACACCAGGACGTATTCTCAATTCCGAGACGATGTGGACAGGTTCGCCCGAGCTCTAATATCATTGGGAGTCGGCCCCAGAACACATGTGGCCATTTGGGCTACAAATCTGCCTCAGTGGTATATCGCCTTTTGGGCAGTAACAAAGATAGGGGCTGTGCTGGTAACAGTAAATACGGCTTATAAAATTCATGAGGCGGAATATCTGCTGCGTCAGTCTGACACACATACGCTGATAATGATTGACGGTTTCAGAGACTCTAATTATCACGACATCGTCAATGAACTCTGTCCCGAACTGAAAACAGCAAAAGCTGGAAAGCCTCTGACGTGCAAACGCCTGCCATTTTTGCGCAATATCATCACCGTTGATTTCCGCATGGATGGCTGTCTCACATGGGATGAAGCCATGGCACGATATGAAATGGTACCTATAGAAGAAGTGCGCCGCATGGCGGCGGCGGTCAACATTCACGATGTCTGTAATATGCAGTACACATCTGGTACCACCGGGTTCCCCAAAGGCGTTATGCTCACACATTACAATGTGGTCAACAACGGCAAGTGTATCGGCGATAGAATGGATCTTTCAACTGCGGACAGAATGATGATACAGGTACCGATGTTCCATTGTTTTGGCATGGTGCTGGCGATGACAGCCGCCATAACGCACGGAGCATCTATGATGCCCCTGCCTTATTTTTCTACCAAAGCCTCTCTTTCATGCATAAATCAGGAGCGTATAACCTGCTTCCACGGCGTACCAACAATGTTTATCGCCATGATGGAACATGAAGACTTCGCCAAGACAGATTTTTCTTATGTGAGAACGGGAATTATGGCGGGAAGCCCCTGCCCGATATCAAAAATGCAGGACGTTGTCAATAAGATGAATATGAAAGAAGTAGTTATCGTTTATGGACAGACTGAGGCAAGCCCCGGCTGCACAATGAGCTGCACTGACGATTCCGTGGAAACACGTGTCGCCACAGTGGGCAGACCCCTGCCGGAAATTGAGTGCCGAATCATTGATCCGGAAACGGGACTTGAGCTTCCCGACGAGGCAACAGGGGAATTTGTGGCGCGCGGCTATAACATCATGAAGGGCTACTATAAGATGCCTGAAGCCACAGCAGCCGCTATAGACAGCGACGGCTGGCTGCATACAGGAGACTTGGCCTGCCGCACCCCTGATGGCAATTACCGCATCACCGGAAGGCTCAAAGACATGATCATCCGCGGTGGGGAGAATATCTATCCTAAGGAGCTGGAGGAGTTCCTCTACAGTCATCCGAAGGTCAAAGACGTACAGGTTATCGGCGTCCCAGACGAAGAGCTGGGAGAAGAAATCGTCGCCTGCATTATTATGAAGGAAAACGAAAGCGCCACGGAGGAGGAGATTAAAGCTTTCTTCCGTGCGAACATGGCACGACACAAATGTCCCCGCTACATAGATTTTACCGATGAATTCCCTATGAATGTCGCGGGAAAAATCCTCAAGTACAAGATGCGCGAACAAGCGATAGAAAAATTTCATCTGCAAAAAGCGGCCAGCATCAAAACCGCATAGTAAAAAACGAACTGCCGAAGACTTCCCCATCGTCCTTCGGCAGTTAATTTTGCACAGTAAAGAGCTTCAAAAAGTTACCTTTTTCCAATGACCATTCTAGCTATCGCCGCACCGCTCTTCTCAAGAGGCCCTTCCATCAAAGAAGCGACCTGTTTCAGATTTTCCCTTATCTCCAAATGCTGCGGACACCTAGCTTCGCACTTCCCGCAGCCTACGCAGCTTCCCGCCCAATGAGCAAGACCGTCCTTGGTTCTCACCCCGGCATAGACAGCATGGTGTACTCTGGCGCTAACTTTGGAGAATAGCTGGTAGTTATTGAGATTTTTAAATACAGCGGGAATATTAATACCCACCGGACAAGGCTGACAGTAGCCGCACTCGGTGCATCTTACCGCGAGATTTTGCATATAAGCTTCCCTAACGGCAGCAATGATTTTACAGTCTTCGTCAGTCATGGCATTGGGTTCCGCGCTCTCGGCAACATAGACGTTTTGGCGCACCTGAGACTCTTTATTCATCCCCGAAAGGACAGTAGTCACTTCCTGATGATT
>RRZU010362990.1_pt1 | contig 39999 bp, 38 predicted proteins | sample 2165561 | NCBI WGS metagenome assembly RRZU01 (sample SAMN10456909, study PRJNA506462) | wastewater metagenome | isolation source: wastewater sludge | place: USA: Moscow, Idaho | reverse complement strand
GGTGTGGTGTTGTTGCGCCATTGGCGGGGTGTGGTGCCGAATTCTTCGCGGAAGATGCGGCTGAAGTGGCTGGCTGAGACGAACCCGTGTTGCTGGGCGAGGACGCCGATGGGGACATCGATGGTGGCCGGTGCGGTCAGGGCGTCGCGGACGCGGCGCAGGCGCTGGGACTGGATCAGTTGCGCGAGCCGGATGTCGGCGCGGGACATCTCTGCGTAGAGCAGACGCTCGGACACGTGCAGGTCCTTCGCGATCCGGGCGGCCCCGAGACCAGGGTCGGTGAGGTTGTCGAGCACGTAGGTGACGATCTGCTCGGCCAGCGGATACCGGGTCGTGGCGCGGTCGGGAGTGAGGGCGCTGAGCAGGGTCACTTTCAGCAGGTCGGCGACAGGCGCGAACACGTCCACCTCGTCGCGCAGGCTGAGCTCGGAGTCCATCACGCCCCCGAGCACGGACTGCAGCAGCGCCGCCAGCGAGGTCCGCTCACGCAGATCCACCCCAGAGACCTCGCCGATCTGATCCGCCGTCAACCCCACCACACCCAACGGCAGTCGGAAGAAGTCCCCGATGACCCCCTCGTCGAAAGCGTGGACGTAGGGGCTCGTGCTCGGGTAAACGACGATGCTGCCTGGAGTCATCACGGTCTGGTCATCCCCACGGCGCAGCATCGACCGGTTGCCGCGCTGGAAGACCACGAACAATGACTCGTCGTTGTCCGCTGTGATCATCCGCTGGGGGCGCATAGCGAGGGCAGCCAGCGAGGGCACCGTCTGGACGGACAGGGCTCTCAGCTGCCCAATGTCTTGGTAAGACACGCTCACGCGAGCCTCGCGGCCTTGCGGGTCGAGAGTCAGGTCTGTCTGGACGAGGTTCTCGCAGAGCATCGTCCGGATCGTCTCCACGCGGTCACGTGGATCAATGCTGCGCGAGTCCCATGTCTGCTGCATCATTACAGCCTCCGCCGGTCTTCCGGGCTTCCCCGGTCTGATTCCAGACTATTGCCGGTCATAGTCGCCCTCGTCGATGACGACATGGATAGCCGCCTCCTCGGCGGAGGCGGCACCATTGTCGATGCCGATGTCGGATGCCCAGAAGTCGGAGGACGGGTCAGGGTTGCCGGGTTCGGTCCAGATCAGCCGCCCAGCGCGTACCGATCCGACCTGGTCGTCAAGGATCTCGCCGTCCGTGCCGATGATGTCGCCGATCCCGTCGCCCATCGGCTCTTCAGGTTCGTACTCCGGCACCTCACGCGCCAAGCGAGCCGCCAGCGGTTCTCGGGTGCGTGCTTCGCGCGCCGTGAATCCCCACGACAGTTCGGATGACCGCCGCTCCGGCGGAGAGTATCCCGGGCCGTCGTCGTCGGAGTCTTCGCCGAGAAGATCCGAGTCGAGGCTCTCATCCGGCGGAAGCAGATCGAACTCGATCTCCTGCCCGCTGACCGATCCGTCAGTCATGATGGGTTCCCTTTCTTTCCCCCGACGCCTGGGCTCTCAGTCTCACGAGCAGGCTCTTCGTCACCGGGCAATACGACTGGCACCGCGCCCTGCGCGAGCTTCAGCCTCGTCCACACGTTCATGTTGATGACGACGGCTGCGATCTCGGCGATCTCACGCTCATCGAAAAACACCGTCAGCCCTTGATGCATCTCATCGAAGTGCTCGTGCTCGTAACGTGTCAGCGCTTCGCAGTACGCGAGTGCGAGTGCTTCGGAACCGGAGAACATCGTGCTCTGCCGCCAGCTCGCCAGGTGCGCGACCATCGCCGCGCCGATGCCGACTTCCACGGCGATACGCGTGTGCAGGATCAGGCAGTAGGAGCACGGATTGATCTGCGCAACCCGCAATCGGAGAAGGGCGGCTAGGCGATCACCGATCGACAGCTTCGCGGTGTACCCGAACCCCGTGGCCATCTGCTTCGCAAGCTCATGGAAGTCAGAGAGATCCGGATCAAAGCGCACATTCTCGAAATCGATCTGCTCTGATATCACGATCTCTCCTCACCGTAGGGCACGGTTCGCTGGCTTGCCGGAGTTCCGGCGCCTCCTCTGACGGTAGGTCCGCTTCTCTGCCCCGTGTGGCCTGCTCCTGCAGAGAGCTGTCTTCTCCCTGCAACCGCCGGTCCCGCTTCCGAACGCCGCAGGTCGCGGACATTACGCTGCACAGCCAGGCCACCTGGACAGCACTCCGCTCCGTATCGTGACCCGAAGGGGCGTGTTGCCCGCCGCGAAGAGAGAGAAGACGATGCCGACCTCGAGAGTGATCCTCGCCAGCGGCTGCTTCTGGGGAGCCCAGGAACTCTTCCGCTCGCTCCCGGGCGTGGTGAGCACCCGTGTCGGATACTCCGGCGACGACGACACGCCCAACGCGACCTACCGTAATCACGGGGATCACGCCGAAGCGCTCGAAGTGATCTATGACCCCTCGATCATCCGATTCCAGATACTGCTGGAGTTCTTCTTTCAGATTCACGACCCCACGACTCGGAACCGCCAGGGAAACGACATCGGGCGCAGTTACCGATCAGCGATCTTCACGACGACCGAGGGACAGATGAAAGTCGCCTTCCACGTGATCGAAGCGATCAACGCTTCGGGCCGCTGGCCAGGAGAAGTCGTGACCGAGGTCGGCGAAGCCGGCCCTTTCTGGGAGGCCGAACCCGAGCACCAGGACTACCTGCAGAAGCACCCCAATGGGTACTCGTGCCATTTCATCCGGCCCGACTGGGTACTACCGGGCCGCTGACCGAGATCTCGCGATAGGAGAGACATGAAACATCCCGACGGAATGATCGGCTTGACCGCGACCGACGCCGACACCGACCTCCCGGCTGTCTCCTCGGACGCAGCGGAAGACTTCGTCATCACGGAGAACGTCGAGTCAGAGCTGTACGAAGCGACCGTGGACGGCAAGCTCGCTGCAGGCCTGCTCTACAGCAGAACCGGCGACCGGGTGCTCCTCCTCGCAACCTCGGTGTTCCCGGAGTTCCGTGGAAAGGGAGTCGCTGCGCGGCTCCTCGGGGGCGTCCTGGACAGTCTCCGCAAGGACAACATGACCGCGACGGTCTCATGTCCCTTCGCCGCCGCGTACATCCGCGCTCATCCGGAGTATGCCGACATCGTCGACGCGCGATTCCCCGGCAACCCCCACGGACACCACCACTGAGCATCATGAGTACAAGAGGAGAACTCGCATGGCAACCGTCGAACTGACCGAAGACAACTTCGAGGTCACGATCAATCAGAACGACATCGTCCTCGTCGACTTCTGGGCGGACTGGTGCGCACCATGCCACCAGTTTGCGCCGGTCTTCGAGAAGTCATCGTTAGACAATCCGGACGTCGTCCACGCGAAGCTCGACACGGAGTCGGAGCAGCGCATCACCGCGGCCGCCCAGATCACCGCGATTCCGACTCTGCTCGCCTTCCGTGAGGGGTTACTCGTCTTCAGCCAGGCGGGGGCCCTACCGCCCACTGCCTTGGCTGAAGTCGTAGAGAACGTCAGAGGACTCGATATGGACGAGGTCAGAAAGGGCCTCGACTCCGATGGTGACTCGTCCAAGGACGATCGCTGATGTCCACCTTGCATGAACCGCGCCCATACATGGACAAGGCCGTCCCTGAAGCATGGGAAGCCGCTTCTACGTTCGCGACCGCTGTGTCTGAGGCCGCGTCGCAACGTGGGCTCACTCCCGCGGAGAGCGAGTTGGTCAAGGTTCGGGCGTCACAGCTGAACGGATGCGTCTTCTGCCTTGATCTGCATTCACGGCAGGCGAGGCGCGCAGGAGTCAATCAGCAAGTACTCGACGTCTTGCCCGCCTGGCGCGAGTCGACTCTGTTCAGCGATCGAGAGCGAGCCTTGCTCGCGATCGCTGAAGCAGCCACCCGACTCCCGCTCGACGCCGCCGTGAATGCCGAGCTCGCGCAGGCCCGAAACACCCTCGCCGAGGAGGAGTTCGCGGCCGCGGAGTGGGTCGCCGCAGCCATCAATATGTTCAATCGGGTCTCCATCCTCAGCGAACACCGCGTGCGGCCACGCGACTCGGAGGGCAAGCTGAGCTGACAGCGTGCCATGCGCAGCGTGGCCGCTACGCCAGAGGACGCGTTCGAGGCCGCACATGACTTGCCACCCGCTGCGCCCCTCAGGTTCACGCGCCCCTACGCAGCGGTTCGGGCACCAGGCGATATCGCGGCCATAGAGATGGTGCGCACGGTTCCATCAAGCCGTACCGTATTTCGGCACGCGAAGATACTCAACGTCGTCGAAGGCTCTTGCGCCCTCGAGACTGCTGAGAGCGTGCACGTCCTGCGTCCTGGCATGTCTCTTGCCCTCGGCACCGGCAAATGGTGCCGCGTGCGCCCATCACCGTCCGTACGCATCTGGGCCATCTACGCCGACGAACGGTTCTGGCGCACCCAGATGGCATGGTTCCTTCCCGACGCAGAGCGAGTGGTCGCAGGAATGCACCCCCTCGAGTGGGACGGCCGCGCGATCGTCCTTGCACCGGGTATCGCTGCCCTGCGGCAGGTCGAGCCGCTATGGCGACAGATGAGCATCCTGCGTAGCGGGACCCATTCGCCCGAAGTCGTCGCGACTCACACTCTCGAGCTTCTCGCACGATGGATGAGGCTGATACTGCCAACTTTCCTTGATGAAGCATCGGACACCCCCACAACACCGTGGACGCCCATCAATGGACGACTGACCGACACCGGATCTATCGGCTACATCGGTCGAGCAATCCAGTTGCTTCGCGGGCGGATCGCAGAGCCGTGGACCGTTGGAGCACTCTCACGAGAACTCTCACTTTCACGAACCCACCTGACCCGCATGTTCGTACAGCACGCCGGCGCCGCCCCAATGCGCCTACTCACTGAACTCCGGCTCACCGAGTTCGCGCGGCTCATCGAAGAAACAGACATCTCCGTGATGCGTGCCGCGAGCGAAGTCGGGTGGAGCGACCCGCGCGTCGCATCCCACTGGTTCCACCGTCGCTACGGCATCACGCCGACACAATACCGACGCACACCACACACGGTTCCTGATCATCGACAAGGCAAGGCTGTCGCTGTCAATGACTCAGCTCTGTGAGGCGATGGCATCGTCCCAACGAACTTGCCCATCAGGTTCGCAGAGAATGCGACGGTCACCTCGGCTTCCCTTACCGCTACTCGCCGCATGAACCGTGACTCTCGACGAATGACCCAAGTTCGTCACGTGCATCTCGACGGATACGCCGCAGGTCAGTAGACCGGACCAGACATGTCGGGTTCGCTGTGGAGCCTGATGGTCGGCACTCCGTCTGCTATCCGTCCTCGCTCCGTTAATCCTCCCGACGCAGCTCATGGCCGCAAGGCGTTCCGCGTCTTGCGGGAGTCCCTGGGAAGGAGTAGCGCATGGCTATAGAGGGGATACGAGGCGAAGCTCGCGAGGCCTGCAACAGGTTCGCGAAGGTCATGACCAACTTATGCCCCCGGCGGTCGGCCGATGCTGCGGGCCGCGAGTTCGCTGCGGCATGTCCACTGGCAGAGGTGGTGTTGGTCGAGCGTGAGCGAAGAGCAACGCTCATGCCAGACGCGCCGCCCGAGTGCACAGGATCGGTTCCTGACCGCGCCGAGGGTTTGGGGTCGCGTTCACACACCTATTGGTCACCTCGTCCTAAGGAGTTGACCTCATGAGAGAACCTTCATCTGAACCACTTCCGGACTTCACCACCGGCGAAGGGCTCCGTGTCCTGCTGGAGCAGCTCACCGCCGAGCATCTCTGGCGCACACACCCCGCCGCCCGCGCGTTGATGCAGTATGCGCAGGAGAAGTACCTTCCGCTCGCACGGTCCTGGCACCGCGACCCCGCCGATGCCGCGTACGAGGCGTTCATGGCGATGCGGACGCCGGCGATCCGCCGTGCCGCGGACCCGTGGGCGGCGATCACCCGCGCTGTGGAGCTCGGCATCGCGGCCGAGGTGCACGCCGAACGTCTGCTCACCTCGACGGACAAGGCCCGCAGGCCCGATCAGCGTCCCGACGAGTACCCGATGCGGGCCGGCCACTACGAGACATTCTTCTACCATGTGCTCGCCGCCGCGAGCCCGCCGGCCTCACCGACCGTCGCCGTGGAACGGGTAGTGCGGTCCGCGTCGGTGTTCCTGGTGAGCACAGGCTGGCATCCCCGCACCATCGAGACCGCGGTGGAATATATCTGCCACCGGCTGACGACTCTGGCGAGCACCCAATCCGGGATCGACGTGCTCCGCAAAGACGACGCGATGCGGCAACGGCTCGGGTTCTCCGCTCGCGATTGGAGCGGGCTGTTGCGTTTGCTGCTCGGGCCGCGGTCGAAGAAGGAAGCCACCGGTGCCGATCCGGCACGTCTGGGGATCTTTGCGCGGCTGCTGCTCGGTGACCGTACCGAGGATCTTCTTGCTGATCATCAGCTTGCCGCTGTTTCCCGCAAGTTCACGAGAGGGGCGGCCGCATGAACGCGAGGGTGCCCGCAGATGGGCAGCCGGTGGCGCAGTTCCCGATCGACGACATCGTCCTGGGTCGCTCCTTCCGGCGTGAGCTGGGTGATCTGAGCGATCTGACCGCGTCGATCCAAACCCTCGGGCTGCTGTGCCCGATCGTGATCACCTCCGACGGGGTCCTCATCTCCGGCAGGCGCCGCCTGGAAGCGATGCGGCAGCTCGGGCATGCGACCGTCCCGGTGTGGATCGCATCTGAGGTGTCCGACAAGCTGCGCACGCTGCTGGCGATCCAGGACGACAATCTGCTCCACAAGCATTTCACCACGACGGAGAAGGCGGCCCTGTACGCGGAGTACAAGACGCTCCTGGCCGAGGAGAACGCCCGCCGTCAGGCCGCGACTCGGTTCGGCGCCGCCGCCCTCCCGGGCTCGGACGACGGCGAGGCCGACGACAGCGACCCGGAGGAGAAGGAAGTGATGATCGTCGCGACCTATCAGGGTAGCGACAGCGGCCGTTGGGATTCACAACCACCGGCGAAGCGGAAGTCCCGCGTGCAGGCCGCGACCGCGGTGACCGGCCGGGACTCCTCCCAACAGCTCGAGCAGGTCCTCGCGCTGGAACGGCTGGCAACCAACGAGGACGAAGACGAACGAGTCCGGCGGGCAGCCGCCGAAGCGGTCGTGGAGATCAACGGCGACGCGAAGGTCCACGGCCGCTACCACGAGGTCATCGCCCTGCGCGGGGTGTGCTGGCTGGAGAAGACCGCGGTGAACGAGTCCGCGACTGCCGCCGTCCGGGAAGCCGCCGACGACGAGCTCCGCGCGGTGCGGCAGATCGACCGACCGGTGGAACGATCCCGGGCGGTCGCCGCTGCCATCGCCCGTGTCCGCAAGCTCGCCCTCACGCCAACTTCCACTGCGGCAACCGAGGAGGACGGCGAATCGGGTGCGGAGGATGAGGGGATGTCCGCGGACGGGGTCCGGGGCCGCTACCACGCCCGCCGGCTGGTCGACATCCTCGCGAAAGCGGAGGGGTGGTGGGAGATCAACGACGCCACGCTCGTCGGCCAGTACGCCACCGACGAGCAGTGGGAGGCGATCACCAGCCACCGTAAACAGGCGACCGCGTTCCTCGACACCGCCGCCGATGCACGCCGCACCACCACCAGGACGGGCCTGGTGCCGTGAGATGACCGGCCGGGTGGGGTCAGACGCCCGCACCTACATGGCACACACCGTTGACGGATCTGCTGTGAAAGGACGCCCCCTGCCATGTCGACCGATTTCGCCGATGCGGCCCCGCGCAAGCGGGGCCGCGCCCTGTTGATCGCCGGTATCTCCGGAACGATCATCCTTCTCGTCCTGGTCGGCCTGGGCGTGTACGGACTGATCGCCCGCCCGCACGAGAACACGCCTGCCCCGGCCCCGACCGCCTCCGAACAGCGGCCACCGGCTTCGACGCCCTCCGGACCATCTGACCTGATGCCGCTGCCGCGCACGAACGACCCGATCCGGTACGCACGCGCCGTCGCCGTATCCCTCTTCACGTGGGACACGGCATCCGGGCTCGGGCCCGCCGACTACGGGCAGGTCGTGCTCTCCGACGCCGATCCCACCGGAACCGAGACCCCCGGTCTTGCCTCCGACATCGCCGGCTACTTCCCGGCGTCCGACGCCTGGCGGCAGCTCACCGGGCACGCCACTACCCAGCACCTCACCATCGAGACTGCGGTCGTGCCCGACGCCTGGGCCGACGCGGTCGCGCAGGACCGGTCGGGCACGATCGTGGACGGGATGATCGCGGTCACCATCGACGCCACCCGGTATCGCACCGGCACAGTCTCCGGGCAGGAAGCAACCAGTGAACACCCGGTGTCGTTCACCGTGTTCCTCGCATGTGAGCCCGCGTTCGACGACTGTCACACGTTGCGGCTGTCCGAGCTCGACAACCCGCTGCGCTGACCCCCGGGGGCTGTCGTGCTGAAGAAGATCCTCGTCGTGCTGGCGATCCTCGCCCTGTGCGTAGGACCGGCGACCGCGCTCGTCGGCGTCGGGGTGCTGATGAACCCCGCCGCGAACGCGAGCTGCGGCCCCGGGTCGTCGCTGACCGTGGGGCCGATCCCGGACGAGCTGGAAGTGACCACGCGGGACGGTGAGACGTTCACGCTGAACAAGAAGCAACTCACGCACGCCGCGACCATCATCACCGTCGGCGGGCAGACCGACGGCGTCGATGTCCGCGGGGTCACGATCGCGCTCATGGCCGCTCTCACCGAGTCGGTGCTACGGCAACTGTCGAACACCGGCGTTTACCCCGAATCCGGGGACTACCCGAACGACGGCAACGGCAGCGACAACGATTCCCTCGGGTTGTTCCAGATGCGACCGCAGGCCGGGTGGGGCACCGTCGCCGAGCTGATGGACACCACCTACCAGGCCCGCGCGTTCTACGGCGGTCCGTCGGGGCCGAACTTCCCCTCCCCACGGGGGATGCTCGACATCCCCGGCTGGCAGAGCATGGACATGGGCGAGGTCGCCCAGGCGGTCGAGGTCAGCGCGTTCCCGGAGCGATATCAGAACTACCAGCCCGTCGCCGAAGCGATCCTCGCCGCCCTCACCGTGCCGGCACCCTCCGGCACCGGCGGGGGCACCGGGTCGGTACCGGAAACCAGCCGCATCCTGTTCCCGCTGCCCGAGGGGACGTGGACGAAGACCAGCGACTGGGGGTATCGGTCCGACCCGTTCACCGGCGAGACCACCTACCACGCAGGCACCGACTATGCCGCCGCCGACGGCACCCCGATCTACGCGGCCGCTGACGGGCGGGTCGTGTGGTCGGAGTTCAACGGCGGCTACGGCGGCCTCATCATCATCGAGCACACCGTGCAAGGCGAAGCCGTCCGCTCCGTGTACGCGCATATGTGGGAACACGGCATCCACGTCCGAGAAGGACAGACCGTCACCGCCGGCACTCACATCGGCGATGTCGGCTCCTCCGGCCGCTCCACCGGCGCGCACCTGCACTTCGAGATCCGGCCTGGCTCCACCGGCACCGAATCGATCGACGCCGACCAGTGGCTTATCGACCACGGCGCCGCCGAACCGGACGGCACCAGCACCCCCGGCCCCGGCTGCGCACCCGCCGGCACTACTACGCCAGCGGCAGAGTTCACCGGCGACGGCACCGAGATGGTCGATGACCCGACCGGCACCAGCGGGCAGATCACCGCCCGCACCGCGCACATGGTCGTCCAGACCCGCAACGCGTTCGCCGACACCGGGTGGGCGTGCTACTCACCACGACCAGGGACACGGTCGGATCATCCTCTCGGGCGGGCGTGCGATGTCACCGTCGGCAATCAGATCGGCCACTACCCAACCAGCGAGCAGGTCGCCTACGGGTGGCAGGTCACCGAATGGCTTCAAGCCAACGCCGAGCCCCTCGGGATCTCCTACCTCATCTGGCAAGGCACGATCTGGTCGCCCGCGCAGGCGGACGAGGGGTGGCGGCACTATACCGGCGGCGGCATGCACGACCCCGGCGACGTCACCGGCGGCCACTTCGACCACATCCACATCTCCGTGAAAGACGGGTGAGCATTCATGCCGCATCCCCACGTCCCGACGAAGCCCGTGCTGTCCGGGAGTGTGTTCCCCGATTTCGGAGCCGTCGGCGGATCGAACGAGCTCGAGAGCATCATCGGTGCGCTGCTGACCGTCGTGTTGATCCTCGCCGTCCTCATGCTCATCGTGTGCGCGATCATGTGGGCGATCGGCTCCGCGAACGGCCACCACCAGGTCGCCACGAAAGCCCGCATCGGCGTGTGGACGGCGCTCGGTGCTGCCGCCCTTGCCGGGGCCGGGGTCGCATGGATGAACTGGCTCATCACGATCGGCGGGCAGCTCTAACCCGGGTCGGGAGGCGAGAGCTCAGGGGCGGGGCGGTGGAGGAGACGAGGCTCCACCGCCCCGCTTTCTGCCGTGCGGGGTCCGGTGTGCGCACCTGTGCGATACCCGGCCGGCGCCTGGCCGGGTATCCGCCTGGTTCATGAAGGAGCACCCGTGTCCGCCGTTCTCGATCTCACCACCACCGTCTTGCCCCACGTGGCCGCTCTGGCCCCGATGGAGGTCGACATCGACCCCAACAGTTCGGGGCTGCCCGGCATCGCGCAGCTGCGCACCATCGTCGGCGCCGTGATGACGATCGGCCTGATCCTCAGCGTCCTGGCGTTGATCATCTCGGCGATCATCTGGGGTTTCGGCGCGAACAGCAGCAACCCGCATCTGGCCGGGCGGGGAAAGATCGGCGTCCTCGTCTCCTGCGGTGCCGCGATCATCTGCGGCGCGTCGGTGACGCTCATCAACTTCTTCTGGAACGTCGGCCAGGCGGTCTGAACGGCCTCCTCCACCACCGCCCCGCCCCGGAAGGAGGCCCGTCATGGCACTGTGCGACGTCCCGGTCATCTCGAACGTGTGCGATGCCGTCGGAGAAGGGGCCGCGACGCTCGTCGCGGCCCCGTTCGACTGGCTCGCCCAAGCAATGGGACAAGCTGCCGCCTGGTTGTTCGAGGGCGTCTGGTACGTCTTCGACACCACCACCCTCGTCGACGTCCAGTCCCCGGAATATGTCGGCGTCTACAACATCCTCTTCGGCGTCGCCGTGCTGATCATGCTCGTCTTCTTCTGCCTGCAGCTGATCACCGGCCTCATCCGTCGCGACCCGACCGCCCTCTCTCGGGCGGCGCTCGGACTGGGCAAGAGCGTGCTCGGGTCGTTCCTCATCATCACGCTCACCGCGACGCTGCTGGAGATCACCGACCAGTTGACCATCGGCATCATCCAAGCCACCGGGAACTCGATGGAAGCGATGGGCGACAAGATCGCCCTGCTCGCCGCGGGGCTCACTGCGATCAACCTCACCGCCCCCGGTGTCGGGGCGATCATCACCATCTTCTTCGCCGGGCTCGCGATCACCGCAGCGGCGATCGTGTGGTTCTCGCTCCTGATCCGCAAAGCACTGCTGCTCGTCGCGATCGTGCTCGGTCCGATCGCGATCAGCGGCGCGAGCTGGGATGTCACCCGCGGCTGGTTCGGGAAATGGGTGTCGTTCGTGATCGCCTTGATCCTGTCCAAGCTCGTCCTCGTCGTGGTGTTCCTCGTCGCGATCACCCAGGTGTCCCAGCCGATCGACTTCGATCTGGCATCCATCGCCGACCCCATCGCTGGGATAGTGCTCATGTTCGTCGCCGCGTTCGCGCCCTACATGGTCTATAAGTTCATCTCGTTCATCGGGTTCGACATGTATCACGCGATGAGTGCGGAGCAAGAGGCCAAGCAGTCGATGAACCGGCCCGTGCCATCCCCGTCTAAGCCCGCCGGCGACGGCCCGCAGAAAGTCCTCGACGGGAAAGGCCAAGGCGACGGGCCACCGCCCGGCAACAGTGGTGGGGGCGGTGGTACGCCGCCCCCGGACGGCGGGAGCGGGGCGACGGCTGCCGGTACCGGCGGAGCCGGAGGCGGTGCTGCGGCTGGTGGCGGCGCCGCTGGCGGTGCGGCTGGTGGTGCAGCGGGTGGCGGCGGGGCTGCTGCAGGTGGCGGTACTGCTGCAGGAGGTGCGGCCGCGGCCGGACCCGCCGCGGTCGCAGTCATCGCGGCGGCGGCCGTCAAGGAAGCCGCCACGGCCGGCCCGAAGCTCGGCGGCGCGATCGGCGGTGCCGCAGAGACCCAGGCAGCTGCCGCTGGCCAGGACAGCGCCCCGCCCCCTTCCGGGAACGCGGCACCGCCCTCGGATCCATCGGCGCCGCAGGCACCGCCATCGAGCCCGCCGCCCGCATCGTCTGGTCCGTCGTCGACGCCGCCACCGAAGGACCCGCCGCCGCCGAATAGGGCGCCCGAGGGGAAGGACTGACCCGTGACGAAACACCAGAGCACGAAAGACGACTACCCGCTCACACCGGTGAAGTTCTCCCGCCTCACCAGGCGGGGACTGATCCTGGGCCTGTCGCTGTCCCAGGTGATCGCGCTCGCGATCGCCGGGCTGGCGTTCATCGGGTCGCTGTACGCCGGCGGCGGGATGATCCTCGCCTACACGGCTCCGATCTGGGTGACCTGCCTGGCGATCACCTGGGTCCCGATCGCGGGCCGGAAGGCGGTCGAGTGGCTGCCGGTCGGGGCGCATTGGCTGTGGCGGGTCAGCGTGACGCAGACGATCTACCGGATGCGGGTCGTCAAGCCGCGTCCAGCCGGCACCCTCGCCCTCCCAGGCGATATGGCATCGCTGCGTCAATACGAAGACCCCGTCACCGGGGCGGTCATGGTGCACCATCCTCACGCGGCGACACTGACCGCGCTGCTCGAGGTCACCCACCCTGCGTTCGTGCTGCTGGACCCGGGCGAGCAGGAACGCCGGGTCTCCGGGTGGGGTCGTGTGCTGGCGACCTGCTGCCGCTCCGGACGCATCGCCCGTCTCCAGATCCTCGAACGCACGCTCCCGGATTCCGGGACGGGTCTTGCGCAGTGGTGGGCGGAGCACGGCAACCCGGGGGACGAGTCATGGACGTCGCGCACCTACGCGGAGCTGATCAATCGCGCAGGCCCGGCCGGTGAACGGCACGCGACGACGATCTCCCTCGCTCTGGATATGAAGACCGCCGCCCGCCCGATCCGCACCGCCGGCGGCGGGATGAAGGGCGCCGCGGCGGTGCTGCGGCAGGAGATGAGCACTCTCACCGCGGCGTTGCATTCCGCGGACCTGAAGGCTACGGATTGGCTCACCCCGGGGCAGCTCGCGGTGATCCTGCGCTCCGCCTACGATCCTGCGATCGCGGCGACGCTGGAGCGCTCCGGGAACCTCGGACAGGACCTCGCCACCGCAGGTCCCGTGGCCGTGGAGGAGACGTGGGAGGGGCTGCGCTCGGACAGCGCGCACCATGCGGTGCTGTGGGTGAGCGAGTGGCCGCGGTCACTGGTGTATCCGGGGTTCCTGTCCCCGGTGCTCCTGGCATCCGGGGTGCGGCGGTCGTTCTCACTGCTGTGCACTCCGATCCGGTCCGATCAGGCCGCCCGCGACATCCGCAAGAAGAAGGTCGAATACATCTCGGACGCCGCGCAACGCCAGAAGATCGGGCAGGTCGAGGACGCCCAGCAGACCGCCGAGTACCAGGACGTGCTGCAGCAGGAAGCCGACCTCACCAGCGGGCACGGCATCCTCCGATACACCGGGCTGATCGCCGTCAGCGCCCCGAATCCGGACGAGCTGGAGGCGGCGGTGTCGAAGATCGAGCAGGCCGCCATCCAAGCGTCCTGCGAAACGCGGCGGCTGGTCGGTCAGCAAGCCCAAGCGTTCACCGCGGCTGCGCTGCCCCTGGCGCGCACCGTCTGGCTCCTGGGGCGCCGGTCCCGTACCTCCTTCCTGCGTCCGCCCGCCCGGGCGGGCGCAGGAAGGAGTCGTGCTGTGAGCACCCCGAAACGTCGCGTGTACTCGACGGTGCTGATCGGGCCGGAGTCCGAGCACCGCAAGCAGCGCCGAGCCCGGCGCAAGGCCGCCGCCGCAGTCCACGCGAAGGACATCACTGCCCGCAAAGTCGAAGCCCGTGCGCGACGCGATGCTGAACAGGCCGAGCGCCGCGCCACGACCTATCTGCCTGCCTCGGGCGAGCCCGGGCACGCGGCGTTGCGCACCCATCGGGGGCTGCGTTTGCCCTCCCATCAGGACACCAGCGCCGCTCTCGCTGGGGCGTACCCGTTCCTCGCTGAAGGTGGCCTCGGGCCCGAAGGCGTTTTCGTCGGACAGGACATGTACTCCGGCGGGTCGTTCGTGTACGACCCGTGGGAGCTGTACAAGCGCGGTGTCATCACCGCGCCGAACATCGTTCTGGCCGGCATCGTCGGCTCGGGGAAGTCGTCGCTGGCGAAGTCGCTGTACACGCGGTCGATTCCGTTCGGGCGTCGCGTCTACGTCCCCGGAGACCCGAAAGGTGAGCACACGCCAGTCGCCCAAGCTGTCGGAGGCAAGGCGATCGTCCTCGGTCATGGTCTGAGGAACCGGCTGAACCCGCTCGACGAAGGTCACCGCCCGTCAGGTGTGACGGACATCGAATGGACTACGCAGGTCGCCTCCCGCCGCCGGGAACTCATCGGGGCGCTGGCCGAGACCGTCCTCGAGCGGTCGCTGTCACCGCTTGAGCACACGTCGATCGATGTCGCCCTCTCCGCGGTCGTCGCCAGCAACGACGTCCCGATCCTCCCGATGGTCGTCGACCGCATCCTCACCCCGGACCGTGCTGGTGACGTCGACCAGCGGCTCGCCGAAGACGGACGGCTCGTCGGTCACGCACTGAGGCGCCTGGTCGCCGGAGATCTGCAGGGGCTGTTCGATGGTCCCTCTACGGTCGTGTTCGACCCGTCCCTGCCGATGATTTCGCTGGATCTGTCCCGGGTGGCGGAGAACTCCACCCTCATCTCGGTACTGATGACGTGCTCGTCGGCGTGGATGGAATCGGCCCTTCTGGACCCCGAAGGCGGGCAGCGGTGGGTGATTTACGACGAAGCGTGGCGTCTCATGTCGCATCCCGCTCTGCTCAAGCGGATGGACGCGCAGTGGAGGTTGGCGAGGCATTACGGAATCGCGAACATGTTGATCTTCCACAAGCTGACCGACCTCGACAACGTCGGCGACAGCGGGTCCGCAATGCGCGCCCTCGCCTCGTCGCTGCTGGCAAACGCGGAGACGCGGATCATCTACCGGCAGGAAGCCGACCAGCTCGGCACCACCGCGACCACGCTCGGCCTCACCGGCACCGAACAGTCCCTTCTCCCGGGCCTGGGCACGGGGCAGGGACTGTGGCGGATCAAGGAACGATCCTTCGTCGTGCAACACCAGCTGCACCCGGACGAGCTGTCGACGTTCGATACGACCACGCGGATGATCGGGCGGCAAAAATGAGCGAACATGCACCCTCACGCCGATCCCGACGCAACCGTGCGACGACGGGCGACGCCGAGGGGGATCTCGTGGTGCCGATCGTACTCCCACACCTCGTCGTCCGGGTAGACGCGAACGATCAGATCAGCGTCACCCTCGACGGCGCACGCGTCACCGGGGAGCCGATCGGCAGGCACGCCCTCGGTGGGCTGATCGAAGAGGTCCTGCGCCGCAGGAAAGCACCGCTTCGGGTGGAGATCATCGAACACGACGGCACCACCTACACCGACGTCCTCACCCCGCCCGCACCGATAGCCGCACCCGCCGCCGCACCGGAGACCGAAGCATCAGCGCGTAGGGGCGAGATGCCGGTGCTGTATGAGGCGACCGGAGACGGATACGTGCCTGGAGAGGACGTCGCCCTCGCTGTCGTCATCCGGCATTCCTCTGCCGACGGGCACGGGCATGTGCGGCACCTGATCGAGGAACGCGAGCTCGCAACGGGCGGCGAGGTGCTGCTGTTCGGCCGCATCTCCGGCACCGCTCACGTCGTCGGGGACCTGGGATGAACCCGCATCAGCCCTCCCAGGTGCTCGCGAACCTGGGCCTTGCGGCCCTGGCGGGATTCGCCGTCCTGGCCGGGCTACTCCGCGCCGCCGGAAGTGCCGCCGCATTCCTCACCGGCCTTCCGCAACCCGCTGGCGGGCCCTCCACGGGGCTCGGCGTGCTGCTCACCCCGGCGGCCCCGGGAGAGGCGATCGGCGCGCCGGGCCTGAGCCCGGTCGTGTACTGGCTGGTCCTCGCCATCGCACTCGCGATCCTCGGGGTCATCGCGTGGTGGGCGTGGCGGGTCATCGCGCGCGGGAAGGAGACCCGTGCGCAGGACCCGCGCCTGCTCCAAGGCATCGCCACTGCACGCGATGTCGCCAAGGCCGCAGGGACGAAAGCCCTCACGAAACGGGCAGGCACGTTCCGGCCCTCGCTGGAGGACCCGGCCCCTGAGGACGTCGGATACCTCCTCGGTCGGTCGAAAGGGCAGGAGGTGTGGGCGACCGTGGAGGACTCCATCTTGCTGATCGGGCCGCCCCGGTCGGGCAAAGGGTTGCACGTCGTGATCAACGCGATCCTCGACGCCCCCGGCGCCGTCATCACGACCTCCACCCGGCCCGACAACCTCACCGCGACGCTGAAGGCCCGACAGCGTGTAGGGCCGGTCGCGGTGTTCGATCCGCAGCATCTCGCTGAAGGACTCCCCACGGGTATGAAGTGGTCCCCAGTCCGCGGATGCGAGGACCCCCTGACAGCGATGATCCGCGCCACCGGGCTCGCCACGGCCACGAACTTCGGCTCCGTGTCCGGCGGTGACTTCTGGCAGGGAAAGACCGCTGCCGCGATCCAAGGGCTCCTCCACGCCGCTGCGCTGGACGGGCGAGACGCCGCCACCTTGTACCAGTGGGCGCTGAACCCAGCCGCCGCCGCGGACGCGGTGCGCGTCCTGCAGTCCAACCCGCACGCAGCGCAAGGCTGGGCGGACTCTCTGGATGCGATGCTGCAATCAGACCCCAAGACGCGCGATTCGATCTGGCAAGGCGTCTCCCTCGCGTTCAGCGCGTTCGCCGACCCGCGAGTGCTGGCGGCGGTGACACCGGGGCCGCGAGACCGGTTCGACCCGGAGACGTTCATCCGGGACCGCGGCACCCTCTACCTGCTCGCCACCGGTGCGGGGGCCGGGGCGTCCTCGGCGCTGGTGGCCGCGTTCATCGAAGACCTCGTGGAGACTGCCCGGAAGATCGCCGCCACCTCACCAGGCACCCGGCTGGACCCGCCGATGCTCCTCGCCCTCGACGAGATCGGCAACCTCGCCCCGCTGCCGTCACTGCCGACGCTGATGGCCGAAGGCGGTGGCACGGGGATCACCACCCTGCCGGTGCTGCAGTCCCTCGCCCAGGCGCGGGAGAAGTGGGGGGAGAACAACGCCAACGCGCTGTGGGACGCATCGATCGTGAAAGTCATCCTCGGCGGCGCATCGAACTCGCGGGACTTGCAGGACCTGTCGGCGCTGATCGGGGAAAGGGACGAGATCACCGATTCCGTCACCATCGGGGAGCAAGGACACCGCTCCGCGCAACGCTCGATCCGCCGGGTGGCGATCATGCCTCCGGACGTGATCCGCACGCTGCCGTTCGGGATCGGGGTCGTGATGCTCCGAACCGCCCGCCCCATCATCACGGACCTGCGCGCCTGGCCTGCCCGCAAGGACGCCACGCAGCTGAAGACGGATCGGAAGGAGATCGAGGCGCTCCTGCACACGTCCTGAAGCCGGTTCTGTCCGTCGTCTGGGGTCTGACCCGCGCACCTGTCTGGTGCCTCCCACTCAACCGCGGGGGCACCAGACAGCTCATTGTTATCAGGAAGGACCTCAGCTCTCATGGCTATCAAGACGTCGCAGGCGATCAACGGCTTCATCTCCGCCGATCCCCGCCTCACCTTCTCCGAATCCGGGCAGGCACGCTTCTACGCCCGCGTCGGCATCAACCACTACGAGCCCCAGCAGGACGGATCCTTCCGCAAGCTCGACCCGACCTACCACGACCTGATCCAGTTCGGGAAGTCCGCCGAGATGTCCGCGGACAGGTACGTCAAGGGCGACGACATCGTCGCACAGGGTTACACCCGCGAGTACACGCGCGACGTCAACGGCGAAGAGCGAACCGACGAGCAGTTCGTCGCCAAGCGCATCGCCCCCGACCCAAACATCACCGACTTCACGATCGACCGCCGCCCTGCTGCCGAACGCCAGGCCGAGCGCGAAGCCGACCGCGACGTCACACGCGAGGCCGAGCGTGAGGAGCCCGACCGAGCAGCCCAACTCGGCTCGCCCACCCCCACGACCACGCGGGAGGCCGAAGCGCCCGCGATGGAAGCCGTCGCTCGATAACCCCCACCGGAGGACAGTGACGTGGCCGATAACGACCCGACCCAGAATCCCGAACTGGGCGACCCGGACGTGGACTTCGAGCCCGAGTCCGACGAACCAGACATCGAGGAACTCGACGAAGACGAGGGCGACGAGCTCGACGAGGGCGAGAGACGGGACGGCAGCCAGGCGGGCACGGGCGGGAGCGATGATCTCCCGCCCGTGCCTCGCCCGATCAACTGGCGCACCCTGTCCTCGGACGACGCTGAGCACGAATGGCTCGACCTCAACGAATGGGTCAACTGGCTGCGACACGAGTTCGCGCTGCCCGCACAGATCGTGCCACCGATGTGGCACCGCCACCGTGAACTCGTGTGGGAGCTGTCCGCGCTCTACACCCGGTGGCTGGGCTGCTACGACCCCGAACAAGACGCCGCCGGCCCCATCTCATTCATGACCGACTTCGCCGCCGCCCGGACCCGGCTACGCGAATGGGTGCAGATCGCCGGCACACGCCTCGACCGCGACCGCCCCTCCCGGCAAACCGTCTGGCCCGGCGAAGACCCCATCCCGGCAGGTGAGGAGACCCCCATCACAGACCGCGACGAGGACTTCGTGGACTTCGTCGTCGAAGACGTCACCCGGCGCGCGGAAGCGGAAGCTGCGTTCCTGCGGGACGAGCCGTTGCCGGTCTGAGTTGACGGTGAACCGCAACAAGTGGGGCGGGCCTCTTCGGGCCCGCCCCACTCTTGGTCTTGCGCTTACTTCGCTGAAGGGATCTCGATGAGCAGCTTCTCGCGGAGTTCGTCCGGGTCGACGCGGATCAGCCGGCCGACCCGGTAGCCGTGCACGGTGCCATCCGAGATCCGGCGGCGCAGCGTCTTGATCGACACTCCGTAGGTGTCGGCGGCGACGGCCAGCGAGATCAGCTTGAGCGCTGGGGACTGTGAACGATCGTGAACGGCCATGGTGGTGCCTCCCTTGTTGATGAAATCTTTCTCCTGATAGGTGTCCATGACTGTCCCACGGCGACTCTCATGCCGTCCTGGCCGCGTTGATCCGCTCCTGAACGCGATCGCTCATACGGTCCGCGAGCTCACGATCGCGGGCCATCGTGGCGTGCTGGTAGCGGAGGACGACACGGATATCGGCGTGGCCGCCACGGCGCATCAGCTCTGCGAGTGTTGCGCCCTCCTGGGCGAAGATCGTCAGCCCCGTGTGACGGAGATCGTGGAACCGGAATCGCGGCCGGAGGTCAGCGACACCATCTCGAGCATCCGCCCACACGTATCCCCATCGGGTGTTCGACAGCGGGACGCTGCCACGGATGTTGGTGGGGATCAGTGGCGCTTTGGCCTCGGCCGCGACGTTGTCCCGCAGATGATCTTTGAGGCGGTCGATCATGAGCTTCGGGATGCTGAGCGTCCGCCTACCGGCGTCGCTCTTGAGCCTCTCCGAGTAGTCGCCGGTGTTCGCGTTCAGTTGCCGACGCACATGCAAGGTCGCGGTGCCGTCGTCGTGCCACTCGATGTCCCTGCGCTGCAAGCCCAGGCACTCCCCCCGCCGCAGCTGGCACCACGCCGCGAAGAGCACCATGATCGCCCAGTGCCCCGGTGTTGCCTCATACAAAGCCTCGACCTGCTCGGGACTCGCGACGTCTTCGTCCTCGTCGTGATCGGCGTCGTGCCGCACGGGCTCCTGCTTCGGAATGGAGATGTTCGGCGCAGCGGGGATAACTCCTTCTCGAGCTGCCTGGCGGAGGATCATCATGAGGACGATCAGCACCGGTCGCGTGATGCCGTTGAACTTCGATCTCGGATTCAGTGGCGAGGGAATCGCGTCGAGACGATCGGTCATCTGCCGGATACGGGCCTCGTCGATCTGCCGGATCGGGGTGTCTTCGAACTCTGGGATGAGGTACCCGTCGACCTTGCTCTTGTAAGAGCGGACGGTGGCGATTGCACGTTTCCTGCCACTGCGGTTCGGCTCCGCGCGGATGAACGCCACCCAGCGTTCCGCGTACTCGGAGAAGCCGATGGACCGTGCTTTCTCTGCCTCCGCTGTGGCACGGCGTCGAGCGGCGATCACCGAGGGCGGCTCCCACTGCTGACGGGCAATCGTCGTGTGAACACCGGCGAGCCACGCGCGGGCATCGGTCTTCGTCAGGAACGTCAGCGGCTTGTCGTCCTCCGTCCGGGCGGTGTACATCTCGCCGTCGGGTGCGGGGTAGCGAGCCTGCCACCGGCCAGAGGGGAGCTTACGAAGGCTCCCCCAGCTCTCACGCCTGACTGCTGCTGGTTCCCGGGTCTTCGTCGCGCTCATCGTGTCCTCCGCTGGTCTCGAGCGGACTCACGCGAACCGTCGTGCCACTGCGTGCCACTAGAGGTCATGCCCTCCCAAAAGTGGCTTTCTATCAGGGTTTTCTCGCGGGCTACGAGGCGCCCTATGGCACGCTGTGGCACGAGGTCGGTGGCACGCCGGGACCGAATTTCGGTCGGCGGACCACCCCGCTCTCTTCTGGAAGGTGCGGGCGTGCCACCCGCGTGCCATACCCAACGACTACTGACGTTCATATCCGTCCTCCTCTGTTCTTCGGAAGGAGGCACGAAAAGAGGCCCGGATCTGCAGAAACCTGCAGATCCGGGCCTCCCGGTCGACTCTTGTCAGAGTCTGTCTAGAACGTGGTCTTCAGAACTTTCAGAAGTCCCAGTCGTCGTCTTCCGTGGCCACAGCCTTGCCGATCACGTACGACGACCCCGAACCGCTGAAGAAGTCGTGGTTCTCGTCGGCGTTCGGCGAAAGCGCAGCCAGGATCGCAGGGTTGACGTCCGTCACCGCGGCCGGGAACATCGATTCGTATCCGAGGTTCATCAGGGCCTTGTTGGCGTTGTAGTGAAGGAACTTCTTCACATCCTCGGTCAGCCCGACTGCGTCGTACAGGTCCTGGGTGTACTGCACCTCGTTCTCGTAGAGCTCGAACAGCAGCGAGAAGGTGTAGTCCTTGATCTCCTCACGCTTGGCAGCGTCGACGCGCTCGAGGCCCTTCTGGAACTTGTACCCGATGTAGTAACCGTGCACCGCCTCGTCGCGGATGATCAGTCGGATCAGGTCAGCGGTGTTGGTCAGCTTGGCCCTGCTGGACCAGTGCATCGGCAGGTAGAAGCCTGAGTAGAACAGGAACGACTCCAGCAGGGTCGAGGCGACCTTGCGCTTGAGCGGCTCGTCGCCCTCGTAGTAGGACAGGACGATGCTGGCCTTGCGCTGCAGGTTCTCGTTCTCGACGGACCAGCGGAAGGCGTCATCAATCTCCTGGGTCGAGCAGAGCGTGGAGAAGATGGAGGAGTAGCTCTTCGCGTGGACGGACTCCATGAATGCGATGTTGGTGTAAACCGCCTCCTCATGGGGCGTGAGCGCGTCCGGGATCAGGGAAACGGCGCCGACGGTGCCCTGGATGGTGTCGAGCAGCGTGAGACCGGTGAAGACCCGCATCGTCAGCTCTTGCTCCTCATGGGAGAGGCTCTGCCATGACTGGATGTCGTTGCTGAGCGGCACCTTCTCGGGCAGCCAGAAGTTGTTGACGAGCCGGCTCCAGACCTCGAGATCCTTGTCATCGGGAATCCGATTCCAATTGATCGCCTGGACATGCGCTAGGTGATTGTTCATGGTGCTCTCCCCCGTCACAGCGTGCAGCTGACGCAGCCCTCGACCTCAGTGCCCTCAAGGGCCTGCTGCCGAAGCCGGATGTAGTAGATGGTCTTGATGCCCTTGCGCCAAGCGTAGATCTGGGCCTTGTTGATGTCGCGGGTGGTCGCGGCATCGGTGAAGAACAGCGTCAGGGACAGGCCCTGGTCGACGTGCTGGGTCGCGGCGGCATAGGTGTCGATGACCCGCTCGTACCCGATCTCGTAGGCGTCCTTGTAGAACTCCAGGTTGTCGTTGTCCATGAAGGGAGCCGGGTAGTAGACGCGCCCGAGCTTGCCCTCCTTGCGGATCTCGATCTTGGCTGCGATCGGGTGGATCGAGCTGGTGGAGTTGTTGATGTAGGAGATCGAGCCGGTCGGCGGAACGGCCTGCAGGTTCTGGTTGTAGATGCCATGCGCCTGGATGGACGCCTTCAGCTCGGCCCAGTCATCTCGGGTGGGGATGTGGTGGCCCTCGAACAGCTCACGCACCCGCTGCGTCTGCGGCTCCCAGTCCCGATCGAGGTACTTGTCGAAGAACTCCCCGGACGCGTACTTCGAGTCGGCGAAACCTTCGAACGTCACGCCCCGCTCGATGGCGATGCGGTTCGACGCGCTGAGCGCATGGAACAGCACAGTGAGGAAGTAGATGTTGGTGAAATCGATACCCTCCTCGGAGCCGTAGTGCACCCGTTCACGCGCCAGGTAACCGTGGAGATTCATCTGCCCGAGGCCGATGGCATGTGAGCGGTCGTTGCCGGCGGCGACGGACGGGACGGATCCGATGTGGCTCTGATCACTCACCGCGGTCAGGGCCCTGATGGCCGTCTCGATGGTGGCACCCAGATCGGGCGAATCCATGGCGAGCGCGATGTTGAGCGATCCCAGGTTGCAGGAGATGTCCTTGCCGATGACCTCGTAGGACAGATCGTCCTTCAGCGCCGAGGGCGTGTTGACCTGGAGGATCTCGGAGCACAGGTTCGACATGTTGATCCGGCCCTTGATGGGGTTGGCCGCATTGACCGTGTCCTCGAACACGACATACGGATAGCCGGATTCGAACTGGATCTCGGCGAGCGTCTGGAAGAACTTGCGGGCATTGATCTTGGTCTTGTGGATGCGCGGGTCGTCGACCATCTCGCGGTACTTCTCCGTGACGGAGATGTCAGCGAACGGCACCCCGTAGACGCGCTCCACGTCGTAGGGCGAGAACAGGTACATGTCCTCACCGTTCTTCGCCAGCTCGAAGGTGATGTCGGGGATGACGACGCCGAGCGACAGCGTCTTGATGCGGATCTTCTCGTCCGCATTCTCACGCTTGGTGTCGAGGAACCGCATGATGTCGGGGTGGTGGGCCGACAGGTACACGGCTCCCGCTCCCTGCCTGGCCCCCAGCTGGTTGGCGTAGCTGAAGCTGTCTTCGAGGAGCTTCATCACGGGGATGACGCCCGAGGACTGGTTCTGGATCTGCTTGATGGGGGCACCCACCTCGCGGATGTTACTCAGCAGGAGGGCGACGCCTCCGCCACGCTTACTCAGCTGCAGCGCCGAGTTGATGGCGCGACCGATCGACTCCATGTCGTCCTCGATGCGCAGCAGGAAGCAGGAGACGAGTTCCCCGCGCTGGGCCTTCCCAGCGTTGAGGAACGTGGGGGTGGCGGGCTGGAAGCGTCCGGAGATGACCTCGTTGACGATGTGTCGGGCGAGGTCCTCGTCGCCGGCTGCCAGGGTCAGGGCGGTCATGACGACCCGGTCCTCGAACCGCTCCAGGTAGCGGGTCCCGTCGAACGTCTTCAGGGTGTAGCTCGTGTAGTACTTGAAGGCGCCCAGGAAGGTCTCGAAGCGGAACTTCGCCGCATACGCACGGTCGGTCAGCTCCTCCACGAAGGCGAAGGGGTAGGCATTGACGACCTCGGCCTCGTAGTAACCCTTCTCGACCAGGTAGTCGATGCGCTCACGCAGGGAGTGGAAGAACACCGTGTTCTGGTTGACGTGCTGCAGGAAGTACTCCCGCGCAGCCCTCTTGTCCGCGTCGAACTGGATCCTGCCGTCGGCGTCGTACAGGTTGAGCATGGCGTTCAGCGCGTGGAAGTCCATCCCCGCGTACGCCGGATCGGTCTTGAACCCCGCCTCGGTCACTGCTGTCTCCACCACTGTTCCAATCCCTCACGAATCGACCTGATGTCCTCGGGCGTGCCGAAGAGTTCCACGCGGTACAGGTGCGGCACCTGACACTTGCGACTGATGATGTCTCCAGCGACGCAGAACGCCTCACCGAAGTTGGTGTTGCCTGCCGAGATGACACCTCGGATGCTGCTCCGGTTTCGCTCGTCGTTCAGGAACCGGATGACCTGCTTGGGGACGGCCCCCTTCTCCTCGCCCCTACCCTGACCACCGCCATAGGTGGGCGTCACCAGCACGAACGGGACGTCGACCCGCAAGGGCTGCTTGGTCGCCAGGATCGGGATCCTCAGCGCCGGAAGCCCGAGCTTCTCGACCAGCCGGGCGGTGTTGCCCGAGACGCTGGAGAAGTAGACGAGTTGCGGGACCCCCGGGGCGTTGGCGGACACGACCGATGAGTCAGGCCACGGCGCGCGCAGCGAGCGCCGCGATCTTGTCGGGGCGGAAGCCCGACCAGTGGTCGTCATCGGTGATGACGACGGGCGCCTGCAGGTGCCCAAGCGCCTTGACCATATCCATCGCCGCGTCATTCTCAGTGAGGTCCAGCACGGTGTAGCTCAGGCCCTTGGAGTCCAGAGCGCGGTAGGTGGCGCGGCACTGCACGCACGAGGGCTTGGTGTACACGGTGATCGTCATTCGTTGCTCCTCTGCGTCGGCACCAGTTGAGCCCAACCGGGAGCACTCACACTACATATAGGGGTCGCGTCAGGTCAACACCACAAGCAGTAGTAGTTGCACGGGTGTCATTCCTGGACCATGGGGGACGCGCACAACCCGCGCAACGACGAGGATCCCGGCCATCTCGCATGGCCGGGACCCTCGTGGAACAAGCGGTTCGTCAGGCGTTGACCGCCGCCAGACGTCGGCGCATCCCCTCCGCGTACTGGTCGGCCTCGAGCCCGGCGACCAGATGCCACACCCCCGGCGCGACCTGGACCGCGCCGGCCAGACCCGCACGTCGCAGGGCCTCCGCGTCGACGGCGTCGGTGTCTCTGACCTCGACCCGGATCCTCGTCTCGGCGACCGGCTCCACGGCGAGGATGTTCGACTCTCCTCCGAGCGCCGCCACCCATTGCCTCGCCTGGTTCGTCTCCACGTCCCCGACCACGATGACGCGCGGTTCCGCCTCGACCGGGACGTCGGCGTCGCCCGTGAGCTTGGCCGCGGCCTTCTGCTCGGGCGTGCGGTAGTCGAAGATGATCACCAGGATCATCGACGTGAAGAACGCGGCCCCGATCGCCAGCGCATACAGCGGCATATTCGTGAACGCGGGGATGGTCAGCAGCGACGTGAACACGAAGGCCTGGGTATGCACCGGCGTCGTCAGCCACCCCCCGATACCGAGAATCAGACCACCCACGAGACAGCCCACCAACATCCGCGGATAGATCTTCTTGAACCGGAGATGGATGCCATACAGGCTCGGCTCCGAGATACCACCGAGGAGGCCTGCCGCCAGCGCTCCGGTCGCGGTCTGACGCATCTGGACGTCACGATCGCGCCAGGCAAGGAACAGCACGCCGGCCGTCGCACCGAAGCACGCGAAGTTCCACGCACCCATCGGCCCCTGGATGTAGTCGTACCCCAGGTTCTGGATGTTGAGCAGCATCACCGCATTGAGTGGCCAGTGCAGGCCGAGCGGCACCATGAAGGGGTAGGCGAGCGGGATGATGATGGCGAAGATCAGCGGGTTGAGTGCGTTGATCGCGCCGAGACCACCCGCGACCCAGGCACCGATGAACACCCCGATCGGACCGATCAGGAAGGCCGTCAGCGGGAGCATGATCAGCATCGCGAGGAATGGCACGAAAATGAGCTGGAGATTGTCGGGGATGATCTTCTTCAGGAGCTTGTACAGGGGGCCCAACAGCCCGGCCATCAGCAGCGGCGGGAACACCTGCGAGTGGTAGCTGAAGATGGTCAGCGGCACGCCGAAGATGTCGATCAGCGTGACCTCGCTTCCCGCCACGCTGGCGGTGTAGGCGGCCTCCGAGGCGCCAAGGCCGGTGAAGCCCGGCAGCATCACCAGCGCCATGATCGCGAACCCGACCCAGGGGTCGGCCCCGACCTTCTTGCTCGCGTTGTAGGCGACCATCAGTGGGAGGAAGACGAACACCGACTGCCACAGCAGGTTGACGAACTGCCACGACGGCGGAAGCTCGGTGCGCGGATCGGCCCAGTTGCCGATCACGCCCAGCGTCGACATCAGCGACATGAACGTGATGAACAGCGATGCCCCGAGCAGCGCGCCGAGGATGGGCCGGAACGAGTCGGAGAGGAACTCGAAGAACGAGTCGATCCAGGCGAACTTCCCGCGCACTCCCCCGGCCCGGGCCGCGGCCTTGAGTTCGGCGTCGGTGAGTTCGCGCCGTCCCTGCATCTCGGGCAGCTCGTTGATCGCCTGGTAGGTGTTCTGGACGGCGCCGCCCATGCTGACCTGTTGGCGCTCACCGCCCTGCGGGACGGCGCCCATCACCCCCTTGATGGACTCCACCTTCGGGGTGTCGATGCCGGAGGCGTCGGCGAGTTGGAAGCGCAGTCGGGTGGCGCAGTGGGTCAGGCTGACGATGTTGTCCGGGCCGCCGACTGCCTCGACGATCTCTTCTGCGGTGCTCATGGCGATCTCCTCACTCGTCGCTCTGGGGGACGAGGGCTCGGACTTCCTCAGGGGTGGAGCAGGCGATGGCCCTTTCGGCCAACGTCGTGCACATGTCGAGCGGGTAGGCGCGGACGGCCGCCTTGACCGACGGGATCGCCGGGATGGAGCAGCTCAGCTCGTCGACGCCGAGACCGACGAGGATCGGGACGGCCTGTGGGTCGGAGGCGACGCCGCCACACACTCCAAGCCACTTGCCCCGCTCATGGAGCGCCTCGGCGGCGTTGCCGATCAGGGTCAGGACGGCGGGGTTGCACGGGTCGACCTGGGACGCCAGCTTCGGGTGTCCGCGATCCATCGCGAGCGTGTAGCTGGTCAGGTCGTTGGTGCCGACGCTGAAGAAGTCACAGCCCTCCTCGGCGGCGAACTGCTTTGCCATCACCGCCACCGAGGGCACCTCCATCATGATCCCGACGCTCACCTTCGCGTTCACGTCGGAGTCGGCGCGGACCTCGTCGAAGATCCGTTTCGCCGAGCGCCAGTCCGCGATGGTGGCGATCATCGGGAACATCACGCACAGCTCGGCCCCGTCGTCGGCCGCGGCGAGGATCGCGCGGAGCTGAGTGCGCAGCACCTCGGGCTGTTCAAGCCCGACCCGGACGCCCCGGATCCCGAGGAACGGGTTCTCCTCCTTGGGGATCGGCAGGTAGGTCAGCGGCTTGTCACCGCCGACGTCCAGGGTCCGGATGACGAGCGGGTCGCCGCGCCGCAGCGCCTTCGCGCAGTCGGCGTACACCTTCGCCTGGTCCGCCTCCGTGGGGGCCGTCGCGCGCCCCATGAAGACGAACTCCGAGCGCAGGAGGCCCACCCCCTCTGCGCCCATCGTCATCGCCTCGACGGCATCGTCGACGCCTCCGATGTTGGCGACAACCTTGACCCGGTGCCCGTCCGGAGTGACCGCCGGCTGATCCTTGAGCAGGTCCTCGCGCGCCCTCCGCTCGGCGATCCTCTGCTGCCGCGCGGCGATGTCGTCGATCTGGGCATCGGTCAGGTTGAGTCTCAGCTGGCCGTTGGTCCCGTCGAGCACGACCCGGCTCCCCTCGGCGATGTCTAGGGCGCGCGACTCGATGCCTGCCACGGCCGGGATGTCGAGGGACCTCGCGATGATGGCCACGTGCGACGAGGCGCCTCCGCTTGTGGTGGCGAACCCGACGACCCTCGTCCGGTCGAGCTGGGCGGTGTCCGACGGCGTCAGGTCCTCTGCGATGAGGATGGTCTCCGCGGGCAGTTGCGGCTTCTCGCCGCGCTGCCCGGTGAGTTCCTCGAGGACGCGCTGCCCGACGTCTCGCACGTCGTTGGCGCGCCCTGCGAGGACCTCGTTGGAGAGGCCCGCGAGCTGGTCGGCGAACGAGTTGTAGGCGGCCCGCCAGGCGTAGGGTGCACTCTTGCCCTTGTCGATGGCGCTGACAGCGATGTCGAGCAGTTCCGGGTCCTGCAGGATCTCGCGGTGGGCGGCGAAGATCGCTGCCTTGTCCGGGGAGGCGTCGCGTTCGAGCTTCCGCTCGAGCGCGGACAGGTCGAGCGAGGCACGGTCGATCGCCGAGTTGAGCTTGCGCCGCTCCGTGTGATGGTCGTCGCCGAACTCGGCGACGACGATGTCGTCGTGGCGCAACTGCACGACGGTGCCGATCCCCAGCCCGGGGGACGCGGCCACGCCGATCAGCAGGTCAGGGTCTCCGGAGCGGGGAGCCTCCTTCACGGGCTCCGGCTCCGGGGCGACGGCAGGTAGAGGGGCGGTGTCCTCGGTGCCCGCGCCCGGCGGAGCCTCCTCGCCGAGCCCCTCCCTGATCGCCTTCGCGACCTCGGCCACCGCCTCGGCGGCGTCGCTCCCGTGTGCGGTGACCACGACCTTCTCGCCCCGGCCGACGGCCAGGCCCATGATGGAGACGATGGACTTGGCGTTGGCCGAGTCGTCTCCACGGCGCAGCCGAATGTCGGATCGGTAACGCTTGGCGAGGTTCACCAGCGTCGCGGTCGGCCGGGCATGGAGGCCGGTGGGATTCGGCACGATGATCGCCTCGGACGTGGCAGTCGTGGCGACGCCCGAGTCGGCGTCTTCCCCGCCCGCGGCCCTGAGCTCGACGGTGGCGACCAGGTCTCCGTGGCTGACCAGTCCCGTCTGGACATCGAGGCCGTCGACGAGGTCCATGTTCGTGATGACGACCTGGGTGAGCAGGCTCTTCGCGGCCTTGGCCACGGCGTCGAGGTCGAACTCGATGAGGGGGTCCCCGACGGCGACGGTGGCGCCCTCCCTGACCTTCGGCGTGAACCCCTCGCCCAGGAGGGAGACGGTGTCGAGCCCGATGTGCATCAGGATCTCCAACCCGTCCTCGGACCGGATGGTGACGGCGTGGTGGGAGGGTTGCAGGTCGACCACCTCGCCCGGGACCGGTGCGACGAGGAGGTTGGAAAGCGGGTCGATCGAGAAGCCGTCACCGACCATCTTCTTCGCGAAGACGGGGTCCGGCACCTGGTCGAGCGGCACGAGAATGCCGGAGATCGGCGCGGCGATCTGGGTGCGGATCTGGGTCAACTGCTCGCTCATGGCGCGCCTTCCCGTCTGGCGCGGCCGCTTGTCCCGTCGCGACCCTGCGCGGTGTAGGAACAGCCTAGCTCAGCGCACCGACGTCACAAGGCAGTTGACCCGATTCGTCGCCGAAAGTTGGTCGTCGACCCGGGACCCGGTGTCCCGCGACCGCTCAGGAACGGTCGAGCAGTTCGTGTGCGATGCCGTCGAGGATGTCGGTCTCGCTGACGATGATCGCACCCGACGGCACACGGCGGGCGATCTCGGCGAGGATCATCGAGCCGGCACCGATCACCGCGGCCCGCAGCGGCGGCAGCAGCGGATGCTTGGCGATCTCGTCGGTGGTCTGGCCCAGCCAGCGCCGGTTGGCTGCGTCGATCGCTCCGGTGGTCAGGACGGTGCGGTGCACGGCGTCGCGCGAGTACTGCTGCAGGCCGAGGAAGTCGGCCGCCACGCTGGTCACCGTTCCCGCCACGCCGATGGCCGAGGCGACGGCGAAGTCGGTTCCCGAGCCGTCGAGCTGGGCGTCGATGAAGCCGCGCGCGGCCTCCCGCTCCTCCGCGGTCGGCGGCTCGGTGAGCAGGAAGCGTTCCTTGATCCGGACCGCGCCGATGTTGAGGCTCACGGCCGACACGATGGCCTCGCCCTCGCCGACGACGACGAGCTCGGTCGAGCCGCCTCCGATGTCGAAGATCAGGGTGGGGCGCGGGGACTCGACCCCGCTCAGGACGCCAGCCGACGAGAGTCGGGCCTCCTCGTCGCCGCTGATCACGTCGACCCCGACGCCGAGGCGCTTCCGCACGCCGTCGAAGAAGACGTCCCGGTTGCTGACGTCGCGGGCGGCGGAGGTGGCGACGAACCGGACCTCGTCGACGCCGAGGCCAGCGATGAGGGCGGCGTACTCGTCGACGACGGCGAAGGTGCGCTCCAGCGCGTCCGGGTGGAACTCGCCGGTCGCGTCGACGCCCTGGCCGAGCCGGGCGAGCCGGGTCTGCCGGGTCAGCTCCTCGACGGTGCCGTCATCGAGCCGCCGCAGGACCAGCAGGCGGACGGAGTTGGTGCCGCAGTCGACGACGGCGACGGTGCGGCTCATTCCCGGTCTCCGGCCGCGGTCTCGGCTGCGCAGGCGACGTGCCACTCGTCGCCGAGCAGGTCGAGCGCCTCGTCCCCGATCGGGTTGACGCCTCGACCCGCCGCGAGGGCGTGGCCGACCAGAACATGCAGGCACTTCACGCGGGTGGGCATCCCTCCCGCGCTGATCCCGTCGATCTCGTCGACGTGGCCGAGCTCCTCACGGTCGCGGAGATAGGCCTCGTGGGCGGCCAGGTAGCGGGCCGCGAGGTCCTCGTCGGAGGCGATGCGCTCGCTCATCTGCGTCATGAGGCCCGAGGCCTCCAGCGTCGAGACGGCGGAGACGAGCTGCGGGTTCGTCAGGTAGTAGGTCGTGGGGAACGGCGTTCCGTTCGGCAGCCGGGGCATGGTCTTGACCACGCCGGGCTTTCCGCAGGCGCAGCGCCAGAAGACGGCGGCGACGCCGCGCGGCTCGCGGCCGAGCTGGGCCTCGACGATGGCCAGGTCGGCTTCGGTCGGTTCGGTCAACAGGGGTTCCTCGTTCTCGTTCCCGGGCGGTGCCCGCTACGGGGTCTCGCTTGGCGTTGGGCTTGGCGTCGGCTGTGGGGTGGCTTCGTCCTCCGGAGCGAGGGCCGGCTGGTCGGCGACCCGGACCGAGCCCCACATCTTCTCCCACCACTGGCCGGGCGGCTCCTCGGCCTTCTCCTCGATGGCCGCGCCGTCGAGGGGTTGGCCGTCTGCGCCGATCACGCGGTAGCCGACCTCACCGGGCATCACCCAGCCGAGGCGCACCCTGGCGATCGACTTGACGTACTCGGGGTCCTCCCAGCGCTTGAGCTTGTCCTCCAGATCGGCGATCCGGTCCTGCTCCGCGGCGATCTGGCCTCGCACCTCGGCGAGTTCACTCGCCTGCGCGAAGTAGACGCGCAGCGAGTTGGCCAGCACGAGCGCGATCCCGGCGATCACGACCACGAGGACCGCGAGCCGCCAGGTGGCCGTCATCGCGCGCTGGGATCGGGGAACGGGGGTCGGGTCGTCGGACATCGCCTGGGGCACGGCGTCAGGCTCGAGGGCCCTGACGCGGGAGCGCCCCGTCCGCTCCCCCGGACGCGCAGTGGTCCGGGACCGCGGGGTTCCGCGACCCGGACCACTGGTTACCGGTTTGTTGCGAGGGGTCTGAGGCACCCGTCAAGTATTCCTCACACCCCCCAGATGTCAGCCCTTGAAACGCGGGAAGGCCGAACGACCGGCGTAAACCGCCGCCTCGTCCAGGTCGTCCTCGATGCGCAGGAGCTGGTTGTACTTGGCGACACGGTCGGTGCGGGCCGGGGCGCCGGACTTGATCTGGCCACAGCCGAGGGCGACGGCCAGGTCGGCGATGGTGGTGTCCTCGGTCTCACCGGAGCGGTGCGACATCATGGTGCGGAAACCGTTGCGGTGAGCGAGGTCGACGGCGTCGATGGTCTCGGTCAGCGAACCGATCTGGTTCACCTTCACCAGCAGCGCGTTCGCGGTGTCGGTGTCGATGCCCTTCTGCAGGCGGGTGACGTTGGTGACGAACAGGTCGTCGCCGACGAGCTGGACCTTGTCGCCGAGGCGCTCGGTCATCAGCTTCCAGCCGTCCCAGTCTTCCTCGTTCAGCGGATCCTCGATGGAGACCAGCGGGTAGGCGTCGACGAGCTCGGCGTAGTAGTCGACCATCTGCTCGGAGGTCTTCTTCTCGCCCTCGAAGTTGTAGGCGCCGTCCTCGAAGAACTCGGAGGCGGCCACGTCCATGGCGAGCGCGATGTCGGTGCCGGGCTTGTAGCCGGCGTCGGTGATCGCGGTCAGGATGAGGTCGAGGGCCTCGCGGTTGCTGTCGAGGTTGGGGGCGAAGCCACCCTCGTCACCCAGGCCGGTGTTGAGCTGGCGGGCCTTGAGGACCTTCTTCAGCTCGTGGTAGACAGAGGCGCCCATCTCGAGGGCCTCTGCGAACGACTCGGCGCCGATCGGGGCGATCATGAACTCCTGGACGTCGACGTTGGAGTCGGCGTGCGACCCACCGTTGAGGATGTTCATCATGGGAACGGGCAGGATGTGCGCGTTGGGGCCGCCGACGTACTTGTACAGCGGGAGGCCTGCCTCTTCGGCGGCGGCGTGCGCCACGGCGAGCGAGACGCCGAGGATCGCGTTGGCGCCGAGCTTGGCCTTGTTGTCGGTACCGTCGAGCTCGATCATGGCCTGGTCGACGAGACGCTGCTCGTCTGCCTCGAGGCCGAGGATCTCCTCACCGATGATCTCGGTGGCGTTCTTGACGGCGGTCAGGACGCCCTTGCCGCCGTAGCGCGACTCGTCGCCGTCGCGCAGTTCGACTGCCTCGAAGGCGCCGGTCGAGGCACCCGAGGGGACAGCGGCGCGACCGCTGGCGCCGGAGTCAAGCTCCACCTCGACCTCGATGGTCGGGTTGCCGCGGGAATCGAGGATCTCGCGAGCCTGGATGTATTCGATGGATGCCATGTAGCTCCCTTTCAAAGAGTCTTCTCTTTCGTGGCTCAGCCTACCGTCACCCGACCGAGATGTACGTCTCGGGGTCATCTGCAGGCAACCGCCGCGAAGGGCGGCTGACGACGCCCGCTTCCGCGGACGACCGCGTCCGGATCAGCCGCGCCGCGGGCTGACACCTTGAGCACCTTTCCGGGTTCGTTCATCTCGAGCCGCCGTGTTAGCGGTAGCAGACGCAACGAGACCGGGAAAGTGCTCATCGCAATCCCGCCTCAGCCGCTACCGCTGCGACTCCTCGGCCGCGACGACGTCGGCCTCCAGCCGGCGCAGGGCCGACCGGGCGGCCGCGTCCGCGTCGATGCCGCTGGCCTGGGCGCGGGCGATCAGGGCGAGCAACTCGTCGCCGAAGGACGCCTCGTCGATGGGTTCGGTCGGCAGCTCGAGCGGAACCTGGTGGGACCGCGAGCGCGAGATGACCTTCTGGATGCGGGGAACGACGTTGAGCGACCCGGCGACGCCCTCGAGGGCGGAGGTGCGGCCCTTCTCGGCCCGCTTGCGCTCCTCCCAGGACTGCCACATGTCGTCGGGGACGTCCTCGTCGGCGAAGACGTGGGGGTGTCGGCGCACGAGCGTGTCCGAGATGCCGCGGGCGACGTCCTCGAGAGAGAAGCGTCCCTCCTGTTCCGCGATCCGGGCGTGGAAGTAGACCTGGAGCAGCAGGTCGCCGAGTTCCTCGCGCAGGTCGTCGTCGGTGCCCGTCTCGACGGCGTCGACGACCTCGGCGGTCTCCTCGACGAGGTGGTTGAGCAGCGAGGCGTGCGTCTGTTCCGCGTCCCACGGGCACCTGTCACGCAGGTCGACCATGATCTGGCGCAGCCGCTCCAGCTCGGACATGGTTACTGCTGGGCCTGCTCCGCTGCGGGGACAGAGAGCGAGCCGCTCTGGGCGAGCAGCGAGGCGGCGTTGGGATCCCAGCGGCCGTAGCGGGGGTTCAGCTCGACATCGGCGTCCTGCGCGACCGACTGCACCGCGGCCTGGTCGAGCTGGGCGAGATTGGCGGACTTGGCGTAGGCGCGCATTACGGGCGCGCAGTCCTCCTCGTCGAGCAGTGCCTGGGCCCCGTCGACGCTCTGCACGAGCATCGCGTCAATCTGCTCGTCCGGTATCTCCGCACCGGCCGCCTCGGCGACCTTCTCGAACAGGAAACCGCCGACGAGGGAGGTCATCACGAACTGCCCGTTCAGGCTGTCCGCACCGAGCACCTTGTTGCACGCGTCGGCCATCCGGTCGACGTCGGCGTGCGAGTAGGTCTTCCCGTCAAGCACCGCGGCGGTGCCCGGCATCGGGCTGCAGGCGCCGAGCAGCGCGACGGCGGCGACGGCGGGAATGACGCGGGTCAGCTTCACGGTGGTCCTCTCACAAGGCAGGTGTTCGGGCGCTCAGCGCACCTCCCTCAGAGTACCGCATGGCCCGCCGCCGACCGATCCGCGTCGGATCGGCCGAAAACCGTGACCGGCCGGCGACTGGCTGTGACACTGGAAGCGACGACGAAGGAGACGCCATGACCGCCACCCCGACCGGCCACCTGCGCGGAACGTCGCAGCTGGCGTGGAGCCGCACCTTCAACGCCCCGATCGGGCACGTCTGGGACGCGGTCGCCGTGCCGGAACTGCTCGACCGCTGGTACGGCACGTTCACCGGAGACCCGGCCACCGGCGAGGTGCGCCTGTTCATGACGGCGGAGGGCGACCGGGAGGGCAGCCCGGTCCGGGTCGAACGCTGCGACAAGCCGTCCGGCTATGCCGTGCGCACCCTCGGCGAGGGACCGACCTGGGTGCTCGCGGTCGACCTTTCCGAGATCGAGGGCTTCACGACGCTGACGCTGGTGCAGACCTTCGACTCCGCCGACGGGATCGACACGATCGGCCCCGGCTGGGAGTACTACCTCGACCGGCTCGTCGCCGTGGAGAACGGCCTCGACCCGGCGACGATCAACTTCGACGGCTACCACCCATCCCAGGGCGGCTACTACGCGCGCCTCGCCGATCAGATGACGTTCTGATCAGGCGTACATCTGGGTGAGGAACGTCGTCGCCCAGGCGAGGTAGTCGCCCTCGGGCTTCGGGACGAGGATCTGGTCGAGCGCCGACTTGACCGTCGAGCCCGGGTACAGCCGCTGCAGGCGCACCTGCTTCGACTCGGGCAGCGTCATCGGCGAGAACCGCACCACCCTCCCCTGCGGGACGATCTCCTGGATGCCGTGCTCGCGCGCGAGGTTGCGCAGCGCCGCGACCCCGAGCAGGGCCTCCACCGGGGCGGGCAGCTCGCCGTAGCGGTCGGCCAGCTCCGCGCGGACGGCCTCGATGTCGGCGTCGCCGCGGATCTCGGCGATCTGCTTGTACATCTCGAGCCGCAGGCGCTCCGAGGCGATGTAGTCCTCCGGCAGGTGGGCGTCGACGGGGATCTCGACCCGCATCGTCGGCTCCGGCTCCTCTGCATCGCCGCGGTAGTGGGCGACCGCCTCGCCGACCATGCGCAGGTACATGTCGAAGCCGACGCCCTCGATGTGGCCGGACTGCTCGCCGCCGAGCAGGTTGCCCGCTCCGCGCAGCTCGAGGTCGCGCATGGCGATCGCCATGCCCGCGCCGAGGTCGGTGTTGGCAGCCATCGTGGCGAGGCGCTCGTGCGAGGCCTCGGTCAGCGGCTTGTCCGGCGGATACAGGAAGTAGGCGTAGCCGCGCTCGCGGGAACGACCGACGCGGCCGCGCAGCTGGTGCAACTGCGAGAGGCCGAGCATGTCGGCCCGGTCGATCACGAGCGTGTTGGCGCTCTGGATGTTGAGGCCAGCCTCGACGATGGTGGTGCACACCAGCACGTCGGCCCGACGCTCACCGAAGTCGAGCATGACCTGCTCGAGGCGCTTCTCGCTCATCTGGCCGTGCGCCGTCGCGACACGGGCCTCAGGCACGAGCTCACGCAGGGCCGCGGCCGTCTTCTCGATGGTGCCGACCCGGTTGTGCAGGAAGAAGACCTGACCCTCGCGAGCGAGCTCTCGGCGGATGGCCGCCTTCACCTGCGCCTGGTCGTACGGACCGGCGAAGGTGAGCACCGGGTGGCGCTCCTCCGGCGGCGTGGCGATCACGCTCATCTCGCGGATGCCGGTGATCGCGATCTCCAGCGTGCGCGGGATGGGTGTGGCCGACATCGACAGCACGTCGACGTTGACCCGCATCGACTTGAGCCGCTCCTTGTGCTCGACGCCGAACCGCTGCTCCTCGTCGATGACGACGAGGCCGAGGTCCTTGAACTGGATCTCCTTGCCGAGCAGCCGGTGCGTGCCGATCACGACGTCGACCTTGCCCGTGGCGAGGCCGTCGAAGACCTTCTTCGCCTCCGCGTCGCTCTGGAAACGCGACAGCTGCGCCAGGTGGACGGGGAAACCCGCGAACCGCGAGGCGAACGTCTGGTAGTGCTGCGTGACGAGCAGCGTCGTCGGCACGAGCACGGCGACCTGCTTGCCGTCCTGCACCGCCTTGAACGCCGCCCGGACCGCGATCTCGGTCTTGCCGTAGCCAACGTCGCCGCAGATCAGCCGGTCCATGGGGACGACCTTCTCCATGTCGGCCTTCACCTCGGTGATGGCCGAGAGCTGGTCGGGCGTCTCGACGTAGCTGAACGCGTCCTCCAACTCCCGCTGCCAGGGGGTGTCCGGCCCGAAGGCGTAGCCCTTCGTCGCCTGGCGGGCGGCGTAGAGCTTGATCAGCTCCGAGGAGATCTCGCGGACGGCCTTGCGCGCCTTCGCCTTGCGCTTGGTCCAGTCGGCGCCGCCCATCTTGTCGAGGGTCGGCGACTCGGAGCCGACGTAGCGGCTGAGCTGGTCGAGCTGATCCATCGGCACGAACAGCCGGTCGCCGGGTTGGCCGCGCTTGCTCGGCGCGTACTCGATCACGAGGTAGTCGCGGGTGGCTCCCTGCACGACGCGCTGGACGAGTTCGACGAACCGGCCGACGCCGTGCTGCTCGTGGACGACGGGGTCGCCGGCCTTCAGCTCGAGCGGCTGGATCGTGGCCTTGCGCCGCGACGGGAGCTTCCGCTCGGCCCGGTCGACGGTGTGCTGGCCGGTGAGCTCGGCGGAGGTGATCACCTCGACCTGCGCCTCGTCTGCCCGCCACCCCTGGCGCAGTGAGCTGAGCACGACGGAGATGTAGCCGCGCTCGGGCGTGGTGTCGAGATCGTCGAGGTGGGCCGTGAGGCCCGCCTCGCCCAGCAGCTCGATCAGGCGCTGCGCGAGGCCCTTTCCCTCGACGACGAGGATGACGTGCCAGCCTGCCTTGACGCGGGCCGCGATGTGCCGGGTCGCCGCGTCGGTGTCGCCGCGGAACGTCTCGGAGGGGCTGATGCCGAGCGTGCGGGTGTGCACGGAGTCGGCGTCATGGACGGCCACCTCCTCGTCGCCTGCGGCGAACGGGGAGAGCGACCACCAGCGCTCGCCCAGGCTGAGGGCGTGCTGCCGGACATCGGCGAGGCGCCAGTAGGCGGAGGCCCCGAGGTCGATCGGTGAGGTGCCGCCTCCTGCCGCGGCAGCCCAGCTGGCCTCCAGGAACGCCTGGCTCGTCTGGACGAGCTCGGCCGCGCGGGCGCGGATCAGCTCCGGGGAGGCGGCGAGGATCAGCGAGCCCTTCGGCAGCACGTCGACCAGCAGCTCCAGCCCGTCGACCAGCACCGGGGTGAGCGCCTCCATGCCCTCGACCGCCTGCCCCTCGGCGATGCGGGCAAGCATGTCGCTCAACTCAGGGTGCTCCATGGCGAGCTGCCTGGCCCGTGCCCGGACCTGCGGGGTGAGCAGAAGTTCGCGACAGGGCGGGCAGACGACGGAGTTCAGGGTGTCGCCGGTGGAGCGCTGGTCTGCGACGGTGAAGTAGCGGATCTCGTCGACGTCGTCGCCGAAGAAGTCGATGCGCACCGGATGCTCCGCCGTCGGCGGGAACACGTCGACGATGCCGCCACGCACGGCGAACTCGCCGCGTCGCTCGACCAGGTCGACCCGGTTGTAGGCGGCGTCGGTCAGATCGGTGAGCAACTGACCGAGCTCATAGGTCTCCCCCACCGTGATCCGCACGGGAGCCATCTCCGCGAGGCCCTTGACCTGGGGCTGCAGCACCGAGCGGATCGGCGCGACGACCACCCGCGGGGGCGGCTGTTCGTCCTTGCCGGAGAGCCGACGCAGGACGGCGAGCCGTCGGCCGACGGTGTCGGCGCGGGGTGAGAGCCGCTCGTGCGGGAGGGTCTCCCAGGCCGGGTAGTAGGCGACATCGTCCTCGCCGATCAGCCCGCCGACCTCGGCCGCGTACTGCTCGGCCTCGCGGTAGGTGGAGGTCACGAGAAGCACCGTCTGCGCCGACGCCTCCGCGATGGAGGCGGTCAGCAGCGGGAAGAACGAGGGGACGGCGGTGACGTCAAGGGTCGTGACGCCGGGTCGGCGGGAATCGGCGAGGGTGGCGGCGAACCCGTGGTCGGCTTCGAGCAGCGAGACCAGGCCGGGATACTTCACGGGTTCATCCTTACGTCGGTGGTCCTTGCGCCTCCGAAACCCCGCCGGCAGGCGGGTCCGGAAGATGATCAGGTGGGTCGCCCCAGCGACTCCTAGCCGTTGAAGCGGTTCTGCGTGGCGGTGAGCCCCTCGCGCACGAGGAACTCGACGGCGTCGGCCGCGACGGCCGCGTCGACCCGCATCTCGTCGGCCTGGGCCGGCTTCAGCTTGTTCAGCACATAGTCTGCCGCGCCCTGCCGACCGGGGGGCCTGCCGATCCCGACCCGGACCCGATAGAAGTCGCCCGTGCCGAGATGTGCGCGCATCGACTTCAGGCCGTTGTGGCCGTTGTCGCCGCCACCAAGTTTGACGCGGAGCCGGCCAGGATCAAGGTCGAGCTCGTCGTGCACCGCGATGACGTGATCGGGCGCGATCTTGTGGAAGGCCGCGATCGCCTTCACCGCGACTCCGGAGTCGTTCATGAAGGTGGTGGGCCGGGCAAGCACCAGCTTCACCTGCTCAGGCCCGGGAAGCGTGACGCTGGCCACCTCCGCACGCTGGCGCGTGTTGAGGGAAAAGGAGGAACCGTAGCGATCCGCGAGGTCCGCTACGGCCCAGAACCCGACGTTGTGTCGGGTGAAGTCGTAGGTCGGGCCCGGGTTTCCGAGCCCGACCACGAGGTACGGGGAGTTCGTCACTCGGACTCGGCGTCGCCCTCAGCCTCGGCGTCGCCCTCAGCGGCCTCGGCCCCTTCGCCCTCTTCGCCCTCTTCGGGCTCCTCGACGACCGGGATCACCACGACCGAGAGCACCAGGGCCTCGGGATCGGTGTTGACCTCGACACCCTCAGGCAGTTTGACGTCGGAGACCAGAATCTGGTCGCCGATCTCCATGCCCTCGACGGAGACCTCGAACTCGTTGGGGATGTTCGTGGCGGGCGCAAGGACCGGCAGCGAAGTGAGATCGTGGTTGATCATGGAGCCGCGCTCGGCCTCGCCGACCAGGACCAGCGGAACGTCGACGGCGACCTTCTCGCCTGCCTTCACCAGCAGGAGGTCGACGTGCTCGATGAGCGGGGAGATCGGATCGCGCTGAACCTGCTTCGGCAGCGCGAGGACGGGCTTCTTGCCGCCGTCGACGACGATCTCGAGCAGCACGTTGGCGGTGCGCAGCGCCAGGAAGGTCTCCTGCGCCGGGAGGGCCAGGTGCACGGGGTCGGTGCCGTGGCCGTAGAGAACGGCGGGGGTCTGGCCGTCGCGACGCAGGCGACGGGCGGCGCCCTTGCCGAACTCGGTACGGGTGGTGGCGTTCAGGGTGACGTCTGCCATGGGGAACTCCTCAAGCTCTGGGTTAAGCGGACGCCGAGCGAGGAAAGAGCTAGTCGATCACGGGCCGTTCGGCCCCTCGCCAGGCAACCGGGTCAGCTTACACCGGCCCCTGCGGCGCGACCAAGCCGACGACGACACTCATACATAGTCCCCGCGAACGAAGGGGCCGTACCTCACATACTTTTCCCCGGGAAACAGTGACCGGCCACGATGGGGTGTGGAGGTTGGAGAGAAGCTGTCGATGGCAG
>RRZU010567249.1_pt1 | contig 40005 bp, 50 predicted proteins | sample 2165561 | NCBI WGS metagenome assembly RRZU01 (sample SAMN10456909, study PRJNA506462) | wastewater metagenome | isolation source: wastewater sludge | place: USA: Moscow, Idaho | reverse complement strand
GGTTTTGGTCATGGCTCAAAAAAGGAGAACCCCCGCCGCCCTGCGAGAGAGCGACGAGGGCGAGGACTCTACCACCACGGAAGAGAGAGGGATTACGCGAGCGTATAGGCCAGCGTCCAGACCTGCGTGTGAGACGCGGCGTTGGTTGCGGTCGTCCAGGTGACGACAATCCAAGCGTCCTGCGTGAGAGCGGCAGACGTCAGGATGCCAGCGCCAACGGTGCCCGCTTCGGTGAAGGCCTTCCGCCCGGCAGCATTGCCGAGCGCCAGACCAGCGCCGTAAACGTCATCGTCAATCGCCTCGGGCGTCGCGGCATCCGTGAAGGTGCCGATTTTGCCCGTGAGGGCGTCGCCGGGGTCGCCGTAATCGACGGAGCACAGTTGAGGGCAGAGACGCGCACCCTTTGGAAGCCGGGCCAGAAAGAGCGGGTCAGCGGTCGCGCCCGTGTAGGCGGATTTCGTGACCTGAATGACTTTCAGGTTGCCGCCGTAGGAGCGGAGATTGGGAGCCTGCGAGATGTCGGAGACAGCCGCAAGTTGAGCAGTTGCAAAATCAGTGAAGACGTTAGCCATAATCGTGAGGAGATGAAGATTAAAACGAGGGAGGAAAGAGCGGGAGCCTTGCGACTCCCTCTCAAGATTGGGTTACGGGCTTTCGTCCGTGTAGATGCGGACGACCTTTTCGTTCTGCGTGCGAACAGCGCCGCAGCGATAGACGCCGCGAATCTGCTGGCAGTGACGCTTCGAGGGCAGAACGTTCATGTGGACGTTGCGGCCGCCTTCCGCAAACTTGATGCCGGACTTGTGCCACGCAAAGCAGGTGCGAACATCGGTCGAAGTGTTGCGGCTCAGGCGCTCGGAGCGGATGAACTTGAAGCCGAGGAAGCGGTCAATTTTGCCGTCCACCAGAGCTTTCACGCTGGCGTAGTCCTCGGAGGTCATCTTGTCCACCAAGAGCATGTCTTGAAGCTGCTGCGCCGCATGGACGAAGTAGCGTTCACCGTCTTCGACTTCCTGCTCATCGAGGAGCTTCTTGGCACGGGCGATCTTCGCCAGCGTCAGGCCGCTATTGGCGGTCGAGCCAGAAGGAACGTAATCGACGGCGATGGACATCGCAGCAAGAAAACTGTCCGACGTGGTGCCGTTCTCGCCGATGTAGCGGGTGGCGTCGAAAGCCTGGATGATGACATCATCCTTCGTGCGGTTCGAGGAAGCCGTCATGGACTGCACTTCTTCGGAGTTCGGGAGCGCGATGGTGCCAAGTTGCACCTCGTCGTCTTCATCGAACACAATCACGCGTTCGAATTTGCGGCGGTAGAGCCAGTAAGATTGTCCGGTCGAGTCACCATCGGGCGTGTCACCCTTGCGCTCGGTCACTTCGGACATGCTGCCGACATCGAGCTGGTTGAACTTGCGGCGCTTGCCGGTGATGGTCGTGGGCGTGACCGCAGCGCCAAGGCGCGAATCGGTCTGCTGCGCGAGCATTTCCCAATTCTTGGAATACTCGGTTTCGAAATAGGTTGTGAGGGCGTCAGACATGACGTGAGAAAGAGTTGATGATTGCGAGACTGGCTTGTCCGAGTCGTGACTTGCCGGGTGATTTACCCTCTCGCGGGTGTCTCTTTCGAGGCCGCTGCTTGGCTCTCGCGGGTATCCGCAGGACGCGGGCCGCTTTGACTCTGCGAGGATGAGGTTGAACTCATTGCAGAATGTCAACTTAGAAATTCAAGGTTGACGCTTTGAGGCAAAGCTATACCTCTTTGCTTACCGTTCTAGCGTCAACACTCGCCCCTAAGAAGGCGGTCACTTGGCAAAGGTGTTTGAGAGCAGAGTTCATGTTTTACCGGCAAGCGTAGGCACGGAATCAGCCGTGGCTCCCGACTTGCCCCGGCTGCTGATGTGCTGGGGCGGACACGCGGGCGAAGTTGGCGACTTCATAAAGCATGAACTCTGCTCTCCGAAGGCTGAATTGAGCGGTCAGAAAGCATTTTCGGCATGCAGCGTAAATTCGCACGACATAGCCGGAGGCAGTTGGTGCGAAACCAACCCGCTCCATTCAGCCTTCAAACAAAAAAGCCGGGGCTTTTTCGGCCCCGGCCTTGTGATCCGCGTAGCTTCAAGCATCGCTTACGACCACGACACTTGGACGCCTTGCAGCCTCGCCATAATGCCAGCAGCTTCGCGTTGGCGAGCCTCGCCTTCTTGGCCCATGAATGCCTTGTGCCAGGGGTTGTTTGGATTGCGGCGAATGTCCTCGGCTTGCGCATCCCCGCTCATGGCCGTCATCTTGTCGTCGCCAACGAGCTTGTCGGGGGAGATGAGCCGCGAAACGGTCAACATGGCTTTCACGAACTTCGCATTGTTGCCGAGCTCGCTGTCGTTCAGGTTGAATCCGGCAATGGATGCAGCCTTGGCAGCAAGCCCGAGATTGGCGTCGAAGTCCGCGCCCCATTCTTTCCGCAGTTCAGCCTCTTGGGACTTCACCCATTGATCGAGCTTGCCTTTGCCCGCCTCGGCTTGGCTGGCGATTTCGGCAGCCTGCTTGGCAACGATCTTGTCGGCGATGGCGGGCGGAATGTTGTTTTCGTGAAAGAACTTCTGCCAGTCGCCCACCTTGGCCTCGTCCCATGACAGGCCTTGTGGCAGGTTGTCCGGCTTCGTCAGCTTGTATTCGTCCGCCTTAGCCGGGACGCCAAGAACCTCGCGGATTTGCGCGTTGAACTTGGCGACCTCTTCGGGTTTGGCGTCTGGAGCCGGAGCCTTGAGGGCCGTCTTTTGGCCGATCAGCTTCGAGGCATTGACGTGGCCGCGCATGAGTTCGAGCGGATTCGGATACTTGGCGAGAGCAGCCGCCGACGCCTTGAGATCATCGGGAAGGCTTGCATCCCATCCGGGCCGGAAGTTGCCCTTGTCGTCCAGCGAGGAACGGAAATCCCATGCGCCCGCACTGCCGCCGTCGCCATCGCCAGCGTGGCCGCTTGAGCCAGAACCGGCCTTGGATGCGTCGCCTTGTCCAGCGCCCGAACTGCCGCCAGCCGCGCCGCCAAGCAGCGTAGAGCCGCCAGAAGCGCCGCCGCCGCCATTGCTGCCGCCGTCGCCGCCTTCACCTTCGAGGAAGAATCGAGGAAAGAGTTTCATCACTCATCACCCCCCTTTCCAATGAAATCATTTTCGGGCGCTGTGTCCTTCTTCTCGCCGGGCAGTTTCCCTTTCAGCTTTTCCTCGGCAGCCTGGAACTCGCGGACCGATGCCGGAATGCGCCGGTTGTCAGGGTAGCGGACGGCGATTTCTTCGGGCGTCGCGTGCGCCTTGAACCACGCGACATATTCGGGCGTTTTGTCGCCCATCGCCGGGTGTTTGGCCGGAGGCTGCGGAATCCGGCCCTCGTTGGCGAGCTTGTGCAGTCGATCGACGGCAGAAAGATCGCGCTCGATAACGGGCGGTTGCTCCACGACAGGCTCGTTTTTGACCTCCTGAATGAGGCCGCGACGCTTCATTTCTTCGGCGAGTTCGTCGTCGCTCATATCGGCTAGGGATGGCTTCGGAGCGTCAACGTCTTTGCCGTCGCTGTCTTCTGCTTCGTCGGTGGTTTCCGGCGCATTGCTCAAAATGGCCTTGCCCATACGCGCCACTTCGTCAGGTGTCTCCGCTACGCTGAAAGTCAGGTTTTCAATACCGGACTCTTTGCGGATCGCGCCTTTAACCGTTGGCCCGACCTTCTCGGTCAGGTGACAGATGGAATCTTGAATGACTCCAATTTCGTGGCCGTCTTTGGTGACGACGCCGTTTTTGATTTCGATGTTCATGGGGTGGTTAGAGTGCGCTCGTTGGTTTGCTCTCGGCTTCGTCTTCCAAGAGTGCCACGCCGCGAGCGAGTCGGCGGGCGAAAAATGTCAGCACGCTTTTCTGGCCGTCGCGTTGCGCGGCAGCGTGCGGGTTGAAATTGTCCGTCGCCAGAAACGACTCTTTGAACATGCCAAAGTGAAGTTGCGCGTCTTCCATCACAAGCCGGAATGACTTGCTTGTCGCAAGGTCTGCCCAAGCGTCATTCAAACGCGCTTGGCGATCCTTTCGCTTGGCTTCGATTTGCTCGGCTTCGGTCATGTCAGAACGGCATCCATCGCGGATTTGGCTGAATCTCCCACTTGTGCGCGTTGCGGACTGGTGCGCTCATCGGAGGCTCAAAAATGTGTTGGCAGGCTTGCAAGGCCAGCGTGGCGGCAAGAAAGGCAAGTTTCATGCTTTGACGAGTTTCTTCACCGTGTTCAAAAAGCGGTCGTGGGCATATTCGGCCATCTCCACGGCGTCGCGCTCATCGAATCCAGCGGCATGCGGAAGCGCAATGCGATCCTCGAACTTGCGCCCCTTGAACTCGAACTTGAACAGGAAGCAGTTAAAGCCTTCCTTGAAGGCACGCAGCACCGCCGCCTGTACCTCATGGCGTTTCGTTGCGACCGTGAAGGTGTATTCAAACAGGTCGTTTCCCCGGTTGAATGATTGCGCGAGGTCGAGCTTGGAACGGTCATTCATGGCTTCACCTCCGGTTTGAATCCGCAGGCCACACGAAGCGCCGCCATCGGGAAGGCCGGGCCAGGATCATTCTTCCGATCCGGCGCAATGTCTTCGTGGCCGATTACGTCGTCGAGCTTGTAGCGAGCCACCAGCGCCTTGGCGATTTCCTCACAGGCGGCGAGTTGTTCGGGCGGATAGACTTCCCACTTTTGAGGCTTGCTGCCGTTTTTGTGCTTGGCCGTAACCGGCTCAAACTTAGACCAGCGAGCCGCCAGCGCCACGTTGTCGCCCGCATTTGCAAGCTCTATGCCGATGGAGCAGGCATTCAGCCCTTTGAAGCCCTGCCACTGCGAGACGCCCGCATGGCCTGCTGTGACATTGAACGGGCGGCATTGGTAAACGGTGCCGTCGCGGTCGATCACGATATGAGCGGACGCGCCCTTGGCCGCTGGAGTCTTCCAAAAGTTGATGGAGCTTTGCGCCGACGCCCCGCTGGTGAAGTGGATCACAAGGAAACGGCGAACCGACATCGCAGAACCGCCCGGAATGGGCTGTTTCAGCACGCCTTCTAGCCAATGGTCAGAGGTGATTTTCATCGAATCAATCAAGTTTTCCAGCGATCCAGAACACGACGCACACGCAAACCAGCATCGACAAAATGGCCGCGATGCCTTTAAGCGTTCCAGTGATGGCAGCGGCAAAGATCATGCGGCGGCTCCTTTCAGGGCTTCGACTCCGCCGACGCTGCCGAGCGCCTTCGCGCCTTGTTCGAGCATCGCCATTTGAGCTTGCGCGGCTGCTGCTTGTTGCTTCGCCGCCATGTTTTGCTGAACGACTTCCTCGTCGAGGATGTAATCCGTAGGGACGCCAGCATCGCGGCCAGAACCGCGCGCCCAGGCGAGCCAGTCGAACGGCTCCAATACCTCGGGACGCAGCGGCGCAATGGCTGCAATGCGCTGAATGTGGCGGTCTGCATCGACGTTGCGCAGGCTCTTGATTGCAAGAGCGAGGCGAGACGAGAACGAAATGGCCGGATTTGGCACCATCCCGACCGAATCGGAAATGCGCTGGATGGCTTCGGGGGGTGGAGCGGGCAGCATCCCGGCTTCGATCCATTGACCAAATAGAGCCTTGAGCATGGGCGTATGTTTCTCCGTAGCTAGACGAGAGAATGCGGGCGTTATGGCCGTGATCTTTTCCGCAGCACGCTCGTTGATTTCCGTTGCCGTTCGCACGCCGTCGAGGCCTTCGAACATGTTGAAGAGTTGGGCGTGGAACTTGGCACGGATGGCATCCTGACGCATCTTCACGCGATCTTGGCCCACGTTGTAGTCGCCGCCAACTTGGATCGGCTTTGGCTCAAACATGCCTTGCGAAATGTAAGTGATGCCACCGGCAGAAAGCACAATGTCACCTTCCAGTCGCTCGTCTGCGATCATGGAGGGACGCACGCGCTTTTCAGCTTCGCAGTCCATCATCATTTGCAGGAAGTTGATTTGCCGAGTGTCAGGCAGCGCCGCAAAGCCCGGCCCGTAGCCGTAGGCGGTCTTTCCTTCCAGCGCCGTCCATTTCAGGTAACGGCCCACCGAGAACGGAAACGCATCGAAACCCGATTCACGCAGGAGATTCTTTTCCGCCGTCTCGACGTAGCAGGACGCAAACGCCTTGCCCCAATCGGCCATCCGAGAAAGCTCGTCTCGCGGGCGTTCGTCGTTCGGTCGAGGATAGACGGCATGCAAAATCTTGATCTTGGTGAGCCTGCGCTTGTCATCCTTGAGCGCCTCGCGGCTTTTGGTCGAAAGAGCCTCTTCGCCAAAGTGCTTGGCAACCTGCTCGATTGACCATTCAAATTCGCGGAACAGCGTATCGACCACGCCAAAGCGGTTCTCTTCGATACAGTAAGAGCCTGTCGGAAGATGCTCGAAACGAAGCTCGCCGTCTTCGAGGGCGAAGTACAGCGCCGACGTTCCAAAGCCGCAATGCGAGAGCAGGTCTTCGTGTGACTCAGTGTAGAAGCTGGAGTTGGACAGGTATTCCCGGCCAAGCTCCGCGCATTCCTGCGTCCACTTTTTGACGCGATCCGACCCGCGCAGTTCGCGCACCGGCTCGAAGCCAAACCAAGGCTCGTTTGCGGGCATCATCCACGACATGAGGCCGCCCGCCATTGTCAGGAGGGCGTCCCCTGCTGTCGTGTCAAACAGCGTAGCTTCCCGCGAAGTGCCGGGCAGGTTGGTCTTTGTGCTGATTCCAGCCGAGCGCGGGGCCATGAGGTCGGCGATTTCTTGCCACTGGACAAGCCACGGCATGCGATCCGCCTGCATGGTCTGCCAGCGTTCGCAGAGCTTTTGAGCTTTGGACATTTCCGCGCTCATGCCTCGCCAGTGTAGCCGCTGCCTCCGAGGGTTTTGGTTTTGCCCTTTTGGGCCAGATCAGCAATCGCCGTGCCCTTGAGGGCATCGACGCCACCAATGCGCCGACGATTGGCGTCTGCTGTCTTGGCTTTGGCTGCTTCGGTGTCAGCCATCGGGGCCGCCTGGACCTGCGAGGCTGGCATTCCGCCACCACCGCCACCGCCGAAGTAAAGAGGCCGTCCGAAATTGAGGAAAGTCGAGAGGTTAATCTGCCGCATGGGCAGTTTAGGCGGAACTCACTTGGCTTTTGCAAGTGCTTTCTGGAGCAAAGCGATTGCGCTAAATTGCGCTAAATTGTGCCCATTGAGCGCAACCGTGACCATAGCAAACCCCGGAAAAACTGCGTGAAATAAGGTCATTTCTCCGCTTTTCTCGCCTTTTTGGCAGCGGATTTAGCGGAGTAATTCCCCGTTAAAGAGTTGGCTGTTATGTAGAATGTAGGATGTAGCGATACTCAAAACGAACTGCCAAAACCGCCGAAACCTGGTTTTGGCAGTTTCGGCAGTGCCCCGCCGTTGCCTAGCCGTTAAAAACTTGGCATTTCCCGTTCATTTGCCGTTCAAAATCACGCGCTTTGCGTTCATTGCCCCGCTTTACTCAACAGCCTCGACGCATCCACAAACTTTGCCGCCTTGCCTCGCCGGGCAAAGCCGATCCACGGCAGGTCAAACGGCAGCCACCGGGCCGCGACGGTTAGATCACCGGCCAGAACCCAAATAAACCAGCAATCCGCCGTTGCGGCTGGTTCCGCATGGAACGGATTGTTGAGCCTTTCGGGTGTCCAATCGCGCCGGACGGGGCGGCCCATCGCAAAGGCTTCAGGTGTCGAAACGACGTAGCCTCGCTCGAAATGCGCCTTGAGGTCGTCATCGAAGCTCATGCCGGGATTGAGCCGGTAGAGCCTGCGGATGTGGTCAATGGGGGTCATAGGTGCAAAATTTCACTCCATTTCTTGCCTTCGCCGCTCCATTCCCGGATCCATTTTGCAGCGTCTTGCCACACGGCAAACTCGGCGGAGTCAATAATGACGCGCTGCCGATTGTAAATGATAGACCGGAATTTCATCGTCTCCCCACAAAGCTGAATTTCGCCTGCCCGCGCCGCTTTGGCCGGTCGTCTTCGTCAAGCATTCGGTCGATGATCGGCGCTGCGAGCTTGATAAGCCCACTTTGAAAAGCCTCGGCCATGTATCGCAGCGCGTCTGCCGTATGGCTTGACCAGTCGTGAACCGGCTGATTCGAGATGATTCGTCCGATCTCGACCTCCTTCGTGTGGTAGGCTTCGAGGGCTTCGATGCCGAGAAGGCATTGATTCTTGCGGAACACCAGCGACGGGAACAGGCCTTTCAGCCCGTTGATGCCCGTCCAGATGTCCACCGTCCGAGGCAGCACAACGACGTTTTGCAGGCCAGCCTTAACCAGCTCGCTTTCCATCGTTGCCCCGCTGTTCTCGGTTCTGGTGGCGTCGTGGGGCAGGAAGTGCTTACCAAACGAATAACCCTTCTGCATCATCCAGGCAACGCGATGCGTGGCCGTCTCCACGTTTGGAAGCTGGCCTATGTCGCAGTCTATGACGCGCACCTCTCTACCGACAACCTGCCAGTACCAAACGGTGGTGTTAGATGGCGCTCCCAAATCCCACGATGTATGCACCAGCGAGTCAGCAAGGGCGCAGTCACATATCCTTTTCTCCGCGTAGGCTTGCTCGATCAGCTTGGCGAAGATCGCGCCCGGCCTGCCGATGTTGAAATCACACTCCATCTCTTGCGCGAACGAGTCGGATGAAAGCTTCGACTTCATCACAGCCAGCGCGTCCGGCGACAAGATGCCAGACTCGGAGGCTCGCAGCATGAGGGCGAACGAATCAGGGTCAGACTGCGCGGCGTTGAATGCCTTGTAGAACGCATTTTTTCCCTTTGGCGTGCCAATGCGGCAGTGCCATCCGCAGTAATCGAGCAAGCATGGCAGAATGACATAATCGAATGCCTGCGGTGGAATGTCTGCGTCCTCATCGCTCACAACGCCGTCGAAGTACAGGCCGCGCATGCGCTCATAGTTGTCTCCTGAGTAAAGCCGAATCGCTGCCTGATTCAGGAACGTAATCTTCAGTTCACTCTCATTGATGAGAGAGCCGGGGATTTTTCCCGCGTAGTCCTTCAGGTAAGCCCAGGCGATGTCTTTTGCCTGGTCTCGCGTCGGGGCGATGTAGGCATAACGCAGCGGTGGGCCTTGCCGGACATGTGTCAGCGCACACTTCACGAGCTTTTGAACGACTGCCACAGTCTTCCCCGCTCGGCGATGAGCCACAAGAACGGACCACCTCGCCACGCTTTCGATGAAGGCTCGGAATTGAGCGCGAGGCTCTATCGTGACCGTGACCTTACGCGTTGCCACCGAGTTTCACCTCCACGTCCAGGGTGAATTTCTCCGGCTCGTTCCATCCGCACATGACGGCGAGCTGCTTCAGCGCATCTGCCTTCGATGGCAGTTTTATCGTTGTTCCGTCTTCCGTGTCGCGATATTCTTGCGCCAGTCGATGCAGCTTATCCACCTCGCCGATGGGAGTTTCCAGCACCTCAACGAGGTAGGTCAGCGCTTTCTCTTTGTTCCAGCCGAGGCGTTTTTCAAGCGTGTCGTTTGCCAGTTTTTGCAATTCTGCCACCCTTGACGAAATCTTAACGTCAGCCAGCAACCTCGATGCTTGCGTCATTGCGCTCATCGTGGTGCATCCTTCGCTCACCTGATCCTTGTAAGCCTGGACGCCGGTTGAGCCATTCGCCACCGCCTGCGCAAACTTCTCATGCTTTTGGTTTTTCAGTGCTGGCATGCTTGTATGAGGTTGAATGCAGGTCGTAAAGTCAACTCGAACCGTGGCGCTGCTCCGAACGCTGCGCGTCGGAGAGCTGGGTGTTGGGCCACTTTGCGCAGGTCGCAGCCAGTTCGAGCAGGTAGTGCGCGAACGCGGGAGGTGTGGCATTTGCCTCACGCTTTGAGAGTGTCGGTTTATTTGCGGCCTTGCCGCGCTGGTCGTGGAATCCCACCTGATGCGTCCCGATTGGCCGTTCCCATCGAGGATGCAGCGGCGATTCTGTCCCGGAGCAGTAGAGTCGCAACTGACCTCACGGTGGAGGAGTCTGCGCCACTCTCCTCGCAGATGCTCTTCAAAATGGAGTGCTTCATGCGACCGGAATGATGCTTTCGAGAAAATGAGTGACCTTGGCTTCACCACTTACGTCTTCTGCGGTTAGCGTCGTTTCTTCGATGGTGGCCTTCACACGATCACCCAGCTTGATCTGCTGCATTTGATCCCGTGCCGTTGCGGAGATGCTGCCTTTATAGAGCTCATCATCCGTCTGAATCTCAAAGCGGTTTCCTCCGAGACTGCCTCCGATGAGAGTGCCCTCGATTTCCAAAGTGGAGAGATCAACCACCCAACTGTCCAACCACTCGGCGCGGTCACGTGCCTGTGGAGAAGAGAAGCGGAACCCTTTTTTGATACGGGGCGTCCTCACTTTCATCACGGCACCCTGTTTTGCTATACCGTCGATCAGGTCGCGATAATGCCTCCTGACGCGCGGCTGTGCCAGCGCCCGGCTGAGTTCAGCTTGGTCGAGGTCTGGATTGAACAGGCTGCAAAATTGATCAACAACAGGCGCAATGTCCGATGCGCGATCACGGCCAAGCTCAGAGGGCGAAGGAACCCGCAACTTGACGCCAAAGGACGAAGCAAAGGAGCCGTCAAAGAGAAGGCGGTATTCCTCCATGATGCGGTTTGGGATGCTACCCCTCTCTGTGGCACGCTGCTCTGACGCTTGCGCCAATGCATTGACGAGCGACTGCACCTTTCCAAGAACCGTGCTAAGGAATCCGATGTGAATGGCGTGGCCCTTCACAGGGTCGCCATCTAAAGCAAGTTGGATGTCAGAACCTGCCATTTCATGGTCCACCGAAGCTTCCCACTCCGTATCGAGTTCCTGAAGATGATTTTGCCAGCAGTTCCATTCAAGCTGAGCGGCAAAGTCATCAGGTGGAGGCCCGGTGAGGCCTGGAGGGAGCGTCGCCTTAAACTCGGCGATCTGGCGCTCAATAAGGGATGAGGGGCGGAAGAGCTTGTTCATCTTAAAGTGCGGTGCTGATGGTTGGAGCGTCGGCCGCGTTGCCGACAGTCATGGACACGAAGCCCTTCTGGCCGCGATGTGGCGCAGGGAATTTGTCCGTCCGCGCCGGGACGAGGCACACCACCAGCGCACCGCGTTGGCTTTCCTCGTATGCCTTCCGCATCCACAGGCCGATTGTGCGACCGTAGGGCGGGTTCATCCAGCATTTGCCGTCCCACGGTTGGGCCAGCCCGTCGTCGTCGCGGGTGTAGTAGCGCGGGCATTTGGCATTCGTCGCGGAGGCGCACACGTCGAGTTCCAGTGGCCCATGCAGGGCGTTCATCCGGTCGAAGAAGTCTTGCGGAGTCGGCCAGTCATCGGACGCACTAGAGAAGTGGACGGAAGATGCCGAACAAGGCAGTGGAGGCAACAGAGCCCCGGCGGTAGTTGGTTCAGTATTCATGATCTTTTTTCGGGGCTCTGTGCCTCACTTTTGGCGTTTCGCTCACTTGGCGTCAGCGAGGAGCAGGTCGAGTGCGACGCCCACCGTGCAGCCCTGCTCTAGCTGCATCGCGTCGATTTTGTCATGCGTGGCAGGCGTCACATAGCCCACGATGCGGATATTCCCCTTTGCGGGAGCGCCCGCGCCGGGAGCCCGCTTGCGAGGCGTCCCGGCTTTGGTGAGTGCTGGCTTCTTGCGGCTCATTAGCGTTCGACGTTGCCGAATTTTTCACCGAATGCATAGGGCTGGTGCTTTTCGCGTGCCTCTTTCATGGCCACATACACAGCGGCAGCTTCTTCTGCTGTCTCGCACATCTGGCGACGCCCCACATAGCACGCGCCATATTTGATGTCAGCGCGGGCTGCAAAGCTGGTGGGGTTGTCGGCGTGGGCCTCGGGGACGATCCAGCACGTTTCGCACTCGTAGGCCCCGTTTTTGGGGCGCACATAGACGCCTCCGCGTTTACCGGGGATATTGGTCCCGTGAAGATAGCCGGGCATGAGGCTTGCGATTTTGGTGGCGAGGGTCAGGGTCAGGTTGCTCATAGTGGTGTGTGGTGCGGTGTTTGGTTCATGCTCATCTTGAGCATGGGTCTATATTACACGCCTTATTCTACTGCACAACATTTATTTTAGCGAATGTTCATTTTGTTCTGCGATGCCCGTAAATCAAGGCGTGGAGCAACGGGAGCGAACCAGACGCTGCTGCCCAATTCGCTTCGCTCATGGCAGAGCTAGGCGTATGCGCAAAGGTCCATGCTCGTTTTCTGCCGAGCCGGTGATTCATAATTTTGCTCGATCTTGTGTGACTGCCGATTGGTGCCCACAGACCGATGGCCCGACGTGTCCATGGCTTGATCACCACGAGTCGGATCAGCGTCGTTCGTGGTTCGGGCGCATACCCAGCCGCAGCAGCGCAACCTGCGGTCGCGGCGGTGCTTTGGTCGTGTTTTTCGGTGCTCATATTTCGCTCCCTTGGTTGCTGTGCTTATCGTTCGCTGAATGGATCGCCGCGAGAGCGTGGCGGCCCAGAAATTCGGAATACGCGGGCGGGATCGCGTTGTTGAGGTCACCACTGGCACCGCGCTTGCGTGATGCCCCGCCGCTGCATGGTATCCATGGCGTGCCCTGAGCTTCGCGCATCGCCGTTGCTGTCCGGCCTTTCCCGTGCCACGGGTCATACATGTCGCGGTGATCGCATGGCGGCATGAGCAGCGGCAGCGTGAAGTTCGCCTCGAAGTATCGGTGCTTGATGATCCGCAGTCCGAACATCGACCCGCAGAGCATGACGTGAGAGCGGAGCGGCGCGCCTGCCACGTTCTCCATGATCCAGGTGCCTCCCCACGCTTCCAGCTTCTCGCGCATTGGCCCCACCAGGTCGCGGTGCGCGGACTGGTTTTTGTGCATTCTCTGCATCTCGGTGTATGCCTGGCACGGCGGCGATGCCCACACCATATCGAAGCCCGTGAGGTCGGCTTCCATCGCGTCCCCTTGGCGGAACTCGAACGGATAGTGAGGCTGTGGATTTATGTCCACGCCCACCACCTCGAAGCCAGCACGATGCAGTCCCATGGCCGCACCGCCTGCCCCGCAGAAGAGATCCAAACAGCGAACAAGGCGCTGCTGACCAATGACTACCGCGTGGGAGTCATTGGCGAGATCGGAGCGTGAGGGCGCGGTAGTCATGGCAGAGCTTTGTCGTTAGGAGATGAAGGCCACCATTCTTGGTTGTTGGGATTTGCCCGCATTCATCCTCGTAACTTCGGACACTTCTTCCAGTGGCTGCTCGTCCTGTGTTTCAGTGCACGCCACCACCGGCACGTCGCCGAGTTGGTCTTGCATCGCTTTCAGTCTTTCGATCAGTTCGGATATTTTCATTTCTTCATCTCCTAACCCGGCGCTGGAGAGAACGCCGGGATTGCGCTTCAGGTGTTTGCGACGCCGCTCTCCCCGGCGTCTTTCAGCTTTGCGTTCTCTGCATGCCTCATGCACCGCAGACACTTCCTCACGCAACCGTCATGCGGCAGCCACGCCATGCCGGGAACGATCTTGGCCCCGTTGTCGGCGTTCGAGCATGCCGGGATTCCGTTCACGATAAAGTGCGCGGAATCGTGGTGCAACGATTGCATCCACTGGCCGGGATTGGTTGCATGATCGGTTGCATGCTTGTTGTGCTTTGCCCATCGAGCCGAGACGGCCTCACGGGCGATCTTGGACCGTTCAGCGACAGAGACGCCTTGCCATCGAGCTGTTCCGCCCAGGCTCGCGAGCGTCTTGACCTCGAAGGCCGTGTTGCATTTGGGGCAGATTGCTTTCATTTCTCGCAGGCCTCCCATGCGTTTGCGTCCCATTTGCCGGTCATGGGAATGGAGCGGTTGATGAGCCATTCTTCTTGTTGCAACTCATAGAACGAATAAGTGTTTCGATTGGTGTCGAGTTGAACCGTTGAGGCATAAACACCAAGGACGCCATGCCATGTTCCGGGCATGCGATCCTTTACGCAAAACACACTCCCGGGCGGCACATCCTCCGGCCCAAGCGGCACCTTCGGCTTCTTCTCGCGCCATTTGAGGACGCGGTAGGCGATGATGTCATTATTCCAACCACGGTTAAGCCAGTCAAAAGCGGATGGTTTTACTCCATTTCCCGTTGTCCCATTTCTATATTGTCGTTCCCACTCCTCCACCTCCTCGTCCTTTAACGGGCAAGGTCCGCCGTGCCACTCGATCCACGGGATTTCGTCGGGTTTCTCGGCGTCGGCGTAGCGCCAGCCGATGATGTTGCCCTTACCTTGATCGTCTCCCCACTGCCACTGGGAAGCTTTTGCTGTAGCTGTTCCATACTCGGTCAATGCGACAACCATTTTATCCCCATTACACGGCATCGGATCACCAGCGCGGTGCCATGTCCATTCGTGGCCCTCGTGGGTGAAGAGAAGGGGGCGGGTGGTGCGGTAGCGACATTGTGGGCTTGCAGGGGCGTCCGACCACCAATTTACAGCTACCGTCCACTTTAATCGACCATCCAAGATGCAGAAATCATCTTTTTGGGGCATTTCGCCTTCAATAAAGGGTCTGGTTCCCTGTGGCAAATCGCCATCATTCCACCCATCCTCCCGATGCCACTTCATTCCGGGCGGTGGCGTGGGAAGGGTGAAGGGCGGCAGTTCGATTCGTTCAATCGGCACAATCGCGCCGTGGTTTGTTCGTGTGTTCATAGTGTGTGGTGTCGCTTTGCAGTTGCTGCTATTTGCAAAAGCAGTTCTCGAAACTCGGGCGGCGTGTGGATGCGCGGTGTGCTGTCAGTGCCGCCCCCACGCGCACCAACCTCGCCTAGTCGCTTGGCACGTTTTAACCCCATTCGAGCGACGACAGCCGGATCAAGGCGGGCTTCCGTATGGCCCCATCGCAGTTCCGGTAAATCAACCCCGTATGCGTAAAGCATTGTCGGCTTGCGGGCGTAGTGACCATATTGCCCTTGTTCGACGCAGCATGTCCAGCCGCCAAGCATATCCGCCGCGATCCAGCCGCCAGAGCGCGGAGGGCGATTCAGTCCAAAATGCGGCCAAGCATGCGATCCCCACGGATGTTCCAGCACGCCGCCCCATTTCCTCACAGCCGCCAGCGCAGCCGCAAAGCATCCGCCGTCGTCGCCTTTCTTTTTGCGAATACCCGTAAGCTTTACGGTCAATGGTTGCCCAAACCACATCTTGCCCCAACGCTGGCAAGGCGGATGCGCAACCCCTGGATGTGGTCCCGCGTATTGGCGGGCGTCCCGAGACTCGGGCCAAGGATCAACGTGCGGCAATCCAAAATACGCGCCGCCTTCTTCGACAAAAAGAGCCGCAATTCTGTGGTGCTCCAAAGTTTCGGTTTGCATGTTCATGCTTCTACAAGCCCGCTCGTATTAGTCAACGGCTTTTGTTGTTGCGCTCGTCTGGCCTCTGCGCGTTCGCGTGCCAGTCGGGCCGTCTTGGCCTTGTGGCAGGGATGGCAAAGCGTCTGATAGTTCTCTAGGCCGCAAAGTCCGCCGCCATTGACGACTTCTCGGATGTGATCGGCGTCCCATGCAGTTCTCCGCCCGCTTGTCCATCCGGCGCGATGCGGCCCCATCAGGCGAACAATCTCCGCGTCTTTCTTGACGGCAATCTTGTTGTAGCACGGCCTTCCTGCCTTGAGGCAATCCGGCCACATCGCAGCGCGGGCCAGCAAGTGCCAATCGTTGCCACTTGGCAGCGTCACGGCAATTCGCCACTCTTCGCGAGACTCTAACCACCGGAACAAGCGGGTAGCTTCTTTACGGGCTTCCAGCCACAACCGAAACTCCGCCTCAGAATCGCATCCGCACGCCGCGCAAATGCCTTTGTCTCGCCGCTTGAGTTGCTGGCGAATAAAGGCCGGATCGTTGATTTCGCGCCATCGCTCGACGCATTCGGCGCTGTGCCAGTAGAGCCGTCCCTTGCCGGGTTTTTTCCCGCACCCGCAGGAGCAAAGATAACCGCCCTCGGGATCGAGGATGCGCTTGGCTGATTCTCGTCGTTTGGTGCTCATGGGATGCAGGCTCTACAATCAAGCAAAAGCCCCGTTCCGGCGTTCACGATCACGCGACCACGGCCAAGGCATCGAGCGCACGTCTTACTTGGCAAAACGTCGATGCCATTCGAGCAGGAAGGCGTTGGTGGACTCACCTTCGCCGGAAGCGAATCGGCAACGGCACTTATCACCTTCGGCGCACTCGACAAAGAGACAGCCAGGCTCGTAGTCGAGACGTGGCCGTTTGCCCCATTGGCAGACGGCGCGGGCGTTGAATTGATCGCGTGTTCGTTCATAGTCGGTCATGGGTGCATAAGTTTCCAAGATTCATCCCTTGTCAGCCATCGACATGCCGACATTTCGACAAGGCAACGTTCGCCTGTTTCTGGATGGCACAGAATGAAACCAGTAAGCTGATGCCCTTTTTGTATTCCTCCGCGTTCCAAAATTATAGCCGTTTTAAGGGCCGTCAGGTCTGCCGCTGGCGCTTGCCCCAATAGCAGCCGCAGATTTTCTTGCGTTGGTTTAAGCTCTTGCATGGTATTCGGGGGTTAGGTTCAAAATTCATCGCTCGCCCCGTCGCGTTCACGGCCTCGCATCGAGTCCCACGCGCCAAAGCAAAACTTGCAGCCGCCAGAACGCAGCCGGTCAAGGATGCGCGAGCCTAGCCATTCGCGGACCTGTTGCGCAGGCGCATTGCCGAGCAGGATCGTCGGCAGCCCGGCCTTGTGGCGCTGGTCAAGGATGCTGAAAAGAATTTCCTCGCCGTCGGTCGGCAGCGCCTTGAGGCAGATTTCATCGAGGATCAGCAAATCCGCGCCCGCGTGCCGGTCGGCGATGACCTGCCAGCCCTCCGCCGCATAGGCGGCATGGCAGGCCCGGAAGAGTGCCGCGCAGTCCGTCCAGATCACCCGCCAGCCGTCGCGCAGGCGTTGGAGCGCCACCGCTGCCGCAAGATGCCCCTTGCCGATGCCCACGGCTCCGCAAAGAAACAGGTTCCGAGCCTCGCGGGCAAGGAATGCTTGGCAGGACTGGACGAACTTCGCTGGCGATACGCACCCGGTCTTGTTGCCGTTGGCGTCCTCCGATGGCGTGACGTTTGGCCGCGCCGTGTCAAAGTTTGCAAGCGTGGCGTGCCGAACATCGGCAGGGATGCCCGCTTCGATCATGGCCCGTTCCCATCGTTGCTTTACCTTCGCGTCCACGCAGAGCGGGCAGCGATAGACCGGACGCGCAGCCTTCCAGCTAGCCTCTTCGTTCAGAACCGCCGTCGTGCCGGGATGGCGTTCGCAGTCTCGATGCGCTGGCAGCTTGGCGAGGTCGGCCAGAAAGGCGGAACTCTTGGCCGCAAACATGGCTAGGACGCGCTCAGCGGCATCGTGAGCGGTTGCGTCCTGCAAACGCAGCTTCTCGGCCTCCTGAGCCTTCTGGAGCGCAAGAGCGGCTTGGCGGCGTTTGTGCTCGGCTTGCGCCTTGGCGATGATTTCGGCGTCGTTCATGGCATTTCGTGGTTTTCGGTTCAAAGCGTGCCGATCTGCTCGGCGGTAAGTCCTTCCATCATGCGCGATTGGTCAAAGGCTCGCCTTGGCGGGTTGCCGCGTTGTGGCTCAACCTCTTCGCGAAGCCCCTGCCAGCCTTTGCTGATCGTGTTTTCAATCATCGCGATGGCTCGACCTTCACCCATTGCGGCGAGGTTCTTGAGTTGCGACTCTGCCATTGTCGGGGTGATCGGCTTCTTGATTTCCTTCCGGTATTTCGTCCACCTATGCCACGCTTCCGCGAACTCATGCGACTCGAAAGGCAAAACCAGAGCCGGAGGTGACTCTTTCTGTTCCTTGTTCCCTTCCCTTCCTTGTTCCTTGTTCCCTTCCCTTCCTTGTTCCTTGTTCCCTTCCCTTCCGCTTTTCACGTCCAGCATTCCGTCGTCGTCGCGTCCATCACGCGTGCCGCACGCGTCAAACCCTTGATTTTCCAGCATTGCAGGAGGTTCAGGCAATTCCGACTCACGCTCCCTGTTGTTGATGACTTGATGCGTGGTGAAGCTCGGAATCACTCCATATTCAGCCGTGCCTGACGCGTATTTCCGGATGAAACCACGCGTCGCCAACGCGTCGAGCACGCGTGAAAAGTCTGCATTGTCATAAGGCAATATCTGGACGCCAAGACGGCGCGGCTCCCATTTGAAGCGTCCCTCCCGATCCGCAGCGCACCACAGACCGGCAAAGGCAAGACGAAGCGGAAGTTTTGCGGCGCGTTCGGCCTCGAATAGTCCTTCGTGCAGGAAAAACTCAGGTTTGATCGTGCGGATTCTCATAGCTTCAAAAAGGCGCTCCCCACGCTGCCAAGGGTCGAAATCCGTATGACGCGGGTTCCTTGGCGGGTGGGGAGCATGTTTGAAGGTGTCATAATACTGGCCGTTTCGACGCGGCATTTCTTTATCAGGCAAGGTTTCGATTCTGGCAACCAAAAACTACGACGGCAGCAGGTTGTGCCTTGCCAGATCGGCAAGCCACTTCCGCCCGTCGTCGCTGGCCTCGTAGTGGCCCGCATCGCGATTCAGCCGCGCCAGACCGGCAGCAATGAGCTTACCCATGCTACGCAGCGCAGACGGCGCTTTGCTGCGATCTACCCAGCCTGCTTTCTCGACGCACGGCGCAGGGCATTGGACGACCTGGGCGAGTTCCGCGACGGCATCGGGGCCGATGTATTTGCGATGCAGCCCGAGGGCGCGGGTTTTATTTGTGAACGTGGTTGGTGTCATTGGTGGTGGTAGGATGAAACGGATTCTTCGGCACGACGAACCACAGGTCGAAATAGTCGCGCACGGTTGCGGGTGATTTGCACGATGGCACAACGGCCACGCACAGGAGAAGCAGAACGGTTTTCATGGGTCAAAAGGTGTAATCTTCGCCGCCGTCCTGCGGTTGAGGATACTCAATCGTTCCGGGAGGTTTCGGCCTATTGGTCTGTCGCGGCGCTGGTCGCGATTGCTGGCGTGCTGGCGCTTCTTGCCGGTCGTCATTGAGCGGATACAGCAACAGGAAACCCGACCATTCGGGTGATACCGGCATGGCGTCGATCTTGAGCGAAATTCGCCCTTGTTCGTCCGTAAACGCGACGCCGCATAGCAGGTAGCGTTTCTTTTCCTCGCCGGTCTGGCGGTCCTTGTATTTGCCAACGGTGGCAACGATTTTGTGGGTAACTTGAGCCATGGGTAATAGAGGTTGAGATTAAGTCAGGACGGAATGGCCGTGATGGTGATTTGAACGCCGGAAGGCTCGCCAAGCGCAGCCCAGCGTTTAACGAGTTGGCCGGAACAGACTTGGCTATCGTCGCGCCACATCTCGATCTTGGTCAAGGTGTCGAGCACAGCCTTGTCGAGGTTATCGCGATCCGGCTTTTGCGTGTGGAAAACAGGCGCGTCTGCTTTGATTTGCCCCTTGCTGGTAAAGTGCGACTTCGGACGAGGAAACACGAACTCGCAAGTGACGCGAACCGGGCCGCTTGGAAAAATGGGACGGTCTGCAAATGGCCGCATTGCCGAGCGTGCCGCCAAATGAATCGACGCCTTGAAGTCGTCAGCCGTGCCAGGATCATAGACGCCAGCATGACGGCCACGCACAAAAGCTCGAACGCGCGGCTGACCCTTCGGAATGCCAGCAGCGAAAAAGATAATGGGCGGCATACTAGGTCAGCGTGATGGTTGCGACAGGTTTTTGCGTGGCCTTGTCCCATCCGGCGCACACGCCAGACGTTGCGCGGACGCCCATCGGGGCCATTGGGTTTGTGCGCTCGGCAATGTTCCAAGCGTTCACTTCGGCTTTCAGGCCAATGGTCTGGCCGAGGTTGGAAAGTTGGTCAATGAGTTGTTCGATAGTCATGGCGTCAGGCTTTGAGTTGAAGTTTCGGCCTCATGCGCTCGCGATAAGCGCCGTATTCGATAATGAAGCGATCAATCGCGGCTTCCAGCTTGGCCGTATAGTCGTCTCGCTCCACGACCAAATGGAACGGTTGAAGGCCGGAAAAGTAGGAAAAGAAATGCCAGCGAGGCAGGCCCGTGACGGCCATCGAGCCGTGAACCTGGGCCTTATATTCGTCGGGCAAAACACCATCTTCGATGTACTCGGCATGCGTGAACGGCGACGGGCATTTGATTTCGAGGCCCGCCACATATTTGCCGGATGCGTCCTTAATGAGCGAGTCAGGCGAGCAGCCGACGACGTGCTTCCATCGGTCTGCTGTCACAAAGGCGACCTGCTCAGTCGTCAGGCCCGTGTGAGCCTCGAAAGCCTTGCGTGCCTCCGGCTCCATCTCGGTGCCGCGATCCGTCCAGAACGTGCCGAGGAACTTGGCGTAGTCGGGCGTGAAGCATTCAACTAGCAAGTCGCGCATATAGCCGCTGGCTTGTTTGGAATACTCGCCCTTTGCGGGCGTGATGATCTTCTTGAAGTTGCTCGCGGTTGCACGGCCACGACGAAGCGCAAACCATTCTTCGGAACCTTGGAGAAAGCCTTTGTGGATTTTCATGCGACGAATCCCCCTTTCTCCTTGTCCCACTTCACGCCGAGCGCCTTGGCCCGCGCCTGAATGGCTTTCTTGACCATCTCCAGTTTCGCGCCGGTCAAGGCCGCGTTCGCTTGCTCGACGTAGGAGCCGAGGTTTTCCGCGTCAGAATCCGCCACGGCTTCGAGCAAGTCAGTTGCCAACATGTCCTCTTGCGTCGGCTCCGCGACATCGTGAACGACTTCCGTTTCCGCCTCGATGGTTGGAGCCTCGCCGGGAGGCTGGGCAAAGGGATCGAGGGGCGCGGATCGTGCAGGCAAAACTTGGCGCGCAGATGCGTCATGCTCGACTTCGTCGCCGTCCTTCTCGACAGCATCGCGAAACTCGGCAGACATGGGGAGCCACTTCGCAAGGCGACGAAAGGCGGTCTTTTTCGCCATCTCGTTATAGTCCGTAACCCACGGCCCGGAGCCGCCAGACTTTGAGCGGCGACGGATAGCGTCGATTTCTTCCTTGTTGAGCACGGCAACGAAAACCGGCCCTTCCTTCGTGACCGCCATTGCGTAAGCGGCATACATGGCACCACGCGGTTGCTTCCAGTCGATGACGTGCTTGGTAATCTCGCCCAGGTTGTATTCAAAGACATCATTCTCGCACACAATGTCAGCGTGCAGCTTGGCAATAATGCCGGAACGCATGGCGAGTTCAGCAAGGCCTTTCCAGTCAAGAATCAACGTGCAGGTCGTCACGTTAAGGCGGTTGTCACGATAAGGAATGAGGTGCGCCCGCCTCCCGTCCGGCTCGATACCGTAAGCCGACAAATCCAGCAGGCAGCGAAAGAAACTCTCTTGCGTGCATTCAGCCAGTTTTGGCGTCCGCGTCAGGGCCGTAATAGCAACGCGGCAGAATCGTTCAGGCGTCAGATGTTTAGGAAGCGCGGCGGCAAATTGCTCGCGCATTTTCTCACCCGAAAGAATGCTTTTCAGGGTTGAGAGTTGGCTCGGTGCAGTGGTGAGTTCGCTCATGGCGTGGTGGTTACTTTGTTGGACGTTGCGGAGGCAGCCCTTGCGAGGCTGCTGTCAGAAGATCGAGAAGGCGTGAGTTCATGGCTGAAAAAAGCAGGCGATGGCGTAGCCGACAAGGCCCAGCACGACGGCGGCGATACACAGCGCGGAGCGGCGGTTTTGCTCGCGCACCTGCGCAATCGTGCGCGGGCGAAGATCGAGCATGCGAGGGGATGGACGAAGACGGATGTTCATGGATGTGGTTTAGTGTGGTGGGCTATGCTATTCGGTGGTAACGGCTGCCACGCAGGCAGCCAAAATGACAGGCAGCGGAGTTTCAAACGAGAACAAGACGGACCACTCCGGCGGCTGACTTGCGTTTCGCAGCGTCACGCCTTCGAGGCCAAACACAGCCTCGACTTTGTGGCCCGGAGCAACAAACCGGAAGTCTTTCGCGGTATCGACATAACGGCGGCCTTTGGAATCTTGTCCAAACGTCATGCTGCCGCCCATGCACTTCCAGCCCGCCAGACGGTTATCAAGCTGCTCAACCAGCCAAACAGCATGCGGCTTGAGGCTCGCAAGGTAGGTACTCCATCCTTCGTCCAGATCGAGTTCATCTCTCACGGAGCGGCAAGACCGGCACATGCAATCTTCGCGCTCTTGCTCGGCTTCGAGGTCGAGGCCGTCGAGCACGTCGCCGCACTCTTGGCAAATGCGTGTCAGAACGCGCTCGTCAAACTTGCGATCCGTTGGAATCATGGAGTTGCCTTGCATGGTTACTTGCGTGCTCCTTTCTTGGCGGACTCGGGCTTGGCAGAATTGCGATGCTGCCAGAGCACAAACAGAGCTTGATTCCCAATCGTGCGGCGCTGGAGTTTTGCCTGCTCGGCAATCCATGCGTGCGTTTCGTCGTCGGCGTTGATGATGATTTGCTTCATGCGGGTAGCTGCATGCTATACACTCTCCACGCTACGTCAACAACATTTCACAAAGTTTCACAAAGTGTCATTCGTGAAGGCACAAAAAAGCCGCCCGAAGACGGCGTAAATGCGTCATTCACGCGAGCGAAAACGTCTCCTGCGATGCGATTTCCGCGAGCTTTGTTTGCGGGAATGAAGGATCGTTGTCGATGTCGTATTCCCACGCACCGCCCCAATCGAGAGCGGCAGCGGCTTGTGCGATGGCTGACCAAAAGGCATCTTCAAACACACCAGAGGCCCAATAGAGCGTTGCCGGTGTTGCGATGGTCATTCCATCGCCGGAGTAAATGGGGTTTGCTGGAACAAGAAAAGCAGCCGCGCTATCGGCGGAAATGCTGAATGGCGGTTGCTGTGCAAGCGTGCGAGCTTCTTCGACGTGCGCGGCCTTCACGATGATGAGTCCTTGGGTCATGGCGTGGCAGGGATGGCAGTGCCGTAACGGGTATTGAAGTAGGTCCAGACGGCTGTTCGATCTGTGGTGTCGTGCTTCGTGCCGTAAAATAGGAACTCAGCGATTTCACCGTTGATATAAAGTCCATCACCCCGACGAAACAGGCGCATGGGCGCGGATGCTTTTGAGAAGTTGGCAGACGCGCTGCCGCCTGTGTTGTCACTGGCGCGAAGCGTGCCTAATGAGGCCGTGCCAGTGAGGCAGTAAGCCTCGGCGGAGCCTGCTGCCATCGTGGCGTTCCCAACCGGCGCAGTGTTCGCATTGATGGCAGCAGTGCTGCTAGCGTTGTATTGCAACAGAATGTAGACCCCGTCGGGATTGTAATCGTCCACTGACAGAAAATTCCGTTGGGCGACCGGATCGGTGATGAGGCGACCGACAACATAAAGTGACCATTCAGTATAAGCAGCCACCGAGGCCAAAAGCATGCCATCGTCCACACCATCCGCCTGCACGGTCGGGCGGCCATTGATGCGGTTCGTCTTGAACGTGGGCCGGGCGGTGCCGCTGCTGGTGAAGTGATTCCCATTCCCGCTCCAGTCCGTGAACTGCCCCACGGGATCATTGTTGGCAAACAACTCTTGATTGGCATCGAGCCAGATGTCCGGCCCGGCCACAGGCGGCGCTAACGCAGAACTGCGAAAGCGCGCAAATGGCAAGCCGAGAGCATTTCCGATGGCAGGCATGGCTTATTCGGTCCAAAGAATGACCTTGCCGGATGTGAGCGTGATCGCGCTCCCCCGAATAGGGTAATAGCCGACCGGCAGCGTTTTGCTGGCAATGCCGGACTCGTCGCCGTCGTAGGTGGTGCGTTCGGGCGTGATGGCGGTCGGGGCCGTGATGCTGGAAATCACCGCCTCAGCAATGACCGTCAGGCCATAGAATTGATGCGTGGCCGGAGTCGTGTTGGCTACGACCTTGTAGCCCTTCGAGGAATGTTCGCGGTTCATGGTCAGTTGAAGATGTTGGAGAGTTTCGAGAACCAGCCTTCCGACGCAATGGGCGCGGTTTCAGCCGGAGAGGGCGAGACAATGACGGGCTGCTTGGCGCTGGCCTTGGCTCGCTGATTCAAAGCCTCCGGGAACGCAGCTTGTGCGCTGACCTTACCGACTTCGAGCCAGCCTTTGCTGGTGATGCCCACAAACGTCTTTTCGCCGGTTGGCGTCGAGCCGCAGGAAGTCAGAAACAACAGGCCGTAGAGGGCAAGGCAGGGCGTCGCGATCTTGGATGCCAGTTTCGACAAGCCAAGTTCAGCACCCCATGCCAGCGCCGATCCAACGCCCGCCGTGATGGCGGCAGCAACTTCCGGCGTGGCACCGTTGGAAAGCAGCCACGTCGAAAGCGAAGCGCACACGATGGCGACGCCTTTCAGCAGTTGCCGAAAAACCCACCCGTTGCGAGTGGCGATCAGAGGAAGCAGGATGTCTTTCATGGTGTTGGCAGGTGTTCTTTTTTCAGCGAAAGGGTTTCAGCGGTCAGGTTCCCGGCATACGGGCAGCCCTCGACTCGACAGGCATTGACCATGCGCGTGATGCTCGAATGAATGCCAAGCTGCTCCGCCATTTGCTTGATGATCGGTTCCTTTTCTTGCCGCCATTTCTCGCACTCGCGGGACCGCTCCCACAAGAGACGAAACAGGAAGCAGAGAGCAGTAGTGACGGCCCCGAGGGCAGCGATGGCGGCGGTTTCAAGCGTCATATCGGAGGAGGGTTGAACTAGGTCGGCAAAGTCAAGCGTCAGTCGGCGGCGTTTGCGAGAATTTTCCCGAGGTCGAGGCCCAGGTGCGAGAGTTGGGCAAGGCTCGCCGCCGTATCGTTGAACAGCCCGGCAGCGGAAAGCATCGCGTCCACGTCGCGGAAATCGACTTCTTCGTTGCCGAGTGTCTGAATGGCTCGCTGGATGTTGGACAGCATATTGGAATCACCCGCGATGGCCGATCCGAACGGGATGGCAGATGCCAGCGGCGCAATGGTCATGGCGTAGCCAAGACGGCCAAGGCTCCACATTTCGCCGTCATCGTCGCCCTTGGCCTCGCGCAGGAGGTTTTTCAGGACTTGGGTAAACAAGCCGCCGATAGCGAACGTCAGGAAGGCCGATTTAGCAGCCGTGACTGGATCGTTCTTGGCGTTCAGCGCCGCATGCGCCGCAAGCGCGACCTTTTGCCGAGCTTCGGAGGCAAAGGCCCACCCGATCTTTCCGAGCGGCCCCGTGTTCGACAACTCCGCAAGCGAGCGATTCGCCGTCCGGGTAGGCTGCGCGACTTGCTCGGTTGCCCGCTCCGCTTCCGTGTGGGCATAGGCGTCGAGTTCTGCACCCGTCAGGCCAGCGGCCCGGCCCTGCTCGCGGTGGTAGTCGAGCAGGATCGCATAGGTTCCTGATGTGAAGAAGGCGTCCGCACCGGACAGCACATTGCCGAAGAACCGGGAAAGCTGCTGGATTTCGTTTGGCTTGGCGCTGGCAAGCGAATCCATCGCCTGCCGGACAATCGGCGGCGCAGTCTTGAAACGGCGTTGGATGAAGTCCGAACGCATCGCATCGCGCCAGCCCAGCCCGCCCGTCATTAGCTTGGCGAGCCGGACAAGGTAGGACGTGACCGGCATCTTGACCGCCGCCGCCGCAAGCTGCGTGGATTGCGACAGGATAGCCGACATGCGCCCGAGAAGCGCCACGCCAGCCGCCCGGCCTTGCAGCTTTGACCCGGCCTGAAACAGCGCCAGACGCAGCGAAGCATCGCGGAAACCGCCTTGCCCGATGACGTCGATCCACTGCCGCAAAGCGTTCGCGGCTTCCTTTCCGCCTTTTGCGTGAACCGAGTTCATCACCTCGCGATTACCAAGAACGGCGTTCATCTCCACAGCAAGGTCATAGTAGGCCTTCCAATACTCCATTTGCCGGGAATGCAGGATCATCGTTTGCAGCGCATCGCGGAAGTCCGGTTCTGCGATGGCGTTCCGGCTTCGAGTGCGAAGACTGCCGGGCGTCAGGATGGAGCCACCCGACACCGCCGAGCCTGTTACCGGGTCCACGACTTCACCCGCCTTCGTCTGAACTGGCGTCACCGTGATAGGCGCATAAGCGTCGTGATGCGGCATGTTCACGCCGTAGCGAGCGCGATACAGCGGATTCAGCGTCGCCCATTCCGCCGCATATTTGCCCATGATAAAGCTCATCACTTGCCGGGCCTCCGGCGTCAGCGCGGCCTCGATTTCGTCAATCCACGCTTGGTCATACGACCACGACGACGTGACCTTGCCGCTTTCGTCCCGTGTACCTTCCATGTGTCGGCGTCCATCTTCCTGCCGCCACATGAGAAGCGCCTGGATGGCTTCGAGTTGCGAGAGTTCTCCTTTGCCGGTCTTGATGGTGCGTTGCGAGAGATTCCAGCGGAGACGTTCGCCCTTTGTGCGAGTCCCGGCCATCGCGGTAAACAGCCCCTCGATTTCGTCGCCGAGTCGCTGGTTCGCGTCCTCGTAGGTATTCGAGGCCGTGCGCTCCGCATCCACCAGCGAAGTCACGCGCTCATTGTCGAGGCCAAAAGCATAGGCCAAGACTTCGCGCATCGAAGACAGGTTAAGCAGCCATGCCTTGCCCTTGCCGTAAAGCGACTCGTTCACCTTGTCGGCCTTCGTGCGCTCTGTGCGAACGCCAGCCTTGCCGGTGGCGACAATGAAGTCTTGGCGCAGACCAGCGCGGCGTTCCTTCCGTTCGATTTCGGCGATCTTCCATTTCAGCCATGCGCCGCCGTAGATGTCGCGCAGCGTGTCGAGGGCGGAGAATGCGCGGCCACTGTCCGCGTTCTTCAAATCGCCCACAAGCTCGACAATGCCGCGTTCGGTCATGGCAAGCGCCTCTTGCTCGGCAGTCAGTTCACCCGATGCAATGCGGGCGTCGAGGTCAGCCAGACGACCAGCCACTGCCAGCGCGTCCATGTCGGCAGCCGCCTCCGCAGCAGCAAAAAGCGCGTGCATGTCCGCATCCTTGCCCTTGCCCTTTTTCCCGGCCTCCATGTCGGGACGGGCTTTCTTGAACAGTTTTGTGATTTCGGCGACGGCCTGCTTTTTCAGATACTTCTCAAGCTCCACGTTCAGCTTGTCGATTCGGCGCTCGATTTCCGCCAGCATGGCTTCGTCGGTAGCCAGCCCGGCAAGTTTGACATACCCACCCACGCGAGCGCGGACTTCGGGAGGTGCAGCCGCCAAGATGCCGTCGAGCGTGCGCAGGGCCGCTTTGAGCATGTCGCGTTGTGCCTTCGGACTTCCGGCCTGTTTCTTGGCATTCTCGGCCCATTGGTCCGCCTCCGCCCGGCTGGCATCGCGAGCGTATTTTTCGGCTGCCTTGTAGGCCTGCACGGCTTCACGATGCGCGGCCTTGTCCTTGCGCGTGGCCTCGATGCGCTTTTCCAGTTCGCTCCACAGCGTTCCCGTGTAGGCATCCGGCAGCATTCCCGCGTCAAACATCGCTTGCGCCATCTGGTCCGGCATGATGCTCGCGCCCTTCGAAAACCACGCAGGAGGAAGCCACGGCTGGCCGTCATAGTCGCCGCTTTTGGCCTCGACCTTGCCGGACTTCTTGGCCGTCGTGAACGACATGAGCTTGCCGAAGTCCAGCATCGCCGCAACAAGCGGATCGTCTTCGAGCGCGGACGGCTCAAATTCCAACGTCTGCCGGGCGTTCTCGGAAAGCCCGTCCAGATATTCATTCATCCGTGCCTCATAGGCCAGAGCCTCGCGCATCCGTGCCTCTTTGCCGATGTCCTTCGCGCTGCGAATCACATCGCCTTTCGCGATCCACTCCGCCCCGAGGCGCAAGGCCCGCTCCTTGGCGACCTGCGCGATGGCAAGGCGAAGCTCAGGCTTGGCTTGGAAGAGCGAAAACTTGGCCTCCATGCGGGCAGAGAAGTCGCCGGGGCGGATGCTGTATGTGATTCGGTTGTCAGCAGGATTGAACCGCTGCGAGAGCGGGATCACGTTGCCGGATTCGTCGCGGGTTACGGGGTCGGCGGAAGAAGGCTTCACAAAATCCGCGTAGTTTGGGTACTCCGAGAGAGTGCTACTCGGAATATACTCCCCGCTGCGAATTGCGTCTTTGACCAAATCTGAGTGGTAAGGGGTGCCGTTGTTCTGATTCACCTCGACGCCTTCCCGCCTGCTGATGGAAGGCTCTATCATCGAGTGCATTCCACCTGTGGCCTTCCACCTCCAAGTATTGCCATAGTTATCCTTGGTGAAGCGGGTGTCAGGGTCCACAGATCGCCGCCCGCCACGGGCAGACCTTTCTTCGTTTGTCATCCCCCGAATGTCATCTCCTGTGGGATTGCGAATCACTTCCACATTGCCGACGTAAAACACCTCTCTTGGCAACTCTTCGATCTGTTCACGCACAGACTCGTATTCAGACTTGCTGAGAAATCGCCCGAGCTTTACCGCGTTCCTTGGATTAGATTCAATCGCCGCCTTCGCCGCCTCATCGACCATCCGCTGTGCTTTCTCCATGTCGCCAGCTTCCACGGCTGCCATATACTCGGCATCTTGCGCGGGCGTGATCTTGCCGAGGCTCATCGTCTCCACCGGCTTCCCGTTCTCCTCGAGGATGCGCACCAGGTTCTCGTCGAAAATGACGTAGTTCCGGGTGCCGTCGCCAGCGCCACGACTTCCTGCGTCTGGCATGATTAGTTCTGCGTCTGGCTCAACTTCCTTGAAATACTTTTTCAGCTCCTCCATGCGATCTGCATCGCCAGCCATCCATGGAGAAGGGGTGAAAGTGGTATGCCCGTTACGCTCGCCCCATTCTCCGCCCGGATGTTCTGGAGTTGAGTATTTTGATTCTTTGGAGAAGGTGGGGTGGTTTGGGAATTTGTATGTGTCTGGGAAATGGCCGCGCTCCCCATCTGGCGTAATACCTTCCTTGAAGGCACCGCGAAGATCGTAATCAGAGCCGGAGTCCATCGGCGCATATTTAGCCTTCCACGCCTGAAACTTAACCTCTTCTTCCGGGCTGAGATTTGTTCCAACTCCCTTCATTGCCTCATTCAAACTCTCGCCAGCATTGGCCTGATGAGACAGAAGAATTGAAGACGCCAACCCTTTCAGGAAGCTCCTACGCGTTGCAAGGCTGAACGTCTCCACCGGCTTCCCGTTCTCTTCGAGGATGCGGACAAGGTTCTCGTCGAAGATCACGAAGTTGCGCGTGCCGTCGCCAGCGCCACGACTGCCAGCGTCGAGGTATTTGATGCCGGGGATACCGAGTGAGGCTAGGCGTTCGGAGGCTGTTTTTTTGGATTCTTGCCTATCGACAATACCGTCACGCTCCTGAATTGTTTCATACAATTTCCAGCCAGTGAGGTTTAACCACCCGCTGCCAATTTCAGCCCCTAAATTTAGGGCCTTGGCAATTGCCGCCTTCACCTTCTCGCTCTGCTCACTAAGCGGCTTGTCCCAATCGAGAAACTCCGACTCGTCAGGCAGGAGTTCGACGGTGTAGAGGTTGCCTTTTGTTTTCGTCAATCCTCCGCTCTGCTTGAGTTTTTCAAGGGTTGCGATGTCAGCTAACGCCAACTCCGCGCCCTGAGTTCCGGGGATGGACTCAATGACCGACCGCGCTCTTGCGACAGCTTCGTCAATGCTGCCGTTCTTATTCAAGACGGCCCGCACATTCAAGTTTTTCAGTTCCTTGCGGTCATCGTAGATTTTACCATCGCTGGTCAAGAGAGTCCACTGAGCTAGTTTATCGCGGTATCCTTCCCCAACGTCGCGAGATTCCGCAAAGTAAAGCCCCCACCCATACGCCTGCGCACCCTCGCCCGTGCCAATTTTGGCCGTCGTGAACTTATCGACCTTGTGCGGCGTTCCATGATAGGCTCTTATTGAGAACGTCTCGCCGCTGTCAGTTGCTGCAACAGTTTCGCCAAAATATCCAAACTCCGCCAGATCATCGAGCGACCAGCGCACCGAATCGGCGGCTACGTGAGCCTGCCACACTTTGAAACCTTCCGGGTCTTGGGATTCGGCATGAGTGCGGGCGTATTCTTTCGACAAACTCACCCAATCGCCGCCATTCATTTCACCCTTTGGGCCTGCGCGGTAAATTGTCAGCTTGGCTTTCGGGTTGCCTTTGACCTTGCGAAGCTGCGCCATCGTTTCGCGAATAATTTTCGGCTCCATTGCCGAATACCATTCGGGATGCTGATAGACATCCGAAGGCGAAATGCCGCCTTCAAGAAGGTCAAAAGCGCGCGGCCCTTGATCGTTTGGCCGATGAAGCCCCGCATAATCGGCTAGGCTGAACGTCGTAGGCCCGACAAGCTGAGCACCGTCCGGCATTTGGACGACATTCGAGGCGTCGGCGGGAACGGCGCGGGTTGAAAACGTCTCGCCATTCGGCCCAGGATTCTCTTCCGATGTCACCTTGCCGCGAGTGAATGCAAGCTGATATATCCCGTCCCCGACATGGCGGAAAATATCAACCTTGTCGGCAGGGAGCGATGACAGATGCTCGCCTTGTTCATTCGTCGGAAAGTAGGTCTTGCCCTTGCTGTGCCTGCCGCTCGTTGATGGCTGCAACGAGGCGTCTTCTGTCACAATGATGAAGTGGTTAGCGTCAGACTGCGCGTAGTGCATGGCCGCATAATCCTTGCTGAAGGATGGGAATGCCGTAGGTCGCTCCTTCAATCTCTCCAAAAGGGAAGCACCGGGAACAACCTTTGCCGCTGCGTTCGTTCGCACGAGCCCGCTTTCCAGCACATCGCGGAACGCGGCCTCCCCGTGGACGATTCGATAAAATTTCCCCGCCTGCTGAAAACTGTCTGATAGCTGTCGAACTGAAAACGTCTCGCCATTCGGCCCCGGCGTATTCAACACGTTAGCACTAAGCGTGGCAATCTCGATCTTGCTAGGAATGATCGCTGGACCGACCACGACGCTAAACCCCTCGGCCCGCCATGCCGCCGCCATTTCCGGCGTGATGCGCTCAACCTGCCCAGGACGGCGAAGAACCTTAACTGGCGTATTTGGATTGAGCGGAAACGTGGAGACATTCTGGCCGTATTGGCTCACTTCATTAATGGCCGGACCGAGATAAAAACCAGCGTATTGCCCCTTACGGCCCTGCTTAGATGCGCGTGGCGCGAAATCTGGCACAACCTCGCCTCCATGATTGGCGTGAAACCCCTCGGTAATTCCAAGATTGCCAAGGGTTGTTGAGTCGGGTGACACCTCGATTTTAACGCGCAGTTCTTTGGACGATATGGAAAATGTCTCACCATTAGGCCCAGGCGTCTCCGGTGAATAGCCGGAAGTGTCCACAGCCTCGCTCGCAATAGCGTCAGCCTCTTTGGTCGCGCCTGCGTCGTGCGAAACTTGTGAATCAATGCCGAGTTGTTTTTCAAGTTCGCTTACCAAGTCGTCACTGAGCTTCCCGGCTTGCTTGAGTTCGCCGAGTTTTTGCGCACGGCTGGCGACAGCGGCGAAGAACGAGCTTTCAGCATTCATCGCGCCAGTCAGGCCGGAACGCATCAACAGGCGACCAAAACGACGCATTGCCTTTTTTTGCAACGGCTCGCCAAAGGTAGATCGTCCGACAAGGTAGGACTGCCCAAGATGTGACCACGCTTCGACAAGGTCTTCGTTCTTTAATTGCTCGTCCGGCAGTTCACGAAATAGCCTGTCGCCGCTGGCCTGTTCATAGCTGCGGAGGCGTGAGAGCATCCACTCGCGACCCTTCGGCTCCATGATAATAGCCTTGGCGTCGCCTTCGAGCTTTTCCTCTACAAGCGTGAGAATATTGGAACCTTCCCAAAGTTTGATGGTGGTCCGAAGAATGCCATCTTTGAACTCGTTTTTGGAACTGCCGAGAATGCGCAGAGAGGAAAGAAACCCATCCGCTTCTGTTGTCGCCTTGTCGATGGCTTGAGCATCTTCAAAGCTCGTGTCCGGCGAGATGTCGCCAAGTGCCTTGCCTTGCTCGACACGGTTTTTGATTTGCCCCACGCTCGCGCCTTCGTTGACGGCATCTTGAGCGGTGCGGATGTCAGGGAAGAACTCAACAGCGACCTCGCGCCCAACATTGAGATTCTTCTCCATACTGGCGAGCGTTTCGCGAGTGAGAGCGTGAACCTTGCCAAGCTGATCTTCTGTCCATGTCCAGCGTGCTTTATCGGCCTCCTGATGGCTGTCAAACGTCGCCGCGCTGCCGTCGCTGGGAATGGTCATTAGCCATTTTCCGTCCGCCATTGGGCGAAGAATTGGCAGCTTGCCGCGCCGTTCTAACTCTTGCTGTTGCGCCATTGCATCGCCGGAGAGTTGGCGCATGCGCTCCGCCAAATTCTTTGCGCCGCTTTCAAGCGTGACTTTATCGCCAGCGCGGGAAGCCCAAAGCGAGCGAGCTTTTGCAATGCGGGCGTCTTCCGTTTTTTCAGACACGACCTCGACGGCTTGAGCTTCTGAGTAATTGAGGGCTTTCAGCGCGTCTATGTTGCCGGTCATATCTCGCGAGAGATTGGCCTGAGCGCTGGTCATCGCGCCGCCAAAGACTAGCGCCATCGGCGCGAGGACAGATAACAACTCGGGAGTCGATTCAGCCGCGCGCGTCTTGTAGAAACTCCAATCGACTTCCGGCACGTCGGCAGCAAGAGCGCCAACGATTTCCTGAACTGCCGGAACGATGAAGTTGTCTTGAAGTTGCTCCTCGGTGTACTCGGCCGCCAGCGAGATTCCAGTATTTTGAGCGTATCGAAGCGCCAAGCCTGCCCCGCCACCGATCGGTTTCGTGAAATTCGCGAGCACGCTTTGCAGTTTCGTAAACTTGCCAAGCTGGAGCATGTTCGAGAGCGATTCAACGGCGGCTTGAAGAGGTGCCGCCATCATGCCGATTCTCGCCGCGTCGTCACGGTCAAGGCCAGCCGCTACCAAATCACGCCGGTTCTGCTCGGCAAAGTCCGCCGTGAACAGCATGCCGCCGCCCCACGGTCCGAGCGCCGCTGTCGCCGCCATGAATGGCATGACAGCGCCAGGGCCTTTGATGAGTCCGGTTTCGACCGTGTCATTGAGCCAGCCAAGCGTGGGCCTCACTGGGTCCACGGTGCCGGATATGATTTGAAAGATTTCGGATTGCACCTCGCCGAGCTTTTCTTGGCGCAGCTTCATTTCTGCGGTGGTTTCCTCGCCTCGCTCTTTTGCGCGCCTGTCGCGCCACTCGCGGTCATAAACAGCATCTTCACCGCCGACAAATTCACCAATCGTTTCGAGCACGGAACCCATGCCTTGCGGGACAGTCTGCGACATTCTGAAAAGCCCTTGGTCAATCTGCCCGAGCATTTGCGACCAAAAGCCCTTCTGTTCATAGCCTGCGGCCTCGACTCGTGCCGCAATGGAGGCATAGACTTCCTTCCGCTCGCGAGGTTTCATCGTCGCCAGTTCTCCAGCGATCTCATCGAGCCGAGACGCGGCCTTTGTGTCAAACGTCCGCGCGCTGTTGCTCTGTCCTGTCTGGCTTTCCATGAGCTTCAAAAGCTCGTCAGCAATAGGCAGATAGTCGCCTGCTCCCTCTTTGGCTCTGAGGTAGCCCTTTGTAAACTCCGTGGAGTCAGGAATGCGGTCGAGGTTTTTAGCCTGCCACGCTTGAAGAGATGCAATGACATCCTCGCCGCGAAGGGCTGCTTTTGCACCTTCCAGTGCCGTGTCTTCTTTGCGCTTCATTGCAGCCACTTCCGCCGCCGCTAGTTTGTAAAATCCGAGGTCATCGGTGCCTTTTTGACCTCGCCGCGTGGTGTAATCGTTTCGATAAAGATCGAGTGAACTGCCGATTTCATCCGCAGGCTTGCCATAAACACGGGACAGGTAAGCGATGGATGCCACGCGGGCGCGGTCTGCATCTGGATTGTCGGAGTATTGCAGAGCATCCGCCAAAGACGGCGCTGCTTTATCCACATTCTTCAAGTCTTCAAACATGGAGCGAAAACGCGTATCGCCTTCCTCTTGTGATCGCGCCTGCGTAGGCCATTCCGGCTCACCATTGTCCCACTGCTGCGCTTGATAGCGTTTCAGAATATCGAGAGCCAGCGGCTTTTCGGCGTCGCTCAAAGTATCAATGTTTTGCGCGAGAGCGAGAGCTTCACTTTCCAGAATTTTTGGCATGGCGTTTCAAAATGTCAGAGATGTTGATGGCTGGCGCTGGTGGCAACAAAGCGGGGGTTGACGGACTGCCAGAAACCGAAGTTGGAAGCCCATTCAATCGCGGGTCTGCCTCGCTGGCTGCTTTTGTGGCAAGCGGCATTTTGGCAAGTTCTGCCATGCGCTTGAACACCATAGCAGAATCCGTAATTTTGCCCTCTTTTACTTCGCGGCGAATTGTTTCCTTGATGTCTGAAACAGCCTTTGTCACGCCATCCCGTTTGCCAGGGTCCATCTGCATTACAGGCTCGTAAGTGTCTTCGCGCTCTTTGATGCTTTGGCCCCAAAGCCAGCCCGGCTCAACATAGTAACCGGCGTCTTTCTTCTTGAGCACAACCTTGCCGTCTTTGTCGAGAACTGGCGTTTTGTATTTGCCGAAACGCTCGTCATCAAAAGCCCATTTGTCGAGAGCTTGGAACGCCTCGGCAGTTTCAACGGTTGAGGTTGGCGATGAAGTTTTTTCCGCCCACTTGGCCTTTAATCCCGCAAGATAGGGGCCAGAAAAATTGCTTTCGAGGAAAACTTCAAACTGAGCTTTTGCCAGATCATCGCCGGGGCTTGGCTTGTAGCTGTCAATTTGAGTCATGGCACGCTCAAACGCCTCGCCATCATTCGCCGGAATTTCCGTCGCCATCTTGACCAGCGCCATGCGGTCTAGGTCCGTAATGTCCTGATCTTGTTTCAATTCGTCCGCGCTTGGCACGTCGCCATTTTTGATTCGCGCCGCAAGATTTTGCACCTTGGAAGCACGCAAGCTATTCAAAGTCGAATCTGCTGCGTCGATGATGCGAATGCGTTGAGGCGCTGAAATGCGACCGGCCTTCTCGCCTTCAAGCGCCAACTCTTTTGCCATGCGCGGATTATCCACCGCCAAAACAGTAAGGTTTTCAAACTCTGCCGCCCGTTCTGTTCCTGCTTTTTTAAGAGCTTTTTCTTTGGGCGTCCAATCTGGAGACTCATCAAAAATGGCGTTTGCAGCATTTACGCCAGTAAGGCCTTGATTTTTAATAATCGCCTCCGCTTGCATTTCCTGCTGATTCCGGCGCGTTTCCTTGGACCGCTTGAGCGCTTCATACTTTCCAAGCTCCGCCTCTTGGCGCAGCATCGCACCAAGTTTGCTCATTTGGTCATAGGACGAAATCACCAAAGGATCATCGCCAGCCGCTTCCGCCTGTTGAGCACGAAGCAGCAATGCGTCTCTGGTGCGTCGTGCGCCTTGCTTGAACACGTCGCCTTGCAGGCTGATGGTCTGCCCATGGGACCACTGCCCAAAGGAGCGAGACAGCCCGAGGCGGGCGCGATCCGAAAGCACTAAGCCGTCGAATTTCTTTTGAACTGCCGCCTGCGTTTCCTCCCACTTGGGCAGCCATTGCGATTCGTCGGCGTTCGTCGGATCAAGCCGCCATGCGTTAAAGTCTTGCGTGGCCGTCCGCATTTCGTTTTCGGCCTCGACCAGATTCCGCGTGTCCGTCAGTTCGTTGTAGCGGTCGAGCAAACCCACGACAGCGCCGCCCGCCTGCTGGATGGCCTGGACGCGCTGCTGATCGGCGCGAGTATTGACGGCCTGCTGTGCGGCTTGGACGCGCACGCCCTGAATCGGGCGAGCAATAGGAGCGAGAGGAACAAGAGGCATGGTCAACCTGCTTTCGTTGTGGTTTGCGTCCGAGGCTGCGAAGCATAGTCGCTGCCAGCCTGCGAAAGCAGAGACGAGCCAGCCGCAAGCAACGTGGCCCCGGTCGAAGGTTTATTGGCTGCCGCGTCCGACAAGCCAGACTCGCGCCGGTTGGCGATGTTCATTTGCTGGAGTCGGCCCGCGTAATCGATATTTTGCAGTTCGAGGGCGCTTTGCACCTCCGTATCCGCCAAGATGTCGAGCGGCGTTCCGGCAAACTGGATTCCTTGCCCGGAGATTGCTGCCGCCTGCTGCTGGCGAAAGCGGCGTTGCTCGGCTTGCTTGGCCCGGAGAGCTGCGTCACGCTCTGCCGCCGCTTGTTGCGCTTCAATGGCTGCCTGCGCTTCTGCATTTTTGGCCTGCCTGTCCGCCGCTTGTGTGGTGGCCGAATAGGACGCATAAGTTGTGGCAGCCGTGGTGCCGAGCAAAATGGCGTAATAAATGAGGTCATCCCATCCGAAGACGGCCAGCATTGGAGGCAAAAGGAGCAGGTTCATTTTTCGGAGACTTCACATTTCAGAACGTAGCCAAGCATATTGAAGGGCGTAGGGTCCGAATGCTCGAAAGTCAACGTCAGCGCATCCACCCAATCCTTTTTTAGCTGCTGGTCTTTGCGACCAGAAAACGGCGCTGTCAGCCCAGGCGGATACTCCACCGCATACAGCGTCCCGCCCGTGGCGTGCCGGTAGCCACCGCCGAGCGAACTCCGCAGCAAAAGCTGCATCGCGTAGGCGTTGAAGCGTTTCCCTTGGGCGGTGCCATCTTGCAGCATGAACTCCAAGGGCATCGGCTGGAGCTTCGCCGTATAGGGTAGCCCGACCATGACCGACGTAGCGGCGGCGCTAAGCGTAATGGCCCCGCTCGCAACCGTCTTGCTTTCGATAGTTGTCCCGTTTGCCCATACCTTGACGGCCTCGCCTTCGAGATGCGAAAGGCCGGAAACCGCCGTGCTGCTGGCTTGCGTGATCTTCTTGGCGCAATCGAGGTAACAAAAATCCGTTGCCGTGTCGAAGTCGAAGGCCTGCGCGGTCGGGTAAAAGCGTTCGATGTATCGCTTCGTTGCGCCGTTGATCGTGCGATTGACGATCAGCCAGACGCGATCCGCTGCGCCGTTGCCTCGAAATGTTGCGATGCTCTCGAAGTCGCCGTCAGTCGTGCGCTCAAACCATGCCGTAATCTGATTAGCCCGGTTGTAGGAGAAACCCAGCAAGCGCCCGTCGCCGGTCACGCACCAAAGAACCGGGTCCGGCTCGCTCTGATAGGCCGTCTCGACAATGCCCGACTTCGTGACCGACTCCGCCCGAAGCGTCATGTCGTTGGCCTCGTAGGCGTCATTTGAAAAAACATAGGCAAACTCGAAGACTTTCCGCCCGGTTGGCGAAACCCAAAGCAGCGCGTCTTTGGTCTGCACCGGCTGAACCGTCGAGGAACCGGCACGATTACGGCGCACGGCCTGGACGTTCGAAGGCTTGAGCACCTCCGAGCCATCGCCGCCGCCCTGGATTGTCCATTCGTCGCCAGCCGTGCCGATAACCAGCCCTTGCCGGAACGAGGCAATCCAACGCACAAGATTTGCTTCGTTGCTGTTCAGCACAAGGTCGAAGCCGTCGTTGTCACCCTCGCCCGTGCGAAAGTTGAAGAAGTCGTCCACGACACTGCCCCGGATTCGATTCGGCTCTTTGGATGTACCTCCGAACCACAGCCGCAGATTGTGAACCGCAACCGCCGCCGGATAGCCGTTATCCTCCGAGAACGCCGAGGTGTAGAAGGCCGAGGCCGCAATGCCGACCGCCGAAGACGGCACCACGCTACCATGCGGCAGATTGTTCCGCACCTTAAGCACCGTCGATGACGTGACAGAAAGGACCGTGAAGGGAACCTTGATTTGCGCATCTGCCGCTTCGAGCAGGATCGATGCCGGAGAACCGGAAAGCGCCTGGCAGTAGCCGCCGAGACGATACCACTCGCCCGCTGGCGTGGCCTCGTCATCGAAAACAATGGTGCCTTGCGTCACATCCGCAAACGTCCATTCGCGAGCTACCTCCCACGTCACGCCGTCGTTTGAGCGTTCGAGCCTCAAAGCGCCAAGCGGCGACTCGTTCGACTTCCACGATGAAGTGACGGTAAAGGCACCTTGGATGAAAATGGCCTGCGAAGGCGTATACTCTGTGCCGGGTGTCCCACCTGTCCACAAGTTGAGCGAAGCGCCGCGAGGCTGCGAACCGCTCGAATAGCGATACAGCGACGGCTCGACAATGAATTGATCGCCTACGTCAAGCCCGGTGAAGACCAACGCACTTGAGGCCGTCAGATTGTAATCCACTTCGTCGCCCGTCGCGAGCCGCCATTTTGCCGCCGCAAGATCGGTCGCAAACGTGCCGCTCATGTGCGCGGTTAGGCAAATGTAGGCGAGGCTGTTTTCCACCACCACGTCGCCGACCACATAGGCCGTTGTCGTGGCCCATGCAGAGTGAGCATAGGAGATCGTGACCGTGTAGCCGTCGCGGCTCAAGTCGTGCTCTTTGAGCGGCGGGAAAACGTAGCTGATGGGCTGGACAAGGAACGAGTAATCAACCGCCGTTGTTGCGGCATCACTCCATGCCGTGTTTCGGATGAAGTTGCCCGTCAGCGTGTCAACCGGAACGGACTCCACCAGCAAAGGCGGATGTGACGGATGAACGAGAACGATCAACCTGCCAACCTGCTGGAACTGAATCCCGCGAAGTTCTGACGCCGTGTAGTCATTCGGCCACTCAATCACGCTGCCGGTCAGCGCATACCAATAGCCAGCCGAGAGCGCCGACGCAAACGAGCTATCGGTTGCCTCGTCGTTGGCGACTCGGACGTAATTCGTTCCGCCGCTTGTCACCAAGTCGCCGAGGTAGTAGGTTGTCGAGGTCGAGTGAGCCGGAACCGAGTAGCCAGACCGGATTTGCAGATATGCGCCCGGATCGCCGTCGCTCCAAAAGCGGAAGTAACCGGCCCCGACTTCGAGGACGTAGTTTTCCGAGGTCGAAACGCGAATTGGAATCAAGCGCGTGGCCGAGGATGAATCCTTGACCTCGCCAACATACTGCGTCCCCGGAGCCTTAAAGGCCCCGCCGTAGGGCCGCACAATGAGATTTTCCATTTGCAGACAGCCGGAACGGTATTGCTCGAAATCAACCCTCCCCTCCATCAAGGGAGTGAAGACGCCGCCGTTAAAGTTGACGTGTAGGGATCGCATTACGGGATGAAGCCGCGACGAGCCGCGACCAGTTGGGAGTCATAGGTTGGCTGGAGAACGCGGCCCTTTCCGGCCCGTGCGTCGTTGCGGCGCTTCTGAGGTGCCACAATGCCCTCATATTGCTTGCGGAGCATTTCAGCCCGCCCGCTGCTTTCAACAATCTCGGCAGCGAGATACGATGCCAGCAAGAGCGCGAAAGCATTGATGAACTCTTGAGGCCACTCGGCAACGGTCGTGTGCTGGTAGATGTATCGAAGTTCTACCACATCGGCGTTGGTCAGTAGCTTGTCAGCCTCGACCACGAACGGCTGCGAGTCTTCCTCGTTGCCTTCGAGGCCGTTGAACCGGACGACGCGCAAGCAGTCATCCGGCATCGTGCGCTGGTAGTCCCAGCCGAACAAAGGCACGCGAATAAACGAACCCGTGCCGCTTGTATGCGATCCGCTAAAGACGGAATCTTGCAGGTCGAACGTGTCGTTGTCGATGCGCGTGATAAACCACGATCCGTTCGCATTCACGCCCGCTACATCTTTGAAGGTTGTGCGTTCGCCGGTCTGGTATCCGTGCCCTGTGTGCGCGACGCGAATCAAGCCGCTACCGTTGTCAGTCAGCGCCACGCCAACAAGGTCCGTCCAAGTCAGCGTCAGCCGTGCGCGTGTTGTGGCAAAGTTCCACGGATGCGAGGCCAGCGCCTCATCACGGGCCGGAGCAAACCAGCGCCGCGTTGCCTCCGCTTGTGGGGTCGTGTCGGTGTCGATGTCCGTCGCGGTGTTCGCGCCAAGCATCGAGAGCGCCAAGTTGCAGATTTCGGTTTTGGTCATGGCTCAAAAAAGGAGAACCCCCGCCGCCCTGCGAGAGAGCGACGAGGGCGAGGACTCTACCACCACGGAAGAGAGAGGGATTACGCGAGCGTATAGGCCAGCGTCCAGACCTGCGTGTGAGACGCGGCG
>RRZU010318927.1_pt1 | contig 40128 bp, 47 predicted proteins | sample 2165561 | NCBI WGS metagenome assembly RRZU01 (sample SAMN10456909, study PRJNA506462) | wastewater metagenome | isolation source: wastewater sludge | place: USA: Moscow, Idaho | reverse complement strand
TCCTGTACCTAAACATCAACATCAACCTCAACCTTATGCTAAGCATACAACTCCCACAGGTCCTACAATTACTATTGTAGAAGAAGACACTGTTTATTGATTTTATCAATTGTACCGTAAAACCCCGTCCTTCAGGTCGGGGATATAAGGCACGGACTGCGTAGCAGCGCAGTAAACCGTTAAATCTGGGCCTATAGCTCAATTGGCAGAGCAAAAAATTCATAATTTTTAGGTTCTGGGATCGTGCCCCAGTGGGCCCATTTCTTTAAGTCTCTATAGCTCAGTTGGATAGAGCACCCGCCTTCTAAGCGGGTGGTCGCAGGTTCGAATCCTGCTAGGGACGCCAATTTAAAATTGCCATATAGCTCAAATGTATAGAGCGCTTGCCTTCTAAGCGAGAGGTTGTAGGTTAGAGTCCTACTATGGCAGCCAAATTTCTATCAACTATTGAGTAGAAAAGAGTAGGAAAATAAACTCCAGACGGTTCTCTCCTAGCCATCTGGAGTTTCATTTTGCGTGTAACAGAGTCAATGTTTAATTTTATAAAACCGATGGTTTTATAAAATAAATTGTACCTAGAGTGAAAATACAGTATAATAGCCTTAAATCAAGCAAATGCTGAATAAGGTAAATCCTATGACTACTGTTACTCGTGAACTAGACCCCGTACTTAATGTCAACATAAAGAGCGTTACACGCCTATTTGAAAATATTGCCTTCTCTGAGCACCAGATGAATGTTTATAGCCCAGATGAACCCAAGACCCGGGCGAATTAGGATATTCAAGTATCAGCTGATCAAAAGCAATATTCTTCTCTTTAAAGAATTGGTTCAAAGCTCCGATGATTTTCCTGGTATCACCAAAACCTGGCACCACAAAATCAATAGCCAATCCATGCAAATGAGCAGAATTCTTTGCTCCACCTATGGCCGTATTCAATTTAGGCGACCTATAGCTAGAATTGATGACCATAGGAAAACCAAGATAATCTCTGACAGGTTGCCATAATTCATTAGATGCTTCTATCAAATTCTTTAACGCCGTTCCAGACGGCGTATTATCAATACCCTTTCTAGCAGCAGTATTAGATGACAATAATTCATTAAGAGAAATGTTTTCTGTAATCTTGATAATTCTAGATTTTAAGGCTTCTGATAATGCTTGACTAGAAACAGGACCCCAAACGCCGTCTGGCTTAACGCCTATTTCAGTCTGTAAATCGGTAATAGACTTAATCATTACTAAACTCTCCAACAAATAAAATATTTAAGTAAAACCAGAGGACGAAGAATGAAAATTGATATCAACCAACCAGAAGCTCAACATATTCACGTAGAGCTCATGGACAATATGGGCAATGATAATTCGGTAGTAAATGCCGCCAGAGTATCATTTAATAAGACTTGCTGTCAATTTACTCCAGAGCAAAATGAAAAGCTCATCAAGTATCTTGCTGACCATAAACATGAGATTCCTTTTGCTCATACGGCCATCACGTTACGAGTCAGAGCTCCAATCTCTATCAGAACTCAGTGCTTCAAACATAAAGTTGGTTTTGTAGAAAACGAAATCTCACGACGTTACGTTAAAGACAGACCAACATACTTTTTGCCGCAATTTAGATTTACTCCGGATAAAAGTATCAAACAAGGCTCTGCAGAAGTCATCGAGAAGACATATATCAAAGAAATCCTAAAGTTTAAAGATGTTCCCCTAAAAGCAGAAGATTTTCTTGGTAAAGAAATCTTATTTGGTAAAACCCAAGAAGAACTTGATGAGAAATTCAAATCCTGGGAAAGCACCAAAGAAGATGACGTTTATTATTACTTCAATGACGAAACATTTTCCCAAGATGCGTTACAAAAATCTTATCAGGCCTTTGTCGACGCATCTATTGTATCATACGAAGAAATGATTGCTTATGGCATTAGCCCAGAACAAGCTAGATTCATTTTGCCGCAAGGTGTCATGACTGAATTTGTATGGACGGGTTCTCTATTGGCATTTGCTCGATTTGTTAATCTGCGTAAGAGTCCTGCGGCTCAAAAAGAAGTCAAAGAAGTGGCAGACTTTGTCAGTAAAGTTATCGAACCTTTGTATCCGGTGGCCTGGAAAGCCTTAACTGATGGAGATTAGAATCCCATGATGGAGACTGTCATGCAAATGGCCATTTGATTCTGTTATAGATTTTAAATCAACAAAAACGTGTCAAACGCACGATATCCTATACGCATTTTTGATAAAATTACAAAAACCATTTATAACTCAACGACTTATGATGCTTACCTAAATCATCTAAGTTATTGATGCTTAAATGGTTTTCTATTTTCTGCATATTTTATGATTTATTTTCTAAAACCGATAGATTTATTTTTTAAATTGTACCTGGTTCCAAAAACGTGGTATAATGACAATAAATCAAGCAAATACTGAATAAGGTAAATCCTATGACTACTGTTACTTCTACTTTTACCGTTGATGTTACTCCTCCACTTACTTTCCGCTCTGGTGGAGAATTCTCTGCTTATGGTGGTCTAGAAGGTTCTAGCACGGTAACTCTAGAACTAGAAGAAGACGATAGTTATGGTTCAACCGAAGTTAGTCTAGAAGAACTAGATGCATTAATATCGTATCTTACTGCAGTAAGAGCATGCCTTTAAAGCTAAGTCAAAGGAGTATTTCATGATTATTTCAAAAGTAGCCGTTCTAATTGACACTGTATCCATGATGGTTTTTGTTACTAATACAGAGAATCTGTCTAGAAAGGCAATTAGAAGTGTTGTTCGGAACTATCTGCGTAAAGGTAATAGAAATTCAAATATTCTAGAAATTGATTATGTTGATAGTCATAACGTATCAGCTGATGGCCTTGAAAAACTATCAGAAGAGTTTAACGTTATCGCACTTCAAAAGTAGAATACGTTGAAATGTTTAAAACTCGTTAACCATTAGGAGAAATCTATATGACAGAATTTAATTCGTGCGCTGCACTTCTTTCAGAAGAAAATCTAAAAGAAGCAACAGCCGTCTACCAAGAAATCAAAACCAAAGGCGAATCGCCATTTGATTATTTGCTGGACCTACAAAACAGACTCCAGCAAAATCTGGAATCACAATATCCAGGACGAACCGTAGCTCCACACAATATCAAAACCAAAGGCGAATTGGCTCAGTTCTTGTTAGACCAAAAACAAGCATTCGATGATGAGTTCCAAGAGCTCTTGTTATCTGTTGCCGGTACAAATAAATCAGCAAAAGACCAAACGACCATCTGGAAAAAATGGAAATCTGGATATGAAGCTCTAAGAGCAGAAGGCGTCAACGAAGGTTTGAACCGAAATGAAATAGCCGAACGAGATTTCGAAATTATTGACCTCCACATGTTCTTCAATAACATGATACTGGCACTTGGCTTTGATGAGCAAAAAGTATTCCAGTATTATTATCTTAAAAACCTAGAGAACGTACGTCGTTATAAAGATAATTACTAAGGTGACATCTATTAGCCTACTTTAAGGGAGAGACAATGTCTATTCTGACACACATGACTACAGAAGATATTCAGCAAGCATTAGTAAATGAATATCTTCTTAGAAAAGATTCTAATCCGTCAATCATCGAATTGGTAGACGTTAAATTTAAGGTCACTTCTGACCACATTATCAGAAAGCCAAATCAAGAATATATTGAACGTGAGCTAGAATGGTATTTGAGCCAATCACTCAATGTTAACGATATTCCAGGCGATACTCCGGCAATATGGAAAGCCGTCTCAGGCCGATTCGGTCAGATTAACTCAAATTACGGCTGGTGTATCTTCTCTACTAGAAACGGTAAACAATATTATAATGTTTTGTCTAAGCTAGAAGGTCATCCAGATACGCGTCAGGCTACCATGATTTACACTCGGCCATCGATGCATTATGATTCTATTACTGATGGTATGTCTGATTTTATGTGCACAAACTATACTCATCATTTTATCCGAGATAATGAGCTCATTTATTTGGCCTATCAGCGAAGCTGTGACGCCGTCTTTGGATATAATAATGATGTAGCCTGGCATAAGTTTGTTCATAATAAACTTTATAATGACCTATTAAAGACATATCCTGACCTGAACCTAGGTGATATCACGTATAACATTGGCTCTTTGCACGTCTACGATAGACATTTTAAATTCCTAGAACAACTATCAGGACTATAGAGATATATGAATCGTTTTTATACTAATTACTTTAAGTGGGGTAATAAAGTCTATATTCGTGGATATACAGAAGAACAGCCGGGTAATTATGTCCCCTTCATTGATAATTACCTACTAAATGATATTTCTTTGTATACGATAGATGACAATGCAAACTCCGGTAAAAAATCTTTATTTGGCAAACGAAACCTAAAGGAACATAAATTCAAAACGGCAAAGGATGCCACTAATTTTATTGAACAAAATAAAGAGTTCAAAGAAATCTATGGTTATCCTAAGTTCGAGAATATCAAAATTAAAGAGTTATTTGGTCACTCTAAACCGGTGCCACCAAAGATTAAAGTGCTCTATTTTGATATTGAAACTTATGTTTCTGATGATACTGACCACGGTAGAAAATGTGTTAATTCTTTTCCGAATGTCTTTGTACCAGAGCATGAAATTAACCTGATAACATCTATTATCGATGATAAAATTTATGTCTATGCTTTAGAATCTGTTGATACTGCCTGGCAACAATCCCAATTAAATGCTCGCGGGTATGGCCATCTTAAATTATTCGTACAAGAATTCAAATCAGAAAGAGACTTATTGAATGCCTGGGTAAAACTAATCCAGAAAGAGTTCCCTGATATTATTACTGGCTGGAACATTGAAACCTTTGACATACCCTATATTCACTCCAGGATGTCTAAACACTTCACAGAAGAGCAGATTGGCAATCTATCGCCTTTCGGTATCGTGACGACCAGGAACACCAGGGACGATTTTGGTAACTCTATCAAGCTGGTCAATATCAAAGGTATTTCTTGCTTAGATTATTTGCATGTCTATAAGAAGTTTGAACTAGAAAATCGCCCAAATTTTAAGTTAGAGACAATTTGTCAAATAGAGCTAGGTGTAGGTAAACTAGAATACGAAGGTTCATTTAGGCAGTTTTACAAAACTAAATTTGGTCGAGAATTTACTTTATACAATATCATCGACGTTATTCGCGTAAAAGAACTTGACAGAGTTTGCGGATTCCTAGATGTAGCATACGAGATGGCTTATGAATCACTCTGTAATTTTAATGATATTATGTCTGTTACAAGGCTATGGGACAATATTCTATATTCTGCACTACATGATAAGGACATCGAATTACCAAGTTTTGTTGATGCTGAACAACGAGAATATGAAGGAGCGTTCGTTAAAGAACCCTTGACCGGGAAATATGAATTTTTGGTAACATTTGATGTGGCTAGCCTATACCCATCAACCATTATCCAAAATAACATTTCCCCAGAAACAATTTACGAAGGTACTAAACTTGATTTGCGCCCGTATGATGTAACTAACCGAACCGATAAATTTAGAGTCGCACAAAAATTTGCCAGAGATAATGATTTAGCTCTATGTTCTAATGGCGTCCTATTTCATAAACACGATAGGGGCATTATTCCAGAATTATTGCAGAAATACGGCGTTAAACGTAATGAGATTAAACGTACATTAAAGGGCAGACAACGGTTAGTAGAATATGCAAAAACAAAATTGAGATAAGAGAAGTGAACTGGAAGAACCATGATTGATGAACTAGGCCTAATCCATTCTATCGGCCACAGGCTGGATAGATTCAAGCCTGTTAATGGCAACAGGTCGTATCGCTTTCGCTGTAACATCTGCGGCGACTCTAAAAAATCAATGTCAAAATCTAGAGGATTTTTCATTTACTCGAAGCAAGACCAGAAATATTTTTTTAAGTGTCATAACTGTGGCATAGCTTTATCACTGGTAAGTTATGCCAAAGAATATTTCCCCGAAGAGTATAAGCAATACAAAATTAAAACATTTATAGAGAAAAATCATGAGAAAAATGATTTTTCTCTGTCGGATAAGACTAAAGAAGTGTTAACAAATCTAGACGCAACGACTGGCTCTGAGTATCTGTTGCCCCTAAAGAGCTCAGATAAAGCTGTAGCCTACGTTAAGTCTAGGCAAATCCCTAAATCTTCTTGGTACCGCCGTAGACTTTATTATACGCCTAATATTGGTAAGCTTGTTCATGATGTCGACGAACACGGCAAGTACGAAAACCATAGTTTACCGGAAGATGAAAGGCTTGTTATTGTTATTAGAGACAAAGACGGTAATATCAAAGGCATTCAGGGGCGTTCTTTACCAGATAATCCAACAAAACTAAGATATGCGACATATATGTTCTCTGATGATAACAAAATCTTTGGGTTCGATGGGATTGATTGGAGCAGACCCGTTATTGTCCTAGAAGGAGCAATTGATTCTTTGTTCCTAGATAATGCCATAGCACTAAATGGTGGTTCATCATCGGTTTTGCAATCTTTTACTCAACAACAAAAAGAAAATCTAATTATCGCTCTAGATAATGAACCTCGGCATAAAGATACCGTGAAACGATTTGAAGTAGAAATTGATAACGGTTTTAGAGTTGTTGACTGGTCAAAACTGAATAGCTCTGCCAAAGACATTAACGATATGGTATTATCTGGCCTTAAGTCAGATTTTATCGAAGAATATATTTTGACCCATAATGCTTCTGGCGCAAGAGCTAAACTTAACTTACTTAAATGGAAAAAGATATGATTAAAGAAATTATTAAACGTGATGGCACAACTGAAGCATTTGCTGCCGAGAAAGTAAATGGGTGGGGTATCTGGGCAGCAGAACATCTAGGTAAGCATGTCAACTGGGCAGATGTCGTTCTGAATGCTGTTTCAACTCTACCTACAAAATGCAGTTCGGTTATGTTGCAAGATGCTCTTATCGATGTTTGTCTTAATAAACGTGCGTGGTCGTATAACCGAATGGCCGGTAGACTTTACGTAGCCAAATTGGTCAAAGACATTTATAGTGCCGATACGCATCCCAGTTTGCGCGATTTACATCAAGAAATGGTTAGTGATGGTATTATCGATAAATCATTCATGGGCGCCTTCAGCGAATCCGAGTACGCAGAATTGAATGCCGTTTTAGAACATTCTAAAGACCTTACCTATGCTCATTACGCTATCGATAGAATCATCAAAAAATACTCTTTGCAGAATCGTTCAACTGGCAAACTTTACGAAACTCCGCAATTTGTCTATATGCGAATCGCAATGCGCATGGCAATGAATAAATCGAATAGAATGAAACATATTAAAAAATTCTATGAGCTTTATTCGGATAATGTTATCAATGTGCCGACTCCGTATTTCACTAACTCTGGCACTTCTAAGAACGCATTTGCTTCGTGTTGCTTGTACACGACTAAGGACGAAGTCAAATCACTACACACCGGAGACGTAATTGCTTATGCCATGACTTATTCATCTGCAGGTATCGGTGGTTATATCCAATCTCGTTCTGTTAATGATGAAGTTCGTGGTGGCATTATCCAACATCAGGGCAAATTACCGTATTACCGTTCTGCCGTTGCTGCTGTCAAAGCAAATCTTCAAAACGGTCGTGGCGGAGCTATTACGCTAACATATTCTTGCTATGACCCGGAAATTGCTGCTATCCAGAAGTTAAAAAATCCTTTGACTCCGCAAGAAGAACAAATCCGTGGCGCGGACTATTCGATGACATTCAATAAGTTCTTTGCTCAAAAGGCGGCTAAAAACGAAGAAGTTGCTCTATTCTCTATGAAAGATGCTCCTGAAATATATGACAATATGCATGTCCCGACAGAAGAGTTTGCAGTAATTTATAATAAGGCAGTTAAAGAAAAACGTTATCATTCTATGGTCAATGCCCGAGATATTCTTGCTCGAGCTCTGATGGCTTCTATTGATACCGGTAGACATTATTGGCATTATGCTACTGCTGTTAATGAACATACTCCGTTTAAAGAACCGATTAAACACTCGAATTTATGCCTTGTTGCAGATACTCTAGTGACAATTCGTAATAAAGTTACTAAAGAAGAAATTAAAATTACGCTAGAAGAGTTGAATAATATCTTTGACCATAATGATTTTAACTATGAGATTTTAACTATTGATATTTCGGGTAATCATCATTGGAAAACTATTACTGACTCAGCTTTAATGGGATTTGCTAAAATTTTATATGATGTTACTCTAGGAGATAATGGTGTTAGATGCACAGCTCATCATGATATAGTAACTTTAAATCGCGGTAAAATCTCTGCTAAAGAATTAACAGAAACCGATATTTTAATCGATGTTAATGGTAATCAAGCTAATCCTAAAATTACAAAAGTTGTTTTAGAAGAAGCTGTGCCCGTTTATGATATTACCGTAGATGATTTTCATACGTTTATCGCTAATGATATTTTAGTTGGCAACTGTCAAGAAATCCAGCAACCGACGTTCCCGTATAATGATATTCCAGAATTGTATTACGGAGAAGAGCAACTAGATGAACTCTATGCTCAAGGTGAACAACTAGGTGAGACTGCAATGTGTTCTCTGGCAGGTATTGTTGTTTCTAATGTTAAATCAGAAGAACATTATAGAGAAGCCGCTTATTATGCGTTATTGATGATTCATACCGCCATTCACGAGTCGGATTATCCATTTAGTCAGATTGCATATACGACAAAAGCTAGAAATTCTGCAGGTGTTGCTATGATTGGTCTGGCTCATTACCTAGCAAAATTAAAAACGGATTATACGTCTGAACACGGTCGTAATGAAATCCATAAGATTGCAGAACGACATTATTGGCACCTAGTCAATGCTTCTCTAGAAATGAGTAAAGAATACGGTAACGCCAAATGGATTCATAAGACTAAATGGCCAGAAGGTTGGAGTCCGATTGATACATACTGCAAAGAAGTAGATGGTTTGGTCACGGTTGATTATCAATACGATTGGCACGGTTTATCGGAAAATATTAAAGCGAATGGCGGCATTCATAACTCTATATTGTGCACGCAGCTTCCGAGCGAATCTTCTTCTGTTTCGGCAGGAACCACAAACGGAGTTTATCCAATCAGGCGTATTGCTCTAACTAAAACCAATGATTCTGAAGTTACGTACTATATTGCTCCAGATTCTGAACGTTTAGCTAAGCATTACCAGATTGCTTATGATATTCCTACGACCGAACTCAATAAGGCCTATGCCATTATCCAGAAATTTACTGACCAGGGCATGTCTTGTGATGATTTTAAACGAATTACTGGCGATACTAAAATTCCTGTAACCGAGCTTTTAAAAGACTTCTTTACAGCAATCAAGTATAACCAAAAATCAAGATATTATATCAACGAAGAAATTTCCGAAGAAGTTAATCTAGGAGATGATGAAGAATGCGAAAGCTGTACACTATGACACATTTAATCCTGAGCGCGCTCGTTGCGCTCTTGGTAACATCCATAATATTTTCCATCTGGTTCATCTAAGGAGACGACCATGAGCAACCTGAAGCGATTTGAATATACCTTGAGCCTAACTGTTGGTGCTATTATCGATATGGCTAAAGGTTCTAATGCTAACGATATTCCTAAAGTCAATATTGACTTGCATGACTTAATCACTGAAAATATTGGCGAAGGTGTTTCTACTTTAAACAAATCTTTAGGCAAACTAGGTTTTATGGTGGTACTACCGCCCAGTCAGCCTTTGGTAAAATACAAACTAGATGGCATGCCAGTCGGACTGGCATTGTTACCCAAAGGCATAACTATTCTTGATACTGACCTCGTTCCAGAGTCGGCGGTACTACCTCTAGAACTACCACTATCAGAAGCTATTGAATTTGTTAAAACGCGGCAACAATATAAAATCGATATCGGCTCTTCTATTGATTCAATAACGCCATCTGATACAGATATGATAGTGCAGATTGTAGAAGCATAAAAACACAAAAATCCGTAACGGTGCCACTAGATAAAATAAACTAGTTACTGTTACGGATTTTTGCCATGTTTGGATTATTCAAAAAGAAAAAAGATACGCTTATAAAATTTGAAATGTTGGGCTTTACAGAAACTGCCCTGAATTCATTTGATAATTTTTTAAAAAACGAACTATTGTACGATAGTGATATTTCTAAGGATATTTTGCCCGGCTCATATAAGTTTGACTATGTCGATAATTCGTTTACTGTGAACTTCTTAGAAGACAGAGACATTAAGAAAGCCATGACTGTCGCACAATTTTTTTCTGCAAATCTGGATAAGTACTATAAGCCGACATATCATTGAGACTTTTTAAGTTTAGTATGTTTACCTCGGTTGATATGAATGCCCATATCATGTAGAGTATCTTCTGTAAAAATACAAAACTTATAGCCAAAGTTGTCTGCATACTTTTTTGCTGCTTTCCATTTAGCATCGTTCACTGCCCAAGTTGTTGCTTCAGTTAGCAATCGTTCTTGGGCTTTTTTATGCTTCTTGAATTTCTCAGGATTAGGTGCAACCGTCTGGTACTTAGGTTTAATTTCAATAAGTAGCACCTTGCCACCTTTGAATTCTATTTTCAAATCTATAAAATATCGATGACGCTTACCATCTACCGGAGAAATATACGGTATCACTGTTTCCTCTGAACTCCATTTGACGACATCCGGATTAGAATCGCACCATCTGAAGCATGACCGTTCCCACGTACTTCTCCAGACAATATTAGACGGGTCGCCAATATATTTGTCTTGGTTCTTTGGGATAAACTTTCCTTTATACGACTGTGCCATGATATTGTCTACCTATCAATCTAAAGCATAAATATTTGTATTTACAAAACACGCAATTATGGCTACTAAACTAACCGGCAGATTCTCTGAAGCTATTAGAGAAGCAACACGAAAACAAATAGAAATGCGCTCTAAGGAATCCATTAAATTCTTCAAGCAATATACGTATAAAAACCTAACATCCATCAATACACTAAATGCTCTCACGGAAGTAAATGAAACCAATATTGTTAACTCTAAGCGTGGCATAGTCCCAGGAGAAATTATCTGTTTCAATTACGACCCGAAATATAAAGACAAGTTGCCTTATTATGATAAAACTCCACTGATAATTCCTATAACGGCAACCAAAACAGGATTTTCCGGATTAAACTTACATTACCTGAAACCTGTAGACCGAGCTCATTTGATGGATTTAATATTCAAGCATGATAAATCTATTTTAGGTTATATGCACTATCTGGCGCAATCTCCCTATTATGCTCCGTGTTATAAAAATTACTTATATTCTAGAATGCGTTCTAAGGTTCATATCTTTTCTAGAGACCACTGGGAAATTGCAATATACTTACCGTTAGCCAGATTTGTTAAAGCGTCTCAGGGCCTAGCAGGTTCTAAATCTAAACATAATATTACGAGAAAAAAATAACATGCCATTCAGCGTATCAAAATTTAGGTCTGCTTTCTCCGGAGCAAAGCAAGAATATGGTATTGCTCCGTCTAATTATTTCGAAGTTCAGTTTATGGATTTACCTAGAGTATTCGAAGCCGCATTTAATAAAGAAAGTAAAAGTATCCAAAAGAATCTAGCGGATGAATCTTTTCGTAATATGAGATTTAGGTGTCATCATGCGGATATACCAGCAAAACAAATTGCTCCGATGAACCGTGGCGGTTTCATGGGGCCTAATAGGCAAATGCCACAAGGTTCTACTTTTGCTCCTATTCAATTAGACTTTGTCGAGACTCCACGATTTAATATTAGAGCATTCTTCGATGCATGGTCCGAGCTGTGTGAAGGTTATCATAATAACTATATCAACGAATATTATGATGATATTATTATGCCAGAAATCAATATTGTTATGTTTTCTAGAGATGGTAAGAAAATGGCAAGATGGACTCTATACGATGCATGGCCTTCATCTATTACTCATTCGTCGGTGTCCTGGGATGCTACCAATTCCACTATCACCGTTGGTGCAGAAATATTATATCATCGCTGGGAATCATTTTGGTATCCAGTCGCAAAAGACGATTGTTCTATTGATACCGATGATGGCCCTGTATCAACTAAGCCCGGACCCAAGCCGCAGCCTAAGCAAGAACCTACTCCGACAAGTCAGCCGACGCCACAAACTGACCAACCGGTCCCGGCTAAAAATCAAATCTTACGTAACGAATGGGGTGAACCATATATTACAGACACAGAAAGAAAAGGTAACAACCTTAATGCCATAGATACAACCAAATATGAAAATGTCGTGATTGATACTTCTAGTTGGAACCAAACCGGAGTTCAGGCACCGTCTAACAAAATATAAAATTCCAGGAAACACAACACAATGAGACTACCTAAACGAGATTTACCAAAATATACGGTAACACTACCGGTATCAAAAGAAACTATCGAATATAGACCTTATACGGTTAAAGAAGAAAGAATCCTAGACCTAGCAGGCTTATCCGAATCCGTATCCGACAAATATACGGCAATCAAACAGGTTCTAGAAAATTGTTCTAATGTTGATATTAAGCACCTACATCCGGCAGATGTCGATTTTCTATATCTTAAAATCTATTCGGCGTCTATGAGTAATGAGCTTCAGTTTAATTACGAAGTTGATTATAATATGTGCGGATTCAAAGATAAAGATTTAGAACTATTTGATACAAATTGCCCCAAACAACTCACTGGCGTACTAAACATCGATACTTCTGTTAAAGTAGTAGGCCTAGAAGAAATGAACAAACTATCTGTTGCAGCAAAAGGCTCTGATAATTCTAGAATCATTGATATTGTTGATGACATCAAATTCCAAATTGGTTTTAAGACTCTAGATGTCGATATTACTGATAAAGACCTAGATGTCGTGCCAATTATCTTCGAGCTCTTAGATGCGGTTATTTCTCCGAGTGAAGACGACCCGGAAGTAATAGAAGTCATCGACAAAACCGAGTTTACCTTAGAAGAGTTTACCGAGTTTTATTCTAGCTTTCAACCTAAAGACCTTGAAAATCTCAGACAATATTTCTTAAACACCGCTCGATGCGTTGCAGATTTACAAGTTAAATGTAAAGTTTGTAAGAAAACATTCAAGGCAGAACAAGCCGGACTCCTTAATTTTTTAGTCTAACGGTCGGTGAACATTCTCTCTATAATCATTATAAACATCATACCGACCTGATGTTTCATAAAGTACTAACACTCACAGAAATAAATGACCTGATGCCATTCGAACGTGACATTTACCTAGAACTATGGAACGGCATGGTAGAAGCAGCTAATAAAGAATGAATAAATTACAGAGATTGTCGCGGCCCCAATTATCATCCGATATTAAATTTGTATCGGATGCTAATTCACGCCTTAATAAAGCCGTGCTCAAATCTGTAACATCATTACAATCATCTAAGAACGATATTATCAAAATAGAAGACCCGTTAGCAAGATTCAATAAGTCATCATCAATAACTGGCTCACTTCTTGCAGCTGGGGCTATCCTAGGTTATTTGTTCAAAGATAAGATATTATCTGGTATCGATATTATCTCAGAATTCTTGGCGCCATTTAAACGAATCAAACAAATTCCAGAAAGAATTACCCAGACTATTGATAATGGTACAGAAACCATAAAAGAAATAGTAACAGTATTCAAATCTCCATTGGAGCATATTAAACCTACAGCAGATAAACTTAAATCTATTACGACAGAAGATATTATTGCCGGTATAGGTTCAGGTCTAGGTTTATCTGATGAATCTTTAGAAAGGCTTATCTCTCTTGGTTCGAAGGTCAAGACTGCCGTTTCTGGAATTTTCGGCGGTCTTATCTCGAACCCCTTTAATATCTTTGCTGATATTACTACAGGTAAATTTGCATTTTCTGTTGCAAAATGGCTATTTGATAAAAGTCGAGGCGTTCTAAACTCTGTTATATTTGCCGGCAAATCATCTGCGTCAGAAACTCAGTATATGAATGCTCAGTATGGCGGTACGACTAGGGCAGTGCCACTTACTGGGAAGCCTAGCTCTTCGGGTGATAATAGTACAAGTACAGAAGAAACAAGCGCCAGAATCGCTCCAGTTGCGCCAGATTCAGCCGGAGCATCTCAGGCGAGTAAACCTATGGCAGATGGCTCCTTATCGCCTGGGTCAACTGCAGGCGCAATGACGCCTGTTACAGATGAGATGATTAGAAATGCAACAATCTATGAATCCAAAGGCAGATGGACTTCAAAAGACCAATGGCTCAGAACATTCATTGCAATCGAGTCTATGGGTAAGGCCACTGCGGATAATGGTACATTTGAAGGATTATTCCAGTTAAATCGTAACTATGCCATGTTTAATAAAGGCAATCGATTTAATCCACATGATAACCTAAGAATGGCAAAAGCTTACTGGTTTTCTGATTGTATTCCGGCACTAAAAAAAGCAGGACTGCCCGTAACTGTTGTGACACTATACATGACCCATCAACAAGGCCCAAGCGGTGGCGTCAGAATTCTTAAGAACTGGAAAGCCGGCAATAATACTATGACCGGCTCAACAGGGGCTAGAACGGGCAACGGTGGCAAAAAATCCGGTGATGGAGTAATGAACGACCGAGAATTTACCGAATTCTGGATAAAAGAATCGATGCGTCGTGAAGCTAATCTAAATCGTATCACTGGTGGTACCGCCGCAGGTGGCTCATCGTCTGTTACTATCTCTAGATTAGATGAACCGATTCCTACAGTCGAAGTGGCAAAACTGCCAACATCTCTGGCTAATTTTAGAGATGTTACAAAACCTAATCCGGTACAAGAACATATTGCTTTTAAAACGCCAGAACGTAATCAGTCATTCAATATTACAGGAACAACAGAATACTCAGAAACTGCCGATATACTACCTGCACGTTTAAATTCACCCAATATCCTTAAAATGACTCTGTCCGCGAGAATGCTATGAGTAACAAAGTATCAAGATTAAAACTATTAACGAATAAAATTCTCGTAACTAGGTCCGCAGAACTCAAGCAACAAACAAAGTCATTAGAATCCGATAATAGTTTTCTAAAAAGCATTACGCTCATTGGTAAACAAACTAAAAGAAATATCAATGTAGACTTTACTGCCATTAGAAACAATAGACGTTTGTTGGTTTCTATTCTATCAACGACCAATGCTCTACGTAAATCTATTGAGTCTAAAGTGACGGCAAATAAGACGGATGCTGTTGCTGACCCGTTAGAGAGATTTAAAAATGGTGGCTCTAGCGGACTTCTAGGGGCTCTGGGTCTAGGCGCAACTATCATTGGCAAAGTGTTTAATTTGTTGGCCGGACCAGTTATCAAATCTATTGGTAAAATTACCAAATGGATAACTTCTCTTGCTATAAGATTAGGTATCACCGGAGCCAAGTTTGCTAAGAGTGCCGGCGAAACAATCTGGGATTGGATATCCAATAGAGGTAAAGGTGGCAAATGGAAAATTGTCAATAAAACAAAGTCTTTTGTAGCCAGAGCTTTACCAAGAATTACTGGGGCCGTCTCTAGTAGATTAGGTACTCAAATAGTTGCAAGACTTGGCATCGGAGCCGTTGCTACTGTCGTTGGTGGAACTGCTGCAGTTGCTGCAGGTATTGGTTTATTAGCGACCGCCGTAGGTTATGGTTCATATAAACTTGCAACGTTCTTTAATCTATCCGAGAAATTAGACAACGTTATTTCAAAAATAACCGGCGGCAAATATAGAGACCTGGCCGATATATTACTAGGCATTAACAATGGAGATGTTGCAACAGATTTGATGAAATGGTTGAAGACATCCGCGCTAAGTTTCTTTACTAAAGGTTATGATTATATCAAGAGTAAAATCACCGGCCTATTAGAGAAACTAAATCCATTTTCTGATGGTAAAAAGGCAGACGCCGTAGACGTCAGTAAAGCCGCAGGTTCTTCTGGTGCCTTAAAGGAAGCCATAACATCTATTACGAAGGGCCCAGAACCTGCAGACGAAGCCGAAGAAGCTGTTCTGGATAGTTCTGGCGGTCAAGTGTCGACTTCTGGTTCATCTAGCATAGGAAGTAGTATTGCTGGAGCCGTATCCGGAGCAGTGTCATCTATCGCTAACAGTTCTCCGATTAAGGCTGTTACCGAAGGCGTTAGTTCTGTTGCTGGTTCTGTTATAGATGCGGGCAAATCTGCTCTTGATACGGTCACAGATTTTTTTACGGGCGGACCTAAAGGAGATTCTGCTTCTGGTACCACCAGTGGTTTAGTAACACATTTCCCGATGAAGTCGAAAAGCCTATCGTCTGCATTTGGCATGAGATTCCACCCGAAACATAAAACGATGATGATGCATAATGGTGTTGATATCGGAGCACCAATCGGCTCTCCGGTATTTGCTGCCAAATCTGGTACCGTGAAATATGCGACCCAGGTCGGTGGCTACGGAAATGCAATTCAACTTGACCACGGCAATGGTGTTACTACTCTCTATGGCCACTTAGACAAATATGGAGTCAAAGCCGGTCAAAAGGTTCAAGGTGGCCAAAAGATTGCAGAGTCTGGTAATACTGGCGTCAGCTCAGGGCCACATCTTCACTTTGAAATTGCCAAAAACGGAGTCAGAGATAATCCGGTAAAACATCTTAAATTTACCGGCAAAACTGTCATGGGCAAAAATGGTTACTCTAGAGCTCCAACGAAAGGTGAACTCGGTTATGGTGGCGGTGGTACCGCCGACGGTGGTTCATCTATGGTTAAAGGTTTAGTATCTGACTTTGGCCAAGTGGCGTCTCAACATGCAGCAGCAAAAGAATCTAAATACACTCCGCCATTTGTGCCACCACAATTAAACTCGGTATTCTCAGGCGGAGCAACAATAGAAACAACTTCTGCTCAAGTACAATCTCCACGACTATTATCTCCATCTATTAGTCTAGTATCAGAATCGGTATTTTACACGTGAAAGACATCCAAACGACAACAAGTAAGCTGTCTAGACTAATAGCGGCTCGTACTGCGGCGGTGGCGGCGGCGGCGGTACCAGAAAACCGAATAGAAATGTCTCTGGCTAACTATGTTTTGGCATATAAACCAATAGAGCAAAACATATTCATCTATAGAATAAAAGAAGCCGAACTTGTTAATACGATTCTGAATAACCTACATTCATCTATAGAAGCAGCTAAAGGATCCAATATTGACCTCGTCAAAGAAGTCAAACAAGAACGAGCAAAATCCAATATTGGCCTATCTGTCAATGTACTTGCTGCTATCTTAGGTTCTGCTCTAGTATTCAAACAACTCAAAGGATATAGTTTTCCGTTTCTTGGTGATATTACTCATTATTTTAAATCCGAATCAAATGTTTTAACTCTAATAGAACGCAGCACAAATAGTATCAAAGAACTAACATCATTTGTGGCACCAGAATTTCCAGAAATAGATTCTCAAAAAGAACCTGATAGAGCCGAAGAAGAGCAATCAGATGAATCATCTTTAGTTCAAGAAGCTCTAGACAGAATCTATGGTGCCAAATCCGGCGTTGAAGCCATTACAGAAGCAATAAGTATCCAGTTTCCTAAGACACTAGACACGATATCAACTATTACACAGTTTGCTATAGCAACAACGCCATTTGGTATCTTGAATTTATTATTTGGTAAATCATCTACGGTAATAATAGACAAGTTAAGATACAGAATAGAATCATTTTATAAAAACTTCTGGGATTCTGCTTCGACATATATTAGAGACTTGTTCAAATGGATACAGCTTAAAGATATTGTTAATCCGGTAACCGGCCTTGCTACAGGATTTATTAACTTTGTCGCGCAAAAATATGGTAGTTTTATACGCCAGTTTACCGGAGCATCTTCTGTCTCAGAAGAATCAGAAGTAACCCAATCATCTATACTTGCAACAACCGTAACGATATTCTCTAGATTAAAATCGACACTCGCTATTAAACCGATACCAATAATAGTTGCGGATAAAATATTAGATGTAGCCGGTACAATACGCCAGAACAACAAAACGACAGAAGATGAGTACGAAACTATTACAGAAGGTGGAGTTAGAACACGAACCGTGACAAAGAGAGTCGAGGAGTCATCAGTGCAAGTATCTGGCAACACTTCAGGTTCTGATAGTAGTGGAGCTCAATCATCAGGCTCAACAAGTGCTGGTGCATCTAATGACCCTAGAATCGTGAAATATGTTAAGTACGTAATAGCTCATGCCCATAAAAAGTCTCAGGGTCGATGTGCGGCATACGTTAGACAGGCATTAAACTCTGCTGGATTCTATAATCGTTCAGGTAAAGACCATGGCTCTGCTTACATGTACCATAGTAATGGTATCATGGCATCGATGGGCTTTAAGCTAGTTTATTCTGGTGTGCAAAAAGGCTATTCGACGCCTGCAGGCCTTAAAACTGGTGATGTTATCGTCTGGGATAGAGTACCTAATCATAAACATGGTCATATTTCTATTACCATTAATGATTCCGGTAAACAATGTTCTGACTTTATACAGAATAATTTTTGTATTGCTGTCAATTACTCAAAGGGTGGTCGATATCATGTCTATAGATTGCCTGCGGTAAGTGGTTCTAGTTCATCAAGTGGCACTCTATCCGCAACTGCACCTAAAGCTCCTACCAAAACCGCCCCTAAATCTAGTAATAAAAATGGTACAGGCGGCCAAGATACGCCGATATCAAAACTAAAAGATGAAAATGGCCAAAAGGTACCACCGACAGTTAAACCAGAACCAAAAATGAGCTCTAGCAATAGTGGCCTCATGACAGAATCTGAATTTAGTTTAAGTGAAATTTATACGGCCGCTAATGGTTCACCCATTATTAAAGTAGTATCTGATACCAAAACTGTCATCGCTAGGTTCAATAGAGCATCATCTGGGCATATCTCGGTTGCGCCAGAATCGCCCAGATTGACTCCTGACATACATGATATAGTCATGCATAGCAAGCAACCTAGATACACATCTGGAACGCTTCCAGAGCAATCTGGCCCACGCATATCAGAAACACCTGGCAGACATCCGCTCGATTTATTATTATCATCAGACATATTAGGCAACATGGGAACATTTACAATATGATACCACAGACACGAGAACAATTGATACAAAGAATTAAAGAAGATCTGGGTGAGCCAGTCATACAGGTCAATATATCACGAGCTCAACTAGAAAATGCCATCGATGACGCGCTTGATTATTGGCAGCAATGGCATCATGAAGCTCAAGAGAGAACATATCTTAAGATACAAATAACACAAGAGACGCTTGATACAAATAAGATACCATTGCCCGAGTCGGTATTTTCTGTTGTGAATATTCTAGACCCTAGGGGTTCGGGTGCGGCTTTAGGTTGGGCGTCTTATGAGTTTGAAATGACAAGAGACGCAATATATGACTCTATGAAGGCGGGTGGCGGTGCAGGCGCCATGGGGACGTATGTCGTGACCAAGCAATATTTGTCTGACATTCAGAATCTGGTAAGGAACTATATTCCATTTGACCACAGGACATATAAAGGTGAGTTGTATATCTTTGATAACTTGTCAAAGTACTTTAATGTTGGAGATTGGTGTATTTTAGAAGTATACGGATTTTTGTATAAGAATGGCTTTAATATTTGGCAAGACGATGAATTGAGGAAATTAGCTACGGCTCATGCTAAGAAGACTTATGGAAATAATTTGCGCAAATACAGCGGCGTTTCTTTACCCGGTGGTACGTTATTAAACGGAGAATCAATTTACAATGATGGTGTTCAAGAAATATCGGATATCCAGGAATTTATTAGGACATTAAGTGAGCCGTATGGAATTTGTGTAGTTTAATATCATAAAATAAAAGGGAGCTTAGTGCTCCCTTTTATTTCCGTTTCCTATACATAGGACATTTTTAATTTTATCTCTTAATTTAGCTTATGCATTTGACGTGATATGAGAAAATATCATTATTTTGGGTAACCGAAATTATTTCAACATTATTGTTTGATTGAAATTCATCTAACTTTTTGTCGTGATATTTGTAATTTTCCCATACGTAAATTTTACCTGGTTCTTTGTCATTACAAAAATTGATATGATACATTTGAGCCGATGTTTTACTAATGCCTTGCGTTTTAATTGCAGTAATAAGCATTGCGGAAAGCACTACACCAATCGCAGTCGTTAATATTGCAATGACGGCTTCTAACATAATTTTATGCATGATAACTTCTCCTATTCTGGGTTATACATAGAAAAGGGAGCTTAAGCTCCCTTTTGTCATTAGTCTTCTAGGACAGCTTGACCATCAACATAATCAACAATTACTCTCCCAGTTTTAACGTCAAACGGACGTGCATATTTCCATTTGCCACCAACACAACGACATGGTGTGCTGCTAGAACCAGAATCGTCAATATCGAATAATAAATCTATGCACATTTCATCATTTGGTTCTTCGTTAATAACGCTCACGTAACACGGAATTCTATAATATCCATCATCTAACATTGCCTTGATGACATCCATAGATGATTTCTTAGGTGGTGGTGCTTCAAGATTTGGATAAACACGGACTAACTTTTCATACCATTCTTGAGTAGCGGGAAAGATAGTTGGATTTTTATCACATGTATACATTTTGCCGTCACGCGTAAACGAATGTTCACCCTTTACGCTTGACGGTATATTAATAGGATATGCTCGGCCTATTGTGTATGTATCATACTCATCTACACGAATGGGAGAGTTTGATACTACCGGATAATAAACCAAATCACCATGCTTAAGATTGAACTCTGTCATTTCCAAATCACCATGCTTAAGATTGAACTCTGTCATTTGTCACCTTGTTCAGTAAGTTTGTTTAAGGCTATTATATCATATTCCGGAACCCCGGTACAATTTATTTTCTAAATCGATCGGTTTTATTTTTTAAATCATCGTTCCAGAATTGTGTTCACCTTCTTTCAACGTAAATCTTAAAAAGCGCCGCGATAATTACGGCAATTATAAAAATAAAGCTCGCCATAAAATTAACTTCTAATCCTCTAGCTCATAATAATAATATTCAATCATACCGAAAAAGTCTTCATCAGACACTTTACTAAAATCTGCCTGACCGTTGTCATTGCTAACTTTATCGATAGTATCCAGTAACATCTTAGCAAACATAGGATATTGTCTATACATTGACGCAAAGTCTCGAGTTTGTACATCAATGAAATCATCATAGCCAAGTTCGTTAATGAATGCTTCTCTACTATTACGGAGATTCATCATCTCCGAATTCATTACGAATTTGAGTTTGTCTCTGATATAACTAGGCACTAGCTCATACTCTGCCTGAGATGAGAGTATTATGACGCCTTCATTGTGGCGAGCTAACTGATACCAGACGGATTGTAATTTACGGTCAAGCTCTGTAGTGCCGTTACCAATAGCATCAGACAAGTCAATCATGTCGATGTCTGGCTTACGAATGATAAAAGATATAGGTTGTTGCATGCTATGCTCCTAAAACTGAACCGTAATTAGAATGTACATATAATAGACCAATCAAGATAGAGAGTGCAAGAATGGGTTTCATGGATATTTCCCCTAAGATATGCTATCAGTCAAAGGTGTCTCGATACTATCCTGATATGCTTTAGCATTTCTATCATCGACCGTGACATAGTAAGGGTCAGCTTCTTGTCGGTATTCTTCGGTAATTTTAAATGCTTCTTCTAACAGAGCAAGCACAGATACCAAATCGGCATTGCCGTACTTAATCTTAGATTTGCTCGCAATAAGTTTCTCTAGAGCACGACGAACAACGTTGACTTCGTCATCTGTTATTTCAAAAATTGTCAAATCTAAATCATCAAACACGTATTTTCTCCTAGTGATAAGCGGTGGCACAGAGTTCAACTGATTTTGTCTTCTGCACGCATTCTGACAGGCCACTATCTGGGCCATCACTCTTAACAAGAAATACAAGGACGATAGCATTCAAGATAACGATATTCAAGATAACGAAAAGCGCTGCAATAAGTAGACGAGTTGACTTGTGCATGTGTGTTCACCTTGTTCAGTAAGTTTGTTTAAGGCTATTATATCAAATTCTGGAACTCGGTACAATTTATTTTCTAAATCGATCGGTTTTATTTTTTAAATCATCGTTCCAGAATTGTACAGGATGCGCCTGGTCACCGTGTGATACTATCCGCTTCAACTTTATCAAATCTGACTTCAACAAATCTCGGCAAGAATAAAGATAAAGAATCATCTTCTTTATTAGTAACAACCATATTATATTTGACTGATACAATTTTGCCAATAATATCTTTGGTGTTCAATTCATCTCTATCTTTATCAGTTAAACCGGAACCAACATTAACAAATAATTTTCCAGATTTATCCCTACAAGATAGGGCACCAAGTTTACCTTCATATTTTCCATTGCCGGGAATAATATCAACAACTTCTAAATCTATTTCCTGAATCTCTTTGATTTTCAGACAATTCTTAGAGCGTTTACGTTCATAATAGCCCAATGGATTTTTAACAATGGCGCCTTCTTCTCCGACATCAATCCATTTCTGAGCAATATCATAGACTTCTTTTTCTGTATATGCAACTTCTTCTTTTGCGGTTTGAATTCGAATATAGTGGTGGCGTTGCTCTTCTAACATTGAACGTTTTAACCAATCAAATCGAGTTGTATATTCAGTTTTATCAGAATCATTTTCAAAATCTTTTAAAACAACACAATCCCATAGAGTAATGCCAATGGATTTTTGTTCTTCTTTGGTTGCTGAGCCACGAATTAACTTAGTAGCAATACCATTTGAAGTTTGACGATCCATGATATTCCCATCTTTCATGGCATATAATTCGCCATCAAATGCAACGCCATTTTTAAAATAATCTTTCCACTCGGATAATTCTTTATGCATAGCAAGAAAATCATTGTTTAATTCAATATCTGATATCAGATATTCTTTACCATTACGGCTACGATATGTTACTTTACCATCTTTAACAATAACAACAACTCGCGACGCATCATATTTTAATTGGACCAGAACCGGATATTTGATTTTATCTGCATTCTTTTCAAAATCATCACATAGCATAACTTTAAAATCTTTAAATGCAGATTCTTCTGGCCAGATTTTTGATAGAGTTGTTGCGGTTACTCCGCATTTAAAATCTTTTTCGATAATACATCTGAAAATATCCTGAGATTCTGGAGTTAATGTATTAGCATATTGCGTAACCTTATCAATAAGCTCGTTACCGGTAATATCACGATTAGACGCCTGAGACAAAACGGCATATCCAGTTTCATCTAGACAATTTGTTCCGGTTGTTGTTAGATTAACTGTTGACAAATAATAATTGGTTAATTGATTATATGCTAGAGCAAACACGCGTTTAAGCTCAGCATTTTCTTTATTGGCTTTAAGTATAGATTCCTTCTCATTTCTTGAAGAAGTATTACGAAGTGTCTGCACAATTTCAAAAGTAGTCATAGTTTTAATCCTCACTCAACTAAAATGGCGGCGATTGCAAAAAATTGCTCTTTGGTCATGATACGTTCAAAGTTCGCATATTTCTTGATAAGAATGCTTGCCTGATCGAAGTAAAAAGCTACACAGCTGGTAAGTTGACCCTCGATATCTAAGCTAAAGAACAAATCATTTAGCTCTTCTTCTAGTCTAAGGAACCCAGTATAAGGAATCTGTGGATCAATATGGCGGCCAGGCCAGCATTTACTGATTCTACGCCGACAATAGCCAAATAAAACTGAGTAAGTTTGATAGTAGTTTTGTTCATGCTTTTGGTCTCCTATGCAAATGTTTTAATTAGAACCAATAGATTGTAGATTCGCCCCGAGCTTTGAACATTTCAACGAGCTTAGCTTTTATTTCATCTATATCGTTAGTGTGCAAATCATTAGCAACGACACCATAGACTTCTGCGATTAAAACTTCTAGCATCATGTCGAATTTTTTAAGTTCCTTGTCGACTGGAGTATCTTCCAGATTGCCATAAACAATCTCAAGCTTTGACTGAATCTCTGGAGTAGCTAGGAAAGCAAATGGTTGTGGGTTCCATGCCGCATTCTCAGCAGCATAACGCTGACCGTGTTCATTGATAGGATAGTTGGTATCACCAATGGCAACTTGCAATGTGCCTAGGAAGTTGTGAGCTTTGACAAGATTAGGAGTGATAGACGGGACGTAGACTAGGTCGTTGGCTTTGATAACTTGTTTCATAGGATTCACCTTATTCGGTTCTGTTGATTTGATAGGGCCCATTATACTATGTTTTCACTCTAGGTACAATTTATTTTCTAAATCGATCGGTTTTAAAAAATTAAACATAGAAAAGGGAGCTCTAAGCTCCCTAAATGATTACCAACCGTACACTAAAATGGATTTATTATTAGTTGCCAGTTTTAGCTACCACGATACGCGCATCAAACGTTTCGATTTTCATAATAGGCGTAGCATGTGCCCATACATTAGAATCATGAGATATAAAATATTCATCAACAGTAATCCCCGTAATTACCGCAACTGAATTATCTGAATTTGGAAACTCATCTTGGTCACTTACCCAACATAAAACTCCGGCGCCTTCATCTAGTAGATGTTTAATAATGTCTTTTACTGGCATCGGTTCTTCAAGATTAGGATAAACACGGACTAACTTTTCATACCATTCTTGAGTAGCGGGAAAGATAGCAAGATTATGATGTTGACTAGAATATTTCCCGTCAAAATAAACACCAATAGTACTTATTTCACCATCAGTGCCTTCATACGCAACGTTACGCTTATCGCTTACGGTTAAAATCTCGTTTGTTGCCATAGGGCAGTAAACTAAATCGCCATCCTTAAATTTGATATCACTCACTTTACATTCTCCGTTAAAAGTGACCTGGAGCGCATCCAGGTCATCTCTATCATCATGCCTTATTAAAAAGGTATGTCTTCAAGGTCTGCCAACATAGCCTTCATTTTAGCAATTTCATCGTCTTCATCGTCTTCAACGATAGGTGCTACAGGTTTAGCTTTAGGTGCATCTCCAAATACAATATCGTCATCTTCATAATCAGCGATAGCTGCCTTAGGCTTAACTTGTTGTGTTGGAACTTTTTTACCATAACCAACGACAGTCTCGATACCTGAGCCGGTAGTATAACCCAACACTTCTACCAATTTATCACAAAGTTGTTCGTATGTTTTAAATTGACTTGGTTGAGAAAACTCTGATACATCATGTAAAGACGCCATTACTTCTTCGATATCTGCTTTAATCTCTGATGGCTCTTCAGAGAAATATGAATTATTGTAATTAGGTACAATGTTCTTGTTCAAAGTCTGTGGTGTAATTTTGATATTGAAGTTAGCACCTTCAAACGGGGAAAATACTTCAATTGCGTTTTCACCTTCTACCTGAGGGAACATGGCCGCTTCGATTTTCTTGAAAATAGCCGGACCATATTCATATAGGAATACTTTGCCATTGTTTTCAGGATTTGCCGGGTCTTTTACAACAAGAATATTAGAGTAATATTTCTTGCGCTGCTTTTGTGCACGTGCCTGCTCTTTATCTGATTCTAGTCCGGTGTGCCAAAGTCTCGCATTTAAATTTGCCACGGGACAGTTTTGGCCAATGCTCTTTAAAGATTTTTCGGAATAAACACCATCTGAACCACGGAAAAACTGAGTAATGATTTCGGTGAATGGTAGAGCATCAAGGTTTTTAGATGGCAAGAATCGGATAACCGCAGAACCGCCACGCTCTTTATCAAAGGTAGGAGCCCAGAAGCGCTCATCGGCAGTAAATGGCTTAGAAGTTTTTTCTTCGACGTGTTTCGCAAACATAGAAGAAAAGTTTTTGGTTTTGCTTTTGAAGTCAGCAATAGAATATGTCATAATCTGTGTCCTCTGTAATTTCGGAAGCTTCGGAATTTCGGTTTTTCTCGGTGTTTATTTTAGATGATAGCATACTCGATATTTTTTGTTTCATATCTTCGTTGAATGTGTCATCTGTTTCTATATATCGTTTTAATACGTTCGATACTTTTTCTACGTCTGTTTCGGCATCTACTGCTATTTTCTTGTTAATAGATTTTAAGATATTATAGTAAGTATCTTCTATTTTATAGAAGCGTGCCAATTTGACGATAGGATAAAATGTATTGATGTATCCGTATAATTCGATATTGATTTTATTACTTGCTATTTTTGAATATAGCCTACCGGAGTATAGTTGTTTTACTATGTCATCATCTAGTTCCTCCTTAAAGTCATCTAAGAGTTTTTGCTTATTTTTTGAGTATATTTCTAGGGATGTCTTCTTTTTGGCAACAAAGTTTGATATATGATAATTATCATTTGATACCAGAAAACTAGTTATCCTGAGTATGGCTTGCCTTAGGTTTTTTATTTCTAGTGCTGCGACATCGTATAACAAATATGCTCTGTCAGAATTATAGTGTTTCATTAATGTCGGAGATACTAACGAATATGATTCTACAAATGGAACATTGTGCTTAAAATACAATACTAATGCTCTAAAAGCAGAAAAGAAATAAAGTTCATCTAAGTGCTTAACTGAAACCGTCACAACAAATCAATGCCCAAATAATGTTCTTTAGATTTAATTACGTTTCCGGATTCGATTTCTTCTGACTCGATTTGAGCCTTTAAAGAATCTGGAATAATGGATATAATATCTTCAATATCAATGTTCTGTTGCTCACAGTAATGTACGATTGCTTCTACAGTTGAAATGTCTTCTGTTTTTAGGTCCATGATTTCATCATAAAAATCCTTCATCGAAGATAGATTAACTTCAGAAAACGTAATCCTGCGTTTAGGGTTATTAACCATTTTAATAATCCTTTACAGTATTACCGTACTTAGAATGTCGTTGTTTGAATTCCTTAAAGAATTCTTTGGATTTACCAGGCAGGTTCTTTTCCAGATTGAATCGACTGTTAATCATCGGAAAATCAGATGTTGCATTAGAGTGGCTCTCTAAAACATTCTCCGATGAACACTCTATACAAGATGGCGCATCTTTCCATACACCATCTATTTTCCAATAGGCCTTTTCAAAACTATGCCCGCAATCTTCGCATTTCATTTTATAATGTTTGAATTGGTTCATGTCGCAATAGATTTTCCTTTTAGTTTATAGGCGGCAGAATGCCAGGGTTTAGTTGATTTGTTTTTACGAATGCTATTATACAGCATTTTTAGAGGTGCGTATACTACTTTTTTGTATCATGTACGTAACCTTCTGGGAGATATTGTTTAAACGTATCAATCAGTAGCTCATCGGTCAAGCCTGGGTATTTTTTGCTGTCAACCTTTCGGCGCAGCAAAGAAGCAAATAACTCGGCTTCGTCTTTATGTAACTCTTCTAGGGTCTTAATGAAGACAGATTCGCGTTTAATGCTGTTTTCAATAAAGTCGTTATGACCTTTAACGAAGTGTGGAATTCGTTTGAATGCTTTGGTAAGTTTTAGACTAATATAATCTTCGTATTGATTGTCATTACCTCTATACGGAGGTATTTCATCAGGTAACTCTAAGACAATCATCGGGTGGTATAAACACTCGACATAAGATTGCACCAGAGTTCGGTTATGCTCATTAGAGTCATGGAACATCATCAGGAACTCTGCTCTGCGCACCAGAGTCTTTAGTTCCTTTAGTTCAGAGAACACATCATGTAAAGATACAATAGCGTCTGGATTCTGTTTTAATCGCTGTTCTAGTGGAGTTGTCACTGGTGGAGTTGTCATCTTAAAAGTCCTTAATATTGGATAATAGATTTTTCAATTGGTACTTTTGCAAATACTTTAAAATTTCTGAACGTGGATTAACCGGAGCTTGCTTATATGCATCGATAATACTGAGCTTTAGGTTATCTGGGATTTGCAGCTCATATAAGTCTATGAGTGTTTTATTACGTTCAAAGTTACGCTTAATTTTAAAGTCGGTATTATCCGGTAATCTATCTGTTACCATTAACGATTCAATTAAAGGCGCCAGACGTTTTTGCGATGCCACAGTTTGTCTTTTGTTTGTGACCAGAGTATCATCATCAGAGAACACGTTCATGATACCGTCACCAACATCGCCTTTTAGGATTTTCAAATATCTCGAATACTTAATATCGGGTTCTGTGATTAGACCTTTTTTAAACGGAGAATATTGCTTCACGTTACTGTACAGCTGGAGCTGCAAAAAGTCTTTATCCGCAGAAATGATAAGAATCGGCTCTGGAGTTGCTCCATCAAAATCTAATGAATACGTATTTTTGTTTTCTACGAAACGAGTTCTTGCAAATTCATTGACAAGCACCGCAATAACATCATCACCTTCACAGCCTGCAACTTCAACAAGCTTATACGGAAAATATGTTTTAATATCGGTCTTAAGATTATCCATGCACTTGAAGACAAATTCCCAATCTAGTGGAGACTCTGCTCGACTTTGAGCTCGTTTGAATTTGTAGTACGGGAAATAATCTTTACGCCAATATCCACGGCCATCACACGCTAGAATCAACTCGTTGCCAAATTCGCCAGAGTATTTTGTACGATATTCTCTGATTACATTTAGGAAGATATGACGAATCATATCTTCGGTTAATTCTTCTTTGAATGAGTTAGCTGCTGCAGATATTGACATAATCATGATTTGGCTAAAGTCGACAATAATCATCGGAACAATACCTCATAGATTTCAAAGAATTCTTCGGCTTTAGCTTGTTTTTCTGCGACATCTTGCTTGTGGTAGGTACGCACTAATTCGTTGAATACTGCAGGTGGCATACATAGCTCAACCATTAGCTTTGCTGAGATGTCTTTAATCAAATCTTTTTCTGATTCGATACGTAGCTTAGAGTTAGAAGCTTCTTTAACGGCATTGATAATGGTGACGCGAGATTTGTCGTCAGATGGTAGTACGAAAGTCATGATGGGTTCTCCTTATTGATTGTGCTGATGGGTGGTGGTGGTACCACCACCGACAACTGTTTTATCACAATGGTCTGCCAAGAACATTGCATAGTTAATCATATCGAGAGCAGAATCTTGAAGAGATTCAAAGTTTGCTGTTTTCTGATTGAGCTCTTTTTCGGCAACCGACAGAATACGCATAGATTTGGTATGAATCATCTGGGCATAGGATGCGGTACCAAACGGGAAATAGTTACTGAGAGCATAGTGCTTGGAGTCACTGTTATAATCTGCTGATTTCTTAAGGTATAGCAGGCCAGCAATGCCTAGCTGGGCTACGGGGCTACCGGTACGCAAGCTGACTTCATATAGCAAATCTTCAAGAGACGCGGCGGCCAGATTTAGATTACTGTTTGACATTTAATTTACCTTTGTCAGATTGATGTGGGTTTAAGGTCACAGCAGCATACATGCTGCCAAACATTAGAGATAGTGCTAGTGTAAGAACTGCGATAGGATTCATAGAGGGTGTAACCTTTTGCACTTTGTATGACACAATATGGCCTTAAACTTCGAATTCTGTACGACTATCGTATAGAGAACCTTCTAGCTCGGCTGAGTGCACAAGATACGGAGTCTTGGTTTTCTTCTCTACAGCGATAAGCATATTAGTTATATTCTCTTCGTCTAGGTCGTAGCCGAATTCATTAACTAGTTTGTTACGTAGACGCTTATCGTTTAGTACGGTATCAGCATCTTGCAAACGAGTGGCCCAGTCAAAGATGACCAGTTCTTTACCGTTAACATACGCTGTATGGTTATAGAAACCAGCTTTTGCACGAGTCTTAAGAGCTTTTGGTACAGAGATAATTTTCATAGTGTTCACCTTGTTCAACGTGTTTGATAGTTGCCATTATACTACATTTTGGGAACCGGTACAATTTATTTTTTAAAACCATCGGTTTTAAATTTTAAATCGTAATGGCCTGTCCCGTGGCGTTTGCGCTCCAGATGCGCCTGGATGCGTTCTATTGTGTTTTACGATATAGCATTAAGGTTTTATGTTGGCGATGCCTGGGCGCTCCAGGCGCCTTCTTTACAAATCGTATACGACCCAGTCATCCGCAAAAATCTCTAAGTTATTGAATGCGTATTGATATCCGGCACTATCAGTCAGAGCAGGATTATCAAGACCTTTACGCTGAATAAAGTAGTACGGCAAGTCATCTAGCCATGGTTGTCGGGCAATGGGCGTTCCAGATTTTAAAATTGGTAGCACTTCTTCTAGAGTCATGGTTCCAGTATCTCCTTAATCAAAATGATACATTGACCGTAGAGTAATACTATCAGTAAATGTATTAATTGTATTTGGTTCCGGTTGAGTTACTAGTCGAGTAACGTTCAGCTCATAATCATCGAAATCGATAGTTTCATCATAGCCACCTACGATAGAATATAAGTCGGTTGTTTGTTCTAGAGTCTTGGCAATCCAATGAACTCGGTGCCCATCGTCTTCAGTATAATTAACCGGTTTACCATCTAGAGCCATTAGCTGCTTAAAATGACAGATGAAATAACGACCACGTTTTTTAAGAATATATGCCGTCTGGTTCAAGATGTTTTCTTTTCGGCTAACGATGCCTACAAACTTTAGAGCATTGGCTACATGACGGAGCTCTACCCCTGGCTTTAGTTCTACTTCAATGAGGTTTGCCATGATTTCTTGGATTTTGTCTTCGGTTAGTCTCATTTCATAATTTCCCAGTTTCTTCAAGTCGTTTAATATCAGTTTCATCCAAAAACATTAGTATTTCTTTGGCTCTTTTATTTGAACATGATAGAGCAGATGTTATTAGTTCTATTACTCTATCCTGCTTTTTAGGTTTGGCCCATTTAATTTGCTTATATCCCTTTGGGACACTATGATACAGATATTCGTAAACCATACCAGGCTGCAAATTAAATTTCTTGTGCCAACACGCATCAATCTCTGCAATATAGAATAGACAATCCGGAGAGTAAGAAAAGAATCGTTTCATAAGAAAGTCAGATTTTGCTACTTCCTTTTGTCTGGCTGGGTCTAGTTCATATTCTAGTCTTACTAGATTGCCGGTCTTTTTGCTGATTGATGGCATGATGTCTTTAAATGCATCGATGTTAGTCATTTGAATTCACAACTCATCATTAGTTCTGTTAAACATGCAGCAATACCAATTTCTTTATCTGCCATGAATGATGTTTTATAATTCCAGTTGGCGATGATTAGAATAAAGTCTGCCATGGATTCTTGCTTGATGAGCTCGTACATGTTATCATACAAATGCTTAGTAATAATCTCGATAGAAATATGCGGATTAACTGCAATCCATTCTCTAGTAGATTTTACCTTTTTACATTTAAGGTTTTCAATCAGTTCTGACATTTCTGAGTCAGACATTGCCGGAGTTAGAGCAGAACTATCAAGGACGCCGTCTGTCGTTGCTAGTTGCAATTCATTGATGAAGCGTCTATTATCCGGGAAATATAATTGAACCATCTTAGGCAAAATCTCGGCATTTTCGATTTTGATATTTTCTAGCTTTAGAATTTCAATGGCTCTTTGTAATAAACCCAGTTTCATTTCTTTTGCATCTGATTTGTTGACAGTAAAGTCAATCAGTGCACATCTAGAGCGAATAGGCTCAATAATACGAGAAACGTTATTGCAAGTAAAAATAAAAACAACACCAACTCGATTAAATTCTTCGATAAGATTACGTAATGCTGGCTGTATCATTTCTTCTGGCATATAATCGGCTTCATCGATAATAATACATTTACGTTTACCATCGAGGCTCATAGACGACGCAAAAGGAATGATTTTATTTCTTAGAGTATCAACCAGACGGCCCTCATTGGAGCCGTTAATCATTAAGGGTTGCAAGTTTAATGAATTACAGATTGCTAGAGCCGTAGATGTCTTACCTGTGCCTGGAGTAGGTGAATAAAACAACATATTCGGAATAGAATCAGATGCCATTAAAGCTTTGATTTTTGTTTTTGTTGCTTTAGGTACAATCAGTTCATCGATGTTACCTGGGCGGTATTTTTCCACAAAGGCTTTATCAAAAATAGAGCTCATATTTTAATCTCACATTGTTCATGTTTATAGGAGTGTCTTAAAGAACCTTTGCGCCAGCATAATATTTGATTTTCTGAGTTTCATCTACAAACTCTAACATATATGTTTGCGGGCTGTATGCATAAATTGACACATCATAATCTAGTGGCATAAGTTTTAGCAAAGATTTCATCGTGGAAATATTGAGCTGGGTAAATTTATCAAAATCTTCGACGTCGACATCAATAGAAACAGAATAACTGTTATCGGTATCACGCTTTATACCTGACGACGTAGTGGCCGTTACCAAGATTGTTTCTTTTGTGACTGCTCGGAATTCAATATCATCTACACCAAAAAGACTTGCAGCAGAAGATAGTTCATTAAATTGTGCATTGGTCAACGAGAAAGTACAAATCTTATTATCCAGAGAAATTGACTTAGAATAATCCGAAATGAACTGGATAAGAATAGGATTAGTATATGCATAATTGATTTTGGCTTTGCCGTTAGAGTCTTTAATGACCATATTACTTTCTTTGAACTCGATTTCTGGCTCATTAAAGATTTTAAGGGCAGCAATAAACGAGTTCAGGTCATATACACAAAAGTCTCTAGGAAACTCTTCATTAATTTCGATAATGGCATTGAACGCCTGAGAAGAGTCCTTTGTTCGGATTTGATTACCGGCGCCAAAGTTAATAGACTCTCGGATTTTAGCGCAGTTACTCAGAAGCTGGATTGTTTGTTTAGAAATTTTCATGGTATCGATTACTCCTCGGTATTTGTATCGGTTTCGGTTTCGGTTTCGATCGTTAGCGAGTCATACATCTGGATGAATGCATCGGCTGTGATTTTATCAAATCGGTTTACGGCCATTTCAAATGCAAGACGTTCATCTTGGGCAATGTTAAAACCGTTTCGGAAAATGTTATAGTTCTCTACAATTTGCGCTAGTCGACGAGTTGTTAAGCAATGTTCAACTTGACCTTCATCCATGACTTCTCGAGTCGCTTTAGCCACTTTGATGAGCTTCCGAATAAATGGCTTATTGACTTCATCATCGAATAGTTTAGACAAGATTCGAGTTTCTGTTTTGGCGTCTGGATATTGTTGATTTAAGAAGATAGCAAATCGCTCGATAAATGCCTGGTTCATGATTTGAGCACCAGCAAACATATCGGCATTATCGCCATTACCTTTCGTGTTAGAAGTTGCAACGATTGTGAATCCTGGTTGAGGCTCAACAATTTCATTGGTTTTCTTGATGTAATAGGACTTGCCTTGGGCGATAGTTTGAAGGGCCATGATAGACGTACGTGCTTGGTCAATCTCATCTAGGACTAGGACTGCACCATGTTTCATTGCTTGAATGACAGGGCCATCTTTCCAGACCAATTGGCTATCAGTAGAAGTCTTAACGATGTTAGGTGTCGTGCCACACTCGGCTAGGAATTCCTGGAATTTTAGGAGTTGGGTTTCATTTAGGACATATTTCATAGTATTCACCTTGTTCAAGAGTTTATTTCGGATAATTTACAGATTAAGTATTGTATGCTTTTTCTTCGGCAACATCTGCCACATAGAACGCATCGCCTGGGTGAAAATCAAGCTCATTCATGATTTCACCTTGTTCATTTGATTTATGGCTATTATACCATCTTTTTGGAACATGTACAATTTATTTTCTAAATCGATCGGTTTTATTTTTTAAATCATAGACGCCAGGAACTCCGCAAACAGAGCTTCATCGCACTCGACTTCGTAAGAGTTGACCGTCTCTAGAGAGAAACTGCCAATTAGGTCTTCTTCGTTTGTTTCATTAGTAATGTTAATCATTACCATCTTACGTGACAGATTAGCGCAAGCCTGTTCTACCGAATAGGTTTTACCATTGCCCGATAAGCCTGTAATCCAGATAGGAGCAAAGCGCTGGGTTGATAACGCCCTTTCTACGATATCATAATTACCAAATTTGACATAGTTTTTATCGACTTTAGGGATAAGATAGTCAGCCGAAATTTCTGGTCTCTTTGGTGCCTGGATTTTTGTGGCAGATGAGAAGCTCATTAATGCGGGCTCTGCTTTAGGCACAGCGCCACCGGATAGACTGTACACGCCGCGCTTAATACGATAACCATCATTTTGTAATTTGACAGTAAACTGGACAACATCCTTTTCCGTATAGCCTTGGGCCACCAAGATGTCAATAATTTCTTTGGTCTTGATGGTATCTCCATCGCAATAGGATTCACGTAGGATGTTTAGCATTGCTTGATAGTTCATAAGTATTCACCTTATTCAGTATTTGCTTGATTTATGGCTATTATACCATCTTTTTGGAACATGTACAATTTATTTTCTAAATCGATCGGTTTTAAAATTTAAATCGTCCACGAATGCATGATGATTTTTGTGTGCCCAGCGATATTTGAAAGTTGGTCCGCCAAGCGTTTAGTGCCTTTTGATTCGCCACCGGGTGTGCAATTGGTTGAACCTGGTGGAGATGTGCCGACTTCTGAAGTCTTAACTTTAGAATCGTTGTCTGGAGCATCGCGCGATGCGTCTTGCATGTCTGACATAATATCTTCAATGTTGCTTTCACCTGGGGCGCTCTGGGAACTGTCTCCACTAGCTTCTGCCTCATCACGTGCACGATTATCCAGAATAGATTGCTTATCGAGTTCATCTAAGGATTCAAGGTCTTCAAATCCATCAGGAGCATTAGCATCTTGCATGAGGTCATTGATGTCCTTTTGACTCATCTGATTAACATCTTTTTCTGAGGTCATGAGCTTATACAAAAACAAAGAACGTACCAAGACATCATTAAATGAGCTAGCTTTACTCAGGTATTTTAAGATGGCATATTCTCTATCTGTCATATCGACATCGTTGAGAAATTCCTTAAACTTGGATTTAAGGTTAATCTTATCGGCAAGTGATAACTCATCAAAGACGTCCTGATTGCCGTTGACTCGAAGCAACGATGACCATTGTCTGGTTTTTGATAATTTTTCTGCAGAACGTCTGTACGGAGCAATCAGGCCTGGGAAATGTTGACGAATCAATTTCTCGATACGAATGTCTTCTACGATATTGATACAAGTAAACAAATCTCGGCTGAGCTCATATGTCTTACCGTTGACAGTGACGCTTCGAGTGTTAGAATAACTATGAGACGTAGTATTATGTTCACTATAGAAAAACTTAGGCGTAAACAAAGAATGTGCAGCTTCGTGAGTGCCAAATCGGATAAACAAATCAATGTCGTCTAAGACATAGTTTGGTAAAGTGATGACATTGTTTTCTGGGTCATAATAGGCAGTTTGCACATCTCCATATTCAATGGAGATACCACGTTTTGCCATGAATTTCAAAAACAAATCCATTGACGCAAGCGACCTTTGGTCACGCTTGATAGAGGATGTGTGTTTGACAATAGTTGTCATTTGTGAGTCACCTTATTCATTTGTGGTTGATGTGTTGTATTATACCAACATCAACCTCAGTTTTACAATTTATTTTCTAAATCGATCGGTTTTATTTTTTAAATCATGAAAAATCTTGGCATACCGTAGTATTCAGGTGTTCACCTAGTACAGAAAATGCCTTGACTTCCTTTAGAGTTTTTTCTAAGATGGCTTTTGCATTTTTTGATTCTCGCTTGTTTTCTTTAGGATTACACGATATCGCATAGAATACGTTATAGCCCACTAATTCTTCTACGGCAATCGCATCATTTTCTGCTTGTAATGCATTAACCTTTTCTATCAGAGCACTATCAACATCTAGCCCAGCGCAATAATTTAGAATTGTGTCACGTAGATTGCGTTGACGGCTTGTCTTTGCTACAAAAATATTAAACACTTTGATATTTTGCAGACGCATCATTTTATTAAAGGTTTGCAAAACATTCGAGCCGTTAATATTGAATGCTCTTCTAGAATAGGGACACGTAATAGTACCACCACCGTTAGCAGCATGTGAATCTGTAGCTTCGCCGTCTGTCACAAATGTTACCGAGACATTTTCGATGCCGAGTGATTTCATGCGCATTGCTCTATGATACGCAAAGATTTTAGCTTGAGTTAATGGTGTAGACCCCATGCGCTTGGCGAATAATGAGGTGTTTTGTATTTTTCCGGCGTCTGCAATAATATAGTGCAGTCTATAATTTTCTGTAATATTAGAGATATGCATAGAGAAGAACAATTCTCTAATTTTAGCAAAGGACGTTGATTGGTCAACTAATGGCATGATTTCAATATCTTTATTTCTACAAGTAAACGCGTAAATTTCACTGTTGATTTTTGCATATTTTGAGTATAGTGCAGTAATCAAGAATTGCATGGCAAGAAACTTGATTTTGCCGCACATAGATTGAGATATATCCAAGATGACAACTAGGCCATGGTTGCCTGCTTGTCTAACATTTAGCTTATTATGAAAGATTTCATCCGATGTTTTATAGTTAGCAAGTCGAGACAGGTTAATTTGGCCGGTTGCCTTAAATGATTCGTTTTTGCGTTCGAATGCCGATTTTTTGATTTGATATTTTGCAGCAAGAGATTTGGCAATGGTCACGGCGTGATTATATTGAGTCACGGCGTCATCATATGCGCTACGTAGTTCTTGATGTTCTTTGAGATATGAGGTGCAAGTCAGTGGTGGTACGCTTTGAAGGACATCCATCATAGGTGTCGTTTGAACGACATCTTGGATATGCTTGAGGGCAGATTCACACTTACGTGAATTGATAGGAGTAGTCATGCTGGTCACCGTGTTCAGTATTTGTTGTACGTTGACATTATATTATTAGGTGACCAGCATGTACAATTTATTTTTTAAAACTATGGATTTAATTTTTTAAATCATAGAATCCAGGTACAGGTGTTCTAGGAAAATCTTGGCTTCGGCAGCAATCTTGGCGTCTTTGTCTGTGCCGTTGATGATTTTCCTGGCGTTCAGCCAATCGGTATCTACTAGGCCATGGTTCTTGAATGCTCTGCTCAGAGAGTATCCTGTAAAGAGTCCTTTGGTCATGCCTAGAATCGTTATCTTGGTAGCAATATCTGGCTCACATGCCTTTTTAGGGTAGCCAAGCAGGTCGATGTTTAGTAAATCACCAAACTTCTTATAATTATCGAACCAGGTCAATTGAACATATCCACGACCATAATATAGATTCGGATAGTCCCTTATCCTATAGGTACTATTATCTTGGCCATTACAATAGCCATATTGCTCTGTACCAATATCATAGACCTGGCCATATTTTTTGGTTTTACCTTTGCCATATTCTTCTATTGGTAAAAATGTTCCGGCGGTTTCATGATAGATGGTCGCTAAGATATATGCCATGTATACCGGATTATGAATTTCTTCGGCAAGAGTTTCCACAACCTTATTGATGGTTTCATCTGTTGCCTTTGGATGCACCGGCAAATGTCTCTTGAAAGCCGGTAATAGTTTTAATCTGTACTTAGAGCATTGTAGAGCCGTTTCTGACTTAGGACCAAATTGACCATCTGCGACAACATTAATCTGTTGCTGGAACGTTATAATTTTTTTCTTTATTTCGCTTGACTTCATTTAACTGTCTCGTAAGATAATATATGTGTGTACCGGTACACACGATACCGATGAGCTGTAGTACTCTAATAATAAGTTCTATTAGAACTCTATCGACAAGGAGTTGTCCGTTGTCTAGTAGGTAAAGAATACAGAAACCAAACAAATAGCAGATGACTGTTACCTGCACGCATATAGACTTGACATTGAATTTTGAGTTTGCCCAAATGAGTATGGCAACGATGACCCCGATTATCGGAATCATCTGATATAAGACAGAATAGCAATCATTCAGATTCATTATTTGACACCTCCGCAGGTTGACTTAAGTCTTTAATCGTCGGTGGCGGTTCTATGCCTATTTTTTTAAAAACAAATTCTACCATATATTTCCCTGATGATATCATGTAATAGACCATCTGAGCGCCAACTGCGGCTGTTGCTAATGCAGGTAAAACTAATTGCCACACCGTAATATTTTCCCAATATAACGGTATGCCAAACAGTGTAAAGAATAGACCCCAGCCAAAAGAATAGATTGGCTTCAAATTCTTATGATGAATATAGGTATCAACGGTTGAGTCTTGGAATGTTGATAGAAAGGAGCCAAAGATGAGCGCAGCAACAAAGAATAGCCAGCCTAACCATGTCGGGACAGTAATACCTAGCCATACTAATTCTGTTGATAATGTCGGTTTAGCCGTTGCGGCCACAGGTATTGCAACGGCCGTGAGCAGGATTTTAGGTGCAACGGCAAACGCACCACCATTAAAGTACATCACTATAGTTCTTTTCTACGTTAACGAATTATTTTTATTTAACCCCGGGAGCGATATAGTGATATTAAGGATTCTGCGCATATACGTAGTTAACTAGTAGTTAACCGACATTTTCATGGAGTGAATGGTAAACTGAAGTGGTTTTCCTTGTTCTTCTATGTATTCCTCTAATGGCAAATCGGCTCCACTAAATCTATTAACCAAGAATCCTACTTTGAAATAGTGAGCATAGTTTTTGAATATTCGGTTAGACTGGTTAAAGGCATTAGGCGCAGATGGATTAACCGTACTAATCGTTGCGTTATATAGCGTTGGCGTTTCTGGTATACTAGAATTAAGCATTTCTGGCAAATAGAAGCAATTAGCGCCAGCCTGCCGTGTAATAGAAAAACCATGTTGCATTAGTTTAAGCATAGGTTCGGGTATCGAAAATCCATTCAAAAATTCAATAATAACTTGGTTTTTCGAAGAATCAATTGTATACTTGGTACTGCCTTCGTACGATGCCCAATCGGGGGTCAGGGACAAGTTCGTGGCAATAACTGCCTGAGATAGTTGTCTATTAATCTTAGCTCCACATAGATGAGTATCCGTTACTTTTAATTCTCCATTTTCTTCAATAAATCTACCGCCACCAATAACAAAACTATAATAATAATCATCACTAACACTCTTGAAATAGTTTATTAGGCCACTGCTGCCATTTGTATCGGATATTACTAAACGAGTTGGCGTTGATTCCGGTAACAGAACATCAGGTTCTCTCTCAGTACATGCATGAGCATGTATCGGTAAGCCATCTGGGTCATAAGGCGCAATATATGCATAAGCCTTAGTATATTCCGAGAAACTCTGACTTAAAGTCATCTGGATAGTATATGTTTTAGCGTTTTTATCCCAGTAATAATAATCATCTAGTTGCTTATCTGCCCAAGCGTCTCTGGTATAAAATTCTGCCCGACCAAAGTTAATTGGATTCGTATTAAATTGTGAAAAGTTTTCTTTACCGAGATTACCTACGGAGTTTCTAATCAAGTTTGCATTATCAAGCGATTGAATAATACCAAAATCTGGCGTAGGTTGATTGATTCTACTGAATTGATATGGTAACCTATGTTTCGATAGAAATACTTCGTATTTTTGGTCATTGAGAAAAAATTCAATTGCTTTAAATTCTTTATGTGAATTGCCACGGTTTTCAAATGAAATAGCAAACTCTGATTCATTACTGGGAATAAAATAAAGGTTTTTAGTAGCCTGGTTAAAAAACGGAATCTTTGTTATTGTTTGTTTATCTTTACTAATGGTACACGGATAATAGTTAAGAGTATTATGCTTGGGAATTGTTCCAGGTTTTTGCCCTAATTGAATAACGCCACCGTTATTATGATTTAACTTAAAAACAAGTACGGTGCTATTTTGTATACCATGCGCACTTGATACCGTGTAATCATGAAAATAAAGTCGATATACTTTATCATGATACAATCTAAGGGAAGTCATACCTGAGGCCAAAAATGAATCTTCGGACGTAATATCATAATGATAAAAGTCTACAATCTTTACGCGGTCAGGGTCTTCTAGACT
>RRZU013365321.1_pt1 | contig 40137 bp, 43 predicted proteins | sample 2165561 | NCBI WGS metagenome assembly RRZU01 (sample SAMN10456909, study PRJNA506462) | wastewater metagenome | isolation source: wastewater sludge | place: USA: Moscow, Idaho | reverse complement strand
CACTGAGTAGCACTTCAGGAACATCTTTGCCTGCATACCTAACCGGTCGCGTGTAATGCGGGCAGTCGAGAAGACCATCGCTAAATGAATCTTCTTGTGCGGAATCTGCATGGTTTAATGCCCCAGGCAGCAACCGCGTTACAGCATCAATCAGCACCATGGCTGGTAGCTCGCCACCAGACAACACGTAATCGCCGATTGACCACTCTTCATCAACGTAGGTTTCAATGAAACGCTCGTCAATGCCCTCATAGCGCCCTGCAATCAGAATTAAATTATCCTGTTTTGCCAGTTCGCTGACCGCGGCTTGTTTAAGCTGACGGCCTTGCGGCGACAGGTAAATAACCTTAGCCGGCCCTCCAATGGATTGCTTCGCCGCAGCTAATGCATCCTCCAGAGTCTTGAGCTTCATCACCATGCCTGGACCACCACCGAAAGGACGGTCATCCACTGTTTGGTGTCGATCTTCAGTAAAACTACGGGGATTCCAGCAATTAAGCTCTAACAACCCTTGTTTTACCGCACGACTGGTAATGCCATACTCGGTAATCGCAGCAAACATCTCAGGAAAGAGACTGATAACTTCAACGCGCAAAGCATTTACTCATTAAAAATCTGCATCCCATTCGACATGCATCTCGCCTGCTGTCAAATCCACCGACTGCACACACTGCTCCGTATAAGGAAGCAACCGCTCCTGATCATCAAAGCTGCCAGCACAAGGCTTAACAACCAGAACATCATTGGCGCCAGTCTCTAATAAATGGTCAACAATCCCAAACAAATGCTGGTCTTGATTGATCACCTTTAAACCTTCAAGTTGATGCCAGTAAAACTCACCATCTGCTAACTCAGGTAACTCACTGCGATACACGCAAATCTCATAGTTAGTCAATGTTCGTGCAATTTCACGATCATCCAAACCTTCGATTTTTGCCACAAGTGACTTGCCTTGCAAACGGCCGCTGGCCAACTTAACTTGCTTAATATCCTCACCTCGGCGCAATTGCCAAACGGGGTAATCAAGCAGATTTCCCATCGACTCAGTAAAAGAATGCACTTTTACTTCACCGCGCACACCATGCACAGCACCAATTTTGCCGAGAACGACTAAATCATCTGTGGTTGGTTGCGTTTTACTCATAACCAATTAAGCAGTTGCTTCAGTAGTCGTAACTTCTGCAGCAGCTTTATTTAGCAGCTGTGCAACACGCTCTGAAGGCTGTGCACCCTGGCTTAACCAGTAAGTAGCGCGCTCTTGGTTGACCGACAAGCGAACTTCACCACCAGTCGCAACTGGGTTGAAAAAACCAATACGCTCAATGAAACGACCATCACGAGCATTGCGGCTGTTAGCCACAGTCAGATGGTAGAACGGGCGCTTTTTAGAGCCACCACGAGCCAGACGAATAGTTACCATTAAACTTACTTCCTATTATGTGTATTACAACAAAACGAACCATAGAACATACATGGCCCGAAAGGCCGCATATTCTAAAGATTATCTACCACTTTGCATAGGCCTATTTTGCCTGCCTAAGCTGCTGTTACATCCGGGGCAGCTTTCCAGCTCCCGGTATCATCCCGCCAAGGCCGCGCATCATCTTACTCATGCCGCCTTTGCTGGTGAATTTCTTCATCATTTTTTGCATTTGCTTGTGCTGTTTAATTAAGCGCCCAACGTCCTGCACTTGCGTACCTGAACCCATTGCAATGCGGCGACGGCGCGAACCGCTGATAATTTCTGGCTCGCGGCGCTCAGCGGGCGTCATGGAATTAATAATGGACTCCATCTGCTTAAACTGCTTTTCTGCCGCGCCTTGCTGGGCACCGCCCATCTGCGCTAAGTTTACACCACCCATGTTGGGCATTTTTTCTAACAGACCACCCATGCCGCCCATTTTGCTCATTTGTTGCAGCTGATCACGGAAGTCTTCTAAGTCAAAGCCCTTACCTTTTTTCAGCTTTTTGGTAAGTTTTTCTGCTTTTTCTTTATCAATGGTTTGTTCGGCTTGCTCAATCAAGCTCAGAACATCACCCATACCAAGAATGCGCGAGGCAATACGATCAGGGTGGAAAGGATCGAGGGCGTCGGTTTTCTCCCCCATACCCAAGAACTTAATTGGTTTGCCGGTAATAGCGCGCACTGACAAGGCCGCACCACCACGGGCATCACCATCGACCTTAGTCAGCACCACACCGGTTAATGGCAAGGCATCATTAAAAGCTTTCGCAGTGTTAGCCGCATCTTGCCCCGTCATGGCATCAACCACAAACAGCGTCTCAATCGGATTGATCGCCCCATGCAGCTCGCTAATTTCTGCCATCATTTCATTATCAATGGCTAAACGACCGGCAGTATCCACCAGCACCACATCAATAAATTTCAGCTTAGCCTCGGCAATGGCCGCTCGAGCAATGTCTTGTGGCTTTTGGCTAATGTCTGACGGGAAAAAAGTTACGCCAACTTCATTGGCTAAAGTTTCCAGCTGCTTAATGGCGGCTGGGCGGTAAATATCCGCGGAGACCACCATTACTGTTTTCTTTTTGCGCTCTTTTAAGAAACGCGCCAGCTTACCAACAGTGGTGGTTTTACCCGCCCCCTGTAAACCAGCCATTAAGATCACTGCAGGTGGCGCAGCATTGAGAGCCAAATCTTCGTTGGCCTCGCCCATTAAGCTTTCCAGCTCAGCCTGAACAATTTTAATAAAAGCTTGGCCCGGCGACAGACTGCGTGAGACTTCCACACCTACCGCGCGATCACGCACAGCATTAACGAAGTCTTTCACCACCGGCAAGGCTACGTCAGCTTCAAGCAGCGCCATGCGCACTTCACGTAAAGTGTCTTTGATATTGTCTTCGCTCAGGCGCGCTTTACCGGTGACATGGCGTAGCGTCTGCGCAAGGCGATCGGAGAGATTGTCGAACATACAAAGTCCTCAACATGGGGTGCAGCAACAGTGCGCCAGTGACATTTAACCCTTAGAGATTATAAACTGCTGCAAGGCGATTGTTACAATAAACGTTAGAGTATAACCGATCCTGCGCCACTCGACAGCGTCTACAGTTCAATTATCATTTTCTTTAGGATTACCTATGCCTTGCGCTATACCCCCGCTGTTACTGGCTTCCAGCTCAAGCTATCGGCGAGCGTTACTGGCACGCTTGCAACTGCCATTTGTGTGGCACAGTCCAGATATCGACGAGTCCGCGCTGCCCAACGAAACACCACAGGCCCTAGTGCGACGTTTAGCTTTAGCCAAAGCACGAGCCCTCGTTACCGATTACCCTGAGCATATTATTATTGGCTCTGATCAAGTGGCGGTACTGGACGGGCGCATCATTGGCAAACCACACACGGCCGCAGGTGCAACCCAACAATTGCAAGCAGCCAGTGGGCGCAGCCTGACTTTTCTAACCGGACTGGCAGTGCTGGATACTCGCCAAAGCAATTCTGTTGTAGCAGAACAAGCCGACTGCATCCCCTTTACAGTGCACTTTCGCACCCTCAGTGACGCACAAATCCAGCGTTACATAGCCTTAGAGCAACCCTTTGATTGCGCCGGTAGTTTTAAGTCGGAAGGTTTAGGCGTGAGCTTATTTCAAGCAACCGAAGGCAGTGACGCTACCAGTCTAGTCGGCTTACCGCTGATTCGCCTGTGTGACATGCTCAATGCCTGTGGCGTTGCCGTACCATAAACTCTTTATGCCATGCACAAGCTATAAGCTTCACCCGAGAGAAAATTTATAGTCGCCGGGTTTTTTGCTTAAGAATATAAGCAGTGACGCAAATGGCGCTGATCAGCATAAAGACGCGCACCCAAGCTAAGGGCACAATCCACATGGAGAAGCTGATGCTGACCCACATTAAACCCAACGCCCAAATTTTGCCTTTCAGCGGGATGCCCTGACCTTCTAAATAGTCGCGAATCCACGGCCCAAGTTTAGGATGCAGCACCAACCACAAATAAAAACGTTTAGAGCTGCGGGCAAAACAAGCCGCAGCTAACAGAAGAAAAGGCGTGGTGGGCAGCACAGGCAAAAAAATACCAATCACGCCCAAGGCAACACTTAAACAACCACAGGCAAACAACACATAACGCAATGCGCGACTGCGTGCCTGATGCTGCTGTGGCTCAAGCATTGCCGTCCAACTGTTTATCAGTGACGTGGCTTGAGTAGCACTGGCTTCTCATCTGGCGCTTGGCACAGCAAGAATAGAGCCGTTAAAACTTCCGGAATCTGCTCAACCATGCTGTCGACCAAATCATAGTCTTTGGCAATTTCAGCAAAATCCGGCTGCTCATCAAATAAGCCAGAAGCTACCATGATCGGCAACAACAACTCACTGACTTCGTCTTCTGCATCTTCAAACCAGACTTCTTCGCGTAAGAAAATGCCTTCCATAAAGCCAACACACCAAGCGCGCAAGTCAGAATCATCTGGATTGTCACCCAAATCCAGCTCACACGGCAGAGCCATATCATCATCACTGGCTAACTGGCGCTCAATCTGCGCTTTGAGCTGTAATAAGCCCGCAACAATATCGGCCTCTTCATCGGCATCACGGTAATGCGGTGGCTCAGAGAACAGAACGGCTATCCACTCCTCCGCAGGTACAGCTTCAGGACAAATCGATAAAGCAGTTAAATAGCCATGGGTGGCAATATAATCAAGCGCCTCGTCATGCAGTTCGTCAGCATCGAGGAAAGCTTGCAGGCGGGTCATTTGCTCAGCGAGGGACATGCGTGATTACCATAAAAAATAGAATTGAGCCCTGATTGTAGTCCAGCTCAACCAGAACAGCTAGGGATTGCCAGCATGTAAACCTGCTCTAACGCTAAAGATTCAGCCCTAGGCTAATTTACGCGTATAATGACCAGCTTGATTTGGAGAATGGCATGCAAGATCAGGCGTTACAGACGCTAAAAAGTGTTTTTGGCTATGATGCGTTTCGCGGGCAACAGTCAGCCATCATTGAGCGCATTTGTGCAGGCAATGATGCACTCGTGCTGATGCCCACAGGCGGCGGTAAATCCTTGTGCTATCAACTGCCAGCAGTTCTGCTCGATGGCTTAACTGTGGTGGTATCACCACTGATCGCCTTAATGCAGGATCAAGTCGCGAGCTTAGAAGAGCTTGGCGTTGCCGCTGCAGCACTGAACTCATCACTGAGTCATGATGAGCAGCGTGAAATTGCTGAGCGATTACGCCGCAACGAAATCAAATTACTTTACTTGGCTCCAGAACGCTTGGTACAGCCACGCATGCTGGCGTTTTTGCAACACTTACCCATTCGCTTATTTGCCATTGACGAGGCGCACTGTGTTTCGCAGTGGGGCCATGACTTTCGCCCAGAGTATTTACAGTTAGGGCAACTGGCGGAATTATTCCCCAATGTGCCGCGCATTGCTTTAACCGCCACTGCCGACACCCGTACGCGCGAAGAAATCATTACCCGCTTGCATTTGCAAAGCGCAGAATGTTTTCTCTCAAGCTTTGATCGGCCGAACATTTTTTATCGCATCACCCCTAAAGACAACCCGCGCAAACAGCTACTGGATTTCTTGGCACAACGTAAAGGGGATGCAGGGATCGTCTATTGTTTATCGCGTAAAAGTGTCGAATCCACTGCTGAGTTTCTTAGTAGCAAAGGTTTTCCAGCCCTGCCCTATCATGCGGGTCTAGACAATAACCTGCGCGCCTTCCACCAAAAGCGTTTCCTCAATGAGGAAGGTTTAATTATGGTGGCCACCATTGCTTTTGGCATGGGCATTGATAAATCTAACGTGCGCTTTGTCGCCCACTTGGACCTACCTAAATCTTTAGAAGCCTACTACCAAGAAACCGGCCGCGCCGGACGTGACGGCCTACCTGCTGATGCGTGGATGGTGTATGGCTTGCAAGATGTACTGATGCTCAAGCAGATGCTCGCCAACTCAGAAGGTGACGAGCGGCACAAGCGCGTTGAGCAACACAAACTAGAAGCAATGCTGGCTCTTTGCGAAGAAACCCGTTGCCGCCGCCAGGCTTTACTGGCCTACTTTGATGAAGACATGCCGGAGCCTTGCGGTCACTGTGATAACTGCATTGATACCATTGAAACCTGGGACGCTACTGAAGCTGCGCGCCAAGCCTTATCGGCAATTCACCGCACCGGTCAGCGCTATGGGGTTGGTTATTTATCAGATGTGCTACAGGGCCGTGAAAATGATCGTGTGCGTGCTCTAGGCCATCAACATTTAAGCGTATTTGGGATCGGCAAAACCCTCAATGACCATCAGTGGCGCTCGCTGTTTCGACAGCTGGTGGCGCGCAACCTGATTGATGTGGATGTGGAAGGTTTTGGCGGACTGCGCCTATCGGAAAGCTGCCGACCATTATTGCGCGGCGAAACTACACTGTTACTGCGCCGTGACCTCACCCCTCAAACCCGCCCAACCCGCAGTGCCAGCCAAGCCAGTCAACTGGTTCGCAGCCATGAGCGCGAGATGTGGGAATCGTTACGTACTTTGCGCCGCCATTTAGCTGAAGAGCACAGTGTACCGCCCTATGTAATTTTTCCCGACTCAACTCTCTTAGAAATGCTCCGTGAACAACCAGAAGACCTGGATGACATGGCGCAGATCAGTGGTGTGGGCGCACGCAAGCTGGAACGCTACGGTGCTGCATTCTTAAAGGCTCTCAATCAACAAGAAAGTGCCGCCAGCAAGCCAGCACCGAGCAGCCAGGACTTACGCCACGAGTTAGTGACTTTAGCCCGCAGCGGCATGACTCCAGAGCAGATCGCGCAACAGATGCAGTGCAGCCTGAAAAATGTCTACTCTTTAATGGCACAAGCCATTGCCGGTAACTTGTTGAGCCTTGAACAAGCTCTCGACCTGCCGGAAGAATTAATCGGGCAAATTCAGGATGCTTTTTTACAAAGCGATGGTGAGCTGCCCAGTGTTGCCAGTATCGCAGACCAGTTCACTCCACAGATCGAAGAAGGGGTGCTCTACTGCGTACGCGCAGCCTTGCAAGCAGAGTTTGGCAGCATTGTTTAATGCCCCTGCTTTTACAACTTTGCCGTTTAGCAGGGTGCTTTTCTGCAACTAGCAAACCGTTGCGCGTCAATCTGCCTCAGCCTAGATTGACGCGCATCAAGCCACTCTTCAGTCTTTTCTTAAATACTGCAGATGCCGCACAAACATTGTCCTAGCCAACAACCTTCCCGGGTACGTGTCTAACTTACAATGTTTGTGCGGCATTTAACTCTCAAGTACAGCCTTTTGAAAAGCCTGTGCGCAGATTCAGTTTTATGCGTCTTGATAGCTATCAAGGCGCATTTTTTTGTGCCATGCAACACTGCTGCCATACGCCTTGGCAAGCAGAGGTCACAGATGTCTCGCACACAAAAACCCTTAATTTACTCATGCTCTGGCTGCTCAAATGTCGCCCAGCTCGCCAATTCACTTGCCGTGCGTATCGACCGTGCGGGGCTTGCGGAAATGTCTTGCATTGCCGGTGTCGGCGGCGATGTAAAGCCTTTGGTAAAAAAAGCTCAGTCGGCGCGACCAGTGCTGGTCATTGATGGTTGTCACTTACACTGCGCCAAGGCCTGCTTGACCCGTCATAGCGTGGAAGCCGAAGTACACATCACCCTAAGCGATTTCGGCTTACGCAAACGCTACGGGGAGGACTGCTCAGCAGAACAAGCCAATGCGCTATTTACTGAATTGAGCAATATTATTGCCAGCGACAAGCTGCTAAAGCAGGATTAATGCGCAGGCAACGGACGAGCAATAATGCGCCAGTCGTCATCGAGCGCACGCATCTCTGTGATCTTTAAGCGCACCGCATCAGCCATCATGTCAATCGGTAACTGCATGAGCGGCTGCGCACTGGAGCCTAAAAGGGTTGCGGCCATATAGATATACAGCTCATCCACCAGCCCCGCCTGCATAAAAGCGCCAGCCAAGTGCGGCCCTGCCTCAACCATTAATTCATTGACTCCGCGGCGGCCAAGCTCCTGCAGCAAAGCCACTAAATCCACATGCCCGGCCACTTCAGGCAACTGAATATATTCAATATTGGCAGTGTTGGCAGGTGGTTTTTGATGCGTAACAACTAGAACTGGACCAGCTATAAAAAAAGCCAAATCAGTCGACACCCGCAAACCACCATCAATTACGATGCGCAATGGCGGTCGAGATAAGGCCAGATCACGTAACTCAGCATCGAGCGGTAATTGCTCGGCACGCACGGTTAAACGAGCATTATCGGTCATCACAGTATCCGCACCGGTGATGATGGCACTGGAGCGCGCCCGCAACACTTGAACATCAGCTCGAGCAGCAGGACCGGTAATCCACTGGCTTTCACCGCTGGCCATCGCCGTGCGACCATCTAAACTCATGGCGAGCTTTAAGCGCACAAAGGGTAAGCCCTGCTCCATACGCTTAACAAAACCACAATTGAGTGCGCGCGCAGCAGCAGTGAGCTCACCCTCAAGCAGATCCACCTGAATACCTTGGCCACGCAAACGCGCAATACCGCGCCCTGCAACTTGGGGATTAGGATCTTGCATGGCAATCACCACTCGCTGCACACCGGACTGTACTAGAGCGTCCGCACAGGGCGGGGTTAACCCCTGATGACTGCAAGGTTCAAGCGTGACATAGGCCGTTGCACCACGGGCTAATACGCCTGCCTGACGCAGTGCATGCACTTCCGCATGCGGCTCACCAGCACGTTGATGCCAGCCCGCACCCACCACCTGCTCACCTGCAACTACAAGGCAACCAACCCGCGGATTGGGATGCGTACTGTAGAGCCCTTGTTCAGCGAGACGTAACGCCTGGGCCATATAGGCTTGATCATTCATTGGTCTGCAGCATCATCATCGGCATTAGCGGAGCTACTGGCCATCAGATCAATTTCTTTGCGAAACTCATTGAGATCCTGAAAACGGCGATAGACTGAGGCAAAGCGGATATAAGCCACTTCATCGAGTTTTTTCAGCTCATTCATCACCAACTCTCCCACCACTAGCGACTGCACTTCGCGCTCACCGGTAGCACGTAATTTACGCTTAATGCGTGCCACAGCCTCCTCTAAACGTTCCAAACTAACTGGACGCTTTTCCAAGGCTCGCAGCATGCCGGCACGAAACTTTTCTTCATCAAAGGGTTGGCGACTGCCATCTTGTTTAATTAGACGCGGCAAAATTAAATCAGCAGTTTCAAAGGTGGTAAAACGGTCTTCACAGAGCAAACACTCACGACGTCGACGCACCTGATCGCCGTTAGCAACCAAACGCGAGTCAATCACCTTGGTATCATTGGCACCACAAAAAGGACAATACATACGGACTGTTCGCTTATTCATTACAAAGAAGCCGATAGTAGCCTATCTTTCTCTGAAGCAAAACTGGCCAGCAGTCGTACAGCTGCTTAGGCTGCTACTTTTCCACTCAATTGCTACAGCAGCGCAAACACAGTGCCTTAATGCTTGGCTTCAATAATCAGCGCGCCCTGCTCTTCGCGCCAGCTCACTCGGCTGAGAAAACTCATGCCCAGCAAAACATCCCGCGGAAACTCACTATCGAGCACCATGGCGTCCACTCCGAGCACTTCAATACTGCCAATTTTTACGCTATTGAGATACACGCGCCAAGCTTGCTCTACGCCGCTGGCAGTGCTGACTGTTACTGGTGTACCGCTGACCTTAAAGTCCAGCCCTAAACGCCGCGCTTGTGCGGCATTCATAGCAATGCTGCTGGCACCTGTATCCACCATAAAAGGCACGCTATTGCCATTAATTGAACCGGTAATCCAATAATGCCCGGCAGCCCCCTTACTAATGGTTAAGCGCCGCTTTTCTGGTGTGGCAAAGCCACCACTGCCATAGTCACGGCTCAATGTATGGGTACTGGTTTCACCATTAATGCGCAACACCGCAGAACGGCTATCAGCACTAATGACTTGAATCCCTTGCGGGCCTGCTTGCCCTGCTTTAACTAAAGTGCGCTGACCATCAATACTCAGCACCGCAGCATTCGGAAACAAGCCCACTACGCGCACATTAGGTTGAGCAAAACAGTTGAGACTGAAAACCAAAAAAACAATAGATGCCGTCCAACGAGCCAAACCCGCCATAGCCACTTCCTAATTAATCCACAACAATAGATCTGACCACCACAGCGCATAGAGCAATACTGCAGCAAATATTCCAGCTAGGACATCATCCAACATGATGCCCAACCCCCCACCTAGATTGCGATCCAAAAGGGAGATAGGCCAAGGCTTTAAAATATCGAAAAAACGAAACAGCAGAAAACCTAAAATCCACCACTGCCAAGCATTAGGTAAGAAAATCAGGGTTATCCAAACCCCCACCATTTCATCCCAAACAATGCCGCCATGATCATGCACCCCTAAATCTTCAGCCACTTGACCGCACAGCCACACGCCAAAAATAGCTGCCAGCACAATCACCACTAAACCCAGCCACAATGGCAGCAGATAGATAAGCGGCATCACCGCCAAGCCCGCCAAGGTGCCCCAAGTTCCAGGGGCTTTTCTAGCTAAACCAGTACCAAAGCCAAACGCAAGAAAATGCCAGATATTGCTCCATACTTTGGGGGCTTGCATAGCCTGTATCTCCCTCAATTAAAATGCTGATAGCCGCTGTACGACTGCGTGACGCTCTGTCCAGTTTGATCCAATAGCTGCACACCTTCGCCAGCACAGACTTGACCAATCACCTGCACCGCTGGAAATTGCCGCTGCAACGGGGCAAGCTGCGCAGCTGCAATAGTAAAGGCTAAGTGGTAGTCATCACCACCGCTTAGCGCACACTTTAATCCTGCCGCCGCACCCAATAACTGACTCGCTGCCACAGATACGGGCACCTGACTTTGCTGAATTTGCAGACACACCTTGGAGGCTTTGGCGATATGCCCGCAGTCTGCCAACAAGCCATCGGAAATATCCAGCGCAGCATGGGCCTTGCCACGCAAATACTGGCCTAGCGCCAGCTGTGGCTGCGGTGACCAGTAAGCATCGAATAATGACTGCAAGATAGCGGCCGGGGTGTCCTGCGCTTTTATCTCATCCAGCAGCAACGGCACTGCAGCAGCAGCGGCGCCTAGCGGGCCACTGACACAAAGCACATCACCAACTTGCGCCCCAGAGCGCAATAAAGTCTGCTGTAATGGTGCAGCGCCCAACACCGTCACCGTCATAGCTAAAGGACCGCGGGTGGTGTCACCGCCCACCAAAGTAATCCCGCAGCTCTGCGCCATCGCACTTAAACCTGCACTAAAGGCTTGCAGCCACGTTGCATCCAGCTGCGGTAAGGTTATGGCTAAAGTAAAACCGATGGGAGTAGCGCCCATCGCTGCCAAATCACTGGTCGCCACCGCTAACGTGCGTTGACCCAATAAAAATGCTGGGGCGTTTTCCGGAAAATGAATACCACTGACAAGCGTATCGGTGGATACTGCGCAGCTATGCCCTGCAGGAACCTGCAGTAACGCGCAATCGTCACCAATACCTAAAGAGACATTTTCACCGCCCTGCGCACAGGCAGAGTCGGTGAAAAAATGTTGAATCAACTCAAACTCATTCATCCAGTCACACCCACCAGGTTAAATCTTGGCAAGTGCGGCCAGACTTATTTTTTATTGAGTTTAGCGTCACGTATTTCTGCTCCGCGCAAACGCAGGGCCAACTTATCTAAGACACCATTGACGTACTTGTGGCCATCGGTAGCACCGAATGTTTTCGCCAATTCAATACCTTCGTTAATCACTACGCGGTACGGTACATCAATGCGTGTACTCAGTTCCCAAGTGGCTAAACGCAAAATTGCCCACTCCACTGGATCCAGCTCGTCCATGGGACGATCCAAATACGGCTCAATTAGCGCATCAATCTCACTTTTCTTGCCGGGCACACCGCGTAAAATCTCATTAAAATAAACGCCATCCACACCGTCGAAATCGTTATCGACGCGAAACTGCGCTTCAATTTCATTGAGGTTCTGCCCAGCCACATGCCACTGGTATAAGGCTTGCATTGCCAAGGTACGCGCCACACGGCGCATGGCAATACGGCCCTTAGCCCGCGGCGGCGGGTTATCGCGACAGTCGTCGTTGTTTAAGCTCACTTTGCCTCCAGCTGCGCAAGCAGGCTGACCATTTCCAGCGCTGAGGACGCGGCTTCCACACCTTTGTTACCGGCTTTAGTGCCTGAGCGCTCAATGGCCTGCTCAATGGAGTCAACCGTCAACACACCAAAGGCCACGGGCACACCAAATTGCATTGATACTTGCGCTAAACCTTTAGTGCACTCGCCTGATACATACTCAAAGTGTGGTGTGCCACCACGAATCACTGCGCCTAAAGCGATAATCGCAGCGTACTCTTTACGCTCTGCTACTTTCTGTGCAACTAAAGGCAGCTCAAACGCACCCGGCGCACGGATCACGGTGATATTGTCTTTGCTCACACCGTGGCGTACTAATGTATCAATTGCGCCTTCAACCAAGCTTTCTACAACAAAGCTGTTGAAACGGCCAACAACCAGCGCAAACTTGCCTTGTGGGGCAATAAAGGTACCTTCGATTGTCTTCAAGGTCATGATTTTTCATCCTAATAAAGAGCGAAGGAGCGGCGCTAGTTGCCGCTCCAATAACAGTTAATCCTGCGGTTGCAGGTATTCTACAACTTCTAAGTCGAATCCGGATATGGCATTAAAGCGCATTGGCGTACTTAATAAGCGCATTTTACGCACACCCAGGTCACGTAGGATCTGTGAACCAGCGCCCACGGTGCTGTAAGTCCCTGGGGTTATTGCCGCTTTAGCACCGCTACCACCCAACTGACGCTCTAAATGCTCAAGCAAATTAGAACCCGTCATTTGATTACCCAGCAATAGCACTACACCGCTACCGGCCTTGGCTACTTGCGCCATGGCCGCGCGCAAACTCCAACGATCTTTCTGTTTCACCATAAACAAATCGCGCAGCGGGTCCATATTATGCACCCGTACCAACGTAGGTTCTTCAGGGCTAATAGTACCTAAGGTCAAGGCCAAGTGAACATCGCCCACGGTGGATTCACGGTAGGTTACTAAATTAAACTGCCCCAGCTCACTGTCGAGATTTTGCGTCGAAACACGCTCAATAGTACGCTCATTGATCATGCGATAATGAATTAAGTCGGCAATGGTGCCGATTTTAATTCCGTGCTCTTGAGCAAACACTTCCAACTCTGGGCGGCGCGCCATGGTGCCGTCATCGTTCATAATTTCACAGATCACGCCAGTTGGCTCAAAACCACCTAAGCGGGCCAAGTCACAAGCCGCTTCGGTATGCCCAGCCCGCGCCAAAACGCCGCCCGGTTGTCCCATCAGTGGGAAAATATGACCTGGGCTGACGATATCAGCGGCCACAGCATCTTTGGCCGCTGCAGCTTGCACCGTACGGGCACGGTCAGCAGCGGAAATGCCGGTGGTTACGCCTTCCGCGGCTTCAATGGAAACGGTAAATTTAGTGCCAAAGCCCGAACCATTGTGTTGCGCCATAAGCGGCAAGCCTAAACGCTCGCAGCGCTCAACACTCATCGGCATACAAATCAAACCGCGGGCATGCTTAGCCATAAAGTTAATGTGTTCTGCAGTCACGCACTCTGAGGCAATGATTAAATCACCTTCATTCTCGCGGTCTTCGTCATCCATTAAGATGACCATTTTACCGGCACGTATATCTGCAACAATTTCTTCAATAGTATTTAATGACACTGGATAACCCTTCAATTAAGAACGCATAAAGCCATGCTCTGCTAAAAAACCGGCAGTAATGGCTTGGCTAGTTGGCTCAGCGGCGTGCTCACCTTGGAGTAAACGCTCAAGGTAGCGAGCAATTAAGTCGATTTCTAGATTAACTAAATGCCCTGCTTGGTAATCCGCCATGATGGTTTCTTGCAAGGTGTGCGGCACAATAGTCAGTTCAAACTCGCTGCCATTGACACCATTCACCGTCAAACTGGTGCCATCCACGGTGATCGAGCCTTTCATGGCGATATAGCGCGCCAGCTCTTTCGGTGCGCGAATCCAAAACTCAACGGCGCGCGCGCTGTCACTGCGTGATAGCACCTCACCAACACCATCAACGTGACCACTAACTAAGTGCCCACCTAGACGGGTAGTCGGCAAAAGAGCTTTCTCTAAGTTAACTTGACTGCCATTTTTAAGATTCACAAAGGCACTACGGGCCAGTGTTTCACGGCTGACATCGGCGCAAAAGCCATCGCCTGGCAATTCAACCACGGTTAAGCACACGCCATTAACGGCGATACTGTCACCCAGTTTCACATCACCTAGATCTAACTTTCCGGTAGCCACGCGTACGCGCACATCACCACCCGTTGGGGTCATGCTGCGAATCTGGCCTACGGCTTCGATTATTCCTGTGAACATAAAACCTCCGCACAATACGAACTCTGCATATTCGCTTGTGTCGATCTCCTGTTTAAGAACAAACAAGGCTTTTTTTGATCGAATGGGAGTGTGCCATGCAAGGTCTGCACGGTAACGGATCCCGCTCTCTCTTCATCCGGACTGTAACCGTCGGCCTTGGGATCGCACCAAGTCTGCTGACCTTATTCACCTTTAAAAAAGATCAATAAGCGCTCGTGGGCTATGCCTGTATCAGGCAATTACCACCGGTGGGGAATCTCGCCCCGCCCTGAGAACGTCACTAGCACTTTTTATCTGTGTTAGCGGCGTACTTTTTACCATAAATTGCCTTGCACTGCACCATCTGCCTGAGCTCTGCGCCGAGATTTTCAAAGTCTCTAGACTCATCTTAGCTGTGCGCAACTCGCTGTAAGCAAGCTCGCCTGCTGCTCTCACGCCAAGCAGCACTCAACGCTAAGCGCTACAAGCACACACCCATAACCTGACTAACAAGCGGTAAATCGTCACTTTATTCGTAAAACATCAGCCTTAACCTATGGCCAGGCTCCGTTTGACGGTATACTTTACGGTTTTCCGATTAGCCGTCTTTTATTTAGGGGTCCCACTGCATTATGGATACGACCTATCAGCCGCATGCCATTGAAACCACTTGGTACCAGGATTGGGAAACCAATCAATACTTTGCCCCGCAAGGTTCTGGCCAGCCGTACACCATTATGATTCCGCCGCCGAACGTCACCGGCAGCTTACATATGGGTCACGGTTTTAATAACGCCATTATGGATGCGCTGATTCGCTACCGCCGTATGCAAGGCCGCAATACTTTGTGGCAGCCAGGTACTGACCACGCCGGTATCGCCACGCAAATGGTGGTGGAGCGCCAATTGGCGGCCCAAGGTCAAGACCGCCATGATCTGGGCCGTGAAGCCTTCCTCGATAAAGTCTGGGAGTGGAAAGAAGAATCAGGCGGCACTATTACTCGCCAGATTCGTCGTCTGGGCAGTTCGGTGGACTGGTCCCGTGAGCGCTTCACCATGGATGACGGTATGTCAGACGCGGTGCAAGAAGCCTTCGTACGCCTGCATGAAGACGGCTTAATTTACCGTGGCAAACGTCTGGTCAACTGGGATCCTAAATTCCACACTGCAATTTCTGACCTTGAAGTGGAAAACCATGACGAGAAAGGTCATTTATGGAACCTGCGCTACCCTCTAGCTGACGGTGCTAAAACAGCTGACGGGAAAAACTATTTAGTGGTGGCCACCACCCGCCCGGAAACCATGCTCGGTGATAGCGCGGTTGCGGTACACCCAGAAGATGAGCGCTATAAAGCCCTAATTGGCTCGTATGTGGAGCTGCCTTTAGTCGGTCGCCGCATTCCCATTGTTGGCGATGACTACTGTGACCCAGAGTTTGGTACTGGTTGTGTAAAAATCACCCCAGCCCATGACTTCAATGACTATGAAGTGGGTAAACGCCATAACCTGCCGTTAATTAACATTCTTGACCAAGATGCTGCAGTGTTAGCTGTGGCGCAAATTTTCAATGCCGACGGTTCGGTCAATGACTCGCTAGATAACAGCCTGCCAGCCGAGTTTGCCGGTCTAGATCGTTTCGAAGCACGCAAGCAGATTGTAACCGCTATGCAAGCTGCCGATTTACTGGTGAGCATTGATGATCACGCCCTGAAAACGCCGCGCGGCGACCGTTCGGGGGCAGTGATAGAGCCTTGGCTCACCGACCAATGGTACGTATCCACTAAGCCACTGGCCGAGCCTGCAATTGCTGCAGTGGAAGATGGCCGTATTCAATTTGTGCCCAAGCAATACGAAAACATGTACTTCAGTTGGATGCGCGACATTCAAGACTGGTGCATCAGCCGCCAACTCTGGTGGGGTCATCGCATTCCAGCCTGGTATGACGATGCCGGCAATGTTTATGTCGGCCGCAACGAAACCGAAGTACGCAGCAAACATGATTTGGGCGAGATTAATCTGCGCCAAGACAATGACGTGTTGGACACCTGGTTCAGCTCAGGCTTGTGGACTTTTTCAACCTTGGGTTGGCCAGAGCAAACTGACTACTTAAAAACCTTCCACCCCACCGATGTGTTGGTGACCGGTTTTGACATCATCTTCTTCTGGGTCGCACGCATGATTATGCTAACCATGCACCTGATCAAAAATGAAGATGGCACACCGCAGATTCCATTTAAAACTGTCTATGTGCATGGCCTAGTGCGTGACAGTCAAGGGCATAAAATGTCCAAGTCGCGCGGTAACGTGTTAGATCCACTGGATATCATTGACGGTATTGATCTAGAAACCTTAGTGGAAAAGCGCACCAGCGGCATGATGCAGCCACAAATGGCCAAGAGCATTGAAAAGCAAACCCGCGAAGAGTTTGCCGATGGCATTGCCAGCTACGGCACTGACGCTTTGCGTTTCACTTTCTTATCGCTGGCCTCCACTGGCCGTGATGTGAAGTTTGATATGGGCCGCGTCGATGGCTACCGCAACTTCTGCAATAAAATCTGGAACGCTGCCCGTTATGTGATGATGCAGTGTGAAGATCAGGATTGCGGCTTAGACAATGCAACTGTAGAGCTCACCGTGGCAGACCGCTGGATCATCTCACAACTGCAGCGCACTGAAATTGAAGTGGCGCGTCAGTTGGATAATTTCCGTTTCGATCTAGCCGCACAAGCGCTGTATGAGTTTATCTGGCATGAATACTGTGACTGGTACTTGGAGCTATCGAAGCCAGTGCTTTGGGATAAAGAAGCGCCCGTTGAGCGCACCCGCGGCACCCGCCGCACTTTGGTGCGCGTACTGGAAGCGGCACTGCGTTTAGCCCACCCATTTATGCCCTTTATCACTGAAGAAATCTGGCAACGTATCGCGCCCATGGCCGGTAAAACTGGTAAAACCATTATGCTGCAGCCGTTCCCCTGCACTGACAGCGAGGGCCTTGATGCGCAGGCAGAGGGCGATATTGAGTGGCTCAAAGAGCTGATGCTAGCGCTGCGCAATATCCGTGCAGAAATGAATATCAGCCCCGGCAAGCCTATTCCACTGTTCCTTGGCAACACCACTGCGGAAGATATTCGCCGCCTAGAGGTCAACCAAGTCTCACTCAATAAGCTGGCCAAGCTTGATACCGTCACCCTGCTGAGCTCAGACCAAGAAGCACCGATGTCGGCCACTGCCATGGTCGGCGAGATGCAAGTTTTAGTCCCCATGGCCGGTTTGATTGATACCCAAGCTGAATTAGCCCGCTTAGATAAAGAAATTAAGCGTTTAAATGGTGAAATTAAACGTGTGGTTGGTAAGCTCTCCAACCAAGGCTTTGTCGCTAAAGCGCCAGCCGATGTAATTGAAAAAGAACGTGCTAAGCAAGCAGATTACGAGCAAGCATTAGCCCGTTTAACTGAACAACATACGCGTATTGCCAGCTTAGACTAAGCTGATTTATCTCCCTATAAATAACGGGGTTGGATGAGCTTTTTTCGCCACCACCCCAATGAAGAGGCATGCACATATGACGACATTTTCAAAAAAAGCACTGCTAACATTGAGCGCACTTACCTTGGCCATGGGCACTTCATTCGGTGCTTTAGCAGAATCGGCCAAATCAGTCGCAGTCACCGCAATTGTTGAACACCCAGCGCTCGACTCTGCTCGCGATGGCGTTTTAGATGCCCTCAACGAAGCCGGCTACAGCGAAGGTAAAAACCTCAAATGGCAATACCAAAGCGCCCAAGGCAACACCGGCACTGCAGCACAAATCGCCCGCAAGTTTATTGGCGACCAAGTTGACGCCATCGTAACCATTGGTACCCCCTCTGCCCAAGCGGCAGTGGCTGGCACCAAGCGTATCCCCATTGTCTTTACTGCGGTGACTGACCCAGTCCAAGGCCAGCTCACACCAAGCTGGGAAGCCAGCGGCACTAACGTGACCGGTGTTTCCGACGTCCTTGAGCTGGGCAAGCAGATGGAGCTGGTTAAGCAAGTAGTACCTGAAGCCAAGCGCATTGGCATCGTCTACAACCCCGGCGAAGCCAACTCTGTTGCAGTGGTCGAGGCACTAAAAGAAATCTTGCCGCAATATGACCTGACTCTGGTTGAAGCCGCCGCACCACGTTCAGTGGATGTGGGCAGCGCAGCACGCAGCCTCGTCGGTAAAGTCGATGTGATTTATACCAACACCGACAATAACGTGGTATCCGCTTATGAGGCGCTGGTAAAAGTCGGTAACGACATGCAGATTCCTTTGATTGCATCGGATACCGACAGTGTTAAGCGTGGCGCCATTGCCGCCCTTGGCGTGAACTACCATGATTTAGGCCTGCAAACGGGTCGCATCGTGGTGCGCATACTAGAAGGCGAAAAGCCCGGCGATATCAAGCCGCAAACCAGTGAAAACATTCAGTTGCTTGTCAATTTAGCCGCTGCTGAAAAACAAGGCGTGACCTTGTCAGAAGATCTGATTGAGAGCGCCACTGAAGTAATCCGTTAATACCCTACCGCGCCCCGAGTACTGCACAGTGCTCGGGGTCTTTTAATTTAGCCTTCGGTCAACCTGCCCATGTCCCTGTTTTCAATGTTTGGTGCCCTTGAGATCGGCCTGATCTTTAGTTTAGTGGCACTCGGGGTGTTTATCTCCTTCCGCTTACTCCGCTTTCCTGACTTAACTGTTGACGGCAGCTTCCCTTTAGGCGGCGCTGTGGGTGCATTATGCATTTCCAGCGGCATGGACCCCTTTCTAGCCACTGCCCTGGCAGCGCTCGCCGGCGCTTGTGCTGGCGTGCTCACCGCAATTTTAAATGTGCACTTAAAAATCATGGATTTACTGGCCAGTATTCTCATGATGACCGCCCTGTACTCCATTAACTTACGCATTATGGGCAAGCCCAACATTCCTCTGATCATGGAACCAACGGTGTTTACCATTCTGGAGCCCAGCTGGCTGATCGACTATATTGCCCGCCCAGTAATTTTAATTATTGTCGTTATCCTCGCCAAGCTCGCGCTGGATGCTTATTTTTCCACCCGCCAGGGCTTGGCCATTCGCGCCACCGGCTCCAACCCTCGCATGGCCCGCGCGCAAGGCATTAATACTGGCGCAATGATTATTTTAGGCATGGCCATTTCTAATGGTCTGGTCGGCTTAGCCGGCGCCCTATTCGCGCAAAGCCAAGGTGGCGCAGATATCTCCATGGGCATTGGTACCATTGTGATTGGTTTAGCCGCAGTGATTGTCGGCGAGAGCATTCTGCCGTCGCGCAAACTGTTTTTGATTACCTTAGCGGTGATCTTGGGTGCTATTGTTTATCGTTTCTTTATTGCCTTAGCCCTCAACAGCGACTTTATCGGCCTGCAAGCACAAGACCTCAATTTAATTACTGCATTGCTGGTCACCTTTGCTTTGGTGATCCCACTACTCAAACAGCGCATGTCACGGCGCAAGAGGGTTTAAGATGCTTAAAGCCAATGATTTACACATCACTTTCAACCCCGGCACGCCCATTGAAACCCGTGCTTTATGTGGCATGTCCCTGCAAATTCCTACCGGCCAGTTTGTCACCGTCATTGGCACCAATGGGGCAGGCAAATCCACTTTCCTCAACGCTATCTCTGGTGATTTAGGGGTCGATAGCGGGAGCATTTTAATTGATGATATGGATGTCACGCAGATGCCTGTTTGGGAGAGAGCCAAACAAGTTGCGCGAGTATTCCAAGACCCAATGGCCGGCACCTGTGAAGATCTGACCATTGAAGAAAATATGTCGTTGGCAGAACAGCGCGGCCAACGTCGCGGCCTGAGCCGTGCAGTTAAAGCATCGCAGCGGGATAACTTTCGCGCCCACTTAGCGACCTTGGGCTTAGGCCTCGAAAACCGCTTACACGACCGCATTGGCTTACTCTCCGGCGGTCAGCGTCAAGCAGTCAGTTTGCTCATGGCAGCTTTGCGCCCATCACAAATATTGCTACTTGATGAACATACCGCAGCGCTCGATCCGCGCACCGCTGACTTTGTGTTACAACTGACTGAGCGCATTGTCGCCGAAAAACAGCTGACCACCATGATGGTGACCCACAGCATGCGCCAAGCTCTAGATGTTGGCGATCGCACCATCATGCTGCACCAAGGTCAAGTAGTGCTGGATGTCAGCGGTGATGAACGCAAAGGGCTGGGGGTAGCTGATTTGCTCGCAATGTTCGAACAAGTGCGCGGCGAAAAACTGGCCGACGACGCTTTACTGCTGAGCTAAAATGAACCTGCAGCTGGGCTGGGTACTGCTCCTGCTATTTTGCGCAGTGGTGTTATTTGTCCGCAACAAACCACGTATGGACGTGGTTGCCATACTGATGATTGTGGCTCTACCACTGACTGGCGTGCTCACTGTGCAAGAAACCCTTGCGGGTTTTAGCGACCCCAGCGTTGTGGTGATCGCGGCGCTCTTTGTCATTGGTGAAGGTTTAGTGCGCACGGGCATTGCTTATCAACTTGGTGAGCGCTTAATGCAGCGTGCCGGCAGCAGTGAAACTCGCCTGATCGTACTATTGATGCTTACCGTAGCTGGACTCGGTTCAGTCATGAGCTCCACCGGTGTGGTAGCCATTTTCATCCCCATTGTGCTTAGCATCTCTGTGCGCCTGAATATCCACCCAAGCCGCCTTATGATGCCCCTAAGCTTTGCCGGCTTAATCAGCGGCATGCTCACTCTGGTTGCGACCCCGCCCAACATGATTGTCCACAGTGAACTGGTGCGAGCGGGCTACAGTGGTTTCAGCTTTTTTTCTTTTGCCCCCATTGGCTTAACTGTCTTGGTTTTAGGTGTCATCTATATGCTTGCCACACGCCACTGGCTGGCCAGTGCCGACAGCCAAAAAGCCGCAGGTGAGCCACGTCACCATATTGCCGACCTTGTGCGTGATTACCGTTTGGCTGGTCGCGAACGACGCTTACGCGTGCGCCCAAACTCCAACCTCGTCGGACAAACTTTAAACGAGCTACAGCTGCGCAAACAATACGGCATTAACGTGATTGCCGTAGAGCGCCAGCGGCGTTTCCGGCGCACCCTGCTCGGCGCTACGGGTAGCACAGAGCTGCGCAGCGGCGACGTCCTACTGGTCGACTTAGTAAGCCCCACCATTGATCTATTAAACTCCTACTATGAGCTGGGCATTGAACCTGTTGCCATGCAAAACAGTTACTTCAATGACCACCACCGCACCTTAGGTGTCGCTGAAGTAATGCTACCGCCAGACTCGCGCTTAACCGGCAAAACCATTCAAGAGCTGGGTTTTCGTAGTAAGCGCAAACTTAACGTCATTGGCCTACGCCGCAATCAACACGCTTTAGATGGTTTATTAGTTGATGAGAAGCTGAAAGCTGGCGACACCTTACTGGTGGCCGGTAACTGGCAAGATATTCGTAACTTACAAGGTCATAACCGAGACTTTTTAGTCCTAAGTCTACCTGCCGAAGTGGATGATGTGGCGCCGGCGCTCAGCCAAGCACCCCATGCCTTATTTAGCCTGGCAGTGATGGTCATCTTGATGGTGAGCGGCATTGTACCTAACGTTCTTGCGGTATTTATTGGCTGCCTATTAATGGGTGCTTTTCGCTGTATTGATATGGAAAGCGCTTATCGCTCCATTCACTGGCCAAGTATTTTGCTGATTGTTGGCATGCTACCCTTTGCCCTAGCGCTGCAAAAAACCGGTGGGATTGCTTTAGCTGTGGAAGGCTTATTGGGGCTATTTGGCAATGCTGGGCCACGGATGATTTTGGCAATATTATTTATCACTACCGCAGTGATCGGACTCTTTATTTCCAACACAGCCACTGCAATACTCATGGCTCCAGTCGCCATTGCCAGCGCTCAAGCACTGCAAGCATCCCCCGCCCCCTTCGCTATGATCGTGGCCTTGGCTGCCTCAGCAGCTTTTATGACGCCCATTTCCTCACCGGTTAACACCTTAGTGCTGGGACCCGGTCAGTACAGGTTCAGTGATTTTGTGCGCATTGGCGTGCCTTTTACGCTGATTGTGATGCTCGCAAGCGTGCTTTTAGTGCCGATACTTTTTCCTTTGTAAGGACTAAAGCAATCATGCATGAACGCTATGCACCTGTGCTAGTACATGTCTTAAAACTAAATATGGCTTGCGCGTGCCGTACTGGATGAATACCGCTTTTCCCTCAATGCGCTTTCCCAGCGCCATTCGGGCACTACGCCATCCTTGGCGACGCTTACCACGATACTCATGCACTACTCATTGATCCGTGATGTTGCTGGCAAGATTGATGTACGTCTCTTGAAAAGCACATCTGCCAGTAAGCTCTCATTATTTACCAGCGTTTTTAGAAGCCTAACGCGCGCGCATTTAAAAAGAACGCTGTCTTATTCATTCAGACACTACAGATGCTCAATGCCTGCTTCGATGTTGCTGTGACGAGCGAAGCCATGGATGGCGCAGCGCCGGAGTTGCCCCCCTGCTGGGTTCATCGATGGAAAAACAGCAATATCGAAGCACAGCACAGCGCGCAACTTCAGTCGATATATTTAAGCACTTTACGAGCGGGCCGCCTGCGCAGTCAGCTCATATCAACAACTCTTAACCTCAGTAGAGATATTCAAGCTTTTGCGGGCGAGCTGCCCGCGCTCCCAAATCGAGCGCAGCACTGACTATCCAAAACTAGCGAAGTACAGGCAATAAAAAACGGCAGACTGCTCACACAATCTACCGTTTCAGTTAACGCTCAGTTAAACAGCATTAGGCTCGCGGCAGAGTTACACCGCGCTGTCCTTGATACTTACCATCACGGTCCTTATACGACACTTCACACTCTTCATCTGATTCAAAAAACAACATCTGCGCAACACCTTCATTGGCATAAATCTTTGCCGGCAATGTCGTTGTATTCGAGAACTCAAGTGTCACATGCCCTTCCCACTCTGGCTCAAGGGGCGTCACGTTAACGATAATTCCACACCGAGCATAAGTACTCTTGCCCAAACAAATGGTCAGCACATTGCGTGGAATCCGGAAAAACTCCACAGTACGCGCCAAAGCAAACGAGTTAGGCGGGATAATACACACCGGCCCCTTCACATCGACAAAACTCTTCTCATCAAAGTTTTTCGGATCCACCGTCACCGAGTGCAAGTTAGTGAACACCTTAAACTCATCAGCACAGCGCACATCATAGCCATAACTGGATACACCATAAGAGATCAGACGCTCATCACCCTCATTGCGCACCTGACGCTCCACAAAAGGCTCAATCATGCCGTGCTCTTGCGCCATACGACGAATCCACTTATCGGGCTTTATGCTCATACGAACCTTCCTAAACTCTGGGTATTTAAGTCAATAAAATTTGACCGTAGTTTACCTGCAACAGCTAAGAGTTAACACAACCCAGCCAGCAAGAATGAACTCTGCCTATAAAATATAAACCTTAGCCTTTTGGATCATTTTTAAAATAATGCTGGCACTTCAGTAAAAAACAGGTAAAGTACACCTCACTGCTGCTGCAAATGTGTAACCGTGAATCAATATATGTTTAGATCTCGATCCAATCATTGCTACGACTCCTGTAACTCCTTGCGCTCAGTATCACCTTGGGCTCAGCCTAAGTATAATTTTACTTCGTACAAGGAGACATACAATGTCTAATCGCCAAACTGGTGTAGTTAAATGGTTTAACGATGAAAAAGGCTTCGGCTTCATCACTCCTCAATCAGGTGACGATCTTTTCGTTCACTTCCGCGCTATCCAAAGCGACGGCTTCAAAAGCCTTAAAGAAGGCCAGACTGTATCTTTCGTAGCTGCTCGCGGCCAGAAAGGTATGCAAGCTGAAGAAGTACAAGTTGTTTCTTAATTTGTGCTCCTGAAAAAACCCGCTTCGGCGGGTTTTTTTATGCCTGTAATTTGTCAATGCTTAGCCACTGACAAACCAAACACAAATAAAAACGCGCCACTTACAAAAAGCAAACCTTTTATAAGTGACGCGCAGTAAAACTTTTTAACTATCTAGCTAGCTTTTTACGGCAGGCTTTGCACCAGGTATCTCAGCAGGCTTACGCGTTGCTGGTGTAGAACGACGGAAATAACTGACCTGTTGCTGTCCACTAATTCCACGTGGCACTTCTTCAATCTCACCACCTTTCTTTAGGAAAGCGGCTGTTTGTTCTTCAAGTGTTGTACGCGAAGTAACAGCTTCTGCTGGCTTCGTACGAGTACTAGAACCTTTAATACGCATGACGACCTAATCCTCCTCAAAGGTTTTGGCCCACTATAATATGCCAAAAACGCATAAAAGTCAAAACCATATAACTTTTAGCTATAAAAAAGCAACGCTAAGAACGTTTTTAAAACTTAACCTTGAAACAGCCGCAAGTGAAATAACCCATGCAGAGCAAAGATCACTCACACGGGATCATTGCGACGCAATAACTCCTCCGGCCAATGCACAATATATTCATCTTCTGGTGGCGGCATTTGCAAATGGTAACCTTGCGCGTCTAAGTTTTTTAGCACCTCAACAATATCCTCCCGAACCAAAGTTCTCTCGGGCGTTAGCACCAAATCAAATGCGTGCTTAGCCGGACCAAACAACTCTAGCAAAGGTGCTGGCACACGCTTCAATGCATCTGCCCGCAACACATACAGATACATTCCGCTCTTCTTAGTACTATGATAAACCGAACAAATTCGTTTCACTGTATATCCTCTAAACACTGCAATAATGACTCACCCAGCAACTCTCGACGCCACCCTTGCAAACTCTCCGGTAAAGTATAAGGGCCACTGGGGTAGCCGCTACGCAAAAGTTCTTCAAGGATTTTTTTACGCAGCATCATTTCTGGGGCGATATCGAGCTTCCCCCCAAGATCCAGACCTATTTTGCGTAAACGCTTTAATAGTTTAGTTGCCTCAACGGGCAAAGGCTCAGGCAGGGCCGGCGGCCAATCTTGCTCAGGCAAACCCTTGGCCTGTTTAATCAGACTTAATAAAGTAGCACCTTCTTTACGCAAGATACGCGGATGCATATCCTCCAACTGAGCCAGGTGCGTCATATCTCTGGGTTGCTCATTGGCCAACGCCCACAGCGTACTCTCACGAATAATGCGATTGCGCGGCACATCACGCGCGCGGGCTTGCAACTCGCGCCATGCTGCCAACTCTCGTAACACTGCAAGCTGCTGCGGGGTCAACTTCCACGCTAATTTCACTGTACGCCAAAACTCGTAAGGCTCAGGCTCTTGCTCATAGCTGGCAACTAAAGCGGCACCATCTTCCAACACCCAAGCATACTTTTGCTCAGTCAACTGCTGGGCAAGCGCTTGATAGACATCAACTAAGTAGGCTGTATCTTGCGCTGCATAAAGCACTTGCAGCTCGGTTAATGGGCGCTGCAACCAATCAGAGCGGGTCTCGCCTTTAGGCAGCTCAATGTCTAATAGCTGCTCCACTAAACGTGAATAGCCCATTGAAAAGCCAATATTTAAATACCCAGCAGCTAACTGCGTATCAAACATTGGCGCAGGCAGAGCGCCCACCAGCAACGAAAACACTTCAAGGTCCTCGCCGCAAGCATGCAGCACCTTGACCACCTGCGGATTATTAAAAAGCTGCGCTAAAGGCTGCCAATTATTAATCAACAAAGGATCAAGCAAGTAAGTATTTTCACCATCACTGACCTGCAACAGGCCGGCAATCGGGTAGAAGGTATCAACGCGGATAAACTCAGTATCCAAGGCTATAAATGCTAATGTATTCCAATATTTGCAGCGCTCTGCTAGCTCAGCGTCGCTGCATATCCAGTTAATTTGTATGGTCACAAGGATGGTTCCTTAAAATTCACCTGCAGTATACAAGCCTCAGCACCTCTTAACACAGCTACTAGGCGCTGAAGCCATGACCCTAAGCAAAAGTCCTGCACTGTTATTGTGTTATAAATGCTGGGAAGTACAATTCATTAAATTGTTTCAGTGTTGGGGTGGCTTTTGATCAAACTTTTGTTAGTCGATGACCATGACCTGGTGCGCACTGCCATTGCGCGAATGCTCAGTGACATCAGCGATTTACAGGTATTAGGGCAAGCCAGTAGTGGCGAGCAAGCGTATAGCATGCTTGCTGATTTAGAGCCGCACGTTGTCCTCATGGATATTCGTATGCCTGGCATTGGCGGCCTAGAAGCTACTCGTAAAATCAAACAACGCTTCCCGCAAGTTAAAGTGCTGGCACTCTCCGCCTATGCCGACGACCCATTCCCGACCCGTTTGTTGCAAGCTGGTGCCAGCGGTTACCTTACTAAAGGCAGCTGCATTGAAGAAACTGTCCGTGCCATTCGCCTAGTCGCCGCTGGCAAACACTACTTAAGCCCAGATATTGCCCAGCAGATGGCCCTTAAGTCATTCGATAACAATCAACACAACTGCCCATTCGAGCAACTGTCTGACCGTGAAATGCAAGTATCCTTAATGATTGCCAACGGCCAAAAGATTCAGTCAATTTCTGACCTGCTGTGCGTATCACCAAAAACAGTCAACACCTATCGCTACCGGATTTTTGATAAGCTCAACATTGAAAATGACGTGGAGCTGGCATTACTCGCCGTACGCCACAATCTTGTTGAAAACTCCAACCCATAAGCCTACCAATGACCAGCCAACCTTTTGATGCTTCCGCCTTCTTGCGCTCTTGCACCCAACACCCAGGGGTATACCGCATGTTTTCGGCTGATCAGCAATTGCTCTATATTGGCAAGGCTAAAAACCTTAAAAACCGCTTAAGCAGCTATTTTAAAACCACAGTTAGCGCACCTAAAACCGCAGCACTCGTTGCCAAAATAGCCAGCATCGAGCTAACTGTTACTGCCAACGAAACAGAAGCGCTTCTACTTGAACAAACCCTAATCAAGCAGTGGCGACCGCCCTACAATATTTTATTGCGTGATGATAAAAGCTACCCTTATGTCATTGTCTCTAGCAATGAGTTCCCACGCTTAGGGATGCACCGCGGTAGCAAAAAAAAAGCAGGCCGCTATTTTGGCCCTTACCCCAGCGCTGGGGCGATTAAAGAAAGTCTCAGCCTGCTGCAAAAAGCCTTTAAAGTGCGCCAGTGCGAAGATAGCTTTTACCACAACCGCAGCCGCCCTTGCCTGCAATACCAAATTCAACGCTGCAAAGCACCCTGCGTAGGTTTAGTGGATGCCGCTGAATACGCTGAAGATGTACGCCTATCTATCATGTTCTTAGAAGGTCGCAGCACCGCTTTAACCGATGAGCTAACCCAAGCCATGGAACAGGCTGCACAGCAGCTTGATTTTGAACAAGCTGCTGCACTACGGGATCAAATAGCGCTTTTACGCCGCGTTCAAGACCAGCAAAGCATGGAAGGCGGACACGGCAATGTCGATATTATTGCCGCAACAGCCACAGCTGGCGGTGCCTGCGTGCATATAATCAACGTCCGCGACGGTCGTGTTTTAGGCAGTAATAACTTTTTCCCACAAGTTGCTATTGAAGAAGACAGCGCCAGCGTCTTAGCCGCATTTACCGCGCAATACTACTTAGGCCGCCAAGATCGCGATTTTCCCAGTGAGCTTATTGTCAGCAGCGACCACGCCGACTGGCCAGCAATTGCCGCAGCTATCGCCCAACAATGTGGCCAACACATTGGTATTCGTTACCGTGTTCGCGGCACGCGCGCGCGCTGGCAACAACTGGCTATGACCAATGCCGAACAAGCCCTGCAGACTCGCTTGGTCAATCGCACGCAAATGGCCGCGCGTTTTACTGCTCTAGCCAAAGCATTAGAGCTACCTGAAGCGCCCAACCACTTAGAGTGCTTTGATATCAGCCACTCCAGTGGCGAGGCAACTGTTGCTTCTTGCGTGGTGTTTGGTCCTGAAGGACCGCGCAAATCTGATTACCGCCGTTACAATATAGAAGGTGTTACCGCTGGCGATGACTATGCGGCAATGCGCCAAGTGCTCCATCGCCGACTCAGCGGTGCGCTAGAAAACCAAGGCAAACTGCCTGATGTACTCTTAGTTGACGGCGGCAAAGGTCAACTGAATATGGCCCGCGAGGTTTTTACCGAACTGAAGATAGAGCACGTTCTGCTGCTCGGCGTAGCTAAAGGCGCGACTCGCAAAGCAGGCTTTGAAACGTTATACATCAATGACACGGCAACCGAGCTTAATTTACCCAGTCACTCGCCTGCCTTGCACCTGATTCAACAAATTCGCGACGAAGCTCACCGCTTCGCCATTACAGGGCACCGTGCGCGCCGCGGCAAAACTCGCCGCACCTCGGTACTCGAAGGTATAACAGGCGTCGGCCCTAAACGCCGTCGCGAGCTGCTAAAATACTTTGGTGGCTTACAAGAGCTATCCCGTGCCAGCGTCGAAGAAATCGCAAAAACCCCTGGTATCAGTAAAACTCTTGCCGAATCTATATATAGTGCACTGCGCCAAGGGTAAACTATCCTCCTTCAAATCTTTACCAAGAAAATAATTACTCAATGAATATCCCAAATATTTTAACTGTAATGCGCGTGGCACTGATTCCCGTCTTTATTTTAATGTTCTACTTGCCATTTTCTTGGAGTTACTGGGCCGCCAGCGCCGTTTTCGCCTTCGCCAGCTTCACTGACTGGCTGGATGGCTACCTGGCTCGCCGCTTAAATCAAAGCACCCCTTTCGGCGCTTTCCTTGATCCCGTAGCCGATAAACTTTTAGTTGCAGTTGCCTTAGTGCTCTTAGTCGCGGAGCATGCAAACTTATGGCTGACCTTACCGGCAGTGATTATTATCTGCCGAGAAATCATGGTATCGGCTTTGCGCGAGTGGATGGCCGAACTGGGTGAGCGTGCGCAAATTGCCGTTTCCAATATAGGCAAATGGAAAACCGCAGCACAAATGCTGGCTCTAATTATTTTACTGGCCAACCCACCTGCGTTTAATCAGTGGGTGATTAGCGGTTATGCTTTACTGATACTTTCAGCAGTGCTGACACTGTGGTCAATGGTCCAGTATTTACTGGCAGCCAAACCACATTTACACACCAAACAAAAAGAAGATTAACTTTTTTACAATCAAGGGCTTGACTAAATATTCTGATTCGCTATTATAGCGCCCGTCACCAAGACATTGCGGGAATAGCTCAGTTGGTAGAGCACAACCTTGCCAAGGTTGGGGTCGCGAGTTCGAATCTCGTTTCCCGCTCCAGTTTGTCATCAAGAATGCCGCTTAGTGCGGCGTTTTTGTTTAGGCCGGGTGGTAGAGTGGTTATGCAGCGGATTGCAAATCCGTGAACGCCGGTTCGATTCCGGCCTCGGCCTCCAAACAAATTAAAAGCCCCTAGCAGTAATGCTCAGGGGCTTTTTTTTGCCTCTTAAATGCCGCCTAACTCATACCGCAAACAGCCACTTCCAGCAAAGCCCCACCTAAAAGCCACAGTTGTGCACTGCATTAGCACGTTGTAGGCTTAATACTCCCTGCACTCAGTGCGATACATTACTAACCGGTCAGTGCAATAAAAGCTAAAAGCAGCTGGCAGCGCTAACCGCCCTTTTATTTTCTTACGGTAACCGACTGCATGCCTTACTTACGTACTTTTGGGATACTGGCCTTGACTGCTTCGCTCAGTGCTTGCCAAGTATTCACAGCAAACACCCAGAGCACAGAGCCCAGCACACGCTTGCAGGGTGCCCTGACCTACACTAATGCACAGTGGTTATTCCAGCCCTGCTCTTCATCTGACAACTACGTTTTAAAACCCTCGCAGGCACTGAGCGAAGAGCTCGATATGCTTCGCCCTGAAGCACCAGAAGGCTTATTTGTCGACTTCAGCGGCCATTTCGATGCCAGCAAGCAGAGTTTCACACCAACCCAACGCTATCGCCTACAAATCGAAGGGCACGGCTGTGACGATGCAGACTTTACCCGCTTATTAATACGAGCCAGCGGTAACGAACCCTTTTGGTCAGTACTGCAAACCCCTAAAGGTTTGATTTTAAACCTCCCCGGCGAGCCAGCGGTTGCCTTACCCTACATCGAAGAGCAACTCCCAGGCGGTCAATTTAATATCAGCAGCGAAGCCAACAGCCAAAATCTGCGTTTATGGATCAGTCCACAACAGTGCATCGACAGTATGAGCGGCACGGTTTATCACTTAACCGCTAAACTGCAACTCAACGAGCAAACCTTAAATGGCTGCGCAACCTTCGGAGCGTTACGCAATTAGAGTCAACACAGACCTCTATCAATTACGAACAAGGATAAGACAATGTTGCGAATTGCAATTAATGGTTATGGACGCATTGGCCGCAACATACTGCGCAGCATATTTGAGCGCGGGTTGCATACGAAACTACAAATAGTCGCGATTAACGACTTAGGTGATGCCAAAACCTTAGCTCACCTCACCCGCTTCGACTCAACCTTTGGTCGCTTTGCCCATGCAGTACAACTTTGTGAGAACAATTTAATTATCGGCGAGCAATCCATCCGCCTACTCAATCAAGCAGACCCTGCGCAATTACCATGGCAGGCGCTAGAGGTTGATGTGGTCTTAGAATGCACCGGACGCATGAAACAGCGAGCGCAAGCTGTGCAACACCTAAGCGCAGGCGCTAATCGTGTCCTCTTGGCGCACCCTATGGATAGCGCCGATCTGACCGTTGTCTATGGCATTAACCATCAGCTATTGGACCACCAGCAGCAAATTGTGTCCAACGCCTCCTGCACCACAAACTGTCTAGCTCCCCTCGCTAAAGTGCTGCATGAAGCAGTTGGTATCCAGCAAGGTATGATGACCACAATCCACGCCTACACGAACGACCAAAACCTTCTCGATAAAAACCATAAAGACTTATACCGCGCCCGCGCCGCAGCCAGCTCTATTATTCCGACTAGCACCGGCGCAGCCAAAGCCATAGGCTTAGTTATCCCCGAACTGGCTGGCCGCCTAGACGGCATGGCTGTACGGGTTCCCACGCAAAACGTATCACTGGTTGATTTAAGCTTTATCGCTGAGCGCGAAACCAGCCAAACAGAAATAAATAGCATACTCAGCCAAGGTGCCGCGCAGCTTGCTGCGGGTGTTATGGAATGCAACGAGCAACCGCTAGTATCCTGCGACTTTAATGGTCACCCAGTGTCATGCATCGCCGACCTGACGCAAACCCGTGTGCAAGGCAACCTGGTTAAAGTGCTGGCTTGGTATGACAATGAGTGGGCCTTTTCCAACCGCATGCTCGATGTTGTCATGGCTTGGCATAACCCTAAGTAACTGAGCGCTAGCATTGAGCAATACGCAAGCCTAGCGCACTGCGGCCTCATCAATAAGTGCCGCAGTGCGCACCTCTTTAAAGCTCGCCAAGCTTAATAATGTGGCGGCGGGTCATTCGGTGTTTCATCAAACTGGGTGTGCAAATCACTCTGGCGCTGCGCCAACAACTCCAATTGGCGCTGCATATTAGCAATCAAACGCTGCTGCTCCACGAGAACATCATTCAGGGCTTGCACAGTGTCATCTTGGAAAGCCTGACGCATTTCCAGCTCAGCAATTTTTTGCTCCAAACTCATACCGCCCCCTCCACAGCAACCAAACCATGTTCAATTAAGGTTGTACGCAAACGCACGCTAAGCTGCGCAATGTCTTCTGCCAAGTAAGGCTGCGCCTCACCCCGCCCCCACACTGGCGCTGGCCAAGCTTGGTCGCTCTGCATCCGTACTACCACATGCACATGCAACTGGCTGACCACATTACCTAAGCTCGCAATATTGATTTTATCCGCCTGATACAACCCCTTAAGCACCTGTCCGAGCAAACTGGCCTCCTGCCAAAGTTGCTGCTGCTGTTCTGCAGTCAAATCAAACACCTCACTGGCAGCCGCACAGCGGGGCACCAAAATCAGCCAAGGGTAACGGCTATCATTCATCAGCAAGACACGGCACAATGCCAAATCACCGAGAACAACTGTGTCTTGGGTCAAGCGTTTATCCATTTCAAACATAAGCACACCTTTTGTTTATTGCTTTAAATCAAGCCTAGCTGCAGAGAACAGGCGTAACTATAAGGTTTTATTGAGTTTACGTCCGCATAAAGCACATTTATCTGAATGCCTGCTGAATAGAACCATCAGGGGGCTAGCAACACTGATAAAATAACTCTAGAATATGTCTCGATTATTAGAGTAAGTCCTGCCGGCAAATGTTTTGCAGGCAAAGCAATCATCCAAACCAATCCAGGAGCATTATTTATGCAAATGATTAAGTTGAGCGTTATTGCCCTAGCAGTAGCCGCAGCAAGTACACAAATGGCGGTTGCAAGCCAGCAATCTGAGTCAAACGGTTTTATCGAAGACAGCAAGCTTGATGCACATGCACGAGTTCTGTATATGAACCGTGACTTCCGTAATGAGCCAAGAGGCACTGCAAACACTAGAGAAGAAACAGGCTTAGGCTTAAAAGCTATTTACCAGTCGGGTTTCACTCAAGGTACAGTAGGTTTTGGTGTTGACGCCTTTGGTTTACAAGGTATCAAACTAGACAGTGGTAAAGGTCGTCATAGCAACACTATGTTCCCAACTGATGGCCGTTCAGGCAAAGCGCAAGACAACTACAGCCAAGCTGGCGCTGCAGTTAAAGCTCGCATTTCAAATACCACACTGAAATACGGCCAGCAGTTTGTTGACCTACCTGTTCTCTCAACTGACGATTCACGCCTGCTGCCAGAAAGCACCACTGGCTTCTTAGTCACCAGCAACGAAATTGAAAATCTTGAACTGCACGTAGGTCACTTCACTGCATTATCAGCAATGAACCAAACCTACCGTGACAGCGTAATTGATGATGAATTCGGTAGCTTACGCTCATTAGACTTAGTCGGCGGCCGCTATAACTTTAGTGATGACTTAAGCGCAGCCTACTACTATGCCGACGCAAAAGTGGGCCAAAAAGGCGTAAACGATCGCCTGCAATCTAAAAAGCACTACACCAATGTCAATTACACACTGCCTATTGCAGAGCAACAGCAATTAAACTTCGACTTTAATATGTACAACACGAAGTTTAACGAGAAAGATGAGCCTCGTGGCCAAAGAAGCAGCACTAACAATGTTTGGAGCTTAGCAGCAGCTTATACCATCGACGCACACACCTTTACTGTTGGACACCAGCGTGTAACAGGCGGCCATGAAGGTGGTTACGAGTATAACTATGATGGCGGCGGCTCTGTCTACCTACTGAACGATGTTCAGTACAATGATTTCCGTGCTAAAGGCGAAAAATCATACCAAGCTCGTTATGATTTAGACATGGCAACCTTTGGTGTTCCAGGCCTAAGCTTTATGACCCGCTACGTTCGCGGCTCAAACATTGCTGACGACAGCACTGGTGTTGAGCGTAATAATGGTAAAAACTGGGAACGCGATATCGAAGCTAAATACGTTCTCCAGAGCGGCGCAGCTAAAGACTTGTCCTTCCGTCTACGTCAAGCAACTTACCGTGCAAACGATGCAGCGCAGAACGCAGCCGACACTCGTGATGTGAACGAAGTACGCCTGATCGTTGAGTACCCACTAAGCATTCTATAATGTTTATTAGGTAGCTTGCATCATTCAAGAAACCCAGCCTCGGCTGGGTTTCTTGTTTTCAGGGTAACCACAGTACACCTTCGTACCAAGATTCTTGCCGCTGCAAGCGCATACCGCAAGCACACAAATGCGCTACAATAGTTTTCTTCTTCCACCCCTTCAATGTAGATCTTAGCCATGCGTACTAGCCAGTATTTACTTTCCACGTTAAAAGAAACCCCAGCCGACGCTGTTGTCATCAGCCATCAATTAATGTTGCGCGCCGGGATGATCCGCCGCCTTGCCTCTGGCCTTTACACTTGGCTGCCATTGGGTTTGCGTGTATTACGCAAGGCCGAAGCCGTAGTGCGCGAAGAAATGAATGCCGCTGGAGCCTTAGAAGTGCTAATGCCAGCCATTCAACCGGCGGAGCTATGGCAAGAGTCAGGCCGCTGGGAAGAGTACGGGCCTGAACTACTGCGTCTTAAGGACCGTCATCAGCGCGAGTTCTGTGTCGGGCCTACTCACGAAGAAGTCATCACTGACTTAGCGCGCAATGAGCTAAGCAGCTATCGCCAACTACCGATTAACTTTTACCAAATTCAGACTAAATTCCGTGATGAAATCCGCCCTCGTTTTGGTTTAATGCGCGGCCGCGAATTTATCATGAAAGATGCCTATTCCTTCCACACCAGCCAAGCATCGCTGCAAGAAACCTACGACCGTATGCATCAGGCTTACACCAATATTTTTACTCGTCTGGGGTTAAACTTCCGCCCTGTAGAGGCAGATACCGGCTCAATTGGCGGTACAGGCTCCCATGAGTTTCATGTTCTAGCTGAATCTGGAGAAGATGACATAGCCTTCAGCACTGTTTCTAACTACGCCGCTAATATTGAAAAAGCCGAAGCCATACCCCGCGAGCGTGAGCGCGGCGCAGCCACTGCAGAGCTGCGTCTCGTCGACACTCCTAACACCAAGACTATTGAGCAATTGGCTGAGCAGTTTTCCATTGCCGTCGAGAAAACCATCAAAACCTTGATTGTCCGTGGCGCTAAAGAAAACACTCTAGTTGCCTTAATTGTGCGCGGCGACCACACTCTGAATGAAATTAAAGCGGCCAACCACCCTGCAGTGGCTAGCCCTCTAGAGTTTGCTGGTGATGCGGAAATCTTCGACGCCTGCGGCGCTTACCCTGGTTCTTTAGGCCCAAAAGACTTAAACATTCCCTGCATTATTGACCGCTCGGTTGCCTTCATGAGCGACTTTGCTGCCGGCGCTAACCAGGAAGATAAACATTGGTTTGGCTTAAACTGGGAGCGTGATTTAGCGCTGCCAGAAGTGGCAGATTTGCGTAACGTAGTAGCTGGCGATCCAAGCCCCGATGGGCAAGGCGTACTGGAAATCAAACGCGGCATTGAAGTGGGGCATATTTTCCAGCTTGGCACCAAATACAGCGAGTCGATGAACTGCACGGTCATGGGCGAAGACGGCAAACCGGCCACGCTAACCATGGGCTGCTATGGTATTGGCGTATCGCGTGTCGTAGCTGCTGCTATTGAACAAAATCACGACGCACGCGGTATTATCTGGCCGGCAGCATTAGCGCCATTTGATGTCGCCATTGTGCCCATGAAGTATGAAAAAGCTGAAGTCAAAGAAGCCACTGACAAACTCTACGAGCAACTGACTGCTGCAGGTTTTAGCGTTCTACTCGATGACCGCGACAAAAAAACCAGCCCAGGGGTGAAGTTTGCTGATATGGAGCTGATCGGTATCCCACAACGCGTGGTCATCAGTGAGCGCAGCCTCAAAGAAGGCACCTTAGAGTACAAAGGCCGCCGCGACACGGACAGCCAGCACATTGCCATTGAGCAAGCCCTGGAAGTGATCAGCAGCACGCTACGCGCTTAAGTTCACCTAAGACCAGCAAAACGGGGCTAACAAAGAACAAAGAACAAAGCCTACAATCGACTCTGTCGCCACCTGCGCACAGGGTCGAGCCCCGTTATAATTGCTGCGCCACTCTTTGCAAGGACTGAATTAATCAACGCCTCTTTAGCCAAAGCTGTCTAGTCGGAAAATTCTTGAGCATTTGTCCAGCCCTGCTTATCCAATAAGCGTCGAACAGCATCCACCTCATAACCTCGCTGCGCTAAAAAACGACTCTGTTTGGCCTTATCTTTTAAATCAACGACTTGCCCAGCGAAACGCCGTTGCCACAGCTCGCGCATGTTTTCATCCCAGTCAATATCCGCAGCATTTAACGCCTGCTCAACATCACCGCGCTGTAAGCCACGCTGCGTCAACTCTTCACGGATACGCATCGGCCCGCGCCCTGCATTGGCACGACTGCGGATATAGCTTTCCAAGTAGCGCTGCTCAGATAACAAACCATCTTCGGTCAGACGCTGTAATTCTACTTCAATCATATCGGCATCAGCGCCACGCAAAAGTAATTTGCGCGCCAACTCAACATGCCCATGCTCACGGCGCGCCAATAAATTCATTGCGACACGGCGAATAGAAACAGGAGTATCTAGCATATTAGCCTCATAAAAAAACGGCATGTGCGCGTTGCAGCATGCCGTTCTATCCAACTTACTCACCCATTGACTGAGTTACTTTTTAGCATCCTCAGCCACTTCCAACTCAGGCGCTGCTTCAGGCTTATTACTTGGCGTGGTTGGCGCCAGCAATTGCTCACGAATTTGCTGCTCAATAGCCTGGCATATTTCTGGATTCTCTTCCAAATATCGCGCCGAATTGGCTTTACCTTGCCCCATGCGTACACCTTTATGGCTGTACCAAGCGCCAGCTTTTTCAATCAAACCTTGCTGCACACCTAAATCAATAATTTCACCGTTACGGTAAATACCTTTGCCATACAAAATCTGGAACTCTGCTTGGCGGAACGGCGCAGCCACTTTGTTTTTTACCACTTTAACGCGAGTTTCATTACCGACAATCTCGTCGCCTTCTTTGACTGCACCAATACGGCGAATATCTAAACGCACAGATGAGTAAAACTTCAGCGCATTACCACCGGTGGTCGTTTCTGGGCTACCAAACATCACGCCAATCTTCATGCGAATCTGGTTAATAAAGATGACTAAACAGTTCGCGTTTTTGATATTACCAGTGATTTTACGTAGTGCTTGACTCATGAGTCGTGCCTGCAAACCAACGTGGGTATCACCCATATCGCCTTCAATCTCGGCTTTTGGCACCAGCGCTGCTACAGAGTCAATAACAATCACATCCATGGCATTAGAGCGCACCAGCATGTCGGCAATTTCTAAAGCTTGCTCACCCGTATCTGGTTGTGACACGTACAGATCGTCGATTTTCACCCCAAGCTTGCCCGCATACTCTGGGTCCAGGGCATGCTCAGCATCAATAAAAGCACAGGTTGCGCCGGCTTTTTGTGCTTGCGCAATCACTTCTAAAGTTAGCGTTGTTTTACCAGAAGACTCTGGGCCATAAATCTCAACAATGCGACCTTTGGGTAAACCACCTATACCAAGCGCAATATCAAGACCTAATGAGCCGGTAGAGATCGCGGGGATAGCAACACGCTCATGATCACCCATGCGCATAACTGCACCCTTACCAAACTGACGCTCAATTTGACCAAGCGCAGCTGATAAAGCTTTTTTCTTGTTCTCGTCCATTACAGATCCTCACATGACAATTGGGGCGGCGCCCTAAATACTGGATAACTAACCAGCATTATCCACAGTCTTTATTGATTAGGCAAATGTTTCTTTAACCATTCTTGCCAAGTATTTGCTGGCTGCCCCTGCATTACACACAATAGACCAGCCAAAGCTGCTTGCACGGTTTGCTGACGAACGGCATGCCGATCACCCGCGAAACGCCAGCATCCAGATTCCACCTGTGTACCATCGGCCCAAGCCAGCCATACGGTACCTACCGGCTTCTCAGGACTGCCGCCACCGGGCCCAGCAACACCACTAACTGCCACTGCATACTCAGCCCCAGACTGAAGCTGCGCACCACGGGCCATGGCTTCAACAACCGTCTGACTTACCGCACCATCACGCTGCACAGCATCTGCCGCAACCTTTAACACATGTGTTTTTTGCGCATTAGAGTAAGTGACAAAACCCACTTCAAACCATGCAGAGCTGCCAGCAATACGGGTAATCGCCTCAGCAATACCACCACCTGTGCATGACTCAGCAGTAGTCACTGCAGCATTTTTAAGTAACAGTTGTTGACCAAGCTGATCAGCCAACCAAGTAATCGCTAACATGGCATCACTCATTTATTAAAGCGCTAAACTATAGTGCAAAGAATAGGTGTTGATGCCGTCATTAGGCTTTTTAATACCCGCATTTGAATAGTGAATAGCACTTAAGCCAAGTCTTTGATTACGATAACCTAGTCCGACACCGATACGGTCTTCAAATTGAAATGCAGTACTTAAGTCGCGTTGCTCTACTCGCGTATGTCGAAACGCAGCCACTCCAATACCTGCTTCAATATAGGGCTTTATCCGCGCCGCATTAAACTCATAGACAAATACAGGGCTAACAGAAAGACTGTGATTGCTGGTCTTTTTATCACCATCCCAATAAGTATATCCAGCAGCCCAATAACCACTTAAAGCACCAAGGTCAGAATGCCACCAACTTGACTGAAAGCTTTTACGTAAGCCTAGGCGTAATGACGATGTCGACTCTTGTGTATGACCTACCGCAGCGCTCAACTCCAGCGCAGACACCTGCTGCACACTTAAAGCTAACGTAAGCGCGGTAATACCACTCAGTAAAACTACACGCATCCTTCACCTCACAGAATTGTCTAAAATCCCAAAGCCCTCACCGGCTCAATACTAGGCCACAGCAGGGCTAAAGTATGCTCAATTTTAGCCACATCACCACTGCCGTAAAAAAAGTCTGCACAGTGCTTAGCATCAGCGAGTAAATCCTGCTTACCCAACTCGCTGTGCAAACGCCGCGCTACCGCTGCACCGGTGTCGATCAGTTGCACACCAGCAGGCAGCAAATCACCGAGCAGCGGCTTAACTAAGGGGTAATGGGTACAACCAAGAATTAACGTATCACAGCCCGCTTGCAATAATGGCTCAACATAGCTGTGCAATAGCGATCGCGTTGTCGCCCCCTGCAACTCTCCGGCTTCAATTAACTCTACAAGCCCGGGGCAAGGCTGAGTGATCACCTGCACATTACTGGCAAAGCGCTCAAGCAACGCTGCAAAACGTGCACTGCGCAATGTTCCTGTGGTCGCTAACACGCCTATTTTGCCAGATAGCGAAGCCTGCACCGCTGGCTTGATCGCAGGTTCCATCCCGACAATTAACAACTGTGGCCAACGCTGACGTAATTCGGTCACAGCCGCTGCAGTCGCCGTGTTACAGGCCACAACAATAGCTTTCACGGGCTGGGCCACAAGAAACTCGCTGATCGCGAGACTACGCTGGACAATAAACTCAGCTGACTTCTCGCCATAGGGAACGTGGGCACTGTCAGCAATGTAAATCAACGCTTCCGCCGGTAATAAGTGGCGGATCTCATGCAGTACTGAAATCCCCCCCAACCCCGAATCAAATACACCAATAGCGGCTTGCTTATGCATCACGCCCACCGCAAACACTGCATTGCGGATCGCGGCGCAGTTTAAGCTCACGAAACCTGCTACTCAATGCATCAACCAAGAGTAAACGGCCCACTAAAGGCTCACCAAAACCAGCAATAATCTTCATTGCTTCTAAGGCTTGCAAGCTACCAATCAGCCCTACTAAAGGCCCCAGCACACCAGCCTCACTGCAGGTTAAGCCCTCTTCTGCACCATCACCAAACACACAGTGATAACACGGACTCAGCGCATTGCTTGGCTGATAAACACTGACCTGCCCTTCAGTGCGAATGGCTGCACCACTGACCAACGTCACCTTGGCGGCTACGCAGGCGGCATTGAGCTGTGCGCGAATCGTAAAGTTATCCGTACAGTCCAGCGCTAAATCAACCTTTTGCAGTAATGCTGGCAAGTTATCCATGATAGTGCGGCTCTAGGGGCTTT
>RRZU011896093.1_pt1 | contig 40139 bp, 31 predicted proteins | sample 2165561 | NCBI WGS metagenome assembly RRZU01 (sample SAMN10456909, study PRJNA506462) | wastewater metagenome | isolation source: wastewater sludge | place: USA: Moscow, Idaho | reverse complement strand
GTTGCGCAGCTTGTCGGCGGTGAGCCAGAGCTTGCCCTCGAAGCCGATGGTGGCGGTGGAGTCGTCTTTTCTCGTCTGCGCTTTCGCCATCAGTTTGCCTTTTTGCCGGGTGACCGTGTTCAAGGGCGCTTGCCACACGATGTTCGCAGCATTCTAGCCGATAGCTGGCCAGGGCCGAAATCGACCACCATCCGGCCGCCCGTACATGATCCTTCGCAGGCACGAGCGACCCGGCCTGGTTTCAGTCGCTCAAGGGCTGGACCTCATGGTCTTCCACTCCACCGCAACCTCGGGATAGAGTCTGAGATAGGTGTTCACCGCTTCCCCGATGGTTGGAAAGAAGACTTCCGCGCCGAGCCGGTTAAACAGCCCGAAGCGCTTGAGCTTGTCCTGCACGGGATCCTTCATCTCGGCAAAGCAGAGCTCGATGCCGGCCGCCTGCAGGGTCTCGTCGAGCTTGGCGACGATGTCGGCGGCGGTGACGTCGACGCTGGTGACCGGTTCCGCGGTGATCACCAGCCAGCGTACCGGCGTCGGCGAGGCGGACACGGCGTCGAGGGCGCGCTCGTGGAACCACTCGGCATTGGCAAAAAACAGCGGTGCCGCCCAGCGAAAGAGGACCAGGCCCGGAATCAGGCGGGCGTCGGGGTGGCGCGAGATGTCGTGGTAGCCATTGATGCCCTTGACGCGGCCCAGTATCGCCGAGTCGGGGCGCCAGCCATCCCAGAGGAACTCGATCACGGCCAGCACGATCGCCAGACCAATGCCGGGAATCGCACCCAGCACGACGACACCGACGCAACAGCCGATCGACAGCCAGAACTCCCAGCGCTGGATGCGGTAAATGCGCCGCAGATCGGCAATCTCGAACAGGCCGATGGCTGCAGCGATCACCACCGCCGCGAGCGCGGTGTTCGGCAGGTACTGCAGCAGGTTTGGCGCCACCAACAGCAGCAGGGCCACCGCCAGGGCGCCGACGACGCTGGTCAGTTGGGTCTTGGCGCCGGCGGCCTCCGCCACGGGGGTGCGCGATGAGCTGCTGCTGATCGGAAACCCCTGGAAGAATCCGGCCGCCAGGTTGGCCGCGCCCAGTCCGACCATCTCCTGGTTCGGGTCGACGTGGCTGGCGGTCTTCTCGGCATAGGTCCGCGAGAGCACGCTGGTGTCGGCGAAAGAAACGATGGCGACGGCAAAGCCGCCCATCAGGACCGGCGCGATATCGGCCGGCGTGATCCACGGGATGGCGAAGGCGGGCAAGCCCTGCGGCAGCGAACCGAGCACCGACAGGCCGTGCTTGTCCAGGCCGAGCGTTGCCACGAGGACGGTGGCGCTGATCACGGCGATCAGTATCCCCGGAATGCGCTTGTCGCGTTTGAGCAGCATGATCAGTGCCAGGGTGCCGCCGCCGACCAGCAGCGCGATCGCGTTGGTCTTGCCAGCCAGCAGGGCCTGAAGAAACGCCCAGATCTTGTGCAACGGATCGTCGGCCTCGACCGAGAAGCCGAAGAGCTTGGGGAGCTGGCTGATCAGCACCGTCAGCGCAATGCCGTTCATGTAGCCGTAGCGGATCGGCTTGGAGAGCAGTTCGGTGACGAATCCGAGACGGGCGATGCCTGCCAGGATGCAGAGCAGCCCCGACACCACCGCCATCATGCTGGCCAGCGCGATGGCGCGCAGCGGGTCGCCGCTGGACAGCGGCAGGACGACAGCGAGGATCAAGGCGGCCAGCGAGGAATCCGGCCCGAGGACGAGAATCCGGCTCGGTCCGAACAGCGCATAGGCGAGCAACGGGATGATCGTGGCGTAAAGTCCATAGATGCCCGGTACGCCGGAAGCTACGGCGTAGGCAATGCCGACCGGCACCAGCATGGTGGTCAGCACCAGACCGGCAGCGATGTCGTGGCGCAGCCAGGCCATCTCGTAATGACGCAAGGTGTAGAGGCCGGGCAGCCATTTCAACCAGCCAGACTGGTCGGCAGCGCCCTGTCGGGGGGCAATGCGGCCACGTTCTGCACAAGGATCGGCAGGTTTCGATTCAATCATGTCAGCGGCCAGTCGGCAACCAGGTAACCCGGAACCTTGTTCATGTTCGGCTTCGTCAATTCGCTGGAAGAGCGCTATCCTTTCGCCGACCACCTGCACCCGGTGCAGAACCTGGCCGGCGTTCTCCTGCGCGAGGATAGCGGCGGTTTCGGCAGTGCCGGCTGGCTGCTCCTGAAGTTCTCGGTCCGGCAGACAGCGAAGTTCACGTTCGCAGGCGCAGTGCCCCCAGGTAGTCGCGCTTGCCCAATGGGACACCCTTTGAGCGCAGGATGTCGTAAGCGGTCGTGGCGTGGAAATGGAAATTCGGCAGAGAGAATGACAGCAGGAACTCTTCGGCCGTGAATGGCAGGCGGGTATTGCGGAACTCGAAGATCACCTCGCCACCTTCGTAGGCATTGATCTCCGCAGGCGTCAGGCGCTTGAGTGCGTCGCCGGCATCGGCAATGAGTGATTGCAGCGCCAGGTAGTTGAGCGGCAGGAGGTCGGCTGGCGGGCGAAAGACACCTTTTCTGATTCCCTCGATCGCGCCCAGGGAATGGTGAACGACCGACTGGACCTGGAAGCGAAACGGCAGCATGTCCGGGTGCAGGCGAGTCTCGACGATCTCCTCGGGGTCGAGCTGGTTGTCCCGGCAGTAGGAAAGACCCCGGTCCAGAAAGCCGCTGACCGCTCCCAGCGTTTGGAGGTAACTCACTACACTTCCGTCATAGAGCGAAATCGCCATGCTTGCTTTCCTGGTTGATGCCTCTGCGGCGGAGCCGGGCGAAAAAGCTGCCGGTCACCGTCAGCGGCTTGGTTTGAAGATGGGTGGTAGAACGTAGATCGGGGACCTGATCAGCATGCCATGCAAAACCCTGGCAGGACGTCACGATCGCCTCGAAGCTGTTGGCAAGCCGACAGAAGCGTGTCATTCAGGCGACGGGGCGCTCGATGCTATTCTTGCTCCTGCTTGCGGTGGCTGAACCCAAGGCCCGCCAGGCCGATTGCGAGAAGCATGAGGGAAGCTGGCTCGGCTGCGGAAAAGGGGGGGGGCGGTGGGTTGTTGCTGCCCGCAGGCAACGGCGGGTCATAGCGTTCGGTCAGTGCGCCGAGCGTGTAAGCGCCTTCTGAGGAAGCGCCGATAAGTATCAGGTTGTATACCCGGATAGAGTCCTGATTCGAGAAAGTGAAGCCGGACGACAGATCGGAAGAATGGAATAGTCCAGGGAAATCAAAGCGTGCAAACAAGTCGCTCGTGGCGTTGCCGTCGATGTAATTCCCCCCCGAGTCGAAAACGAACTGCAGCGCCTGACTGAGGGCAATGTCGGGCAAACCCCCGGATGGGAAGCTGTCCGGACCTACCGTGACCGCCCCGGCCACTTCCTGCAAGAGATTCGCACTGAGAAGGGGCCTGGACGAAGGATCATCCGAGGTCACATCATAGAAAAAGCCCGTGATCTGCAAGGAAGCGGTATTGCCGGCGGTGACCGACCAGGTCGTCGGACCCGTGAAGCGCAGCCCCGGGTCCACTACCGAAAGCGTACTGGCATCGTCGGGCAGTGGTTCGACCGTGATGTTGCCTGCCACAGCCGGTGTCGCATTGCCGAAGGCACGGGAAAGTACGCCGCTGCCCGTCGGGTCGATCAAGGGCATGCCGCTGAGCGAGCCGGGATTATTCCGTAAAGCATCCAGCAGCACGCTTCCCGAGGGAAAATTCTGGGCAAGCAAGGGCTTGAAGTTCGAGAAGGTGAGTCCGTCGACCTGGATGGTACCGCTGTTCAGCAGTTCGGCAAGGGTATTGGTGGTAGTGGCTTGGGCTGGTGTGGCCATGTAGAGGCAAACCAGCGTGGTGGCCGCGCAGGCAATGGTTCGAACAGTATGCATCACATACTCCTCCTGATTTTCGCTGCCAGGACGATCCTGGCAGCAGCGCTCGAATACAGGATAGCAGACTCCATCACGTCGTCAAGAATTCAGCAAGCGATTCGTGAGTCGCTGACGCGACTTTCACATTGAAGCGATTCATGTGTTCCAGATGCGCGGCACGACGGCTGCCCTGCCAAGCGCCGCAGGGCGCAAGCATTTCCATACTTCGCTCAACCAGGCGCGTGCGGTTTCGGCGTTGGGCGCCAGGCAACGCGCCACCAGCAACTCTGGCAGTGCCGTGACCCCGGTCAGCAGGCCATCGCTTGCCGGCAGCGCCAGGCAGGCATCGAGCCATTCCTGCGGCACCGTCCTGCCGGCAAGCAGCAGCGTTGCGCTGACAGGCCGGCCGGCCAGACCGGCAGCCGCGTCGAGCCAGGCAGAGCCGCCAGACAGCCGAGCACGCTCGATCCACAGCGGCCGCCCTTCGCTTTCGATCCGTGTCGCCAGGTCGAGCTGGCCATAGCCGAAACATTCGCCGGCAGCCGTTCGACCCAGGCAGAGAATTTCCCAGCCGCAGAACATGCCGCCGGCGGCCAGTTCGACGCGCGTGTGCATCTGTGCGTCGGCGCCGTCGAAGACGATCGTCTCCTGCGGAAGCCACTCAACGACGGCATCGCGGGCAACGCGAACCCGCAACGACTGCTGCGCCGGCCGACCACCCGAACGATACCACTTGCCGGCACCGGGTGTGGTCAACAGCGCGTGTGCGTGGGGAGCCGCGGCAAGCGAGAGGTCCAGTCGGTCACCACCGGCGATGCCGCCCGGTGGATGCAGGACGATCACCTCACAGACCTCGGGCCCTTCCGGGTACAGCGCTTTCTGCACGCGTAGCGGACCGTAATGCTCGCGTCGCACCAGCACCGTCGTTTGTGCACGGCGCTCGAAACCGAGCGTCAGCCGTGCTTGCCAGCCGGGACGCACCGCTTCTTCGATCGCATTCTCGGTGGCCGCCGCTGCCGTCAATCCGGCAGGGCCGCCAGAACCCCGTCCTTTTTCATGTCTTCTCCGCATCCGCGCATGCTGATCCCGCCAGTTCCCCGCAGCGGATACCGCAAGTGAGGAGGCCAGCTCATCATACCAGCAGAAACTTCGTTTTCAGTTCGAAAAGCCCAGCACCCGGGACAAACCCACGATGATCGCTCCGCCCACGAGGTAGGTGAGCACGATCGACAGGACCGCGAGAGGCAGTTTCCAGTGGCTGTCGGAGCGGTTCTGCGGCAAATGTCGTTCAATGACCAGATAGGGCGCCAGGTTGATGGCATGATAATTGATCATCACATAGGGAATGAACAAAAGCAGCGTCGGGGCATGCAAAAATGTTTGATTGCCATCGCCGAGCGCTTGCGCCAGAGCAAAAACAAAGATGTATTCCCAGCGGCCATAGCGATATCGGTTGATCAACCTCCAGATGACCGAGAAAATGAAAACGTAGACCGGCAGCGTGAACATCAGATCGATTGAATAATTGCGGATCATCTGCATGATCGGCATGCCGGAACGGATGGTGAGCGAAAGCAGGAAAGGTTGAGAAATCATGTAGCATCCTTCCGCCAGTGCGGCGAAGAGGACCCCCGCGCCAACGAAAAGCAGCCTCGGGTTTTTGGGTCTTTGCGCTGACCGGGTTTTGAGTGCCCACATCAAAGTGACAGACAACAAACACAAGAGCAGGATGTGAGTAATGTTATCGACATCCCAACCCTTCATGTAAAAGGTCAGGAGCAGGGTGCACGCAGACCAGAACAAATAGAGGAGGAAGGGAACAGGGATGAGGCGAATCATGGCGACATCCTCGCGGAGGATGGGTTGGCCACTGGCACGTCATTCCAGCCGGCGGGCTGACACCGCCATTCGCAACAGATCCTCGATCTCGGTCGGCGGCAGCGGGCGGCTGAACAGATAGCCCTGGATTTCCTGGCAGCCCTCTGCCCGCAGGAAGGCCAGTTGCTCCCCGGTTTCCACGCCCTCGGCGACGATGCCGAGGCGCAGGCAGTGAGCAAGCCGGATCACGGCACGGACGATGTCCGCATCGTCCGGATCGCTGCCGATGTCGCGGATGAAGTTCTGATCGATTTTCAGCTTGTCGATGGCGAAGCGCTTGAGGTCGGCCAGCGACGAGTAGCCGGTGCCAAAATCGTCGATCGATAGTACGATGCCGAGCGCCTTGAGACGGCGCACCGTGTCCAGTGTGTTGTCGGCGTCGTGCAGCAGGATCGACTCGTTCAGATCGAGTTCGAGCATGCCGGCGGGCAGGCCGGTTTGCTGCAGCACATCGGTCACCACCTCGGCGAGACGGCAACGGCGGAACTGCAGCGCCGACAGGTTGACCGACACCGGTGGCGGCGCCAGCCCCGCAAGCTGCCAGACAACCAGCTGGCGACAGGCGGCTTCGAGCACCCAGCGGCCGATCGGGACGATCAGGCCGCAATCCTCGGCCACCGGGATGAAGCTGCTCGGCGGTACCTCCCCAATCTCTGGATCATTCCAGCGCAACAGTGCCTCGAGCCCGGTGATGCATTTGCCGGCGATATCATACTTCGGCTGGTAAACCAGGCGAAAGTCGTTGCCGCTCAGGGCATGATGCAGGCGGTTCTTCAGCAGTAGATGCTGGCACACCTGGTCGTTCATCATCTCGTCGAAGAAGCGATAGGTATTTCGGCCGGCCGCCTTGGCCGTGTACATCGCAGTATCGGCTCGTTGCAGCAAGGCGTCGAAGCTCTCCCCGTCGTCGGGGCAGAGCGAGATGCCGATGCTGCCTGCCGTGGCGATGGCGTGGCCATCGATGAGAATGGGCTCGGTCAGACGCCGCAGGATCTCGCCAGCCACGCGCTCGGCCGTAGCCTTGTCGGGAATGTCGTTGAGCAGGACGATGAACTCGTCGCCGCCCTGGCGGCTCATGGTGTCGGTGTCCCGCACACACTGACCGAGTCGGAGAACGACAGCCTTGAGCAATTCGTCCCCAGCGGCGTGGCCGAGGGTGTCATTGATCGCCTTGAAATTGTCGAGGTCGAGAAACAGCATCGCGACCAGCGTATGGTTGCGCTCGGCGAAGGCCTTGGCTTGCGCGAAGCGGTCGCGCACCAGCACACGGTTGGGCAGGCCGGTCAAGGCATCATGATGCGCGAGGAACTCGATACGCGCCTCGGCCTGCTTGCGTTCGCTAATGTCGATGAAAGTGACGACGGCGCCAAGCAGATCACCGCCACGGAACATCGGGTGCGACCAGGATTCGATCGGGAAGCTGGTGCCGTCGGCGCGCCAATGCACCTCGCCTTCGACGTGCGTGCTCTTGCCTGCGAGCGTAGCGCGCCGCACATGACACGCTTCTTTCGGGTAGGGACGGCCGTCGGAATAGGTATGGTGGATCAGCGCGTGGACTTCCTTGCCGACGATGTCCTCCTCGTGCTCGTAGCCGAGCATGCGCAGGCAGGCCTGGTTCACGAAAGTGCATATTCCGTTGATATCGGCACCGAAGATCGCCTCGGCCGCCGAATCGAGGATCAGTCGCAGCTGCTCCTGGCTATCGCGCAGCGACGCTTCCGCCAGATGCTGGGCCGTCACGTCCTGGCAAGCTCCATGAAGCCGGTGCTGTCCGCTTGCTGCAGGATGGTTCTCGTGATGCGCGTAGCAACGCAGCCAGCGCATGCTGCCGTCGCCATGAGTGATGCGCAGGGTAAAATCGCTCGACTGGCCAGGGGCAAGCCGGGTGATGTGGCGTTCGAACAGCGGCTGGTCCTCGGCCACCACCGAACAGCGCCAGCAGCCGCGCGTGATCAGTTCATCGGTGCTGAAGCCGAAGACGTCCACGGCATTGCCCGCACACCAGCCGATGCGGAACAACCCGTCGTTCGAGCGCGCGCAGGAGAAGATGAAATCGCTGGTGAGCGAGCTGATCCGCCGGTAGCGCTCCTCATTGGCGTATAGCGCGGCTTCCGCCTGCCGCCGCGTCAGCTCGGCACCGGCACGGGCGGAGAGGATGCGCATGCCGGCTTCTATGGTCTGCGAGTAGGCCAGCGTCCGCCGGCTGACCATCGCGATCAGGCCGACCACCTCACCGTTGCCGTCGAGAATGGGCTCGCCGATGTAGGCTTCGGCCTGCATGGTCAGAAGGTCGCGGTCCTCCGGAAACAGCGCCTGCACATGACTACTGTAGCATTTGCGCGTTCGCTGCAAGACATTCTCGCAGGGCGTCCCGGACAGTGCATAGACGTACCCGGGTTCGCGCCGCTGACCATCGGCACAGACTGCGATCACCCGTACCCGGGTCGGATCGGGCTCCAGCAGTGCGATGTGAACATGGTCGGCGTCGAATGTCTCGGCAGTGAAACGGACCAGTGCGTCGAAGCAGTCCGTGCCGTGGTGCTGCGAAACGAAGCTGGCGGTGGCCATCAGCGTCGATTCGAGGGTGCGCTGCTCGGTAATGTCGCGGGCGATGCCGAGCACACCGATCAGGCGTCCTTTGCTGTCGTGCATCGGCGTTTTGACGGTTTCGAACAGGCTGCGATACCCGTCTGCGACAAAGGTCAGCCATTCCTCGTTGCGCGACGGACTGCCGGTGGCGACCGCAGCGCAATCCTTTTCGCGGACGAAATCGGCCAACGCAGGCGCGGCAAAATCGTAATCGGTCTTGCCGACGAGATCTGCTTCGCTGGCGCCGTAGAGGCCTTCAAAAGTCCGGTTGCACGCCAGATAGACGCCGTCGGGATCCTTGAGCCAGACCGGGTAGGGAATCGTCTGCAACACTGCGCGCAGTAGCGTCGAGTCGTATTCCCAGTGTGGCCGCGTATCGTCCGTTCTGTCCGTATCCATGTGCTTGTGCATGCGCCGCAAACCCATAGGCTAGCGCTTGGCGCAGCCAATGGCCGATCCCAAAAAGAGGTGTTGCCGCACCCAACTCTGGATTGAATTTACGGGGAGATCCGCAAGCTCAGCCAGGGAGCCAGACTATCGCACGACAAGGGACGCGACATGGACATTTTTCTCGAAAAATACCGGAACGTAATCTCCTATGGGAGGTCAGGCCTGATTCCTCATTAAGGAGTATATTCCGTATCTTGACACGGGTATTCAGCAGGAGTGTTGAAATGCAGAACAAACCTCCCTTGCCATCCAGAAAACAGGACACGGTCAGCGCCGAGCAAGTCCAGGCTCTGATGGACGACATTGACAATTCAATAGCCAGCATCGACGAGAAATTGAGCATATGCAGGTCAGCGCCGAGCAGACCAGTGGGTCAAGCGAACTCGACAATCGGTCTTGTGTATCAGCATACCTTTGCCGATGCCAAGGGCGCAAGCTCCAAAACGCAAACGGGGGAAGCCCCATCCCCCAACAGGTCTGGGCAGGGTCTGCTGGCAGAACTTGCACACGCTGCAGAGAGGCTTTCGCAACAAAAAATCGAAGAAGATCGTTCGCAGCAGCAAATCGAGCAACGCTTTGACCGCGCGCTGAGGCTGATCTTCGACTACCTGAATCAGTTCACACAGCACCTTAACGTCATCAAACCTGCGCTATCCCTGGTAGGCTACACGCTTGATTTTCGACATCGCTTTGGCACTGGTCGATGCGCCGAGGGGTTCGTCAACTACCGAACGCGCAGCAACTCGGAGATGGCTCTGATCGAAACCGTCACCTTACGCCTACGCTATGCCACTGAGGCTTTAGACGTCATCCGCCCGGCCGAAAAGGCCCAAGAGCTTCGTGATGAGCTGGACCTGCTCAATCTGAGAATAACAGGGGAAAGAAATGTGGATCTTGCCAGAAATGGCAGCAGCGTCAGATTCACTCTCGCGGGATCGATCCCGGTACAAGTCAACTTCCGCTGCGATCTCTCCAACGGCAGGCTCATCGTTCGTGGGCGTAATTTCGGCGCACTTGGATTGAGCGCATATCTGATCGATCTGGAGAGGTTGTCACACGCTTCCCTTGAAGCCATTGGCCTGATTCTGCTGGGGCGTGCCGTCCGACTGCCGAACGAGTTTGTTCCGGTCGCCTTCCATACCAGGTTCCCTGATGAAAAAACGCTGCGGTTCTAACGGTCATGACTTTTCCAGGCACCCCCGATCATGAAAGTCTGACCGTTTCCCTCTGGTGAGTCGCATACGCGACTTTCCCATTAACGGTCATGGCTACATCAGCTATCCCGATGATGCGCCAAGACCCTCCCAAGACCCTCTACTCCTGCATCGCGAGCAGTTCCTTGTCGGCGTAGCTCAGGCGCAATGCCAGCACCTGGGCAATTGCCTGCATCAGCTGCAAGGCGAGCCGTCTGTGCTCTTCGCACAGTTTCTCGAAGCTCTCTCGGTGCAACACGTAGAGTTCGGTTTCTTCCATGGCTGTGGCGTCGGCGCTGAAGCTGACCGCCCTGGTGACGAAGGACAGGCCGCCAATAAAATCGCCACGCCCATAGGTCAAGCGGTGACGGCTGCTGCCTGTCCCAGGAACTGGCGTGGTGATGCGCACGGCCCCCTTGCGTATGAGATATAGCCGGTCAGCCGCATCACCGATCGAGAACACCTTCTCGTTCTTTGCCACCGAGCGACGTTCTAGACACTCGACAAGCGCAATCAGCGAATCCTCCTTGGAGTCCTTGAAGATTTCCATCTCGTAGATCTCGAGCGGCGGAACCTCGGCCGCCTTCGCCAGTTTGTCCTCCAGTACCTGGTCTTCAACCCATTCGACTGCGTCGTCGAGTTCTCCGAACACCTGGACATGATCGGTCGTGGTCGTGAGGTCCATCCGCTCGAACAGCTCGGCAAGATTCCGCCCGTTGGGCAGGGTATGCGTCAAGCCGCTGAAGACCAGGAAAGCACCGCGTTCAATCAGCGAATCCCGGATCTGACTCAAGAGGTGCACCGCCGTGACGTCAACCGACTGGACGCGGCGCATGTCGAGCACGATGTAGGTGCGCTTGCTCAATTCAGGCTCGAGGGCGGTGTACAGCTGGTCCTTGGTACCGAAAAACAGACTGCCCTGCAGCTCCAGGATCGTGGTCCGGTCTCCGCGCTGTTCGAGCAGTTCCATCTCGTGTCCCAGGCGCACCCGCTTCGAGAACCGTTCACTGCCGTTGGCCTTGCGGCGAATGACCGTGCTCGTCAACTGCTCGCGAATGAACAGGAACATCGCCAGTGCAATGCCCACCGCTGACGCCGCAATCAGGCTGTAAGCGAGCGCCACAGCCACTACCGCCAGAATCACCGCGAAGTCAAGCATCGTCCACGAGGATTCGAGCAGGTGAAGACTCTTGAGGTCGATCATCCGGATACCTACGACGATCAGGATGCCCGCCAGAGCAGCGACCGGTATCCAGGCGATGAACGCTCCCAGGGCGAGAAATGCGAGCAGCGCCAGCACACCTTCAACGACTCCGGAGACGCGCGTCTGTCCGCCACTCGCCAGGTTGACCAGGGTCGCACCCATTTGCCCTGCGCCTGGCATACCGCCGACACAGGCCGAGGTGACATTGCCCAGACCTTGCGCAACCAGTTCGCGGTTGGAGTCGTCGCGACTGCGGGTGAGTGCGTCGAGAACGACGGCCGTCTTGAGCGTGTCGATGGACAGCAACACGGCCAGGGTAAGCGCCGTCCACATGAGGGCGGCGATCTGGCCGAGCTTGAGCTCGCCGATGTCCCGCCAACGACCGGTGACCGCCTCGAGCATGCCCGCAGCGGAACCGCCGAGTGGCCCGATGATCAGCTTGTTGCCTTCGAGGACCAGCATCGATTCGTCCACGAAGTGCGCCAATCCGAAATAGGTGAGCACCCCGGCCAGCAGGCCGAGGATGGCCGCCGGCACAACGCGGGTAACCAAAGGCGCGCCAAGCATCACGGTCGCCGTGACGACGCCGATCAGCGCACTCTGCCATTGCCATGTCTGCGGTGAGGTGAGCGTGCGCCACAGGGACTGATTGCCGAATACGCCGAGGAATTTCGGAATCTGGCTGCCGATGATGATCAGGCCCACCCCGGTCAGGTAGCCACTGACCACCGGAAATGGAATGTACTTGATCAGGCTGCCAATCCGCATCAAGCCGAGAAGGAGCTGAATCAACCCGGCCACCAGGCCAAGGGCGGTCAGCCGCAACACGATGAACGCCGGGTCGACGTCCAGTTGCACGAGTTCGATGGCAAACGCCGAGAGAACCGCAGCGGCGGGTGCACACGGCGCCGTGATCAGCCGATTGGTCCCACCCAGGCTCGGCGCCACCAGGCCGAGAGCAGCCGCTCCGAGAATCCCTGCGAGTGCGCCCAGACCGGCATAGGCAGGACCGATCGAGGCATAAATGGTGACGCCAAAAGCGATCGCCGACGGCAGAGCGACCAGCATCGCCGCAAGGCCTCCCCAGAAATCGCCAACCAGCTTGTCATTCTTGAAACGCATTGCCAGTTCCATAGCACAGGCCCTCCATCCAGATTCTTGCGATCAATAAAAGCCCTCTCGCCAACACCTCCTTCGCTCATGCACAAGCGATAATTACCAGACCAACACCCTGGCAATCATTGATCCTAACACAGCGAAAAGTGGTGGTCCGGGTTTTACGCCAGCTGCATCCGTGCCAGTTAAGCGGATTGACCGGGCTAGCGACTTGTGATGTAATCCCGGCTTCCGTGGCTATGGCGGACCGTACCGGGGCGGAAAGGTACCGATCCATGCGGAAACAGATGAGCTTTGCAGCCGTGTGCGTGGTGACGATCTCGGTGTGACATCATCGCTGCAACAGGAATTGGGGCGATTAACTCAGTGGTAGAGTGCCACCTTCACACGGTGGAAGTCAGTGGTTCGAACCCACTATCGCCCACCAGAAAAACCAAAGAAAATCATCGCCTTGGCTGGTCATAGCAGCTGAACAAGATAGCATGGCTCGCCGAAGAAGATAAACGCTCGCTGCGGCGCGCCTTTGCCTGCTCGGATCAAACAGCTGGCTTGACAAGGACAAATCATGCGCGATTGGACTGCCGGCTACGTTGCCGATATAGGCTACACCTATGGCTACTACCCAGAGTTGAACCCGCTGCGAGCAAGAATGGCTTTCCTTAACGCAGGCCTGGTCTTCCCCGAAGTGCTGGTTGCGTGCGAACTTGGCTTTGGCCAAGGCATGAGCGCCAATCTGCATGCAGCAGCTTCGCTGACGCAGTGGTACGGCACGGACTTCAACCCGTCGCAGGCGGGTTTCGCACAGGCGCTTGCTGCGGCCTCCGGTTCAGGTGCCAAACTTTACGACGATTCTTTTGTGGACTTCTGCAACCGTTCCGACTTGCCCGAATTCGACTACATTGGCATCCACGGCATCTGGAGCTGGATCTCCGCAGAGAATCAGCAGGTCATCGTCGACTTCATTCATCGCAAGCTCAAAGTGGGCGGGGTTCTTTACATCAGTTACAACACCCAGCCCGGCTGGGCTGCCATGGTGCCGATGCGCGACCTGCTCACCGAACACGCATCCACCCTGGGTGCTGAAGGTCATGGCATCGTCCAGCGCATCGACGCAGCGCTTGAATTTGCCGAGAAGCTCATCGCCACCAATCCCGGCTACGCCCGTGCCAACCCATCGGTGCACGAACGGCTCAAACAGATCAAAGGACATAATCGCAACTACCTGGCGCATGAGTATTTCAACCGCGACTGGCTGCCCATACCCTTCTCGCGGATGGCCGAGTGGCTCTCGCCGGCCAAGCTCGATTACGCCTGCTCGGCCCACTACCTCGATCATCTCGAAGCTCTGAATCTCACCGCCGAGCAGCTGACCCTGCTAAACGAGATCCCCGACCCGATGTTTCGCCAGACGGTACGCGACTTCATGGTCAACCAGCAGTTCCGCCGTGATTACTGGGTCAAGGGGGCACGCAAGCTCAACCCACTGGAGCAGGTCGAAGCCCTGCGCCAACAGAAGGTAGTGCTGACGAAATCTCGTGCCGATGTTCCTTTGAAGGTTGCCGGGACTTTGGGTGAGTCCGCCATGAGTGAGGCGATTTACCTTCCCATCCTGGACGCGCTTGCCGACCACAAGCCGAAGGCTTTGGGCCAGCTGGAACAGGTACTGAAGGATAAAGGGGTGCTCTTCGCCCAGATCGTGCAGGCGCTCATGATCCTCACTGGCGCAACTCATCTGACCGCAGCTCAGGACGAGGCGGCGACCGCCAAAGCCAGGAAATGTACCGACAAGCTCAACGCCCATCTGCTGCAGAAAGCCCGAGGCAGTAGCGACCTCGGCTTTCTCGCCAGCCCGGTGACCGGCGGTGGCGTATCCCTGGGTCGTATTTCGCAACTCTTCCTGCTGGCCGTCAGTCAAGGCAAGAAGCAACCCAGCGATTGGGCGCAGATGGTGTGGCAAATTCTAGCGTCGCAAGGGCAGAAGATCATCAAGGAGGGCAAGACGCTGGAGACGGTTGAAGAGAACATCGCCGAGCTGACAGCGCAGGCCAGCACTTTCGCCGACAAGCAGTTAGCGATCTTGAAGGCCATGCAGATAGCATGAATGTATCACGACGGACTGGCGGCTGCAGCCTCTGTAGCGCGCTGGCTGCGGCTCTTTTCAAGTAGCTTGCGCAAGTCGGCGTCGATTTTTTCGAGCGTGCCGGCAGCATCGATCCACCAGTCGGTCGACCAGACACGCAGGATTTCCCAACCGAGGCCGCGCAATACCTGTTCGCGCAGCTTGTCGCGGTCGCGTGCAGTCGCTGCGCGGTGATAGGTGGCGCCGTCGCATTCGATGCCGCACAGGTAAACGCCCTTGGCATCGGGATGGACGACCGCCAGATCGATGCGGAAAACCGAGGATCCGACCTGGGTATGCAGTTCCCAGCCCTGATGGGCGAGCGCGGTGGCGACGGCTTCCTCGAACGGGCTTTCGAAATCACCGAGGCTGGCGGTCCTGGCTTCGGCCAGCGCCGGCGCGCCACGTTCGGCGAAATCGAGGAAGTGCTTGAGGTCGCGAACGCCGATCGCCTGCGTGCGGGCGAGGTCCATCTGTTCGGCCCTGAGACTCGAAAAGATTCGCAGTTCATGACGGGCGCGGGTAATGGCGACGTTGAGCCGCCGCTCGCCGCCAGCGCGGTTCATCGGGCCGAAATTCATCGAAACGGCGCCCGCGTGATCGGGGCCATAGGTGATCGAGAAGTAGACGATGTCGCGCTCGTCGCCCTGGACGCTTTCGAGGTTCTTGACAAAGACAGGTTCCAGTTCCACGTCGGCGAAGTGCGGCTCGATCGACGGGTCGCGGCGCCGTTCTTCGTCGAGCAGATCCTCGATCAACGCCTGTTGCTCGGTGTTGAAGGTGACGACGCCGATGGTCAGCCGCGATTCCCGGAAAGCGGGGGATTTCAGGCGGTCGACCAGGTCGGCAACCAGCGCTTTCGCTTCGGACTTGTTGATACGCGCGCCGCCCTTCTCGTAGACGCCCTGGACGTAATGAAAACTCAGCGCGTGGTCGGTGGTGACCGGCGAAGGGAAGGTCACCAGTGAGCCACCGTAGTAGCGGTGGTTCGAGAAGGCGATCAGGCTCTCGTGGCGGCTGCGGTAATGCCAGGCCAGGTGCATCGTCGGCAGGTTGGCACCGAGGCATTCGTCGAGAATGCTTTCGAGGTCGGCTTCGATATCTTCTTCGTCGAACTCCGATTCGGCACGGTCGAAGAAATTGGTCGGCGGCAACTGCCGTGGGTCGCCGACCATGACCACTTGGCGGCCACGTGCGATCGCGCCGATGGCATCCCAGACCGGAATCTGTGAGGCCTCGTCGAAGACGACGACATCGAAGATACTGGCGTCGGCGGCCAGGTACTGGGCAATCGACAGCGGGCTCATCAGCAGGCACGGTGTCAGCTTCGTCAGTGCTGTCGGGATGCGCTGGATCAACTCGCGCAGCGGCAGATGCCGCTTCTTCTTGTTGATCTCGTGGCGCAGGATCCCCCATTCGGAACTGCGAGTCACCCCGTCCTGCGTCGGCAATGCGGCGCACAGCCCGGCGCGAACGCGTGCCCGCGTGAGTTCGGTAAAGCGCTCGTCGAGGGCGCGAAAATCGTTGATGCGCTGTTCGTGTTCGGCGGCGACGAAGCCGCGGATGACCGGCTCTTCATCAACCACCGCGTTTAACCACCAGCGGCTGTAGTTGATTTCAAAGGCCCGGCGCAGCGTTCCCTGTGCCAATTCGCTGTTCTCGATCGCCGCGACCAGCGGCGCCAGGCCGAGAGCCCGCGCCTGTTCACCAACCTTGCGCCAGGCGCACCAGGCATGCAGCCGGTTCGCGAAGCGGAGCATCGCCGTGCAGCGCTCATCCAGCTGATCGAGCGGGATGTCTGCAAAAGCATGACTGACGGCTGCCGTAAAACCGCCGGTTGCACAGAGGTGGCTGATCGCCGGTTGCAGCGCGCCGCAGGTGTCAAGATATGCATCGGCGGTGGCGGGATCGAGACGCGCCCCGTTGTCGCCGAGGAGACGCTGCAGCGACGTCATTATGGCAGCGAACTCGTCGGGTGAGTCGGCGAGCTGGGTGATTGCCGTCTGGAGGTCGAGGGCGGTTGCGAGGTTTTCCGAACGTGTGCCGAGACCGGACCAGAGCTGTGCGGTGAGCGGGCCGAGATGGTCGAGCGTCTGCAGCTCGGCATCGAGCGCCTGCAAGCTGCGCAGCTGCCGCAACTGCCTGGCCAGGCGCTCGCCGCAGCGACCGTCGGCAACCGCCGCGAAGCGACCGACATTGCCGCAGGGCTGCTCCTTTTGCAGCCCCCGCAGCACCTGCTGGAAGTCGAGCGCACACTCGGCAAGTTCCGGCCGCGTCTTGAGGCCGGCCCAGACGCCGTCGGTAGCATTGCCGATCGCCAGCGCCGACACCTGCGCGCGCCGCGATCGGATCCTCGCCAGCGCAAACAGGTCGCCGGCGATGTCCGGCTCACCGGCACCGGCCAGTACGGTCTGCAGAGTCGCGCGAATCCGGCGTCTGGCCAGCCAGGACATCGGCCACATGGCCTTTTCGGCCTTTGCCCAGTCGCGCTGCAGTTGCAGCACGTCCAATTGCTCGACCAGGGGGTCATACTCGACCGACAACTGCCCACACAGGCGCTTGATTTCGGCGAGGAGCTGCAGTCCCTGCTGCAGATCCTCGACCACCGCTGCCGACCAGGGCTCGCCGATCTGGTCGAACAGCGCACGGCGCTGTTGCAGCAAGGCCAGGCCGCGCCGACAGGCGCTGATGACGGCCTCTGGCCAGGGCGGCAGGTTTTCGCCGCTGCGTTCGCGGTGTCTGGCGGGCAGCTCCCGATCGGCCGGCAAGGGTTCGGTGAAGGCTGCGGCGTCGGTGCGCAGGATGAATGGCCAATCGTCGCCGCTGGCCTGCGACAGGATTCCCGCGAGGACGCCGAGGGCGCCGCGCCGGCGACGGTCGAGCGGTGTGCGCGGTAGTCCGCTGGCTTCGCAGAAACGTTCCGCAGCGTTCCGCAGAAGCTGCAGCGTGCTCTGAACACGGCCAACTGCCTCGACGAACGCTTGCTGCCAGCTCGGCGACCAGTCGGCGTGTCCGATTGGCGCCAGCGGTCCGTTCCTGAGATCCTCCTGAGCCACCGCCACTGCATTGACCTGCAGACGGTCGGTGATCTCGCGCATCGCTGCCATGGCGGCTGCATCATGAGCATCGGCTCTGCGCCACGACAGGGCCAGCGCGGGTACCTTGCTGCGCGTATCATCACCCTCGCCATCCAGCACGCGCCCGATGGCCTGATAAATCGTCATTCCGTTCGGGTGCCGATGATGCAGGCGTTCGACATAGACGTTGAGCTGGTCGCGCAGCCCTTGCAGGCGCTGCGCTTCGGCGCGCCAGGCGTCGGCATCGATGCTGCCCTGCGCCGCCCAGGCTGCCTGCAACTGTGCCAGGACGTCGAGCTTTCTGGCTTTGCTGGAATGCAGTTCAAGGCAGAACTCACCGAGACCGACTTCGCGCAGGCGCCGGTAGACCACATCGAGCGCCGCCATCTTCTCGGAGACGAAGAGTACGCGCTTGCCCTCGGCCAGGCACTGCGCGATGAGGTTGGCGATGGTCTGACTCTTGCCGGTCCCCGGTGGTCCGATGAGGACGAAGTCCTTGCCGCGCACGGCGGCGATGATCGCCGAAAGCTGCGATGAATCCGCAGCCAGCGGGCAGAAGGTCTGCTCCGGCGCGAACTCGCGGTCCAGCCGGCTGCGCTCGGGAAAAGCCAGTTGCGCGGGATAGCTCTCGCGCGGCGTGTCGATCAGATGACGGACCACCGGATTGTCGCGTAATTGCTCGGTGCGCTCGCTGAGGTCTTTCCACATCAGATGCTTGGCGAATGAGAACATCGACAGCACCACCTCTTCGCTGACTTCCCAGCCCTTGATGTCCTTGATCGCCTGCGACACCAATCGCCAGATCGCAGTGACGTCGAGGCCACCTTGATCCCTGGGCAGTTCGCCGTCGGCAACCCCGAGACTGAGTTTGAAATCCTGGCGCAGCATCTCGATCAGTGTCGGATTGAAGCGCGGCTCGTCGTCATGCAGGGTCAGGGTGAAACCTGAACGGACACTGCGGCGGTTCAAAGTCACCGGCACCAGCAACAGCGGTGCGCGGTAGCGTTGCCCGATCCGCTGCTGGTCGCCCTTTTCGTCACGGCTCCAGCAAAGGAATCCGAGCGCGAGGAAGAGCGTGTTTGCGCCGCCCTCCTGGAGTGTGCTGCGAGCCGTGCGATAGAGATCGACCAAACGGCTGTCGAGTTCCTCGCGTGTGATCGCGACAAAGACCTCCCGACGTTGCAGGGCGTCAAGGGCATGCTGGCGGCGCAGGTCTTCACGCTCGCGCGCTTCGTGGATGGCCAGATTGCGGGGATCGGCGCCGTCCATGAGATCGGGCCGGGGCAGCAGCTTCAAGGGCAGCATCTCCGATAGCCGATCCTCAAGGGCAGCGGCGTCGGGAGCCTCGAGCGTCAGCGCCTGTTTGCTGCTGCGGAAATTCAGCAGTTTGTTGCGCAACGACAGGTCGAGCAGCTTGCGTTGCCAGCGCGCGAGGCGATCGGCGGGCTTGAGCGTCGCCGGGTCTGCTTCGCCGGAAATATCTTCGTCCGGCAGTTCGGGCGCTTCGGCGAATGCCGGTTCCAGCGCTGCTGCTGGCTCGCCGCCGGCAGCGGTGCCGGGCAAGTCGACGCTCGCCAGTGGCTTGATCCGCTGTAGGCGGGCGCGCCGGATGTCGACCGCGAGTTCGAAGGCATCCTCCTCAACGATGTTCTGCTCGCCGCACTGGACGGCATAAGAGAATGCCGGCGCCGGCCGCTGCGTCACCAGGGTGGTTTCGAAAAGCAGCAATTCCTTGAGCCTGACGCGTTTGCGCAGAGACGCGACGTCGTCGATGACGCTGCTCGAAAATTCTTCTGGCTTGAGCCAGACGCCGGCGAAGGCGTGCTCCTTGGTGAACACCAGCAGCGGATTCAGACCGGCCTGCTCGATCGCCGAGGAGAACAGCAGCGCCAGGTCGAGGCAGGTCGCGAGCCCCGACTCGGCAAGCTGTGTCGGTCCCCGCACCTTCTGGCCGCTGTGTTCGAAACTCGCCGGTGGCAGCGCGTAGTCGAGCCCCATTGCCGCGACGGCACTCCAGATGCCGGAGCTGAGTTCCCAGGCGCGCCGAGCACCGCCCTGGTAGCCATCCAGCGCCGGGTTCCGGCCATTCCTGCGCAACACCTCGCTGGCTTGCTTGAGCAGGCGATCGACTGCCGGGTCATTGGGTTGCACGAAGGCGGCGACCATGTCCGGGAATTGCGATAGTCCTCCCCACTGGTTGCGGGGCAGGAGCTGCACGCAGCATTCAAGTCGCGCCAGTTCGCCGGCGGAATCGCCACGGCGACGCAGGACAAAAGAGACGGTCGCAGTCTCGGCCTCGGTCAGGCGTGTCAGCAACGCCGCGTCGAGCCGCACATCGACATCGCCGATACGGTAGCGCTGTCCTGCTCCGAGCGCTTCGACCTGCCAGACCTTGGCTTGCAGAAACGCCGGAATGGATTCGATGCCGAGTTCGAGGCTCTCGAGCGCCTCATCGGCATCGTTGACGATGCTCAGTTCGCGGAGCATCGGCACCGCGTTCTGGAAGTCTGCGAGATTCAGCTTCGCGATCAGCTCAACGTCAATGCGCTGAAGCTTCAAGTGCTGATTGCTCGGCTTGTGCTCATCCATCGCCTCATCCCCTTTCTCATCCAGACCCCAAAGGAGTTTAATGTGAAAGTCGCGTCAGCGATTGCCGTAGCCCGGGAAGGCCGCCAATGACTTCACCCTTAAACTGCTGCCGAGCGCGTCAACGCTGCTACGTGCAGATCCTCGCCAGCTCGTCGGGGCCAAGCCGCCGCAGATCTATATTTTCCTGCCAGCCGCGCCGCTCCGCACTGGCGTGCGCGTACGCCCGACTCTCATCTGCGCTTTGTTGCAGGAAGGCCCTCAGGGTGCGTTGCAGGTGGCTTGGAGAAGGAGGCATGCTGGCGTAGAAAAGTACCCATTCCCGACGCTTGATGAGCAGCGTCGGGAAGTTTTCCACATCCAGGTCGCCCAGTTCATCTGCGTGTGCTTCGATATCCAGCCAGTGAAACCGTGCCGTAGAAAACTGCCCGGCGATTTCCTGGAAAGCGCTGCGATATTCCCGGCAAACACCGCACCATTCGGCGCACAGACAGACGACCAGGAATTCCGCAGCAGCGCTTTCGGCGCTGTCCGGTAATCGCTGCTGATGCATCACTGCCATGACTTCCTGCACTCCTGGTGTGATTCCGGGGAGCAGTCGTCGGCCACGTCGCTGATGCCCAGCAGTCTTCAAGCGCCAGCCTGGCTCCGCAGGAGTTGTTGAATGTGGCTAATGAGTTGCTCTTCGGGGTAAGGCTTGCCAAGCACCACGTTGACCCCGGCGGCGGCGGCGTCGGCACGTAGCTGTTCGTTGTCGGAGGTCACCATGATGATCGGCAGATGAGCGGTGCGGGGATTGTCGCGCAACTGGCGCGATAATTGCAATCCATTCATTCCCGGCATGTCCACATCGGTCACCAGTACGTCGGGCGCCGAAATCTCGATTTGTCTCGCCGCGTCCAGACCGTCTTCGGCCATCAGAACCTGATATCGGTGTGCAGTGAGCAGGCGGCTGGTCTTGACGCGGACCACCTTCGAGTCGTCGGCAATCATCACCACGGTTTGTTCCTCGGTCTTGAGCTTCGGTGCAAGTGCTGCGGCCGTGGCGGCGCGGGTTCGCTGTGCTTCCTCGGCCTGGCGTTGGGTTTCGCGCTCGATCGCTGCCTCAACGGCCTGGCGTTCATCCTCTTCCTGACGAAGGGCTTCCTCTACGGCCAGACGGTCGGCCTCGCGACGAGCGGCAACCTCGGCCGCCTGACGTTCAGCCTCGCGACGTGCAGCAACCTCGGCCGCCTGACGTTCGGCCTCGCGGCGAGCGGCAACCTCGGCCGCCTGACGTTCAGCCTCGCGACGTGCAGCCGCCTCGGCCGCCTGACGTTCGGCCTCGCGGCGAGCAGCCGCCTCGGCCGCCTGACGTTCAGCCTCGCGGCGAGCGGCCACCTCGGCCGCCTGACGTTCGGCCTCGCGACGAGCGGCCACCTCGGCCGCCTGACGTTCGGCCTCGCGACGTGCAGCCGCCTCGGCCGCGTGACGTTCAGCCACCTCGGCCGCCTCGCGCTCGGCCTTCTCGGCGGCCTGGCGTTCGGCCAGGCGACGTGCGGCGGCCGCTGCCGCCTGGCGTGCGGCCTGCTCGGCAGCCTGACGTTCGGCTTCGCGGGTGGCCTGTTCACGCGCTTCTCGATCCGCTCGCTCAGCCGCTGAACGGCGAGCGACGAAGAAGCGGATCAGGAGAAAAGCCGCGAGCACAGCTACAGCGATCAACAGCAAGGTCTGAATCATGGTCATTGAATTGCTCCCTTCATCATTGGCATCACAAACACCGGCAGCTGCCGACGCCCAACCGGCCGCTGTTCCATGCCCTGGCCGATACAGCCACTCCATCCATATCAACATGATAAAACGAATGACCAGGCAGTTGGGTGATCGATTGGCAACAGTTCGACAGTCTCCGATGAATCATGAGCCACATCCGAACATGGCGGAGATGCCTGGAAACTGAGAGAATCCGCCTTTGCGAACCATTCCAGCCAATCGGGAGCCCTCCGATCGGCATGAATCGACGCCAACGGGCATCAGGATCGGCAGCGAATCCTGGACAACACACGGTTTGCCCGCTCGACAAACGAGCGGGCAAGCAGAGGAGGTATCCATGGCACCACAAAGCACTTCTGCCGATGTCTCACCGATCGACGAGATCCTTGTCGAAATACGCGCCGGGCGCATGGTTGTCCTGGTGGACGAGGAGGATCGGGAAAACGAGGGCGATCTGGTGCTGGCCGCCGAGCATGTCACTCCCGAGGCAATCAACTTCATGGCCCGTTTTGGCCGCGGCCTGATCTGCCTGACGCTGACCGAGGCGCGCTGCCGGCAACTGGGCCTGACGCCGATGGCGCGCGATAACAAGAGCCCTTACAGTACGGCATTCACGGTTTCGATCGAGGCGGCAGAAGGCGTGACCACCGGCATCTCGGCTCACGACCGCGCGCTGACCATTGCGGCTGCGGTGTCCCGCAACGCACAACCGGACGACATCGTGCAGCCAGGCCATGTCTTCCCGATCATGGCTCGCCCCGGCGGCGTCCTGGTGCGCGCAGGTCACACGGAAGCTGGCTGTGATCTGACGCTGTTGGCTGGACTCGAACCCGCGGCGGTAATCTGCGAGATTCTCAAGGAAGATGGCAGCATGGCGCGTTTCGACGACCTTGTCGAGTTTGCGCATGCGCACGGTCTCAAGATTGGCACCATCGCCGATCTGATTCATTACCGTAGCCGGCACGAAACGCTGATCAAGCGCACACTCTCCAAAACCGTGCAGTCTGCATACGGCGAACTCACTCTGCACGCCTATACCGACTGCACTTCGAACGAAGTGCACCTGGCGCTGACCAAGGGCGAAATCCGTCCCGACCAGGAGACACTGGTGCGTGTCCACGAACCGTTGTCGGTCGTCGATTTCCTGGATCCCGGCGGGGGTCGACATACTTTTTCACTGCATGATGCGCAGGCCGCACTGGCGCGAGTGAACGCCGGCGTGATCGTGCTGCTGCATCGTCCCGAAAGCGGCCAGGATCTGCTCGCGCTGCTCCGTGCGCCAGTCTCTGGCAAGCGTCCGGCGGCGACACGCGGGGATCCTCGCATCTACGGCATTGGCGCGCAGATCCTGCGCGACCTCGGTGTCGGCAAGATGAAACTCCTCTCCAGCCCACGCCGGATGCCGAGCATGACCGGTTTCGACCTCGAAGTGACTGGCCATATCGCCACCCCGGCTGACCTTGAAAGACTCTGATGGGTACCCCAAAAAAAATTGCAGACACTCCAGCCATGGCACGTTACGAGAATATCCACGAATACGAAGCTGTGCTCAAGGGCGACGGACTGGCGATTGGCGTGGTCATGAGCCGCTTCAACCAGGACATCGGCGAAGGTCTGCTCAGCGCCTGTACGAGCGAACTCAAGCGTCTCGGTGTCGCTGAAGCCAGCATTCGCATCGCCACCGTCCCAGGCGCTCTGGAACTCCCCCTGGCGCTGCAGGGCATGGCAGGTAGTGGCCATTTTGATGCCCTGATCGCACTGGGTGCGGTGATCCGCGGCGAAACCTATCATTTCGAGATCGTCTCCAATGATTCCTGCCGGGCACTGATGGACGTGCAGATCAAGAGCGGCATTCCGATTGCCAACGGCATTCTGACCTGTGAAGACGACGATCAGGCGCTGGCTCGCATGCAGCAGAAGGGGGCCGATTGCGCACAGGTGGCAGTCGAGATGGCCAATCTGCTGCGCGCACTCGGGGAGCAATGGTGATGGCAGCGCAGTTGCCGGCAACTCCGGCGAGCAAACCGGCTGCGCTCAGGTCTCCGCGCCGACGGGCGCGCGAGTTTGTCCTGCAGGGACTCTACCAGTGGCGGGTGAGCGGTAACGACGAAGCGGCGATTGAAGCCTATCTGCGCGACATTGACGATTTCGACAAGGCCGACCGTGAATTCTTTGTCGGTCTGCTGCGTGGCGTTCTCGCGCAGCGGCAGATGCTCGAGGGAAAATTGCAAGGCTATCTCGATCGTCCGTTCAGCGAACTCTCGACGATCGAGGCCTGTGTTTTGCTGGCCGGTGCTTTCGAGTTGAGCAATTACCCGCAAACGCCGTACCGGGTCATTATCAACGAGTCGATCGAGCTGGCCAAGGCTTATGGTGGAACCGATGGCCACAAGTACGTGAACGGCGTTCTCGACAGACTCGCCGCCAGCTTGCGTCCGGCCGAGGTCGAAGCCAGACGGGCGGGGCGCGCCAGAGGCCGTTGAGCGGAGCGTCGATACATTCAACCCCTTACCCGGATGCGGTGATGCCCAGCGAGTTCGAACTGATCCGACGCCATTTCGTGCGGCCGACGCCGCAGGCAATCCTCGGCCCTGGCGACGACTGTGCGCTCATCGCTTCCTCGCCAGGCATGCAGTTGGCGATTACCACTGACATGCTGATCGCCGGTACACATTTCCTGCCGAATACGGATCCCCACCAGCTCGGCTGGAAAACGCTGGCGGTCAATCTTTCCGATCTCGCCGCGATGGGGGCCAGGCCGCGCTGGGCTTTGCTTGCCGGCAGCCTGCCGGCAGCGAACGAGCCCTGGATCGCGGCCTTTGCCGACGGACTCTTTGCTTGCGCCAGTCACTACGGCGTCGACGTCATCGGTGGCGACACGACGCGTGGCCCGCTCACTTTCTGCCTCACCGCCATCGGGGAAGTCCCCGTCGGCACGGCCCTGCGCCGTGACCAGGCATTGCTCGACGACGACCTCTGGGTCTCTGGGCAGCCCGGTCTCGCGGCCCTGGGTCTGGCGCACCTGCAGGGGCGGACCGAGCTTGCCGAGGTGCTCGTCAAACCCTGCCTGGCTGCCCTGCAACGGCCGCTGGCGCGCGTCGAACTGGGGCTTGAGCTACGCCAGCGTGGCCTGGCGCATGCCGCCATCGATGTCTCCGATGGTCTGCTCGCTGACCTTGGCCATGTTCTCGAGCGTTCGGCAGTTGCCGCCGAGCTTTTCGTGGCGCAGCTACCGCCGCTGCCGGCGGCAGCAGACCCTGTACTGGCTCGCCGATGTCAGCTCGCTGGCGGTGACGACTACGAACTGGTATTCTCCGCAGCACCGGCAAGACGCGCCGAGATCGCCGAACTCGCAGTCCGGCTGGCGTTGCCGCTCTGGTGTTGCGGCCGTGTCATCAGAGCAACTCCCGGCCAACTGACGCTGGTCGACGACGACGGGCAAGCGGTGCCCATCAAGGACAAGGGATATGATCACTTTGGCTAGCTCGCCTTCGCTTCACTTCCTGCTCCTGCTGGCGATGCTGCGCTACATACGCGAATGATCCGACACGATCAGGCCGCCCTTGAAACCCTGGCCGCCGCAGTGGGACAGTTGCTGCTGGCGAATGGCGAGCGCCTGGCGACGGCGGAATCCTGCACCGGTGGCTGGGTGGGACAGTGTCTGACCGCGATCGCCGGGAGTTCCGCCTGGTTCGACCGCGGTTTCATCACCTACTCGAACGACGCCAAAATCGAGCTTCTCGGCGTTGCCGCCGACACCCTATCGGCGCACGGCGCGGTCAGCGAAGCGACAGCCAGGGCCATGGCCCTGGGAGCACTGCAGCGTAGCCGTGCCGACTGGGCTCTGGCCATCACCGGCGTCGCGGGTCCGGGCGGGGGTTCCCCGGGCAGGCCGGTCGGCACTGTCTGCTTCGCCTGGGCCGGATTGGCAGGATGCGCGGCCACCTGTACCCGTCATTTTCAGGGCGACCGCGAATCGGTGCGAGCGCAGTCGGTTGCGCATGCCCTGAGCGAGCTCCTCGAACATGCCGGAAGCCGTCTGGTTTGACGGTCGCAGCAATGACCCGCCGGTTCGACCAGACGAGTAATCTCGCAAGCCATTTCGGCCAATCCATGCAGCCTTGTAATAAGATGAGTCACTCGAACGTGCCTTACCTTCCGCCCCATGCGCTCCGGCCTCATGTATTTACCTTTATTCCGGCTTCCGCTACTACCGATCCTGCTGTGTTCTGCGGGAGTAGCCGAGGCGGTGGCTCTCGGCAAGATGACCGTGCTGTCACACCTCGGATCGCGCTTCGAAGCCGAGGTCCAACTCCTGGATACGGCTGCCGGCAAGCAGCCGTTGGCGGAATGTTTTCGCCTTGGCCAAAGGGGCCAGTCAGGCGAAAGCGACATCCCATTGCTGACGCGCGCTCGTCTCACCGTTGAGCAGCGCGGCAGCGGGTTGCGTTTGCATATCGTTTCCGAGCAGACCATCAGCGAACCGGTATTGCAGGTCAATCTGCATGCCGGTTGCGGCGCCGAGGTGGTACACAAGTACCTGCTGCTGGTCGATCCTCCCCTGGCCAGCAAGCCACCGGTGGACCTGCCTGCTGTCCGAATGGCAGCAGTAGCGGAGCCAGTCTCCCGCCAGCGACCGGCCACAGGCTCACCACCCGGCACACCGGATAGCCAAGTGCTAGCGGCTGCGCGTCCTGTCACGAACCCCGGAGCGGCTTCGGCAGGCGATACGCAGACCGGCTTGCCACCGGAACGGCAGCTTCCCCGGAAACCCTTCCCCGGCTATGGTGCGACCGATCGCCTGCTCCTTTCCGGCGGCGCCGACAGCCAGCAGCCACGAATCGCTGACGACCTGCCTCTGCGTCTGAGTACCAGGCTATCTGCCCAACTACTGAACAAGACCACCGACAATCAGCGCTCGATGCTGCGTATCGAGTACCAGCTCTTGTCGGCACTACACACGCAGGCGGAGCAGCAACTGGTGGTCGCGGAACAGGTACGGCGGCTGGATGCGGCGCTCAACGACCTGCAGAGGAAGAGCCTGGGTCAGAGCAGCAAGCAGCAGACATTCGTCGCGGCGGCTGTGCCGGCAGGCATGCCCCAGCCGGCCACAGCGCCATCCCGGATTGCGGCCGCGCCGGTAGCGCGAGTGAACGAGAACAAGGATTGGTGGCTTGAGGCCGGGCTTCTGTTCGGGCTGGTTGCTGGCTTGACCTGGCTGCTTCGCCGCCGTTCTGGCCGTGCGTCTCGCCTGCCGGATATTGCCGAGCCCATGCCTCGGCCGGGTGATTCCAGCGACGATGCCGATAATCGACACCAGACCATTGGGCTCGCGGAACGTCCGGCGATGACTACCGAGAGCGAGCCAGTTATGGACACCACTCTTCTGGTCCCGGACGGCGTCGCGAGGGAGTCGGCTGCGCGCGACGACGATGAGGCGACTGCGGTACTCCAACTCGCCGAGATCATGATTTCCTTCGGACGTGTCACGGGAGCGGCACAGGTGCTCGAAGAGTTTGTCGAACAAAAGCCGACGCTAGCTGTGACGCCCTGGTTGAAACTGCTTGAGGTATACCGTCAGAATGAGCAGCGTGAGGCCTTCGAAGCACTCGGCTTGAGGCTTACACGCCACTTCAATGTCGCTGCAGCGGACTGGGAAAGCGCCGAGGAACTCGTAGAACCGGTCTTTGCTGCCAGCGATGGGCAGGCTGCGTCGATCGAACAACTGCTGGAGCGCCTCCCCAGGGTGGGGCAATTGCCGCATATCCGGGTTGCAGTGACACGTACCTGGAATTCCCCCGAATGTCTGGCCTACCTGCACAAACTCTTGCGCGACAACCGCGATGGCGAGCGCAGAGGCTTTCCTCTGGGCACCGCGCGTGAGTTGCTGTTTCTGATCGACCTCCTCGAAAGCCGCCTCGCGCACCAGACCGGAATCCTGCAGACGGAATGACTGCGCGCGCCGGCGGAAGGTTCTGCTTATTTATACACTCCTGTATATGAGGACATTTTTATGGTGATGTGGATGCGAGCATCTCGAGCACGGTCGAACGTGGGATAATTCCTCTCAATCAAGGAAAGTCAAGGAAAAGGACAGCAACAATGAACGACAACAAGTCGAAGGCGCTGACCGCCGCGTTGGCCCAGATCGAAAAGCACTTTGGCAAGGGCTCGATCATGAAGATGGGCGAAGGGAGCGTCGTGACCGACATCCCGGTCGTTTCCACCGGCTCGCTGGGGCTCGCCATCGCTCTGGGCATTGGCGGCCTGCCACGCGGTCGCGTGGTCGAAATTTACGGCCCGGAGTCCTCGGGCAAGACAACTCTGGCCCTGCAGGTGATTGCTGAAATGCAGAAACTCGGTGGCACGGCCGCTTTCATCGATGCCGAACATGCTCTCGATCCCGGCTATGCCCAGAAACTGGGCGTGAATCTTGATGAACTGCTCATCTCGCAGACGGACAACGGCGAACAGGCTCTGGAAATCTCCGACATGCTGGTGCGTTCGGCCAGCGTCGATGTGGTGGTCATCGACTCAGTAGCGGCACTCGTCCCGAAGGCGGAGATCGAAGGTGAAATGGGCGATTCCCTACCCGGCCTGCAAGCCCGTCTGATGAGCCAGGCGCTGCGCAAGTTGACGGCCAATATCAATCGCACCAACACTCTGGTGATCTTCATCAACCAGATCCGCATGAAAATCGGCGTCATGTTCGGCAGTCCGGAAACCACCACTGGTGGCAACGCTCTCAAGTTCTATGCTTCGGTGCGCCTCGACATTCGCCGCATTGGCAGCATCAAGAAGGGTGATGAAGTCATTGGCAACGAAACCCGGGTCAAGGTCGTCAAGAACAAGGTCGCTCCCCCTTTCCGCGAAGCCATCTTCGATATCCTGTATGGTGAAGGAACCTCGCGCGAAGGCGAGATCATCGAACTCGGGGTGCTGCACAAACTGGTCGACAAGTCAGGATCCTGGTACGCCTATAATGGCGAAAAAATTGGCCAAGGCAAGGACAATGCCCGTGAGTACCTCAAGAGCAAGCCGCAAATCGCCGAGGAAATCGAGGCCAGGATCCGTGTGGCGGTGAAAGTCCCATCCCCTGCGATCATCACTTCATGAGGTCCAGCGATGGCCTTGCGCGAACGTGCTCTGCGCCTGCTCGCCCAACGCGAGTACACGCGTCAGGAGCTGTCACGCAAGATCGCACCCCTTGCCGAATCGGCAGAGCAACTGGAAGTCTTGCTCGACGATCTGACGAGAATACATCTGCTTTCGGATGAACGTTATGCGGAAGCGCGGCGCAATTCGCGAGCGCCGCGCCTGGGCGACGCGCGACTGGCTTATGAACTTCGCTCCAGGGGAGTTGCAGCTGAACTGGTGCGCACTACCCTGGCCGCCGGAGAAGACGAGTTGACGCGCGCGCGGCGGGTCTGGCAGCGGCGCTTTGGCAACATTCCGGCAGATACCGTCGAGCGTACTCGGCAAATGCGCTTCCTGGCCGGCCGAGGATTTTCGGGTGAGACCATTCGGCGCTTGCTGAGCGCCACTCTTGAAGACGATTGAGCCATGTCAGACCAGCAGAGCACATTGTCAACCCATCACCTACACAAGCGCTACAAGTCCCGTACGGTGGTCCATGATGTTTCCTTCGACGTGCTCAGCGGTGAAGTCGTCGGGCTGCTCGGTCCGAACGGTGCCGGCAAGACGACCTGTTTCTACATGGTGGTCGGTCTGGTCGCGTGTGATGGTGGCGACGTTCATCTCGACGGCGTCAAGTTTACACATTTGCCGATTCACCAGCGCGCCCGCCTGGGCGTTTCCTACCTGCCGCAGGAAGCTTCCGTTTTTCGCAAGCTGACGGTCAGTGAAAACATCAAGGCCGTGCTTGAATTGCAAAAGTTGTCGGCAGACGAAATCGCAGCTCGCACCGGTGATCTGCTCGAAGAGTTGCACATCAGTCACCTGCGCGCCAGCCCCGCGACTTCCCTGTCCGGAGGTGAACGGCGGCGAGTTGAAATTGCCCGTGCCCTTGCCAGCGGACCACGATTCATTCTGCTCGACGAGCCTTTCGCTGGTGTCGACCCGATCGCGGTGCTCGACATCCAGAAGATCATCCGCTTTCTCAAGGAACGCGGCATCGGGGTTCTGATTACGGACCACAATGTTCGCGAAACGCTGGGGATCTGCGACCACGCGTACATCATCAACGAGGGTAGCGTCCTTGCCGCTGGTCGGCCGGACGAAATCATCTATAATGAAAATGTCCGAAAGGTGTACCTGGGCGAGAATTTCCGCCTCTGAACCCGACGGTCCTTCAGCCATAATTCGAGAACCATACGGGCAGTTCCCATGCCAATGCGGTGGCTTACCCGGTTCCGTACATGAAACCATCCCTTCAGCTCAAGCTTACGCAGCATCTTGCGTTGACCCCACAGCTGCAGCAATCGATCCGATTACTGCAGCTGTCCACGATCGAACTCGAACACGAGCTGGAGAAATACTTGCTGGATAACCCGCTGCTCGAACGGGAAGAAGAATACTCTGCGCCTGCAGCGGCGCATGGCGACGGGAGCGATGATGCCTCTCCGCCGGATGCCGGAGGTGTCGACTCGCCAGGCGAGCACACCCCTATCGATGATGAAAGCTGGCTGGACGATCAAACCGCATCCTTTGGCACCTCCGGGTCCTTCGACGACGACGATGGCGATGGCGACTATCAGGACATCCAGGCGGCCACCGTCTCGCTGCGCGAGCACCTGTTGTGGCAGCTTGGCCTGATGACGCTCCCCGACCGCGACCGCGTGCTGGTGCGCTGCCTGGTGGAAGCACTGGACGATGACGGCTACCTGACCCAGTCGCTCGATGAACTGGTTGAAGTAATGCCGAACGAACTGGAGATTGCACCGGAAGAGCTGCAGATCGCGCTCAACCATCTGCAGCACTTTGACCCGACCGGCGTCGGCGCGCGCAGTGCGCAGGAGTGTCTGCTACTGCAACTCGCAGCGCGTCCAGATGATGACGCCTGCACGCTGGCGCAGGAGATCGTAGGTGAGCACCTGGAACTGCTGGCCAGTCACGATTTTCCCAAGATCAAGAAGCTGACGGGTTGTGAGGACGACGCCCTGCGTGCCGCGCATTTGCTGATCTGCAGCCTGAATCCGCGGCCCGGAGCCGCATACGCTTGTCCTGAAACCCGTTATATCACACCGGATGTGGTAGTGCGCAAAATCCGCGGACAGTGGTCGGTAAACGTCAATGCCGACGCCTTCCCACGGCTGCGCATCAACAGTCTCTACGCCCAGATTCTTTCCAGACAGCGTGGCTCTGGTCTCGCCGGACAACTCCAGGAGGCTCGCTGGCTGATCAAGAATGTGCAGCAACGGTTTGACACGATCCTGCGTGTGGCGCAGGCTATTGTGGAACGTCAGCGCCAGTTCCTCGATCACGGGGAAGTCGCGATGCGGCCACTGGTCCTGCGCGAGATCGCTGAAGCCTTGGGACTGCATGAATCAACCATTTCGCGGGTGACGACCCACAAGTACATGGCGACACCTCGCGGGATTTTTGAATTGAAGTATTTTTTTGGCAGCCACGTCAGCACGGAAGCTGGCGGGGCCTGTTCAGCAACGGCTATTCGCGCACTGATCAAGCAAATGATCAGCGCAGAAGAGCCGAAGAAGCCTCTCTCGGATAGCCAGATATCCGAGGTTCTTGGCCAGCAGGGCATTGTCGTGGCACGGCGAACAATTGCAAAATACCGTGAAGCGCTCAGTATCCCGCCGGTCAATTTACGCAAGTCCATTTAGAAGAAGGAGCCACATCATGAACCTGCAAGTCAGTGGACACCGCCTCGAGATCACCCCGGCCCTACGCGATTACGTCACCGGCAAGCTCGAGCGAATCATTCGTCATTTCGACAACCTGATCGACGTAAACGTGATTCTGTCGGTGGACAAGCTGAACCAGAAGGCCGAAGTGACAGTTCATCTCGCAGGAAAGGATGTCTACGTGGAGTCTGTAGACGAAGACCTCTATGCCGCGGTGGATGGTCTGGTCGACAAACTGGAGCGTCAGGTCCAGAAGTACAAGCAGAAGCTGCAGGACCACCATCGCGGAAACAAGATTACCGATCACATCGTTGCCGAGTGATAGAAGTAGTCCGCGCACGGGCCAGGCGGCAAGTCCGTTGATGCCGTGCGCTTCCTTGTCTTGATTCATCCACGTCCGTTTTTTCGGGTTTTTGTCGCATGAGCCAGATCACCCAACTACTACCCCTCGAAAACATCATTCTTGATCTCGACGCGAGCAGCAAGAAACGCGTCTTTGAACATGTGGGGCTGCTTTTCGAAAACTACCTCGGCATCGCTCGCAGTACTGTGTTCGACAGTCTGTTTGCGCGCGAGAAACTCGGCTCGACCGGTCTCGGTCAGGGTGTGGCGATTCCACATGGCAGGATCAAGGGACTGAAAGATGCCACCGGCGCTTTTCTGCGACTTGCTGCACCGGTACCGTTTGATTCTCCCGACGGCAAGCCGGTCTCGCTGCTGTTTGTCCTGCTGGTCCCGGAGGTGGCGACCGAGCAACACCTGCAAATCCTCTCCGAACTGGCGCAGCACTTTTCCGACCGCAACTGTCGAGAAGCGCTGTCCAAGGCAGCCAACCCGAGCAATATTCGCCAGCTTTTTGCCGACTGAGCATGAACGCCCGGCGTCAGTCCAGTGTAGCCCAGCTGTATGAGGACCACCGCGATAAATTGAAGCTTTCGTGGGTCATTGCCGTCGGCGTTGACCGAGCGATCGAGCTCAAGGAGCAGGGCTATTTCGGCGCCGACGTCGTCGGTCACCTCAACCTGATTCATCCGGAACGGCTACAAGTGATCGGCCGAGCCGAACAAGCCTGGGGCTGCCGCGTGACCGCGGAACGTCTGCGCTCACAGGTGAAGGAACTGATGGCCGCCAAGCCCCCGGCGCTGATTATCGCTGACGACCTTGAAATCCTGCCGACGATTCGTGAGGCCTGCGAATCGACACAGACGCCGCTGTTTGTCAGTCCGAAACCCTGCTCGGCGGTGATCGAGCTATTGCGCATCTATCTTTCCCGTCGACTAGCCGGTTCGACATCGGTGCACGGCGTGCTGATGGATGTTTTCGGCATGGGTGTTCTGATTACCGGTGATTCCGGAGTCGGCAAGAGCGAACTCGCTCTGGAACTGATCTCGCGCGGCCATGGTCTGGTTGCCGACGATGTCGTCGAGCTTTCCTGCATCGCGCCGACAACGATTGAGGGGCGCTGTCCGAGCATGCTGCGGGACTATCTTGAAGTACGCGGCCTGGGCCTCCTCAACATCCGCACCATCTTCGGAGAAACCGCTTCGCGCCGGAAGATGAAGCTCAAGGTGATCGCTCATCTGCAAAGGCAGATCAGTGGTTCGGATGGTCCGCGCCTGCCCCTCGACGCGCAAACCCAGGAAATTCTTGGCGTTCCCATACGTAAGGTCGTCATTCCCGTCGCTGCCGGGAGAAACATTGCCGTTCTCCTCGAGGCGGCGGTGCGCAACAGCATCCTCCAGCTTCGCGGTATCGACAGCATGGGAGATTTCATTAACCGCCAACAGCAGGCTCTCCTTGACGACGACCTGTAGCAGTGGCTTAATCACCAGACTTCTTCACCTCGAAAAGGAGAAACTCCCGATGAAAGCCCTAATCGCCCTTGTCACTCTTGCTTTCGCTACCGGCGGCGCCTTTGCCGCCGAAGAGAAAAAGGCGCCCTCAGCAGCCCAGAAGGCGCAGCAGGAAAGAATGTCCGCCTGTAACGCACAGGCCAAAGAAAAGAATTTGAAAGGCAATGAACGCAAGCAGTTCATGAGCGAGTGTCTCAAAGCGAACCCAACCTGAGCCTTGCGTCGCCCGTGCCTGGTCAGGCTGACTCACCGCGCCATCAGTCAAGGGATTCCGATCTGGCATCTGCAGCCAGCAGGTCTGCTTGCCGAAGGCACGCCACGTAGCCGTGGCGATGGCGTTTGAGCAGCCTGGCCAGGCGCCGATCGGCTTCCTGATGGGTGGCACAGAGATCGTTCAAGAAAGCATTGCAGGCGGCCCAGCGCCCTTCCGGCGTAGGCAATACGACGACTGGGCGACCGCCGTCAAGAACAGCGACCAGGCAAGGGGGCTCACTCCCAACCCAGGAAGCGGCAACCAGGTCCGTTGCTTCGTGGCGCGGTATGCACAAAGCGACCAGTGCGTCTATGGGTGAATCACACTCGACACAAACGATGGCTGGAAAATAGCCGTGATCAGGTGGTTTGGTGGATGAGTTCATGATGGTGAACTTCTAGCACCCTTGGCCGCGCTTGTACATTCCCGATCGTGCGCGGCAGCACTTTCATTTCTCTGGGTTTCACAGTATGCAAGTCACGGACTTCGACGTCCTTATCGTTGGTGGCGGACTGGCGGGCCTTTCTCTGGCCTGCGCACTGCGCGACACGCGCCTCAGGGTTGCCCTGGTCGAACAGCGCCCGCCGCTTCCTGCACCGGGCTGGGACGCGCGCGTTTACGCGATCTCCCCGGTCAACGCTGACTTCCTGCGAGCAATCGGCGTCTGGAAGCACATGCCGGCCGAGCGCATGGCGCCAATTTCAGCCATGAAAATCGTTGGCGACCGCAGCGCAAAGCTCGATTTCTCGGCTTACGAAACGGGTGTTCCCGAACTTGGCTGGATTCTTGAATCATCGCTGATGGCCTGCGAACTCTGGGAGAGCGTCAAACGGCAGGGCAACCTCACCCTGCTTTGCCCGGCGACGCCCAAAGCCCTGGAAATGGCTTCAGTGGCCGCGGCGCTGACCCTCGGCGACGGCCAAACCGTGTCTGCCAGGCTGCTCGTCGGCGCTGACGGACGAGACTCCTGGGTACGTGAAGTACTTGGCTTGCGGGCGATCAATACGCCCTACGGCGAGATGGGGCTAGTCGCCAATTTCGAGTGCCAGCGTCCACATCGCGGCATCGCACGTCAATGGTTTCGTCACGACGGGGTGCTGGCCTGGCTGCCGATGGCGGGCAATCGCGTTTCCATCGTCTGGTCCACGCCTGACGAAAACGCACTGGCCATGTTGGCACTGCCAGCCGAAGAACTGTGCACCCGGGTTGCCGCTGCTGGCAATCATGAGCTGGGCGCTTTCCAGTTGCTGACCCCGGCAGCCGCCTTCCCGCTACGCCTGATACGGGTGCCGCAGATCGTTGCGCCGCGCTTGGCGCTGCTTGGCGACGCGGCACACGGCATTCACCCGCTTTCCGGGCATGGCATCAACCTCGGCTTTCAGGATGCGCAGGTACTGGCCGGTCTGCTGGGGGCCACACCGGACTGGCAGGACATCGGCAGTGAGCGTCTGCTGCTTCGCTATCAACGGCAAAGGCGCGAGGAAACGCTGCTCATGCAAACCTTTACGCACGCACTACACCACCTTTTCCAGCAAACCTTTCCCGGAGTCAAACCATTGCGCAATTTCGGAATGAACCTGACGAACGCTTTGCCAGTCTTAAAGAATCTGTTTGTGCGCTATGCCATTGGCGCTTTCTGATGCGTTCCCTTTCCGGAGAAACTACTGATGTATAAACAACTAATGCCGTTTGCACTTGCCGCAGTCCTCAGTCTGCCAACCCTTGCGGACGAGGCCAGCGTCAAGAAAGCGGTTGAAGGCAAGCTCGAACGTCCGGTCAGCAGCGTGACCAAGACCCCCTACCTGGGTCTCTACGAAGTCTACGTCGATGGCCAGATCGTCTATACGGACGAGAAGGTTGCAGCGCTGCTCCTGGGTGCTCTGATCGATGCCAAGACGATGAAGAGCGTGACCGAGGAGCGGATGCAGAAACTCACCGCAATCAAGTTCTCGGACTTGCCGCTGACATTGGCGGTGAAACAGGTGCGTGGCGATGGGAAACGTGTCTTCGCCACCTTCGAAGACCCGAACTGCGGCTACTGCAAGAAAATGGCCAAGGACATCGCCAAGCTGGATAACGTGACGATTTACACTTTTCTCTACCCGATCCTCTCGCCGGATTCGCTGGAGAAGTCGAATCAGATCTGGTGTGCCGCCGACAAGGCCAAGGCATGGAATGACTGGATGGTCGATGGCAAGGCGCCAGCAGGCAAGGGGGATTGCGATACGACAGCAGTCAAGAAAACCATCGAGACAGGCCGCAAGTTGGCGATCAACGGCACGCCGACGGTCTTCTTCGCGGATGGGGAGCGGATCCCTGGTGCCATTCCTCTGGCCAGGATCGAACAGAAGCTCGCCCAGAACCCGGCCAAGTGACCCCGTTTCCCGCAGGAATCAGCGGCCCCTGGCGGGAAAAACCTGCCGACCGTAGTGGATCGACAGGGAACTGATCAGTGGATATTCCGCCAGTTGCCTGGCGATCTCGCGTTCAGCCTTGTTGACCGCGGCAAGATCTCCGAGGGCCTGGCGAGGCAGGAGTAACTCGGCTTCGATGCGGCCATTGAGATAATGCAGGATGACTCGCCGGGGTTCCGGAAGATCGGCGAGCATGGGGGCCAACTCCTTCATCAGTTCACTACGGTCGGGCATGCTCTGGAGCTTGCTGTCGTGATCCATATCATCCTCGACGTCGACATGAACGAGCACGTCCGAAACCGAGGCATGGCTGTCGAGGACGCGCTTGCGGGTCATCTCGGCAATACGGTGACCTTCCGAAACACCAATGCGCGCGTCGACACAAACATGTGCATCGACCAGTGAGCGATGCGCCATGCGACGGGTGCGCAGCTCGTGGAGATTCCTGACGCCGGGGGTATCAACGATCACTTGGCGGATGCTGTCGACCTCCTCGACCGACAAGCCGGTGTCGATCAGTTCCAGAATGGCATCCCAGGCGAACACCACGCCCATGCGGACGATCATGAAGCCGACGATCACTGCTGCCACCGAGTCGGCAAAGTTGTAGCCCATCAGATTGCCGACGATTCCCAAGGCCACCACCAGTGACGAGGCGGCGTCGGAGCGGGCATGCCAGGCATTGGCGATCAGCATCGGCGAACGCAGGCGCTCACCCACGTGCAGCATGTAGCGAAACAGGCCCTCCTTCGCCGCCAGTGCAAGGATCGCGGTCCATAGCGCCAGCTGCTGTACCGGTGGCAGGTTGTCGAGGTTCTGCAGCTTCACCCCGGCGCCCCAGATGATCCCGGCGCCAGTGACTGCGAGAATGGCTCCCAGCGCAAACGATGCCGCCGTTTCAATGCGGGCATGGCCATAGGGATGGCGTTCGTCGGCAGGATCCTTGCTGTGGTGAGCAGCGAAGAGCACCAGGAAATCACAGACCAGATCGGATAGCGAATGCAGGCCGTCGGCGATCAAACCTTGGGAATGGGCAACGATGCCCGCGACGACCTGCGCGCTGGTCAGGAAAATATTGACCAGCACGCTGACCCAGGTGACACGCTGTGTCATACCGTGCCGCCCTGGGTCGTCGAATGAGATTGCAGGGGTGTCGTTACGTCCGCTCATGGCTCGGCTACTTTCGGAAATACCGCCCGGCATGGGATCGCGAACGGGTGGTGCGATGCTCAGTGGTCAAGTGAACTCACTACCTGCGAAAAGGTTTGTGCGATTTCCGCCGATTGTGCAAGCCCCATCTCACGTTCGATCTTGGCCAGGGAAAAGATGCCACAGAGGATGTGATGGTCTTCTTCATCGTGGTCTACGACCAGACAGTAAGGCGTCCCCAGCTCCTTCAGGGTTGCCACGACGTTGCCTACCCGGGCCAGGCTCACATCTTTGAGATGCATCACTTCGACATCATCGTGTTGTTTGATCATCACATCGCCGACTACCAGTTCGCTGGGACGAACGCCCATCGTATGGGCTACGGCCAGCGGCCGGTGACCCTTGGTCCCGGCTTCGGTGACGATCCCCTGCAACTGTCTCTGCTCGTCGGCCACCAGCAGGTAGTGCACATGGCACAGCGCCATGATCCGGTTGGCATCGTCAAGCGAGGCATCGCGCGCAATCGTGATCGGCGTCATGCGCTGAAAATCGGTCATCACCCGCAGCGCCGGCGAATGGGCATCAACCGGAGTGCTCGTTGCTGCCCTTCTTGGCAGGTAACAGGGGACGCCTCTCTTGAGCCGGGTCCAGGGCAAAGGCTTGAATCGAGTATCTGGCATTTCCTGATTTCTCCTGATCTGTGGTAGTGCAGGGATTAAAGCACTGTGCCGGGCTTCTGACAAGCGCTGGCTGCACAGGTTTCAGACGCTGGCAGCCTGCGAATTGCCCAATTAAGGGTTCTTTCCGGTATAATCCTGCGGCTTGCAAAGAACCGAGCGGGAGGGCTGTGTGCCCGTCCCGCTTTTGCGTATCTACAGCTTGGACAGGCAGCAAATTCAACCGCAGCCACCACAGGAGTCCTTCGTGTCCTTGTTACCCACTCTTCCGCCCGCGCTTCTCGCACTGGCCGACGGCACGCTTTTCCGCGGCCTGGCGATCGGCGCCGGCGGCAGTACCAGCGGCGAGGTCGTGTTCAATACGGCGATGACTGGCTACCAGGAAATACTGACCGATCCCTCGTACTGTCGCCAGATCGTCACCCTGACCTACCCGCACATCGGCAACGTCGGTTGCAATGCCGAGGACTTCGAGTCACCAGGCAATCATGCCGCGGGTCTGGTGATTCGTGATCTGCCGGTTCGCGCCGAGAGCTGGCGGCTGCAGGAGACACTGGCCGGGTATCTGCAGAAACATGGCATCGTGGCGATTGCCGGTATCGATACGCGCAAGCTGACACGCCTGCTGCGGGAAAAGGGCGCGCAGGCGGGCTGCATCATGGCGTTCGAGGTCGATGAGGAACGTGCGCTTGCCGAGGCACGTGCCTTCCCCGGTCTTGCCGGAATGGACCTCGCCAGGGTGGTCAGCGTTGCGGCGTCCTACGAGTGGTCCGGCGGGCCATGGCACTTGGGCGGCTATCGTGCTGCGCCGACACCATTGTGGCATGTCGTCGCCTACGATTTCGGCGTCAAACACAACATTCTGCGCTTGCTGGCGGCGCGTGCTTGCCGGGTGACGGTGGTGCCGGCAGAGACCACGGCGACTGAGGTCTTCAAGCTGCAACCGGACGGAGTATTCCTTTCGAACGGACCTGGCGACCCCGAGCCTTGCGATTACGCAATCACGGCGATCCGTGAAATCCTCGCCAGGCGCCTACCGATTTTCGGGATTTGTCTGGGTCACCAGTTGCTGGCGCTGGCCTCGGGCGCCAGGACGATGAAAATGAAGTTCGGCCATCATGGCGCCAACCACCCGGTCAAGGATCTCCAGACCGGGCAGGTCCTGATCACCAGCCAGAACCATGGCTTCGCGGTGGATGCCGATACCCTGCCGGCGAACCTGCAGGCAACGCACGTGTCGCTGTTTGACGGATCACTGCAGGGCCTGACGCGTAACGACCTGCCTGCTTTTTCCTTCCAGGGCCACCCGGAAGCCAGTCCGGGGCCGCACGACATCGCCTATCTGTTCGACCGCTTTGTCCAGATGATGCAAGACGAAAAGGCGACTCATGCCCAAGCGCACTGACCTCAAGAGCATTCTGATCATCGGTGCCGGTCCGATCGTCATCGGACAGGCCTGCGAGTTTGACTACTCCGGTGCGCAAGCCTGCAAGGCGCTGCGCGAGGAAGGCTACCGGGTGATTCTGGTGAACTCCAATCCGGCCACGATCATGACCGATCCGGAAATGGCGGAAGTCACCTATATCGAGCCGATTACCTGGAAAGTCGTCGAAAAAATCATCGCCAAGGAGCGTCCAGACGCGCTGCTGCCGACCATGGGCGGGCAGACGGCGCTGAACTGTGCGCTCGATCTGGCCAGACATGGTGTTCTCGAACGCTTTGGCGTCGAGATGATCGGTGCCACCAGGGAAGCCATCGACAAGGCCGAGGACCGCGAGAAGTTCAAGGTGGCGACGACCCGCATCGGTCTCGGTTCAGCTCGGTCGGCGATGGCGCACTCGCTGGAGGAAGCGCTGCAGGTGCAGGCGATGATCGGCTATCCGGCAATCATCCGCCCATCGTTCACCATGGGCGGTTCGGGTGGCGGCATTGCCTACAACCAGGAAGAGTTCGTCGAAATCTGCAAACGCGGCCTCGAAGCCAGTCCGACCAGCGAGTTGCTGATCGAGGAGTCGCTGATCGGCTGGAAAGAGTTCGAGATGGAGGTGGTGCGCGATCGCAAGGACAATTGCATCATCGTCTGTTCGATCGAGAACCTCGACCCGATGGGGGTGCAT
>RRZU010676727.1_pt1 | contig 40209 bp, 39 predicted proteins | sample 2165561 | NCBI WGS metagenome assembly RRZU01 (sample SAMN10456909, study PRJNA506462) | wastewater metagenome | isolation source: wastewater sludge | place: USA: Moscow, Idaho | reverse complement strand
TGTTTTTTTAGTTGGGGATGCATTGCATGTCACCTTTAATAGGGCGCATCTTAGTCGCCTTGAGTTTATTTGTTGTTTTGAGTGCGTGCCAAAACAACGCACAGAAAAATCCAGAACCGACGATTGATGAGTTTGCTGCAGCTGAACTGGTGTTCAATACCCATTTGGCTGCTCAAGAACTTGAGTCGGCTGGCCAGCAATTGGATGCTTTACGTGACAGTGACCCAAGTGAGCCGCGTCTTGAGGAGTTACAGCAACGTTTAGCCACAGCTTGGCTCGCCACAGGTGAGCAGGCACTAAAAGATGCTGATATCGATACCGCCAGTGCCGCTTTGATGCAGGCTAAGCGTTTATTACCTAAAGCACCGGCATTAACGCAAGGTTTAAGTACGGCTTTAGCTGCGGTACAAGAGCCTATCCTTGAGCCTACTGCTCCTTCTGTGCAGCCGTCAGTTGTGCGTAAACAGCCATTGCCCAGACTTGCACCTGCACCAAAGAAACCCGTCAAAGAGTCTGTGGCAGCTCAGCCTGAAGTTCCTGGAGCTCCTGAAGTTGTCGTAGAACAGCCACAGCCGCAGGAGCTGATTGAGTTAACACCACCTGTACGTAGCAAACTCAAGGCGCGTGTTTTAGACCTGAATGCAGCACAAACTACGATTGCTTTACCCATGCTGGCCAACCGTAATAATCACCAGTTAGGACGTTTATTGGATGATGTGGCCGCAGATGTGGTGAGGTTTCGCGCTGCAGTGAGTATTGAAGTAGCAGATACCCGTGATTTTCATTGGGTGGCAGCGCTTTTATCGGCCCGAGTGAAAAAACTGGATGCCAATTTCAATCCGCGTTTACAGGAAGTTATTCGCAGTGATGAGGCCGCACAGTTAGTGATTACGCCGAATCTGTCATTCTAAATTATTCTATATATAGAGTTTAAAAGAACTTCTAATTCTAAGCGATGCTTGGCACACTGGTTGTCAGTATCGCCCTAACAAGGTTACCCCGTGATTGAATTCCACGAAGTGCATAAAGCCTATGCAGTAAACGGGCAAAGTATTGTCGCTTTACAACCCACTTGCTTAGCTGTGCAGCCAGGTGAGATTTTTGGCCTGATTGGTCATTCTGGTGCTGGTAAAAGCACCTTATTACGTTTGATTAACCGCTTAGAAGAGCCCAGTGGTGGCCGTATTGTCGTGGATGGTGTAGATGTCACTGCGCTGGATGCACAAGGCTTGCGCGGTTTTCGCCAACGGGTGGGGATGATTTTTCAGCATTTTAATTTGCTGTCCTCCAAGACTGTCGCCAATAACGTGGCGATGCCGTTAAAGTTGGCGGGCGAGTTGAGCAAGGCACAAATTAAAGTGCGCGTGGCTGAATTGTTGGCGCGTGTGGGCTTAAGCGATCATGCCACCAAGTATCCAGCGCAACTGTCCGGCGGGCAGAAGCAGCGCGTGGGTATTGCCCGTGCGTTAGCCACGGATCCAAAGATTTTGTTATGTGATGAAGCCACTAGTGCGCTGGATCCGCAAACTACTGGGCAGGTCTTGCAATTGTTGGCTGAAATCAATCGAGAGCTGGGTCTGACTATCGTCTTGATCACTCATGAGATGGATGTGATCCGTCGTGTGTGTGATCGCGTTGGCGTGATGGATGGCGGGGTGATTGTTGAAAGTGGTTTGGTCAGTGATGTCTTTCTACATCCACAGCACCCCACCACCCAAAATTTTGTGCAGGAATCTGAAGGTGATGCGGGTCTATCGCCAGAAGAAGAATATCAGCAAGTCAGTGGGCGGATTGTACGCTTAACTTTCTTGGGTGAAGCCACTTACGCACCTCTATTGGGCCAGGTCGCCCGTGATACTGGCGTGGATTACAGTATTTTAGCGGGCCGTATTGGCCGGATTAAAGACCAAGCTTGTGGCCAGCTCACTTTAGCGCTGACCGGTGGTAAAGAATTACTGGCTGAACAACAACTGCGTGCCGCAGGTGTGCATGTGGAGGTATTGCGTCCATGAGTGACTTACTAATAAATATTGATTGGTATGAGATTTGGCAAGCAACGCTGGATACCTTGCTGATGCTGGGTGGTTCGCTGCTCTTCACTGTAATTCTGGGCTTGCCTGTAGGTATCTTGCTGTTTTTAGTCGGACCGCGACAAATGTTTGCTCAGCCGACTTTATATATGTTGCTGTCATTTGTGGTGAATGTGCTGCGTTCATTGCCGTTTATTATCCTATTAATCGTGATGATCCCGATTACTGTGGTGATGACTGGCACATCCTTAGGTGTCGCCGGTGCGATTCCACCGTTAGTGATTGGCACAACACCGTTTTTTGCCCGCTTAGTTGAGACCGCTTTGCGTGAAGTGGATCGTGGCATTATTGAGGCGACGCAAGCGATGGGCGCGAGTACGCGACAGATTATTTTTAATGCGCTGCTACCTGAGGCGCGCCCTGGGATTATTGCTGCGACTACAGTCACCGCGATTACCTTGGTGTCCTATACCGCGATGGCGGGTGTGGTGGGCGCTGGTGGTTTAGGTGACTTAGCGATTCGCTTTGGTTACCAGCGTTTTCAAACCGATGTGATGGTGGTGACCGTAGTGTTATTGCTGCTGTTGGTGCAGGTGTTACAGAGTGTCGGTGACCGTCTTGTGTTACGGTTTTCTCGAAAGTAATTTTAGCTAATAACCTATCGAAAAATGAGCCGTTTACGGCATATTATTGATTCATTTGGAGCATTCTTATGAAAAAAACATTACTCGCTTTAGCAGCCCTGAGCATTTTTTCAGTGCAAGCTGAGCCATTAACCGTTGCGGCGACACCGGTACCACATGCGGAGATTTTAGAGTTCTTAAAGCCTGCGTTAGCTGAGCAAGGTGTGGAGCTGGACGTTAAAGTTTTCACCGACTATGTACAGCCGAACGTGCAGGTGGCAGAAGGCCGTTTAGATGCGAACTTCTTCCAGCACCAGCCGTACTTGGATGAGTTTAATAAAAGCAAAGGCACGACCTTGACCAGCGTTGCTGGCGTGCATATTGAGCCTTTTGGCGCCTACTCCAGCAAAATTAAACAGCTGGATGATTTGAAAAAGGGTGCAAGCGTAGTGATTCCAAACGATGCCACCAACGGTGGCCGTGCTTTATTACTACTGCAAACCGCTGGCGTAATTAAGCTCAAAGAAGGTGCTGGTATCACCGCTACACCACGTGATATTGCTGAGAATCCCAAGAAAATCAAAGTGCGTGAGCTTGAAGCAGCCACTCTGCCGCGTGTGCTTGATCAAGTGGACTTAGCGTTGATCAACACCAACTATGCACTGGAAGCGGGCTTAAATCCGAACAAAGATGCGTTGATTATTGAAGGTGCTGATTCACCTTATGTAAATATTTTAGTGACGCGTGAAGATAATAAAAACAGCGACGCTGTACAGAAATTAGTCAAAGCGCTGCACAGTGATGAAGCTAAAGCCTTTATCAATGACAAATATAAAGGTGCGGTTGTTCCAACCTTTTAATTGAGCTTAATCAACACAAAACCCAGCTCGCACTGAACTGACCCCAAAAAGTTGGACTGACTTTTTGGGGTTTTTTATGTCTGGCTATTGCTTAACATCTTGCCAGTCACAAAAGCATCCCACCGCTAAAGTGTTGGCTGCAGCGACAGGTCGGTTTTCGAGCAAGGCATCGAGCACCGGCTCAATAAAGCTATTGCTCGAGTTGCACACCGCCCCTTCACTGTAGGGGCCAAAGTAGGCGAGTTCGCCCGAGTTATTCCAGATCGCCACTGCAGGGCTAGCCGGTAAGGTCTCTGCACCGGGTAAGCCGCTTAAATGGCGCATACTGTTTAAAGCCTTAGGTAGTTGGCCTTTGCTGCCAGGTTTTTGCACATGATAAAACTCAACTTTACCGTCGTAGCGCTCCAGCATTTCCACTAAGTGCTGTTGATTGCCCACATTGCATGGGCAGGCGGGGTCCCAAAAATGCACAAAACGAATCTTACCCGCACCCGCCATAGTGTTGGGTAGGCGCAATTGCTGGCCGCTGAACAGCGCAGTGGTCTCACTGAAAGGGCGAATAAAGCGTGTTTTATACCACCATAGGCCGGTCAGCATTGAACCGATCCAAAGGATCAGAGTGAGTCCAATCAGTATTTTTTTCAAAAGAGTCCGTTTCATAAATACCGCACGTTGAAGATGGTATAGAGTGCCATGAGTTGCTTAAAATCTATATGTCCAGAATGTCGCAGCAGCGGTTTATTAAGAGTGACTGTGAATGATTGAGTTTGATCCGCAAGCGTTACAGCGTGTTTTACCAGAGTTGACTCGACACAGTGTTGATCCAGCGCTAGCAAAAGGTTGGCGGCAGTTTTATCAGATTGATTTTGCACAGTACAACCCCGAGCTTGATTGTCGTTTAGGGCAGGTCAGGGTGGGGGCTTATCAAGTGGCTATGCAAGTCTGTCGGCCGATTGAGGCGCGCGCTACACTGTTGGTCTTACACGGCTATTACGATCATATGGGCTTATACGGTCACGTGTACCTGTGGGCCTTAGCGCAAGGCTTTGCATTGTTGTCTTGTGATTTACCTGGGCATGGCTTGTCCACAGGAGCACGTGCCAGCATTCATAGTTTTCAAGAGTATCAGCAGGTGCTGCAAGCCATGCTGGCAAAGGCGCAGCAACTGCAGTTACCTAAACCATGGCATATCTTGGGGCAAAGCACCGGTGCGGCGATTGCTCTGGACTATTTAGTACACCAACAGCCGAGTAAACCCATAGGTGAAACTATTTTGCTGGCGCCGCTGGTGCGACCCCGTGCATGGCAACAATCCAAACTACTGTATCAAATGGTTAAACCTTTTCGTCGCAGTGTGCCGCGGCGCTATTCCAATAACTCACATGATGGTGCCTTTGTGGATTTTGTACGCAATGATCCCTTACAGGCACAGATTTTACCGACGGCTTGGGTGGGCGCACTGGCGCAGTGGATACCTTATATTGAACAGGCGCAGCCTAGTGTCCATAGCCCGATTATTGTGCAGGGTGAAGCGGATATGACTGTGGACTGGCAGCATAATTTAAGCGTGTTAACTGATAAGTTTAACCAGCCAAAAATATTATTGCTGCCGCAAGCACGCCATCACTTGGCTAATGAGCAAGCAGTATGGCGTGAGCAAATCTTTAGGTTTTTACAAGCGCAGCTACCTTAAGTCAGTGCCGGTTAGTGCTTTAAGATTGGCGTAAACTGGCCTCCAGCGTTTTAAGTGCGGCCTTGTAGTAAGCTTGTCCTTCGGGGGATTGAGCAAAGGTGACAAACTCTTCGAGCTCAGCATCGGATAATGATTGATACACATGCAGCAGTGAGTTATCGATATTAGCGGAAATCTCCGTAATCAGACGTTGGCGTTGTGCATTGAGCAGTGCATTGGCTTGTCCTGAGCCCATTAATCCGGGCAACATTTGACTCAAGCTATCAGCCGCTACACTGCCGAGCGCCAGAGTTACTTCAGCACCGGCTTGGCTGGCTGGAATAGCGTTGGCTAAGTGGCGAATCAGCAGACGGCGCGTGGCGTCGGCATTGATTTCTGGCAGACCTGCCGCATAACGCTGGAGCTGTTCAGGACTGGATGCGGCAACTTCTGCGGCCCTGACTTTTTGACCAATACTCGACTCGAAAAAAGCGAGTGCAGGTGTCGGACTGTTTAAGTGCTGGCGCAAAGCTTGTTGTGCGCGCTGATGCATCGCCTGTGCAGCAAAACGTTGATTACTGTTGTTAACCAATGCCTGATAAATAGCGCTGGGTAAAGTGTCTTGGTAGCGCAGTTGAGTTTGTTTGACTGCACCGGCAAAGTGTATTTGTTGCTGTGGCCAACCCGCTTTTTGATAGAGCTCTTGGTACTGGTCAGCAAAAATACTGGTGCTGCTCATCAGCACGCCTAACAATAATAAAAAACGCATATAACCCCCAGAAAATAGTAGTAAAAATCAACAGTAATGCTTGGGAAAGTCTCTTCGTCGAGCGGTTTGAGGGTGGCCGGTAAAATAGATATCTGGCCAATCAAGTTCAGCTTATTATGCAGCACATATGTACGGTTATGCGCACATAAGCTTTATTAAACATTGTTCAACTTGAACATCATAAGCTCTTTACTTGGGTTGAAAATGAATACATTAACTATTGCACCATTATTTGCGCGTATCGTGGATGATTTGGCTACACATGGCTGGTCGCAGCAGAGCATTTTTATTCCTACAGATCTGACAACACAATTGGCACAAGAGTGCCGTCAACGTGCACAACGGGGTCAATTAGAATTGGCTGGAGTGGGGCGAGGTGTGGCTAAAGTTGTGCATGCGGGTATTCGTGGCGATCAGATTCAGTGGCTTGAAGAAGGTCAAAACAGCACGGTGGATCGTTATTTAGCCTTGATGGAGCAGTTGCGCAGTGCGATTAATCAAACGCTGTTTTTAGGTTTAGAGGATTTTGAAGGGCATTTTGCTTTATATCCACCGGGAGCTTTTTATAAGAAGCACTTGGATCGTTTTCGTGATGATGATCGGCGTGTGGTGACCTGTGTCGCTTACTTAAACGAGCAGTGGTTGCATGAGCAGGGTGGTGAGTTGCGTATGTATCTAGACGATGGGCAGACCCATGATGTGGTGCCGCAAGCCGGTACGCTGATTGTTTTTATGTCGGCGCAGTGGCCGCATGAGGTGTTGCCGGCCACCCGCGATCGTTTATCTATTACTGGCTGGTTACGTCGTCGCGCTTAAATTGCCGATACAAAAAAGGGAAGCATTAAGCTTCCCTTTTCGATAACGCTGACTGTACTTAACTTAGTACAGAATACGGCAGCGCATCGTGCCTTCCACATCTTGCAGCTTGCTTAACGCCAGCTCAGAGTGTGCAGCATCAATATCAATCACTACATAACCAACAGTTTCATCAGTGCGTAAGAACTGGCCTGATACGTTGATTTTGTTATCAGCGAAGACTTTGTTAATCGCGCCCATCACGCCTGGAATATTCTGGTGAATATGCAGGATACGGTGCTTACCTGGGTGCGATGGCAATGCCATTTCTGGGAAGTTAACCGAAGAGACTGAAGTACCGTTATCGCTGTATTTAACCAGCTTCTCAGCGACTTCCAGACCAATATTGGCCTGTGCTTCTTGGGTTGAACCACCAATGTGCGGAGTCAAGATCACGTTGTCTAAGCCGCGCAGTGGGCTTTCAAACTCTTCGCCGTTAGCGCGAGGCTCAACGGGGAATACGTCAATTGCCGCGCCCAGTAGGTGACCATCTTTAATCGCGTCAGCTAGCGCTTCAATCACTACGATTGTGCCGCGTGCCGCGTTCATTAAAATGCTGCCTTTTTTCATGGTGCGAATTTCTTTCTCACCAATCATCCACTCAGTTGATGGCAACTCTGGAACGTGCAGTGACACCACGTCAGACATCGCTAACAACTCATTGAGAGTGCCAACCTGAGTGGCATTACCCAATGGCAGCTTGGTGACAACGTCGTAGTAAAACACGTCCATGCCTAGCGCTTCCGCTAAGACAGAGAATTGCATACCAATCGAGCCGTAACCAATGATACCGAGCTTTTTGCCACGGATTTCATAGGAGCCGGTTGCACTTTTCATCCAGCCGCCACGGTGGCTCACAGCGTTGCGCTCTGGAATACCGCGGATCAACATAATCGCTTGGGCTAAAACCAGCTCAGCCACAGAACGAGTGTTGGAGTAGGGTGCGTTAAATACAGCAATACCACGCTCACGCGCAGCATTGAGGTCAACTTGGTTGGTACCAATACAGAAACAACCAACAGCAATCAGTTTTTGTGCGCACTGAAAAATTTCTTCAGTCAGCTGAGTGCGCGAACGGATACCAACGAAGTGGGCATCAGCGATTTTTTCTTTTAATTCTGCTTCTGGCAGGGCGCCGGTAATATACTCAATGTTCGTATATCCAGCTGCATTCAATGTATCGATTGCGTTCTGGTGAACACCTTCAAGAAGAAGAAAACGAATTTTGCTTTTATCAAGCGATGTTTTACTCATCTGCGTAGACCTGTTGTCCTAAAGTGAATGGCAAGTTGACGGACAGTGAGAACTGACCGGAACGGCAAAAAAATAAAGCCGGCCCGGGAATCGGCGTGAGGCGCGACTAGCGGGACGCCCATGCTACCATAAGCAACAGAAAAAACAGCCAGCCTTATGACTTGAACAGTCTTCAGGCAGACCATGAACAGTGTGAGAGTTTACCAAATGACCGATCTTGCCCTTATAGAAGAGCTAAAAACCCTTGTTGATGCCGGTAAAGTACTGACTGATGCGGATTCATTAGATGCCTATGGCAAAGACTGGACTAAGCATTTTGCTCCAGCACCGGTAGCCATTGTCTTTCCAAAAACTACTGAGCAAGTGCAGGCTATTGTACGTTGGGCCAATCAGCACAAGGTTGCTTTAGTGCCGTCAGGCGGGCGTACAGGCTTATCCGCTGGTGCGGTAGCGGCCAACGGTGAGGTGGTGGTTTCTTTTGATAATATGAATCAAATTCTCGCCTTTAATGAGATGGATCGTACCGCTGTTTGCCAGCCGGGCGTAGCCACTGCGCAACTGCAAATGTTTGCTGAAGATAAAGGTTTATATTACCCAGTCGACTTTGCCTCAGCCGGATCAAGCCAAATTGGCGGTAATATCGGTACCAATGCTGGTGGTATTAAAGTAATTCGCTATGGCATGACGCGTAACTGGGTTGCCGGCATGAAAGTGGTCACTGGTAAAGGTGATCTGCTTGAGCTGAACAAAGATCTGATTAAAAACGCTACCGGCTACGATTTACGTCAGCTGTTTATTGGTGCTGAAGGTACCTTAGGTTTTGTGGTGGAAGCGACCATGCGTTTGGATCGTGCGCCAAAAAACCTGACCGCTTTAGTGCTTGGTGCGCCAGACTTTGATTCAATTATGCCGGTGCTGCATGCCTTCCAAAATAGCCTAGACCTGACCGCATTTGAGTTTTTCTCCGACAAGGCTCTAGCCAAAGTCTTGGCACGTGGCGATGTCCCTGCGCCCTTTGAGACCGATTGCCCATTCTATGCATTGATTGAATTTGAAGCCGTCAGTGAAGAAGTCTCTGAGCAAGCCTTAGCCACTTTTGAGCATTGCGTGGAGCAAGGTTGGGTGCTCGATGGCGTGATGAGCCAAAGTGAGCAGCAGCTAGAAAACTTATGGAAGTTGCGCGAATATATCTCAGAAACCATCGCGCATTGGACACCGTATAAAAACGATATCTCGGTCACTGTTGGTCAAGTACCGGCATTTTTACGTGATATCGACGATATTGTCGCAAAAAACTACCCAGACTTTGAAGTGGTATGGTTTGGCCATATTGGCGACGGTAACCTGCACCTCAATATCCTTAAGCCGGATAATCTGAGTAAAGATGAGTTCTTTGCGCAGTGTGCGGTGGTGAATCAGTGGGTATTTGAAACTGTGCAAAAGTATAATGGCTCGATCTCTGCTGAGCATGGCGTGGGCATGACCAAGCGTGATTACTTGCATTACAGCCGCTCTCCTGAAGAAATTGCTTATATGCAGGCGATTAAGGCGATTTTTGATCCCAATGGCATTATGAATCCAGGTAAGATTTTTCCGGTTTAATGCCAGTTTAATGATGGTGCCGACTGTATTTGCAGTTGGCCGCTTCTCGTTTTTTAAGGGTTTTTTATGAGCTATCAACATCAATATATCGACGGCACACGCATTCATTACCCAGTGGGTAAAGTGGTATGCGTAGGGCGTAACTATGCGGCGCACGCCAAAGAGCTAAATAACCCAGTGCCAACTGAGCCACTGTTGTTTATTAAGCCAGCCAGTTGTGTGGTTTCACCTGAAGGTGGTTTTAGTATTCCCCAGGACCGTGGTGCAGTGCACTATGAAATTGAAATTGCTGTATTGATTGGTAAACCCTTATCGCGTCAGCCCAGTGAAGAAGAAGTTTTGGATGCGATCACCGGCTTTGCGCCCGCGCTGGATTTAACCTTGCGTGATGTACAAGAGCGCTTGAAAGAAAAAAGCTGGCCGTGGGAAGTGGCGAAATCCTTTGATGGTGCCTGCGTGTTAGCGCCATTTATTTCGGGCTTTGCTGTTAAAGACACCACTGATGTTGATGTGCGTCTGACTATTAATGGTGAAGTGCGCCAAGAGAGCAACAGCCGTGAAATGCTCTATCCAATTATCCCGCTGATTCAGCATATGGCGGGTCAGTTTGCTTTGCAGCCAGGTGATGTGGTGTTAACCGGTACGCCAGCCGGCGTCGGTCCACTGCAAGAAGGTGATGAGCTGGTGATGGAAATCCCTGGCCATACGGCGTTTAGCACTTTTGTAATCAAGCGTAACTGATAGTGCCAGAGCTTCCTGAAGTTGAAACCACGCGTCGTGGTATTGCTCCACATTTGATTGGTCAGCGCGTGGTGCGTGTGATTGTGCGCAATGCGCGTTTGCGCTGGCCTATTCCTGAAGACTTGGATGTGCGCTTATCCGGGCAGGCCATTGTCAGCGTTGAACGCCGTGCTAAGTATTTGCTGATTGGTGCTGAGGTTGGCACGTTAATCAGTCATTTAGGTATGTCGGGCAGCTTGCGCATGGTTGAGGCGGGTACGCCGGTGGCTAAGCATGATCATGTGGATATCGAGCTCGAATCTGGGATGATTCTGCGCTACACCGATCCGCGGCGCTTTGGTGCGATGCTGTGGAGTACTGAGCCACCTCTGCAGCATAAGTTGCTGCAAAAGCTGGGTCCGGAACCCTTATTAGCAGACTTTACTACTGACCATTTGTACGAGCGCTCTCGCGGTCGCAAGATGCCGATTAAGCCCTTTATTATGGATAACGCAGTGGTTGTGGGTGTGGGTAATATCTACGCCAGCGAAGCGCTGTTTGCTGCAGGGATTGATCCGCGCCGTGAAGCGGGCAGTGTGTCGAAAGCTGCTTATGCCAAGCTCACTACAGAGATTAAGCGTGTGTTAGCCGCTGCCATCGAGCAGGGGGGTACTACATTGCGCGATTTTGTCGGTGGCGATGGTAAGCCTGGCTACTTTCAGCAAACCTTGTTTGTGTATGGCCGTTCTGGTGAGCCTTGTCGCGTTTGTGCTAATGAGTTGAGTGAAGTGAAGTTGGGACAGCGTTCAAGTGTGTTTTGTCTAAAGTGTCAGAGTTGATGCAGAAACAATAAAAAACCGCCTTTTTCAACTTTCTCTACATAATCTGAGAATAGTTGCAAATCGGCGGTTTTTTTAATGCAAGCACTTAACGTGCGCGGCGTAGCATATGACGGTTATTGTCATCCAACGGTAATGCGTAGTCATGTACAGCTAAGACTGTATTGGTGTTGGGTTGAATGACTTTTAAGTTGATATAAACGAAGTCACTGCTCTGTGCATAAGTACCGACAATCACAGCTTGCGCAGCATGGGTATTGGCAAGTTCATGAATTTCACGTGTGAGCATCATTTCGCCTTGTCCTTGTGCCATATAGACGTTATTACGGAACTTCAGTTCTACCATGCGGTAGCGGTTTTGAGTAAAACGAGCGGAAATTTGCTCAGACACTAAACGACCTAAAGTCGATGAGCTTTCTAGCTCATCAATGTTAACCAATGTTGCAATAATTAACGTGTTGTTGGCAGGAATACTATATTTTAACTGCTCAAGTAAGGCGTCTGCTGCCTTATGGTTGGTTGGAATTAACTGGCTGTTTGCTGCATCTGCATAAGTGACTACTTTGACATTAGATTTAGAGGCACAACCTGTAGTCAATATCATTGCTGCAAATAAGGAAGCTAAAAAACGTAATTTCATGTGTTTAGTTTCCTTTCAGCTGAAAATGTTTGGTTGGTAATGGTTGCACTTTGGGCTTGGATTTATCCCAGTCCTCATCATTAGTGTAGTTATACCAGTCGTTATAAGTTGTGTAATACACGTTGGTTGAGTTGGCGTAGTAGCGGTCATTATCAGAGACGCTAGCAGTGACAACGAGTTCTGTTTGCGGCGTTGGCCCCGATGCATTTTCTGCATTAATAAAATTATAAATATCGTAAGTTGCAGCGCCACCCATCATGGCTGCACCAGGTGAAACGCTATTATAAATATTACGCAAGACCCATAAACCACCAGCCAGCATAGTTGCCTCACCCATTTTCGGTTCGCGCTTATGCTTGGTAGTAAATTTCACTGGTTCAGCTATGACATCAATAGTCAGCGTATAGCCTTTATTTGGATGTTTCATTACTGGATAGCCAGCAGCAATTAAAGAGCTAATCAGTTGTTGATTAAACGCCTTTTGAAAAGTGGTTTGCTGTTCATGCTGCACAACATAAACCCGCTGTTTTTCTGCAGGTAAAGAGCTGATCAGTTGTGAACTTGTGTCTTCAGCGATAAGTTGCCAGTGCGATGCAGACTGTAGCTTGTGTTGCTTGCTAGCTTCAAAATTAGTAGCTGTCGGTGCTTCTGTATAGGGTGCAGCACAGCCTGCTAATAGCATTGTGCCTGTAATGATGGTCAAAATACGCTGATGCATAATCTTTTCCTTGATCAATGACAGTTTTAGAGCTGTCTTAAATTATTATGTTGAGCTGTTATGTTTGGCTTTATGGGTAAGCTTAAAATGCGGTTATAAAATCGGTTTCTAGCTGTTGAGTATTATATAGATATCCAGACAACTAGTATAATATCCATAGCAAATCAGGTTGTGTCCTTATGTAGAACTTTATTGATCTGTGCTACATCCCATACCTGTTTAAGCGCGTTATTCTTAGCCGCTTTCTGTGTTGTTCTGGTAAGTTAATCATCTAACCCGCGGTGAGTATATGGATAAGCTGAAGTCATTTTTATTGCCTGTATTAGGGCTTGCGATCTTATCCATCAGCTTTTGGTACAGCGCAGGCTGGTTGCAGTTGTGTTCAGGTTTAGCACTGTTTTTATTCGGTATGCAGTGCCTTGAAGAAGGCTTAAAGCAACTGGCAGGTGGTCGTTTAGAGCAGTTGCTAGAGCGCAGTACCGCGACCCCTTTTAAAGGGTTTTTATTTGGTGTGGGTGGCACCATGGTGCTGCAATCCACCACCTTAATGTCGCTACTGACCATTGCTTTTATCAGTACTGGTTTGATTCAGTTGGCTGGTGGTATTTCAATTTTATTGGGAATTAACCTCGGTACCAGTGGTGGTATCTGGTTGTTAGCTGCAGCTGGGCAAAATTTTAGTCTCAGCCCTTTAGCCTTGCCATTGTTAGTGTTTGGTGTGTTGGCTGGTTTTAATGGACCCAGCAGTAAAGCTGCTGGTCGAATTGTCTTAGGGATCGCCTTTATATTTTTAGGTATCGATGAAATCAAAGGAGGCTTTAACGCCTTTGGTAGCAGCGTCGATATGACGGGGCAAGGCTCCAGTGGTTTGTTGGGGCAATTGGCATTTGTGGCTATTGGTTTGGCATTAACCGCTGTGTTGCAGTCCAGTCATGCCACCTTGATGTTGGTTTTAGCCGCGCTGGCTGGTGGGCAAATTGAGTTGTGGCAAGGCATGGCGATTGCCATTGGTGGTAACGTCGGTAGCAGTGTCACCACGGCAATTGTAGGTTGGCTGGGCGGTAACCGCGGTGGTCAGCGCTTAGCTTTGGTCCATGTGCTGTTTAACATTTTAACCGGTATTATCACCTTGTTACTGCTCACCCCTTTGGCTTGGCTGTCGCAATGGCTGATGAATCATTTGGGTGCGGGCAATAACACGCTCTTGCAGTTGGCGATGTTCCAGACGTTATTTAACGTGATTGGGGTCGTGCTGTTTTGGCCATGGCAACGCCAATTGGAAGTTTGGTTGTGTCGCTTTTTACCTGACCGTAAAGAACCTAGCGTGTTAATTGCCGATATTCAAACAGGCCAAAGTGCAGTGGTTGAGCAGCGTGTTTTGCCACAAACCCGTGCCCGTTACCTTAATGATGCCGCATTAGCCTCGGTGGATACTGCATCGCGCGCTGTGGTGCAGGAACTGCAGCACTTGGGGCGCTTAAGCCTAGAAGTGATTTGCCATGCTTTGTATCAACCGGTTGAGCAGCTTTCCAGTATTAAAGTAGATAATGAACGCTTAAATGCTCGCCCTAACGATGCTGAGTGCTTAGATGCCGAAGAGCTGTATCAGCGTCATATTAAAGGCGTGTATTCAGATTTATTGGGCTTTATGAGCCGCCTGGATGCGCAAATGGATGAAGAACATCAGCAATTTTGGATGACCTGCCAAGTGGTGGCTTTGCAGTTGGTGGATGCAGTTAAAGACGCTAAGCATTTGCAGAAAAACTTAGGTCACTACTTACGTAATGATCGCTCGCATGTGCATGATCATTATTTAGACTTGCGTCGGCATGTGCTCTGGGTGCTGCGCCAAGTGCGCGAAGTCGGGAGCTCTGAGTTGTCTGATGAGGTGTGGCGCAGTCGTATGGAGTGGATTGACGGTCAAGCGGCTAAGTTTGATGCAGATTTTCGCCATCGTATTTTTAGTGAGGTGCGCAGCCAGCAGTTGGATAACTTACAGGCCAGTTCATTGATGAATGATTTAGGTTATTCCAGCCGTATTACCCAGAGTCTGCGCAATGTCTTGCAGTTGGGTTTAGTCGGCGATAATGAATTGCTCAGAGAAGTGCGTAGTTTAGGCGGTGACGATGATGATTTTCCGCTGATTCATCTGGGTTAGTTTTATTCGTGGCTCAAGCTAACACCTTGGCCGCGTGGGTCACTGGCTGCCGCACTACGCCCTGAATCTTTATGCCACCATAGCACTTGCTGGTTGCCGTAGTTGCGTGTCAATTCTTCAACCTTGTGTCCTTTACGCTGTAAACGTTGTTGCTGCTGTGGCGTTAAGGCGCCGGGTTCAAAACCTAAGACATCAGGTAGATATTGGTGGTGAATGCGCGCAGCTGCGACCCACTGCGCTGGCGCTTGACCCTCTAAGTACGACAGCATCGCCAGCACATTCATGCTGGGAATCCGGCTGCCGCCCGGTGTGCCAAAAGCAGCGAAGTCCTCAGGGCCTTCTAGAAAACTTGGGCTCATGGACGATAAGGGGCGTTTGCCGGCTTGTATGCTGTTGGCTGCACTACCACTTAAACCATAAGCATTACTGCCGGAGAGATCCGCAGCAAAATCATCCATTTCATCATTGAGCAACACGCCGGTACCGGGCACGGTAAAGGCCGCGCCAAACATCATATTGAGAGATAAGGTAGCAGCCACAGCATTACCCTGCTGGTCGAGCACTGCAAAATGCGTAGTGTGATCGCCTTCATGCGGCTGCGCACCGGGCTTTAGGCTGGCGCTGGGCGTTGCATGCTCAACATCAATGCTGCTGGTCATCTCTACGATATGTTGACGTGCCAGTAGCGCGGGTGTGGGGTTCTCGACAAAATCAGGGTCACCGAGTAAGCCGCGGTCACGGTAAGCGCGGCGCAACACTTCAGTAATATAGTGCGCACGTTGTGCAGGCTCGGCTTGCTGCCAGGGTAGGCGTTGCAACATTAATAAACTTTGCGCAATGGCGATACCACCCGCTGATGGCAGAGGTGCGCTAATCAGGCGGCGCTGCTCGGCTAAGGGCACAATCAAAGGGGTGCGCCACTTCACTTTGTATGTTGATAAGTCTTGTGGTGACCAAATACCGCCAGCCTGCTGCACCGCATTGATCATTTTTTGCGCAAAGGGGCCACGGTAAAAGCTTGTAGAACCTTGTTCGGCCAACATGCTTAAAGTGGCGGCTAATTCAGGCTGGCGCAATCGCCAGCCTTGCGCTGGAATCGCCTGCTGATGTAGAAATAAACGTGCGGATTCTGCATCGTTTTGTAGAGCTTTTAAACGCCAGCCCGCGCGTTCTTGATACATAGCGTCAACGGCAAAACCATCGCGCGCCAAAGCAATCGCGGGTGCAAGGTTCGTGGCAAGCGGTAGGCGTGCATGACGTTTAGATAACTCACCCAGCGCTGCTGGGATACCTGGAATAGCAGCCGCTAATGCACCGTCGAGCGACAGCTTGGCATCCACTACGCCATCGACTCGATACAGATCAGCGTGTGCTGCTAGAGGTGCACGCTCGCGCGCGTCTAAAAATTGATAATCAGGATTTTTGCCGGCACGGCGTAATAAATAAAAACCGCCGCCACCGAGGCCTGAGCCGTAAGGCTCAACCACGGCTAAGGCTGCAGTCACCGCGATAGCGGCATCAATGGCATTACCACCTTGTTGGAGAATCTCCACCCCGGCAGCACTTGCTAAGGGGTGGGCGCTACTGACATAGGCACGCTTGGGTGCTTGTTCTGCGGTAACAACCAGCGTCCAGCACAGTAGAATGCTGAGTACAGTAGCTTGTAAGCGCCGCATATATGCTTTTATACCTGACCGGTGATGATTTTGTACTTATCCATCAGCTCGTCTTTACTTTCGACATTATTAACATCCAATGGGATGCAATCCACTGGGCACACCTGCACGCATTGCGGTTCATCATAGTGGCCGACACATTCAGTGCACAGGTTCGGATCAATTTCGTAGATCTCTTCACCTTGTGTAATTGCACTGTTAGGACATTCTGGTTCACAGACATCACAGTTAATGCAGTCATCGGTAATGATTAATGACATGGAGCAACTCCTATAGAGCAATAAAGGCACAATGCCAAAATTATGGGGTTATTGTGCCGCAATCTAAGCCAGCGCGCAGCATCAGTGAGGCTGATACTTGCCTTGCATCACTTCTTATAGCGTTCAGCTAAGGCTTTGGCCACTACAGGGTGGACAAACTCAGAGATATCGCCATTCAATGCTGCAATCTCACGCACTAAAGTCGAGGAAATAAATGAATATTTCTCTGAAGGAGTGAGGAATAAGCTTTCTACATCGGGTGCTAATTTACGGTTCATGTTCGCCAGTTGAAACTCGTACTCAAAGTCCGATACGGCACGTAAACCACGCATAAATACGTTGGCATTCACTTCTTTAGCAAAGTGTGCAAGTAAATTGTTAAAACCAATGACTTCAACATTGGGTAAGTGCGCAGTGACTTCTTGAGCCAAAGCGACACGCTGCTCCAAGCTAAACAGTGGACCCTTTTTAGGGTTGGCAGCGACCGCCACAATGACGTGGTCAAAGAGACGCGCAGCACGTTCAATTAGATCGGTATGACCACGAGTAATCGGGTCAAAGGTTCCCGGGTACAAAACACGGTTCATTGCGACGTCCTTTAATGCGTTAAAAGTTGTGCAATCTTAACGCAGCAACACAGGGAGCGCAAAAAGGATTAAAGAAACTGAGTTAGAGCAGATGCGGATTGCATCTATTAAGAAAAAAGGATGCTAGACAAGAGATTCGCGCTGGGGGTATGCAGAGCCATACGCAGCAAGGGAGTGCGTATGGCTAGCATGCTGTAGCAGCTTAAACGACTATGGCTGGATTAATGACGCCACTGTAGTTCTCTGGCTCAATCAGCGCACGGTGCAGGGCAATAATCGCTGCATCGTAATCACTTTCTTGCACCACAATCTGCATCTCAACCTGACGAATGGTCTGTTGCAGGGCTTGAATACTGATACCCGCATCAGCCAAGGCTGTGGCAGTTTTTGCCAGAATGCCTTTGACCTTCATATTCGAGCCAATCGCCGAAACAATTGCCACGTTATGCACAGTTACTTCAGCGCTGGAGTAGTGTTCTTCAATCAAGCGTACAGCACGATTAATAATCTTGCGTGAACCTGCACAGTAATAAGTAATACTGTTGGCATCGCGTGATTTGTTCACTACATACAACTTAAGCTTCTTGATGATATCGGTGATTTCAGAGTCGTAATTCATATCGCCAAGCATTTCTTGGTCAAAGACTTCGATACCAAACAAATCTTTACGACCGGCAATAATCTCCACGCGTGGCGTGGTGCTGGCGTAACCTTTGCAAATCAAGGTACCAGCATGCTCAGGCTCGAAGGCGTTTTTAATACGCAGCTCAACACCGGCACGGCGCAAGGTTTTACCAGCGCGTGGGTGAATGGCTTCCATCCCTAAGTTCGACAGTTGGTCAGCCACGTCATAGTTGGTCATACCGATGGTCACGACTTTGTCGGCGCCAACTAGATTTGGATCAGCGGTACTGAGGTGAAACTCTTTATGAATAATGGCTTCTTTGGCACCGGTTGCCGCAGCAATTTGCGCGAAAGTAATCTCGGTATAACCGCGATCAAAGGTGTTCATCAAGCCTTCAGTGCAGTGGGTATAGCCTGGAGCAATCACTAGCTCTTTACTGAAGTCGATATCTTTAAAATGATGCGCGATCATCTCGTTAAACGCCATCGGCTCAGCGGCTTGCCAACCGGTCAGGTCAGCAAAGCGTGCATTAACGCCTTTAAGCTTTAATGCTAAAACGGTATTAAAGGCACTGTGCGCTTCACCTAAAGAAGCGAGCATTTCACGCACTTTCATCAGGTGTTCGGTCAGTTGGAAGTGACCAAAATTACACAGCTGATGTAGGCTGTGCATTACTTCAGCGCAGTCATCAATACGGCTATTAATAAACTGGTTGGCTTGCTCAAGGGCATGCTTGCTGTCAGTAAAGATTTCAGCGTTTTTGGCTAGCATCGCCTCACGCACCTTTTCTAAAGGCTCTTGCCAAGCTTCTTCGCCACTTGCTTCGGCAAAGCGTTGATAAACGCCGGCTTCACCGGTTTTTTTGTGCTCAAGCAAATCGTTGGTCATACCGCTATAAGCAGATACAACAAAAATACGTTGGTACAGACCGTGTATAGGATGTTTTGTTAAGAAAATATTCTCTAACACGTCGTTGAAGCAGCTCATTGAAGTGCCGCCAATTTTTTCTACGGTATGCATGAATGTGCGTCCGTTATCAATAAGTTAATCAAGAGGGATGAGTCCAGCGCAGGATACGCAACTCATACAGTTGAGTGTCGCCACCAAGCGTGTAGGTGGCACGGACACTCGAAGTGTAATTAAGCGGCGTCTGAATAACTAGAGCCGCTTAGGTTTTTCACGCTGAATCTAATAAATGACGATTAAAGCGGGTAGACACCGTTCTCATCGTGCACTTCTTTACCATTGAGCGGCGGGTTAAACACGCAGGCCAACTTCATATCTTCAGAGCCACCACGCAACATATGCTCATCGTGCTTATCCAGTACATATAAAGTACCAGGTTCAATTTTGTAGACTTTACCGTCAGCGATGGTTTCAATTTCACCATTACCACTGATGCAGTACACCGACTCTAGGTGGTTTTGATACCAGATATGGGTTTCAGTGTTGGCATAGATAGTGGTGATGTGGAACGAGAAACCCATATTGTCTTCTTTGAGCAACATGCGGGTACTTTCCCAGGTCTCTGTAACGACGCGACGATCACTGCTTTCTGCTTCTTTAAGGGTACGAACAATCATAATAAAACTCCGCTAAGCGCTGCTGGCTTAATAGTGCCAGCAGCGTTCATTAATAAGGTTAGATCAAGGTCTTGAGTGCTAGGACTTAAGAGGCTTTTACTTCTGCTTGGCTGGGTAATACAGCCGCAAAAGCATCATCTAAAATATCCATGGCTTGGTTAATTTGCTCATGGGTAATGGTCAGTGGGCACAGGCATTTAACCACCTGGCTATGGTTACCACTGGTTTCAATCACTAGGCCATTTTCAAAGGCGTGCTCACAAATCTGTGCAGCCACTTCGCCATTGGCACAGCTGATACCAATCATCATGCCGCGACCTTTAACAAACAAATTATGCTCACTGTGGCGCTTGGTGATTTTTTGCATACGCTTGGCAATCATCTCGCCTTTCTCACGTACGCTTTTGGCAAAGCTGTCGTCTTTCCAGAACTCTTCTAGCGCTGCGGCAGCAGTGACAAAGGCATGGTTGTTACCACGGAAGGTACCGTTGTGCTCACCTGGGGTCCATTCGTCCAGCTCTTCGCGCAGTAACACCACAGCAAAAGGTAGACCAAAACCACTGATGGATTTAGACAGAGTGATCATGTCCGGTTTGATACCCATTTCTTCAAAGCTAAAGAAGGTACCAGTACGACCACAACCTGCTTGAATATCGTCAACGATCAGCAACATATCGTGCTTGCGGCACAGCTTCTCAAGTTTACGTACCCACTCAGCAGAGGCCGCATTGAGACCACCTTCACCTTGCACCACTTCAACAATCGCAGCGGCTGGCTTGTCATAACCACTGCTAGGGTCAGACAGCAATTTATCCATCATGGCGATGGTGTTGACCTGATCGCCAAAGTACTTGTCATACGGCATACGGCTCACATCAGACAGCGCGATACCCGCAGCACCACGGTGGTGTTGGTTACCAGTAACCGCTAGTGCACCAATCGAGCAACCATGGAAGCCATTGGTGAAACTGACAATATTGTTACGGCCTTTAACTTTACGCGCTAATTTCAGCGCTGCTTCAACCGCGTTAGTACCGGTTGGGCCAGTAAACTGGATCAGGTAGTCCTGCATTTTACGCGGGGTCAAAATCAGACGGTTAAAGGTTTCTAAAAAACGACCCTTAGCTTCTGAGTACATATCCAAGCCATGGGCTAAGCCATCACTTTCTATATATTCAACCAAGGCTTTTTTCAAAATAGGGTTGTTATGACCGTAGTTTAAAGTGCCGGCACCGGCTAAAAAGTCGATGTAGCGTTTACCTTCAGTGGTCACTAACTCAGCACCCTGTGCTTGTTTAAACATCACAGGGAACGAGCGGCAATAACTTCGTACACCTGATTCGTTTTGTTCAAAATTCTTTTCAAAGGCTTGCATAATTATTCCTATAATATTTATTGTGTGGAATCGAGAGGCAAAGGGCCCGCTCGGTACAGCACTTCATCTTCATGCAGCCCGGCAAAATGTTGCGCGCTGGAGAAGAGCACCGAAGTGGTGTGAGAGATTCCTAATTGATTAAAGGCTTTTAAAAATAAAGCCTGAGAGGCGGCGTTGTCCGGGGAAATGGTGGTTTCAATAAACCGAACGCCTGTAGCGGCGGCAACCCGTGCAGTCAGGGCTAACAACATACGCAGCGCTAAACCTTGACCACGCATACTGCTATCAACAGCCACTTGCCACACAAAAAGAGTGTCGGGGCGGGCTGGCGGGCGGTAGCCGGAAATGAAACCAACTAGGTTTCCATCAGCGTTTTCCGCGGCAATAGCAGTATCCGCAAAGTCAGTGCACTGAAGTAAGTTGCAGTACACCGAGTTGGTGTCTAGGGGCTGGCAGCGAGCGACCAGTTGATGCAGCGAGTGGCCGTCACCGTCAGTAGGTAGACGGAGTTTGACGGGAGCAAAACTCAAAATAAATCCTTGTGGTTATTGGTTTAGCCCTATTAGCCTAGGCAGCTTAAAAAATAATAACAACCGTGAAATTCTGAGAAAACGGCTATATAGGCCGTGAGAATGGCTGTTTTTTGACCAGCAAGAATTGCCGTTTCGCCAAGCTATAGCGCTGCGAAACGGGAATTGGAAAAAGCGTGAAAAAACCGCTGAAAAAATATTTAAATTATTTTTGTTTTTTCGATAAATTGAACTTTTTTCGTGAAAAATTAGCTATAAAATATACTTAGCTAGCTAAATAAAGCTGAAAATTGTTCGTAAATGGTAATTTTTTACCACTTCGTGATTTTGTGCTTACCAGCCAGGCACGCCTTGGCGGATGATTTTTGAGTAGTTTTTGCTGCTGGCTGCTTGTTTTGAACGTTCAGTAATACGTCCGGCGCTGCGTAACTGCGCTAAATCAAAGCCTTGAGTCAGGCCATCGAGCTCGTCGATATAGCTGGGCAGATACCCAGTCAGCAACAGGCGTGCATCCAGCGGTAAACCGCCACTGATATGCTGCATCATGCCAAACACCAGAGTGGTGCAATTGGCGGTGACGGTATTGTAAAAGCGTGGCTCATCAATCAGCTGATTGGCTTGCTCGATATAAGATAAAAACAGTTGGCGCCGAATGTGTTCGGGCATATCGATGCGGTACAAAAAGGTATCTTCACCGCGTATATTTGGACGTACAGCAACGGCATCGCGCTCGTCGGTAGCCAGAATACTCAATTCGTATTGTTTAAAAAAGCCGGCAATTTCATCAAACTCCTGGCCTTGTTTTTTGCGAATTTCTACGGAAAAAGTAACGAATTGGTCGTCATCAAAGCCGAATGAGACGAGAACGTGCGCAATGGCCTCCATGCCCCAATGCGAGGTCAGCATATCCACGGACTTGAGCTTGCTTAGATCATATTGGCGGGTTTCCCAATGCGGGGTGTAATCCGTCTCGGAATGCCAATCAAAGTTGCGCACATTAAACAGGGTGACTGTATCGCCATCCACTATACCGCTGGTCATCTGTGCCACATCGTCTTCCCAGATATGTTGGTTGGAGGGCGTAAGGCTATTCCACCAGAGCAGCAGCACGGCATGGCTAAGAAGATAGATGAATACACCCTGCCACAGGCTTTTACGCCACAGGTGCACTAAAGCAAACAGCCAAATAGCGGCCCAGGCTGCTAAGCCTAAGCTCAACCACGGCAGCGCCAGAGGTAGTTGATAATACAGCGCCAAACCGCCCCATACTGCAGCAAGGGTGATGACTAGTGACACGATTATATTCAGGCTGACGGTCAGTGCAGAGCGTGTATCAGTCGACATAAGACAATCCATTGGTTTCATGTAAATGGGTATGCAAAATACGGCGCACTTCAACAATGGCCTCAGGAGTTTCCTGCACGCTGTGCCACGAGCGAATCACTTTTTCTGATTGCGCGCCGGCTAAGTGCGAACTTTTATAAGGCACTACGCCGTCACTGGACTGCGCCAGACTCAGGTCGGGTGTGTCGTTACCGATAATTGAATGGTAAGGCACCTTATCTGAGATGGGTAAACTTGCAGCTAAACGCACAAAGGGATCTTGGTCGCTGAGGTTGGAAATACTATTGAGTGGGCGTGTCAGCGGTGCACCACTGGCGGAACTGGGGTCAACTAGCAACTGTGCAATCTCGGTAATACGTCCGAGCATCGATACGGGTAATTTAATCACCCCTGCGGCCCAACGCGAAAAGCGGTTTTCGGCAAAAGGAGTGCCGCGGTGTGGAGAGGCAATAAACACGGCACGGCTGGCCTGTGGCATTGGCTTAAACCACACATAGTTTTTGAGTTTTTTACGTGCTTTTTCCTTGCGCTCGCCTTCGAGCTTATAGAGCTTGACCATCGGATCCCAAAAATTATCACCCGAGTCAGACACCAATAAACGCGCCAAGACCCCGCCCATGCTGTGGCCAATTAATACCACATCTTGAGAGGCGCGATTTTTACCCTCAGTATCAAAGGCATGCAAAGTATCTTGAATGGCTTTGCGAATCGCATGTTGGTTAAAGGCTAGTGGCGCATTGGTGGGGTAATACACCTGCCACACTTGATAATTTTTACGCAGCGTTTCATCGCCAAGCACTTCATTGGCCACATTAATCCACGCTTCGGGGCTGCTGGCTAAACCGTGCAGCATAATAATCACCCGACGGTTCGGGTCGTAGGGCTGCATTAAGTATACTCGGGGCTTTTCTAAAACCTCACCGCGCCCAACCAGTGTGAGCAGCGACTGACGGGCAAAACCCGAGCGCGCTAACCATAGGCCATAACCGGAAGTGAAATTAGCCGCTAAGGGCACTTGAGTGCCTGCTAGGCGGACACTGTCGCGGCGATAAGGGTCAAAACCAAGTAATTCCACGGTTTGTGTATTAATAATGTCGTCCAGAGTGTCACCCGGGAAACGCAAAATTGCCGTTACTGCAGGGAATGGGGTTTCGCTAAAAGCATCCTCACGGCTGTTTTTATTGACCACACGTCTGGCCGTGACGGCCACTAATTCAGCGCCAATGCCATCACGACGGTACTGGTTGCGCAGCCCTTTAAAGGTGAGCGATGAGGCGGGAATCAGTTGTTCTGGAATTTGCTGGCCCTCAGCTAAACGTACTTCATTGAGTTGGCCGCTAATCTGCCAGTATTTTGAAGTCACGCTAAAACGTCCGTGCTCATCAATACTGTCAAGCAAGTGTTGATGGTGATGATTAAAGGTGCGGGTCACCATTTGCTGTACGGCAAAGTTGTAGTAGTCGCGGACTTGGGTTTGGCGATCTTCCAGCGCACGTTGGCTAGGGGAGCGTTCGGTAAAAAACAAATATGCATAGGCATAGCGTGCACTTTCTAAGTAAGCATTGAGCACGTCGGCAGCGAGCACGCCTTCATTGACTTTCTGATCTATCGCTAAGGCTTCTTGCAGCCACAACTCAGCTAAAGCAGAAACGCGTTGCTCATTATCCAAGCCAATATTTTCGGCAAGGCTGCTGCGACATTCTTGTGGTGCGTTACGGCATTGTTTTTCATTCACGCCCACAACTTGTAAAGCTACACCGACGGCTGAGCTCATTTCACCTGTGGTTAAAATATCACCGCGGCGTTGTGACATATAATCATTGGTACTGACCGAAACACTTTTTACCCCAGCGCAACCGCTCAGTAAAATACAGCTAAACATAATCAGAGCGGTGGTGCGCCAAGCGGGGAAATTCAACACGTTGTAGCCTATGCAGTGGTGGGTGCGTAAAGATTCAGGCGCTCGCAGGCTATGAAGGGCTACGAGGCGCTAGGATAGTCTGAAGGTTATCGCGCGCTAAGGCTATGGGGTGTTACATAATTTTATGCTGACTGATTGGTCAAATAATATGCAGTAGTCGGTAGAGTGTTTTCGTTGCCGTGAGAATTTAATGTGATGGGTGCCGCAGGACACAATAGGCTCTTAAGTGCTGTTCTCCTGACGCGATGAGTGTGGCAAGGTAAGGCCATATCAATCGGAGTACTACTAATGCAAAAGTTTAATGTGTATAACCCCACCCAAATTATTTTTGGTGAGGGCCGGATTGCTGAGCTTGCTGAGCATATTGCTGCAGATGCACGGGTGATGGTGTTGTATGGCGGTGGCAGTGCTGAGCGTAATGGCACCTTAGCTGAAGTGAAAAGTGCATTGGGTGCACGGTATGTGCAGATGTTTGCGGGTATTGAGCCCAACCCCAGCTACGAGACCTTGAGTAAAGCTGTGGATATTGTGCGTGCCGATAAGATTGATTTCTTGCTGGCAGTCGGTGGTGGCTCGGTGATTGATGGCACCAAGTTTATTGCTGCTGCGGCATTATTTGAAGGCGATACTTGGAGCATCTTGCAACAAGGCGGCACTAATATAAAGCAAGCCTTACCTATGGGGACCGTCCTCACTTTGCCAGCCACGGGTTCGGAAATGAATAACGGTGGCGTTGTTACGCGTCTAGCCACAAAAACCAAGCTGCCGTTCCATAGCAATCTGGTCTTCCCGCAGTTTTCGATTCTTGATCCAACTAAAACCTACACTTTACCTGCGCGCCAAGTCGCTAACGGTGTGGTGGATGCCTATGTGCATGTCATGGAGCAGTATTTAACCTACCCAGTGAATGCCTTGGTGCAAGATCGCTTTGCGGAAGGCTTGCTGCAGACCCTGATTGAAATTGGCGAACAAGCAGTGCACGACACTGACAACTATGACGTGCGCGCGAACCTGATGTGGACTGCAACATTAGCGCTGAACGGTTTAATTGGCGCTGGCGTACCGCAAGATTGGTCGACCCACTTACTGGGTCATGAGCTGACCGCGCAATACGGTTTAGACCATGCGCAGACTTTGGCGATTATTCTGCCGAATATGCTGCAACTGCGTCGCAAAGAAAAGCATGCAAAATTACTGCAATATGCGCAGCGTGTTTGGAATATTACTGATGGAAATGATGAGCAGCGCATTGATGCTGCGATTGCGAAAACCCGTGAATTCTTTGAAGCAGTGGGCGTGCGCACACGCTTAAGTGACTATCAGTTGGGTGCTGAGTGCATTGAGCCGGTGCTGGCGCAACTGCAGGCCCATGGCATGGTGCGGTTGGGTGAGCACCAAGATGTGACTCCTGAGCAGTGCCGTACTGTATTGCACATGAGCCTCTAAAGTTAGGCCGTAGCAGTTTGAGCAGATGATTGATCTGCTCAAACTGTGCTTTAACTCAGCTGATATGACTCAGCTCATCCCGCCGAAATTGATGTACTTCACCTCTAAATATTCATCCAGCCCATATTTAGAGCCTTCACGCCCCAGTCCAGATGCTTTGACTCCGCCAAAGGGTGCGACTTCATTGGATATTGCGCCCGTATTGACACCCACCATGCCATATTCCAAGGCTTCAGATACACGAAAGCAACGGCCAATATCACGGCTGTAAAAATAAGCGGCCAAACCAAACTCGGTATCATTGGCGAGTTGAATGGCTTCTTGCTCATCGCTAAAACGCATCAATGCCGCCACTGGGCCAAAGGTTTCTTCACGTGCGAGCAAAGCGTTGTGGGGCACATCTGTTAGTACAGCGGGCTGTAAAAACGTCCCTTTTAGCACTTCACCACCACAAAGGAGCTTGGCACCTAAGCGTACGGCATCAGCAATATGCGCTTGGGCTTTATCCACTGCGGCTTGGTCTATTAATGGGCCAATACTGACGCCGTCCGCGCGACCATCACCGATGTTTAATTGCTGTACGGCTGTGCTGAAACGCTGGGCAAACTCAGCGTAAACAGAGTCATGAATGTAGAAGCGATTGACGCAAACACAGGTTTGTCCTGCGTTACGAAACTTTGCCGCGATCGCCCCGCTAACCGCTGCTTCAAGATCCGCATCGGCAAAGACAATAAAGGGTGCATTACCACCGAGCTCTAGCGATACTTTTTTAATGTCTTCTGCGCATTGCTTGAGCAGAGTGCGTCCTACATCAGTGGAGCCGGTAAAGGACAGTTTACGCACCAGAGGGTTGCTACTTAGCTCAGCGCCAATCGCGCTGGCGCTACCGGTGACTACGGATAACACACCATCAGGAATACCGGCTCGTTGCGCCAATACCATTAAAGCTAAGGCACTAAAGGGGGTGGCAGATGCGGGTTTAATCACCATGGTGCAACCGGCTGCTAAAGCAGCACCGGCCTTACGCGTAATCATGGCGGCAGGGAAATTCCACGGGGTAATCGCCGCGCAGACGCCAATGGGTTGCTTGATCACCATTAAGCGCGAGCTGTTGAGTGGGCTGGGAATGGTATCGCCGTAGGCGCGTTTACCTTCTTCGGCGAACCACTCGATAAATGAGGCTGCATAAGCGATTTCGCCGCGAGCTTCGGTTAAAGGTTTGCCTTGCTCAAGGGTCATCAATAAGGCTAAATCCTCTTGGTTCTCTAGCATCAACTCAAACCAGCGCCGTAGAATTTTTCCGCGTTGTGCAGCGGTTTGACTGCGCCATGCGGGTAGGGCTGCATGCGCTGCGGTAATCGCCCGCTGGGTTTCGGTCGTACCCATTTTTGGCACCGAGCCTAAGAGCTCGCCATTAGCAGGATTGTGCACAGCGATACTTTGCGCAGAATCCGCCGCGCACCAATGTCCGCCAATACATGCCTGTTGGCGCAAGAGAGTAGGGTCGCTTAAAAGCATGCGGGCCTCCGGTTTACGAGGTGAAAAATGAGTCACTACTGTAGCGCAGACGTTAGGCGCTGGCATATATCTGCTGTGATCAAGTTGTATCGAAGGTCGGTTGCGCAGAAGGCTATTGGTGCAAGCGTAGGTTTTGTAGTTGAACAGGGTTGTCTCTGTGCGCTAGTAGGATACGTGGGTGTTGGTGATAAAATGTACGCAAATAAAAACCCCGAGCAAAGCCCGGGGTTTTCTTAAATCAATACCAGTTCCCTATGGGTTACCAGTGTTGTTTTATAACGCTTAGTCCACTAATTTAAGTGAACCATTCATCAGGGCAAAGTGACCTGGGAACGAGCAGAAGTAGGTGTAAGCCTGACCTTCTTGTAGCTTGCTCACATCAAAAGTTACGCTGGTTTCTTCACCACCGCCAACAACTGAAGTGTGTGCAATCACACGCTCATCAGCATCGTTTACGTAGTTTTTATCTAAACCCAGAGCCATGCCTTCTTGTGCAACAGCTTGGTATTCTTCAGATTTAGACAGTACCCAGTTGTGACCCATTGCTGCCGCTGGTAATTGACCAACGTGCTTTAGGTTAACGGTGAATTTCTCACAGCTCTTCTTCACATCAATTTGTGAAAGGTTAAAGGTCATTTGGTCTGTACCTTCGATTGTCACTACACAATCATCGGCAAATGCAGGCACAGCCAAAGCAGTTAGTATTGTTGCTACAGCTAGTTTACGGATCATAATAATTCCTTGCCTCTTTCAATGGATTTTAAGTGTATGCACTCTAGCAAACGTTAAAAGAGCACCACCGCACTGTAACATACTGTCAGTATCTTGAAAGTAATAGGGATGCTCTGCCGTTAGTAAAATCTTTTGGGCCTAGAAACTTCTCACAATTTAATAGGCACTTAACTGCCTCATTAAGGTGTTCGCTTCCTTCATAATCTGCCGATGATAACTGGACACAGTTAAAGTATGAGATTAACTTGCTTGCGGCCTAGCGGATGAAGTCGAGCAGAGTGTCTTGGTGTCTTGAGATTGTCATTTTACATTCATTAGTTATTCACAATGTGACCTTATATTGAAACCTATCGATTGAATCAGAAAGGTTCTTATAAGCGTCCATGGCTATTTCAATATCTTCAGGGTTTGCGGACTCGCACCTTGCAATACAAAATCTACATAAAAAATTCAATCAACATGTAGCCTTAGATCGGGTTTCTCTCGAAATCAACAAAGGTGAGTTTGTCTGCTTGCTTGGCCCGTCTGGCTGTGGAAAAACAACTTTGCTGCGTTGTGTCGCGGGCTTGGAGTCGCAGGATGAAGGCTCTATTTTCAGCGGCAAGCGTGACATTTCTATGTTGCCACCGCAGGCGCGAGATTATGGGATTCTGTTTCAGTCCTACGCCTTATTTCCTAACCTGACCGTTGCGCAAAATATTGCATACGGCCTAGCTGGCAGCAGTAAAGATCAAGCTCGCGCTCGGGTCAGTGAAATGCTGGACTTAGTAGGCTTAAGTTCTAGCGCGAAAAAATATCCGGGACAATTATCCGGCGGGCAGCAGCAGCGTGTTGCCTTGGCACGCGCTTTGGCTCCGGCCCCTTCGCTATTATTACTTGATGAGCCGATGTCAGCATTGGATGCGCGAGTGCGTGAGCATTTGTGTACTGAGTTGAGAAACCTGCAGAAAAGCTTAGGCATTACCACCTTGATGGTCACCCATAACCAAGATGAAGCGATGTTAATGGCTGACCGTATTGCCATCATGCATGAGGGCAAGATAGAGCAGTATGCAACGGCTAAGGAAATCTACCAAAAGCCCGCGACGCCCTTTGTTGCTGAGTTTGTTGGTCAAGGCAACTGGTTACCTTTTATTCGTGGTACCAATGGTAAAGCTTTCATTGGCAATCAAGAGTTGCAGCTAGCCCAGCCTTTGCAGCAAGAACAAGGACGACTTTTCTGCCGCCCTGAAGGTGTTCGTGTCAACCCATTAGGTGGCTCACCAAACCAATTTAGTGCTCAAGTGCACAATATTACTTTTCTTGGAAGTCGCTGCTTGATGCGCTTTGAGTTAGATACTTTGCCGGGGCACCCACTGCAGGCAGAGTTGGCACCGCCTGAAGTTGCTCTTCTTGGTGGTGGACGTATTCACGTTGGGCTTCCCGCCGAAAATCTGAAAATATTTGCTTAAGGGCCATCCATAGTGCCTTTCTATAGTTCTATTTCAAAGCACCTGCAGCAAGGTATCAAGCCATTATTTGATACCTTGTTTTTAAACGCTGGCCGCCTGCTGTTGCTGGCTTTTTTACTACTGGCTGTATTGGCTCCTCTGTTGGCAATATTTTGGCGCGGTATGGCTCCCGATGCATCTCAAGGCGGAGGGGTAAGCGCAGCAATTGCGTTGTTTAGCAGTGAAAACTTTCATTGGTTGCTCGGTAACAGCCTGAAAGTTTCACTGACAGTGACTCTGCTCGTTGTGCCCTTAGCCTATCTGTTTGCCTATGCTTTACAGTGCACGCTCATTCCAAGTAAAGCGGTATGGCGAGGGGTGTCTTTATTGCCCTTGCTGGCACCGTCGATGCTGCCCGGGATTGCCTTGGTTTATTTATTTGGTAATCAAGGACTCCTGCGTTTTCTGTTAAACGACAATATTTATGGGTTCTGGGGAATCGTTTTAGGCGAAGCTATTTATACTTTCCCCCATGCGCTGATGATTCTCTTGTCGGCCTTGTCGTTAGCAGATGCACGACTTTTTGATGCAGCATCAAGCATGGGTGCTTCGCCTTGGAAAAAGTTTTTAAGCGTCACCTGGCCGAGTAGTAGGCAAGGCGTGTTTGCAGCATGTTGCTTGGTCTTTACCCTGACTATTACTGACTTTGGTGTGCCGGTTGTCGTCGGTGGCAACTATCAGGTACTCGCTTTGGAAGCCTATAAGGCGGTGATAGGCCAGCAGCAATTTGGTCGCGGAGCCTTAATCGGCATGGTGTTGCTGGTTCCAGCTTTATTTACCTTTACGGTTGATGCCTGGCTGCGCCGCAAACAAAAAGAAGGATTGTCGAGCCGTGCCGAAATTCGGCCACCCCAGCCCAATACTCAACGCGACTTCTGTTACCTGGTATTTGTAGCACTGGTGTCCAGCGTGATTCTGGGGGTGTTTGGCATGGCGGTTTACTCCTCGTTTATCCAGTTCTGGCCTTACAACATGTCGTTTTCCCTTCGACACTATAACTTCGAGGATTTGCCAGGCGGCTGGCTGGCATATAAAAATAGCGTTGTGCTAGCAGCGTTGACTGCGACGATCGGCAGTGTGGTGGTGTTTGTTGGTGCGTATCTGATTGAAAAAAGCAATCTGCTGAAAGGTTTGAATACTCTGCTGCGCATGCTGGGTTATTTGCCGATGGCGATCCCCGGTCTGGTGCTCGGTTTGGGGTATGTGTTTTTCTTTAACTTACCTAACAACCCGCTGAACTTTTTATACGGCTCGATGGCGTTGCTAGTGGTCTGTTCGATTGCCCACTTTTTCACTACCGCATATATGACTGCCAGTACCGCTTTGCGGCAACTGGATGGGGAGTTTGAGGCGGCATCTTTATCACTAAAAGCCCCTCTGTATCGGCATTTTTGGACTATTACAGTCCCCATTTGCATGCCAACTATCCTCGATATTTTCCGCTATCTGTTTGTCTCCGCGATGACCACAGTGTCAGCAGTGATCTTTCTTTACAGCACCAACACAGTGTTAGCTGCGGTGGCAGTTCTGAACATGGATGATGCCGGGAATGTGGGAGGTGCGGCAGCCATGGCTACGCTAATTTTGGTCACTTCAGCTGCTGTGTCCATATTGTTAGCCAGTTTTAGTCGGTTTTTTCTCAAGCGTTCACAGGCGTGGCGCTCTAGTAATCAATCTTAAATTAAGTAAGGAATCGTTATGCGCTCATCAATGCATTACACCCCGCCACAGCAGGTCGAAGCGGTTATTTTGGACTGGGCTGGAACCGTAGTCGATTTTGGCTCCTTTGCACCGACTAAGATATTTGTCGAGGCTTTTGCCAGTTTTGGTATTGAGATATCGCTGCAGCAAGCTCGTGGTCCTATGGGTATGGGTAAATGGGATCATATCCGCACGTTGTGCAATGAGCCTTCTATTGAGGAGCAGTTTCAAAAAGTTTTTAAACGCCTTGCCAGTGATGCTGATGTCACTGCTATTTATGAGCGTTTCATGCCGTTGCAAATTGCCAAGGTGGGTGAGCACTCCGAGATCATTCCTGGCGCACTTGAGACGATCGCTGAGTTGCGCGCCAAGCAGATAAAAATTGGCACCTGTTCAGGCTATCCCAAGGTGGTGATGGACAAGGTCGTTAGTCAGGCGGCGCTTGCTGGTTATCAGCCAGATCATGTGGTCGCTTCGGATGAAGTAGTTAAAGGTAGACCGAGTCCAGCACAAGCTCTCGCTAACGTGATTGCCTTAGGCATTGCGGACGTTGCTGCTTGCGTAAAAGTTGACGATACCGAGCCGGGTATTTTGGAGGGGCGTCATGCGGGCATGTGGACGGTTGCCTTACGCTTTTCTGGCAACTTTCTTGGTCTGACCTTTACAGAATTTAGTGCGCTAAATGAATCTGAAAAAATGCAGCACAGAAAACGCATTGACCAGTTGTTCGCTCCATGTCGTCCGCATTTTCTGATCGATACCATTGCTGATTTACCTGATGTGATTCAGCGGATTAATCAGTTGCTTGCCAAGCAAAAACTGCCTCAACAACTTTAATTAAAAGGAATATAGCTATGTTGAAGTTCACACGCTCCGTAATGGCTGCAGCTATTGGTTTAAGCTTTTCCGCTAGTCTATGGGCAGCGACTGATCTAACCGTATACACCGCACTCGAAAATGAGCAGTTAAAAACCTATAAGCAAGCCTTTGAAGCCAAGCATCCAGATATTAATCTCAATTGGGTACGTGACTCCACTGGAATTATCACAGCAAAACTACTGGCTGAAAAAGACCGCCCAGTCGCTGATGTGATCTGGGGGCTGGCGGCTTCAAGTTTAGCGGTTTTGGATAACCAGGAACTGTTGCAAACCTATGCGCCTGAGGATCTTGAGTACATTGGTGATAACTATCGCGATGCGGCTAACCCACCGGCCTGGGTTGGCATGGACGTTTGGGCTGCAACAGTCTGCTTTAACCCGATTGAGGCGAAAAAGCTCAATCTAGAAAAACCGTTATCTTGGGAAGACCTGACCAAGCCCGAATATAAAAACCGTATTGTCATGCCGAGTCCAGCCTCTTCAGGTACTGGCTTTCTGGATGTGAGCGCTTGGTTACAAACCTTTGGTGAAGAGCAGGGTTGGAATTATATGGACCGGCTGCATGCCAACATAGGTCAGTATGTACACTCGGGCTCTAAGCCTTGCAAAATGGCCGCTGCGGGCGAATATCCGATTGGTATATCCTTTGAGTTTCCTGCTATCCAGCTCAAACGACAGGGTGCACCTCTAGAAATAATTTTGCCTAAAGAGGGGCTGGGCTGGGAAGTTGAGGCCACTGCGATAATGAAAGGCACCCCGCATTTGGAGGCCGCAAAAAAACTTGCAGATTTCTCTGCTAGCGAGCAAGCAATGCAACTCTATGCAGCCAATTTTGCTGTACTGGCGAATACCAAAGTGCCCGCACCACACACCGAACTACCTGCAGATTATGCGCAGCGCTTGATTAAAAATGATTTTATCTGGGCCGCTGAAAACCGCGACCGCATCTTGAGTGAATGGCGCAAGCGCTATGATGGTAAAACCCAATAATGATTGAACCCACTGACTTTGAGAGCACACATGAATACAGGATATGATCTCGCCATTGTTGGCGCTGGCATTATTGGTTTATCGCATGCTTATGCAGCGGCTAAGCGCGGCCTGAAAGTAGCAGTTTTTGAGCGTACTCACACCCCTTTAGGCGCATCGGTACGTAATTTTGGTCAGGCACTCATTATTGGCCAGTCGCCTGGCGAAATGCTCCAGTTGGCCAAACAGAGTCGGACGATCTGGGGAGAACTGGCGACCCAAGCAAAATTTTCAGTCAAGAAAAAAGGCACCTTGTTATTTGCTCGCACAGAGGCTGAAGAAAACCTTTTGGAAGCTTTTTGTAATGGCCGCGCCAAGGAGTATGACTACCGAGCCGAGTTACTGAGTAGGGCAGAATTGGCAGGCCTGTACGATGGACGTTTTGTTCATCACCGCGCTGCGTTACATGGACTGGAAGATCAGCAGATTTATTCGCGCGAAGCTATTCCTAGCTTAGTCAGCTATTTGGATAGTTTCGAGAACGTCAGTTTTTACTTTTCTACCTTAGTGAGAGACATTGATCCCGATGCCGGTAAACTCATTACCACTGCCGGTCAGTTTGCTGCCGAGCATATTTTGGTCTGTTCGGGTCATGATTACCAAACGCTATTAGCTGAGCAGATCAGCCAGCTGGAGCCAGAAGTCTGTCGATTACAAATGCTGCGCGTCACTCCAGAGCAGAGCTTTGATTTACAACATGCAGTCCTCACTGGGCTGAGTTGCATTCACTACAATGCCTTTGCTGACTTGCCTGAGGCGCAAAGCGTTCGTGAGCAGGTGCAGCAGCACTCACCATTGTTAGAAAAGTACGGTATTCACTTGTTAGCCAGTCCGACTCCTTATGGCGACATCATCATTGGCGATTCCCATGATTATCAGCAGGATCCCATACCTTTCAACAGTGAAGAAGTTGATCAGTTATTAATTGAGCTGGCGCAACACACTCTAAATACTAAGGTAAAGGTTAAGGAGCGTTGGCAGGGTATTTACGGCTCTCGTGGTAAAGAGCCTATCTCAGTTCTGCAAGCGCACCCTAAAGTGACCGCAGTGCTGATGCGGACGGGGTTGGGAATGAGCGTAGGGCCAGCCCTTGGCGAGCGTACTATTGCTGCGCTGCTAAATGAGTCAAGGCCGGCAATCGCAGTAGGCTCGTGATATCAGTGCCCTTTAAGATGTTATATAACCTTCTAAGGGCACTGAAAGTATTACTTGCTAAGCTTAGCAGCGATTTGCGCTACATGAGCACCCTGATGGCGGGCAATGGTGAGCTCACGAGCATCCGGTTGGCGCGAACCATCACCGCCGGCATAAGTCGATGCGCCGTAGGGGGTGCCGCCACTGACCTGAGAAATATCAAACAGCTCAGGCGTGGTGTAACCGATTGGCACAATGATCATGCCGTGGTGGGCCAATGTGGTCCAGGTTGAGGTGATGGTCATTTCTTGGCCACCACCGGTACCGGTTGAAGTAAAGACACTGGCCACTTTACCGGCCAACGCGCCTTTCGCCCACAGACCACCGGTCTGGTCAAAGAAGTTGCGCATTTGTCCGCTCATACTACCGAAGCGGGTTGGCGTACCCACGATAATGGCATCGTAATCAGCCAGCTCTGCTGGTGTTGCTACTTCTGCTGCTTGATCGGTTTTACCACCGGCATTTTTAAAAATTTCCGCATCCATGGTTTCTGGAACACGCTTAACCGTGACCTCAACTCCAGCTACGCCACGGGCGCCTTCGGCTACGGCATTGGCCATGGTTTCGATATGGCCGTACATGGAATGATATAAAACTAATACTTTTGTCATTGTGTTTCCTCTTCAACAATAAAATTAATTATGCCGCTATTTTTCTAATTAAGGTGTTTGCGTCCGTGTGGACGATCAAAACCTAACACCGGCCCTGCGGGCACGACACCGGTTGGGTTGATGGTGTCGTGACTGCGGTAATAATGCTCTTTGATATGGGCCATATTGACCGTTTCCGCCACACCCGGCCATTGGTAGAGTTCGCGCATATAACCAGCTAGGTTCGGGTAATCTTCAATCTGTTTAAGATTGCACTTAAAGTGTCCGTGGTACACCGCATCAAAACGAATCAAGGTGGTAAATAAGCGCCAGTCTGCCTCGGTGATCTGGTCGCCCACTAAGTAGCGCTGCTTGGAGAAACGGTGTTCAAGCTCATCCAGTGCTTCAAACAAGGGGAGCACGGCCAGCTCGTAGGCTTTTTGGCTGGTGGCAAACCCCGCTTTGTAGACACCGTTGTTGATGGTGTCGTACACATGCGCGTTGATGCTATCAATCTCGGCACGCAGCGCCTCTGGGTAATAATCACCAGGCTTCGCACCAATCTCATCAAAAGCTGAGTTGAACATACGAATAATCTCAGATGATTCGTTGCTCACCATCACATTTTGCTGTTTATCCCAGAGCACTGGGATGGTTACCCGACCACTGTATTTAGGGTCAGCAGCGGTATAAATCTGATGCATGTAATCGGCGTGGAAGATGGGGTCAGCCACCACACCATCGTCTTTAGCAAAGGTCCAGCCATGCTCGCGCATAAACGGATTGACCACTGAGACTGAAATCATTGACTCCAACCCCTTGAGTTTGCGAAAAATCAGCGTGCGATGCGCCCAAGGGCAGGCTAGGGAAACGTATAAATGATAGCGTCCCGCCTCAGCCTTAAAGCCTGCTGCGCCGCTCGGGCCCGCACTGCCATCAGCGGTGACCCAGTTGCGAAATTGTGACTCACTGCGCTCGAATTTACCGCCTGTGGAGTCAGTGTCGTACCATTGGTCATGCCATTGACCGTCTACTAATAAGCCCATAATGGAGCCTCCATTTATTTTTGTTTGGATGCACGGGGAAGCATTTATCTTCTAACGTGCCTGTAATACATCTGATGAACTGCTACGCTTTAAAGTTCACTATACGAAGCCGCATCAGTTCTGTTGTTCGATGTAACTACTATAGTTAATTGGATTGTTGAATAATAACGGAATGTTTTGATCTTTATGATCAGTAAAACTGAACTATGACGTTGCTGATCACTTTAGCTGCGCTGCAGATACTGGACGCCATTGAGCGCCGTCAGAGCTTTGCGGTGACGGACTCGTTCTACTGGATTATTGGATGGTCGCAGTTGTATCTATGCTCCCACTATCGAACATAAAATTGCCGCGCAATGTAAAGGTCTTGGTGTGGGTTACTGACCCCGTTACCGTTGGCTCAGGGGCAACTCGTGCTGTTGCCTTTAGATGCTCCCCGGTCACCAGATAGATATATCTGTCGCGTGTTAGCGCATTCGTAATGGCAAGGGAGTTAAGTGGTTTATTGCTAAACTAAAAAATGTAATTTGACCCAGAATATGGCGGACTTACTGAGAATCTATAGTGCAGCTTTCAGTGTCTAGTGACTCCTAGAGAATCACAGTAGCCCGCTCGAGCGCTAACACACGCTCTTTATCAGTACTTAGTGCAAAACTCGATGTTTTCGCCGGAAGTGCCATCCTTTAGGTGGCGCGAGAGTAAAGCTTCGGAGCCCGTGTCGATACCTTTTGTCTGCCACTCTAAAGACTCTCCGACATAACGCGAACCACTGCCAGAAACCGCGATTTGCATTGTGTAGGAGTGACCTTGGTATTGAATGGTAACAGAGTCGCGCGAGTGATAGCTTGCAGTGATCTGTTCACCGCTTTCGCACTGATAGTTATGTGTAGGCGAGGGTGTATTTTTCTGCTCATCTAGGTTGTTTGATGAATATCTTTCACAGGCAGAAATAAGAAAGATGGAAGAAATAATCAATGGAGCAAATTTTTTCATGTCAGACTCGAATGTATTAGTGTGTGATGTGAGATTATCCGATTACCTAGGCTTTTAACCAATTTTAATTGCTGCATCGGTAATCCCCCCGAAAAATAGCAGTGCTCTTAAGTAGAATTTTCCATAAGCTATATGCAAGGAGATTCTGCATGAAAAAATCACGATTTACCGACAGCCAAATCCTCTCAGTCTTAAAGCAAGCCGAAAATGGTATTCCTGTTCCAGAGCTGTGCCGCGAGCACGGCATGAGTAGCGCAACCTTCTATAAATGGCGCACCAAGTTTGGCGGCATGGATGCTTCAATGATGACGCGTTTAAAGGAGCTTGAAGAGGAAAACCGTCGACTTAAGAAGATGTACGCTGAGGAGCGTTTGAAGGCTGAGATCCTTAAAGAGGCCATCGAAAAAAAGTGGTAAAGCCGTCTCAGCGCCGTGAGATGGCACAACGCGCTGTGAGTGAAAAAGCAGTCAGCATACGTTGGCATGCTTGGTTTTTAGCATCAGTGAAACCTGTTATCGCTATCAAGCCAAGCTCAGCCATCAAAACGCTGAAATTGCTGACTGGCTGATTCGTCTGACTCATAACCATAGAAACTGGGGTTTTGGATTGTGCTTTCTATATTTGCGTAACGTGAAGGGCTTTCGTTGGAACCACAAGCGTGTTTATCGGATATATCGAAAGCTTGAGCTAAATCTACGCATTAAGCCTAGGAAGCGCTTAGTGCGTGAGAAACCGCAGCCTCTGGCCGTTCCTGAAGCTATTAATGTCAGCTGGTCTATGGACTTTATGCATGATCAGCTGAGTGACGGTCGCAGTTACCGGCTTTTGAATGTCATCGATGATTTTAATCGCGAAGGCTTGGCCATTGAAGTTGATCTATCCCTACCGGCAGAACGAGTGATTCGAACACTGGATCAGATTATTGAATGGCGCGGCAAACCGTGCTCAATTCGGTGTGACAACGGGCCTGAATATGTCAGCGGAAAACTAGGTGCCTGGGCAAGTAAGCAAGGTATTAAACTGGACTTTATTCAGCCTGGCCATCCGCAACAAAATGCTTATATCGAACGTTACAATCGTACTGTTCGTTATGACTGGCTCGCTCAGTATTTATTTGAGAGCATTGGCGCAGTTCAAGATTATGCGACTCAATGGCTCTGGCACTACAATAACGAACGACCTAATATGGGGCTTGGTGGCATTACCCCTAAACAAAAGTTGGCCATAGTGGCCTGATGCCTACTTTTGAGCCCTGTTATAAATGGGGGGATTACCGTTCATCATGGGTTTTCTCTGCTTTTCTGCCTAAAATTACAGCGGGTAACCGCTTTCTGTACGTTAAAACTCTGCATCAGTCTGCGTTCTGATCAGTTGTGATTGCAATAAGTGGGAGCACTCGAGCGAATGCGAGCCACCACAGCTAGCTGTGGAAGTGAATACGCTAGCCACTTGACCGGCCAGCGTACCTTTGGCTCACAGGTCACCGGTTTTAAGCGACATCCACTAGCACAATTTCACTGTCCTGCTGTGCACTCACTCTGAGCAAGGATTCATCACTGATCGCCACGCCATCACCGGCTGCAGCAAGCACGCCGTTGATCTCGATCTGGCCACTGGCTGGCACTAGATACACCTTGCGACCAGGGGCAATTTGATACTCGGTGCTTTGCCCAGCCTTTAGCGTTGCCGCGACTAAACGGGCATTAGCACGAATCGCTAGCGCGTCAGTATCTCCGGGTAAGCCACTGGCCAGAGTGACAAAAGAGCCGCTACGTTCGCCCTTGGGAAATGGCTTAGTACCCCAACTTGGCGGCAGGCCTTTTTCATCAGGCATGATCCAGATTTGAAAAAGCTGTGTTGCTTCACTTTCTTCATTCATCTCGCTGTGAGTAATGCCAGTGCCGGCACTCATCACCTGCACATCACCGGCTTCAGTACGGCCACGGTTGCCTAAGCTGTCTTGGTGGGTAATCGCACCGCTGCGCACATAGGTGATGATTTCCATATCGCGGTGCGGGTGCGCTGGAAAGCCCGAGCGCGCGGCAATGGTGTCATCATTCCAGACACGAAGATGCCCCCAGTGCATGCGTTTTGGATTGTAATAATCTGCAAAAGAAAAATGGTGGCGCGTATCCAGCCAGCCATGCTGAGCGCCGCCAAGCTCGTTATAAGGTCGTAGTTCAATCATGGTAAAACCTCCTGCGGATATTAAACGGCCTGACCGCTCAGTTAGCCTGATTTCGCATCAACAATCACTTACGGCCATGTGGTCGAGTAAAGTCCAATACTGGCCCCGCTGGCACTACACCGGTTGGGTTAATGGTGTCGTGACTGCGGTAATAGTGTTCTTTGATATGTTGCATATTCACCGTCTCAGCCACACCCGGCCATTGGTACAGCTCGCGCATATAACCAGCCACATGCGGATAATCTTCAATCTGCTTGAGGTTGCACTTAAAGTGACCGTGATACACCGCATCAAAACGAATCAGTGTGGTAAACAAACGCCAGTCTGCTTCGGTGATCTGCTCGCCCACTAAGTAGCGTTGCTTGGAGAAACGGTGTTCCAGCTCATCCAGTGCTTCAAACAAAGGGAACACGGCTAGCTCGTAAGCTTTTTGACTGGTGGCGAAACCGGCCTTGTAAACACCGTTATTGATGCTGTCATACACATGCTCGTTGACGCGATCAATCTCAGCACGTAACGCCTCTGGGTAATAATCGCCAGGCTTAGCGCCAATCTCGTCAAAAGCCGAGTTGAACATACGAATAATCTCAGACGACTCGTTGCTCACCATCACATTTTGTTGTTTATCCCAGAGCACTGGAATGGTCACCCGACCGCTGTATTTTGGATCTGCAGCGGTATAAATCTGATGCATGTAATCGGCGTGGAAAATCGGGTCGGCCACCACTCCTGCGCCCTCAGCAAAGGTCCAGCCATGCTCACG